>Ga0233423_10000418_pt1 | contig 23001 bp, 26 predicted proteins | sample Watercolumn_Mata_FD_180713 | JGI IMG/M metagenome (GOLD analysis project Ga0233423, IMG submission 180713) | Freshwater microbial communities from Lake Matano, South Sulawesi, Indonesia - Watercolumn_Matano_2014_112_MG | ecosystem: Environmental > Aquatic > Freshwater > Lake | place: Indonesia...
CAATTACCTCATTGACCACCTTCTCTGGTACAATACCCAAAGACCACACAAAAGCTTAGGAAACAAAGTACCCATGTCCGCAGTCACCAATTACTTACAAAAGTCCAATATGTGTGGGACCTATACAATCAATAGGATCTCCTCCTATTTTGTGCCATAATCAGAGCGTGAGAAAGTATTGGGAGTATTTTGTTCAAAATATAAACGAATATTTAGCTTACAGACTACGACTTTTTCTTAGTTTGGCCTCTAACTTAATAGTTCCTATCACAATGATTTGGATTTTTTCTTCCTTGCCGCAATCGCAAATTGCTGGAATGACAAAACTCGAGATTGTAAGGTACTATGTTCTTGGCAGTTTTTTCTATTCTTTTACCAACGCAAAAGTAGACGAATTTGTCAAAACTTCTATTCAACATGGGGAATTGGGCCGTTATTTAATAAAACCTGTCAATTTTTGGATACTAGCCTTTATAAACGATTTTTCTCTGCGATTTATCCGCTTGTTAATCAGCCTCCCGATTATTTTTATTTTTGCAATGATAGTAGGTCTCCCGTTAAATTTTTTAAAAACAATTATTTCACCTACGGTTGCTATCGTGTTAGTTTTAAGTTACCTTCTTTCATTTTTATTTTCGTTTTCCTTAGGACTTTTAACTTTTTGGGTAGAAGAAGTTTGGGGACTGCAAAATTTAAAAGACACCGCAATTAAAATTCTAAGTGGCTTAGCCATTCCTTATCAGTTTTTTCCAATTGCTGTCGTAGCCCTATTAAAATGGTTACCATTTCCTTATCTTGTTATCTGGCCGTTACGAATTGGTTTTACTGGTAATTTTTTAACAGAAGTGTTAATTGCCTGTGTTTGGGTAGTAATTTTTTACCTTTTAGGTGTGTGGTTATGGCGGCGAGGGTTAAATATCTATGGGGCAACCGGTCTTTATTAGCATGAAGACAATTAAAAAATATCTGACTATCTTTAAGTTATTAGTATCCACTAGGCTTTCGGCAGATTTATCATTTAGAGTAAGTTTTTTAGCCACAATTGCTGGTTCTTTTTGCTTTATAGTTCTTTACATTGCAACTTTAGTTCTTTTAATGCCTTATGTAAATTTTGGACCGTGGGGCAAACAGGAAATGTGGTTATTTTTAGGAGTATTTTTAATTTTTTGTTACACAGTGTTTTATCTTTTTTGGAGAGGATTATGGCATTTTCCGGAAAATGTGCGAAACGGAAGGCTCGATTTTTATTTAACAAAACCATTGGATTCTCAGTTTTTTGTGTCAATTGCCGGCGGGGGACTCCATAATTTATGCGCCATGATTTTTGGAATAATTTTAGTTGCGTGGTCGTTTCAAAATTTGGGATTAAGTTTTAACGTGGTTAACTTTATTTCTTTTATAATTACTCTTATTTTGGCAATTTTAGATTTTTATAGCCTAGCATTTTTCTTCGTGGTTTTAAATTTAAGATTCAGCTACTTGGGCGAAGCAGCCTATGAAATTTGGGACTTTCAATCTTTCTCTCGCTACCCAACAGATGCTTTCAATAATGTTCCACTGATTGGGTATTTAATCGCAATTCCTTTTAGCGTGATAATAACCATCCCCGCAAACACACTTTTATTGAAAGATTTAAGGATTATGGAGATTCTAGTTTTTTTCTTAGCTTCGTTAATTTTTATGTTTTTGGTTAGAAAATTTTGGTTCCACGAACTGAAACACTATTCCAGTGCTAGCTCATAAGAATATGAATAAAATTGATGTTTTTGTTGATGAAAGCGGAATTGGTAGACGAGTAGGATTTTCCACAAAATAACCACCCAGATCGTGAGTGGTCATTTGCCTAACCCGCCACACGGGCGTTAAGGTTTAACGCGATTATAAATGGATAAATGGTTTGTGTCAAGATGCAAATCACGAAACTAGAATACCAGAAAAATAACCCTAACCGCGTTAATGTGTTTGTTGACGGGAAATTTGCGGTGGGGTTAGAAGTGAATGATGTTTTGAAGTTGGGATTGGCCAACGGGCAAGAAATTAATCAAGAGGAATTAAACAAAATTATAGAGCAGAGTAATTTTGGGAAAGCGTTTAATGCCGCGGTTAATTTTTTATCTTTTCGGCCAAGGAGTGAATGGGAAGTTAGGCAATACCTAACAAAAAAAATGAATTATGAATTAAGAATTAAGAATTATGCAAAGACGAAAAAACGCCCGCATAATTCCTACTCCATAATTCATGATTCAGGAGATGTTGACAGAGTAATAGACAAACTGAAAGGTTTGAAATTGCTTGATGACCAAGCGTTTGCCCAGTGGTGGGCAGAGCAACGAAGCCAATTTAGGCCCAAAGGTCAACGGGCCATTAATGCAGAACTGGCCCGAAAAGGAGTGAAAGTTAAAATAAAACTGGAAAACGAAGCGGAATTAGCCTCTAAATTGTTAGCCAAAAAGACCTTTACTTCTAAAGACCAAGCTTTTAGGCACCTTCTTTCCCGAGGATTTTCTTATGACACGATCGAATCAGTAATTGAAAAAGCGAAAATTAAAGAGTAAAATACGGTTATTAATTTATAAAAATATGAAGTATGTCCTTCTTTACCAAGCTCACGAAAACTATCGGGGTTAAACCCCGCCCGGTTAAATCCAGTGTTCCTAAGACACCCTCAAAGCTGGTTGATGATGGTCGAGAGGTGATTTTTGCGGCCAAAGAAGAAGCTATGAAAATTCGGTTAGCGGCCGAAGAAGAGGCCAGAAAACTACGGGCAGAATTGGTAGAACTGGAAAAAAGACTGGCTCAAAAAGAAGAATCTTTAGACGGTCGTTTGAAAAGTGTTGAAGATCGGGAAAAGACAGCTGAAGAAATAAAAACGGAAATTGAAAAAATTAAAGCTGATCAGCTGGCCAGATTGCAAAAAATCGCCGGCTTAACCATTGAAGAGGCCAAAGAAAAAATTTTATCGGCGGTGGAAGAAAAAGCTCGCGGGGAAGCAGGGAAATTAATTCGAGCCATTATTGATGAAGCCAAAGAAGAAGGCAATAAAAAAGCTCGGGAAATAATTATTACCGAAATGATTCATGGAGCCACGAATTTAGTGGCGGAATACACCGTTTCTACCGTGGCTGTCCCTTCAGAAGAAGTTAAAGGAAGAATTATTGGCAAAGAGGGGAGAAATATCCGCGCTTTTGAAAAAACCACCGGGGTGGATGTGGAACTTGACGAGGAAGGGGTTATTCGTCTTTCCAGTTTTGACTCTGTCCGCCGAGAAATTGCCCGAGTGTCTTTAGAAAGACTTATTAAAGATACTCGCATTCAACCAGCCAGAATTGAAGAAATTGTTTTACAGGTAAAACGAGAAATAGAAAAAATTATTGCCGACGAGGGAGAAAAACTTTGTCACAGCGTTGGAGTCTACAACCTACCTCGGTCCATTATTGAACTTTTAGGAAAATTTAAATACCGCTCGTCATACGGCCAGAACATGATTGTTCATACCACCGAAGAGACAAAAATTGGGATTGCTATTGCTTCGGAAATTGGGGCGGATATTAATGTTGTTCGCTTGGGGTGTCTCCTTCATGACATTGGCAAGGTTATTGACATTGAAGAAGGATCGCACGCGGCTCTTGGGGCGCAATTTTTGCGAAAACACAATATCCCCGAAAAGGTTATTGTCTGCGTGGAGGAACATCACGAAGACCGCCCATTTTCTTCCGCCGAATCCATGATTGTTTATTTAGCCGATGCTATTTCCGGTTCCCGACCGGGAGCACGGTATGAAGATTTGGATAAATATTTAGCTAGAATGAAACAATTGGAAGAAATCTGTAAAAGTTTTGCCGGCGTGACCGAGGCGTGGGTTTTTCAAGCCGGTCGAGAAGTGCGGGTTTTAGTTGCCCCAGAACAGGTAACAGACAATGAAGCCGAAGCTTTATCCTTAAACATTAAAGAACGGATTGAAAAAGAAATCAAAGAGTTCCCTGGGCAAATAAAAATTACCGTTATCCGTGAACTGCGCGTTTCTCAAACTGCCAAGTAGAGTAAAATACAAATTGTGCTTTGGAAACGTATTTTATCTATTCTTCTTGTTTGCGCCATTATTATTAGTATTGCGCTGATTTTGCGAATTTTGTTTTTTAGTCCAAAGGCAAAAGTTGGGTCGCTCCAGATAAACTCTCTTCCTAAAGCAACAGTTTTTATTAATGATAAAGAAATAGGGCAAACTCCAATCACTCAGGAAAAGATTCCTCCGAGGGAATATAAAATAAAATTGGTTACCGCAAAAAATTATTGGGAAACTACGGTGCCGGTAGTATCTGAAGGACTAACTTTTGTTAGCCGAGAAATTGGGGAAAATACTCAAGATTCGGCCGGTCAAATTTTGACAGTAGAAAAAATTCCGGTAACTGACAAGTGTGAAGCGGTCATTGTTGCCGACCCCGTGGAGGCGGTGCTTTCCATTGACGGTTTAGAAAAAGGCAAAGCCACCGCAATTTTTAAGGATTTATATTGTGGAGAAAGAGCGTTGGTTGTGTCCGCTCCTGGGTACTCTAGCCAGATAATTTCTTCTAAATTAACCGCGGGTTTTCGGTTAAATGCTATAGTAAAACTTCGTCAGGCAAATTATTTGCCGCCGCGGGACATTCCTCTTGCTTCTTCTTCAGCTATTACTGTCCCCATAGCCTCTCAAAGCGCTACTGTTTTAGACACCCCCACCGGTTTTTTACGCGTTCGATCCGCCTCTAGTTCTTCGGCCATAGAAATTGGCAGAATAGACGCCGGAAAAACAGTGGAAATTTTAGAAAAAGGGGTGGACTGGGTAAAAATAAAATTTAAGGAAACTGAAGGTTGGGTAGCGGCAAATTATCTGAATTTACAGTAGGCCGCTCATGTTACTTTGGATCCATTTTGAAAAAAACCAGATAAAGGGAGATTAAGCCTAGTACAGCGGCAGAAATGTAAATTAATTGGTTAGTTGTAAAACTCATTTTTTCCACTCCCCTCTCGTTCGTAAATAGGCATAAATTAGCACCACACTACTAACAATAATCCCAATAGCATAAGCCAGTTGTAAATTTTCTGTGCTCATTTTTTGCTTTTTTTCGCAAAAACTAACGCCACCCGCAAAGAAACAATGGTGGTGATTATAGCCAGAATTATAAACTTCCGCGGGCTAAAAGCCCGCGGTTTTCGTATCCACAAGTTTAAGTTCATTTCGCGGTTAAAAAACGCGAAAGCGCGGCTCACGGACTCCGGCGTACGCCGGAGCGAACAAACTCCAGCACTTTCAGTTTGCGTTTCGCAAATTGGTCAAAGTTTTAATTAGTTCGCACTCAACTCACCCCGATAGCGATCGGGGGAGTTTTCTGCGAGCCAATTATAATTTGTAGCGAGAGAGTTTGTCCAGCGCTTAGAGTTAGAGGGGAAACAACTCCACCAGTAAACCATGCCACGGCGGTAAAAGTGAAGAAATCACGATACACCAGATTTTCTCCAAAAGAAGTTCCTTTCATAATTAAATATTACTACTTTTTATTGTTTCAAAGCAAAGCAATGAAACAAGAAGATACTGATGGCGTGAGCCAGCAGAGATTCATTCTTCGCTTCTACGCAATGTTCTGGTTACATAAATAATTATTTTTGGTTTCGTCACACAATCTCACGCTATAGCATAAAAGTGTGTGATGACAAGCTGTGGTAAAATACAACGGTGAATAAAAGACGGAAAAACACTTCCCTTGATTTTGGCGCCAGACGAATAGAAATTGCCATGGAACTTTCGGATATGGTTAAAGAATTGGCTATGGCTGGATTTAAACAGCAATACCCCAAGGCCAGTAAAAATCAGCTGCGAAATTTATGGGCCAAAGAGATGTCATTGCCTTATTAGTTGAACTTTTTGAGAAATACAAAATCTCCTATATTTTGACGGGGAGTTTTGCCGGTTCGTATTGGGGTTATCCAAGGGCGACCCATGATGTTGATTTTTTGGTGGAAGTAGAATCAAAAGGAAGCGAGAGATTAATCTCTATGCTAAAAGGTTTGGGTAAAGATTTTGAAATTAGCTTTTCTCAAGCGGAAAATGCTATCAAAACAAAATGGTTTTTTAATATTTTTCATCGCGAAACCGACCTCAAAATTGATTTTTGGGTTGCAAAAGACAGTGATTTTGAAAAAAACAAATTCAACCGCAAAGTTTATACCAAGGTTTTTGATAGGAAAATAGCTATAGTCAGCGCAGAAGATTTAGTTTTAACCAAACTTCGATGGATAAAAGAGGTTTATTCAGAACGGCACTTTCGTGATTGCGTTGGGATTTTAAAAAGACAAAAGGGAAATCTTGATGAAAAATATCTGGTTAAAAATGCTGAGAAATTAGGAGTGGCTAAATTACTTTTAGAGGCACGAGAAAGCAAATATTTTTAATCATTTCCCAATAATATAAATTGTTCCAAAAAGAAGGGAGCCAAGGAGAAGGGCGGTAATGATTAGGGGTTTGTCTGTTAGCAAAACTTTTTCCGGGGACTCGCCCTCATTTTTTTCGTAGATTAGCTGCAAATATCTCATGATCCCGTAAATTACCAAAGGGATAGAAAGCATTAACCATTTCCGGTCTTGCAACAATTCTAAATTGTATTGGTCAATAAACAACGATAAACGATTACGAATAACCGGCGGTTTTTGTAAGAAAGAATAAAACGCGTAAGTAATCCAGGCGGAATTGGCAAACATGGAAATATAAACATCTAACATTTTTTCGCTGTAACGCGTTAGGGTTACCCTAGTTTTAGCCGTCACCGACCCAGCCCAACCGGAGAGCAAAGTTAATTCCGATCTTCTTTTCCCGATGGCTAAAAACAACGAAACGGAAATAACCGTTAAGAAAAGCCAAATATCAATATGATATCCGGTGGCCATTTCTCCAGAGAAAATTCGTAATATAAAACCCGAAGCAATCGTTAAAATATCCAAGAGAGGAATATTTTTTAGATACAAACTGTACGAGATTTGTAATCCGTAAAAAACCAAAATAATTAGAAAAAACCCCAGTCCAATTTGCCAAGCAAAAAGTAACCCTAAAAAGCTAGCTATTACCGCGGCAATTTTTGCAACTTTCGGATTTAGTTTACCGCTGGCCAGCGGCCGGTTTTTCTTAAACGGGTGAAGGCGGTCTTTTTCTAAATCCGCCAAATCATTAAAGATATATAGGCTCGAGGAAACCAGACAAAAAACAACAAAAGCCCAAACACTTGGGGCAAAAGCTTCGGGGTTAAAAAATTGGCCGGTAAAAAAAGCGGCCGCAAAAACAGTCAGGTTTTTTATCCACTGGCGGGGGCGGGTTTCTTTAAAAAGGTAGTAAAAAACTTTAACCATAAAATTAATCCTCCCACAGTTACACCAACCAACAACACCACAAAAAACTTCTGTCGAGCATTAACCGTTAAGGCAACCACCCCCAATATAGCAGAGAACAACCAGTAAAACAAGGCAATTTGCCGTTTGCTCCAACCGGCATCCAAGAGACGGTGGTGCAAATGATTACGACTTCCCTGCATAGGATTGCGTTTGGCAAGTAAGCGGGAAATAAAAACAAAAGTAGCATCAATTAAAGGAATGCCCAAAACTAAAATTGCCGTTCCTAATTTAGCAGTGTTTAAAATGGCTAAAGTTCCTAATAAAAATCCGGCCAGCGCTTTCCCTCCGTAACCGGGCATAATTTTTTGGGGGAAAAAATTCCACGGGGCAAATCCTAAATATGCTCCTGCGGTTATAAAGGCCAAGGCTGTTCCTGTCCAAGCGGGAAAATTTTCTAAAGAAATTTGGGTAAAAGAAAGAAGGCCAATAGCAAAAGCAGAAATGGCCGCAAACCCGGGCATTTGCCCATCAACCCCAGAACTCCAACCGACGATATTCATGGCCCACACGAGCCAGATAATAGCCAGAAGATCGGCGATGGGTAAAATACTATGTTTGCCCAAGAAATCAAAACTCCAGCGAACGGTGTCAAAATGGATAACCCCACCAGTTATTGGATTGGTAATAAATCCAATTCCTGCTCCGCCGGCGACCGCTAAACAAGCCGCCAAAATGTTTACTCCAAAACGAATAAACGGGGGAACGTCACGATAGTCATCAATAACGCCAATGGCTACCAACAAGGCTCCGCCTAAAATAATACCGGCAAGACCTTTAGCAAAGGGAATAAATATAGTGGCCGCTAAAACAATTCCAAAAAAAATAGCCAAACCTCCGGCTCGAGGAATAATTCTTTTTTCGGTATGGGCAGGATGAGGTCGCTTAGCCGGATCATCAACCAGTCTAAAATATTTTGCAATTTGAATAACGGCAGGGACAGAAATGAAAACTAAAATTGCGGCGGTGAAAAAAGGGAAAAGAGCAATACCTTTAAATAGTGGCCAGTTCATACCATGAGTAAAACTATTTTAATTGAGGTAATGGCCACCAGTAAAGCAACAATTCCGGCCGTGCCAGAAAGCAAGTAAGAGAGAACTCTTTCTTTAGAGTGAAAATTTATACTTAAACAAAAATTAAAAATTCCCAAGAATAAAGTCCCTAGAGCGGGGACAAAAATATAGCTTTTGGGGGCAAGTTGGGCTTCACCCCATTTACGGCTATAAAAAAGGGGGATTTGGTCAGGAAGTGAGGAAAAATTTATAGTGGCAAAAATTATTACCACAAGAAGCGGTAAAAGCCAAAGCAAAAAAAAGACGAACATTAAATTATCTGTTAAAGCGCTATGCAACCAATCCGCGATTTTATCCCGCGCTTGGCTACGACTAAACTGCCGTATACCAGTAGGATTAAAATTCGGTCGCTTAATTTTCGAGCTAATTTTGAATTTGGGCATAAATTCTTCTTACTCCGGCAGAAACAGACTCTTGTTTATATATTTTAATTTTTCCAATGAGACTCTTCGCAAAAAGTTGTGAAGTATTTTTTGGCTCGGAGTCTCTTCTTGGAGCCTGCTCATCCTGCACGGCAAGCCGCGAAGTATTCGCAGGTTCAAGAATAAGATTAGTGTTTGCTACATGAGGGCCGCCGCATATTTCTTTGCTAAAATTACCAAACGAGTAGACAGTAACTTTTTCCGGATATTTGTCTTTGAAAAAAGCTAACGCCCCGGATTTTATGGCCTCGTCGTAAGTCATTATTTCTTTTTTTTGTTCTAACCCCTTTTTAATTTGGTCATTAACTATTTCTGTAATTTTTTCAATTTCTTCTTCCGTGAGTTTTCTGGTGAAGGTAAAATCAAACCGCAACCTTTCAGCCGTTAAATTTGATCCCGCTTGATGAACTTCTTCTCCCAAAACTTGTCTTAACGCCGCGTGAAGTAAATGAGTAGCCGTGTGATATTTAGTGACAATTTCACTCTGGTCAGCCAATCCCCCTTTAAACATTCCTGCCGACGCGGTGCGAGATTTTTCTCTATGCAGTTTCATTTCGTCTTCAAATTTATTCCAATCAAGTTCTACCCCCCTTTTTTTGAGTAGTTCCATTGTAAGTTCAGGGGGAAATCCATATGTTTGAAACAAATCAAACGGGGAAAGTTTATCAATTAGTTTTAAACCTTGATCCATGGTTTTAAGGAATTTGCCTGTTTCTTCGGTTAAGACGGAGTTCACAAGATCTCTATCGTGACCCCTGTTCACACCTTGCTCACCGTCATAAGTATACAAAACGCCGCGATCAACAATTCCAAATAAATTGTCAGAAGATAAACTTCCGCCAATTTGATGAAACTTTACCGCTGATCGACGCAAAAGTTTCCGTAATACATATCCTTGGTCTTTGTTTGATGGTTTTATCCCGTCTAAAATAAGAAAAACTGCGGATTTAATATGATCCGCAATTATTCGCATTGGTTCAAGGTTATCGTCAGAATAAGTTTTATTTGTTATTTTTTTTATTTCTTCTATAATTTCTGAAAATAATTCAGATTTGAAAATATCCGGTTCGTTGTTTAACGCGGCGAGTGTTCTTTCTAGCCCTCCGCCGAAGTCCACATTTTTTTGTGGCAACTCTTTGAAACTGCCGTCGGCCTGTTTTTGATATTGAATAAAAACGGAATTGCCAATCTCGACAAACCGGCCGCAGTCGCAATTTGGGTGGCATTTTTCACCAAATTTTTTATCATGGGGAACATGAGTAAATTCGAAAAACACCTCACTATCCGGTCCGCCAATTTCTCCTACGGGCATTTTATCCGGCGCGCCGGATCGCGACCACCAGTTTTTATCCACACCGTAAAAGAAAATGTGGTCTTTAGCAACCCCTAAGTCTAACCAAATTTTTTCAGATTCTTGATCACGAGGCACTTCGCTGTTCCCCGCAAAACAACTGACATAAAGTTTTTCTTTTGGCAGTTTTAAAACTTCGGTTAAAAATTCCCAGTACCAAGTTAATTGCTCTTTTTTGAAATAATCACCCAAACTCCAATTTCCCATCATTTCAAAAAAACTATCATGACGGTTATCTCCCACTTCTTCAATATCTTGACCGCGGAAACATTTTTGAATGTTGACTAATCTTTTTCCTAAAGGGTGCGGTTGTCCCAGCAAATAAGGAATAAGCGGCTGCATGCCCGATCCAGTAAACAAAGTGGTGGGGTCGTTTTCGGGGATCAAGGAACTGCTGGGAATAATTACATGATTTTTATTCTTCCAAAATTCCAAAAACTTTTTGCGCAGTTCTAAATGAGTTAAATGAGCCATAATTAATTATACAAAATACGTTTCCGTTTTGCTCCTCCGTAACCCGTCACACAGCATTACGCTATAGCATGAAAGTGTGTGACGGCAATTTTGCGTTATTTTTCTAGCCGTAAATTTCTGGAAATTATAGATTGCCGGCCGAATTTATTAGTGGCCGTGACGGTAATAGTATTAAGACCCGGAGTTAAAGTGATTTTAACCGAAAAACTGCCGTTTTCGTTAATATTAACCGGTTGATTATTAATAATAATTGCGGCGTCGGGACTCGTTTGCCCCATTACTTCCACTTGTTCCTGATTAACAACAGCATTTTTTGCCGGAGAATTAATAATTAGCATTGGCGCTCCGGCAAAACGAAGGTAGGAATAAATTAGATAACTAAAAAATAGAATTAATAAAATAGCAATCCCAATACTGGTCGGAGAAACAAAAGAAAAAGCCGACGAGGTTTTTGGCGAGTTAGGATTAACCGTGGGGATTAAAGAATTTTTTTCTTCGTTAACTTGCCGACGATAAAAGGCCAGAGTTTCATTAACTGGCAGGCCTAAATACGCGGCATAATTTTTAATAAATCCTTTGGTAAAAATTCCCGGGGGAAGCTTGGAAAATTCGTTTTTTTCTAACGCCACCAAAAATTTTTGGCGAATATGAGTAGCCTTTTCTACTTGGTCGAAAGTAATTTTTTGTTTTAATCTGGCGGTAGCTAAAATTTCTCCAACAGTCATCATAAAAGAAGAAAGAAAACAGAAGAGAGAAGAAAGAAATAAAAAAGTTTAAAAGAGTAAAAATTTCTTTTATTCTTTTTAGATTTCTTCGGTCTTTCTTCTTTTTTATTTTTTATATTTTATTTTCTGACCCCTCGGTTTGTTGTGTCGCGCTTCCTTGATTAGCAAAATACTCATCAGCATTTCTGACTAAAACATCCCGCGGCTTACTGCCTTCCCCCGGCCCCACAATTCCCAATTCTTCCAATCGGTCCAAAATCCGCGCCGCCCGAGCGTAGCCAATAGATAATTTTCTTTGTAAAAGAGACGCTGAAGCGCGATCGTATTGGCAAACAATTCTGATGGCCTGTTCAATTAACGGGTCTTCGCCGTTGCCTCCAGCCGCCATCTTTCCCCCCGGGCCAACTTTTCCGGTAAGAGTGGGCATTTGAGTCACCTCTTCCGTATATTGAACCGGCTCGCCGCGGCTTTTTAGCCAGTCAACTAATTTATGAACTTCGCCGTCGGTCATATACGCCCCTTGAATGCGGCTAGGTTTACTTTGATCTGGCGGGATAAATAGCATATCTCCGCGCCCGAGTAGTTTTTCCGCCCCCGGAGTGTCAATGATCACTCGCGAGTCAATCATAGAGGTAACATTAAAAGCAATCCGGGCAGGAATATTGGCTTTAATTAAACCGGTTAAAATATCCACACTGGGTCTTTGAGTAGATAGGATTAAATGAATTCCTGTAGCTCGGGCCATTTGCGCCAAACGGCAAATAGCATCCTCAACTTCTACCGGGGCAAACATCATGACATCAGCCATTTCGTCAACAATAATTACTAAAAATGGTAAAGAGATAAAACCCGCTAGTTCATTGTAGCCCTCAATATTGCGCACCCCAGCTGCGGCAAAAAGTTTGTACCGCCGTTCCATTTCCGAAATAGCCCATTTTAAAGAAGATAGAACTTTATCTACCTCTACAATAACGGGCGTTAGCAAATGGGGAATGCCGTTATAGATAGAAAGCTCTACTCGTTTAGGGTCAACCATAATAAATTTTAATTCCGATGGCGAGTTGCGGTACAAAAGCGAGGCAATAAAAGCGTTAATACAAACGGACTTTCCACTGCCAGTGGCCCCTGCAATTAAAATATGAGGCATTTTCGCAATATCATAGGTCTGAACATTTCCGGAAACATCTAACCCCATAGCGACTGTCAGTCGGCTTTTAGATTTTTGAAAATTTTCGGATTCTAAAACTCGGCGAACGGTCACAAACTCTGGCGCCCGATTGGGGACTTCAATTCCCACTAAACTTCGACCCGGAATAGGGGCTTCAATGCGTAGTTGCCCGGGCGCGGCTAACGCCAAAGCCAAATCATTTTGCAAAGTAGTAATTTTAGAGAGTTTTGTCCCCAGAGCAATTTCCAAGGCGTATTGGGTTACCGCCGGGCCAGTGTTAACTTCGGAAACTTTAGCGGTAATGCCAAAAGATTCCAAAGTATTTTCGATGGTAGTGGCGTTGCCCTTGACATCTCCCCGGTCAGCCTTACCCCCAGCACTTTCCGCCAGAATTGACAAGGGTGGATATTCCCAAATTTTAGCCTCCTCACTTGCGGTTGGGGGAGTGTTTTGAATAATTTTTTCCGAAGACAAACTAGCCACGGCGGGATTAATTGTTCGTTGAATCGAAGACACGGGAGAATTTTTGGAGTTTTCCGTCGGAGAATTAATCACAGGGTTGCTAACATTGGCGCTTTTGGCGTCCTTAATAAAAACCGGCGCCGGTTTTTTGGCCCCCAGTGAAAAGAGTTTTTTAAAAATTCCCCCAAAAAATTTAAAGATGTCCTGAATAATTTCTATTACTTCCCCCACAGATAAATTAAAAAGCAGAGTGGCTCCTAAAACGGCCAGTAAAAATAAAAGAAAGAAAACCGCAAAAGATACGGGAATAACGGTGTAAATTCCCTGAAAAATATCTGCGCCAATATTTCCCGATTGAGATAAACCTAATAGAGCTACCACGATCAAAAAATAGCCCAAAACAACATTGCTTTTGGCCAGGGAAATTTTTACTCGGGCAAACAGAAGCCCTAATTGCAAAAGGGTGATAACTAACAAAATTCGTCCCCAGCCAAAATATAGAGAAAAAAGGGCGTTAATTCGATCTAAAATTCGGCCCTGGGGGAAAAATAAACTGACAGCCACAAGTCCTGCCAACCCAATAAATCCGAGGGCAAAAATGGAATAAATAGTTTGCTTTCTTAACTTTAACCTAAACGGTGACCGCCTCCGGTGTCTCATGGAATACAATATAACATATTTTTAGGAGTGAATATCTTAGATCTTTTTCAAAAGAACTTCTCGGTGGTATTTTGTGTTCCTTAGATTTGTTCCTACACCCAGACAAATTCTTGTAGCGTTAACACAACCAAGAAGTCCCATAAACATTACCGTACCATTAACTTCGGGAGCGTCTAATTTCCAGCCGAAGAAGTTTTTCCAAAAAATACGGGCCGTAAGTTCCTTTAATTTTTCTCCATCTAATTCTGTGTCTATATCTATTTGAAAATGGGGAAGCCAGTCGTGTAGTGTTGGCTGACTTTTAGTTAGAACGATCTCAAATAAAGAGTTGGTCCAGTTTGTTTTGTCACCAACAAAATACCATTTATCATTTTTAGCTGTAGAATCTTCTCTGGAGACGTCAAAACCGCCTTTTTTGGCAAGGGATTTGTACTTTTGTAAGTCAGCCGTAAAATTGTCAGAATGATACTTGATCCCCAAATGGTTTAGAGCGAAACCGTTTTGAGCAACTTCTTGAATAAAATGAGCAAATTTATCTACGGGGGGTCCTTTGTGATTTTGGGTTTCCTCAGTAACTATCTTTAGATTCGAGATTCATATTTCCACAAAGTAAAATCTCACGGCCGTTAATTTTTAAAAGTTCTTTGCCTCCCGAAAAAAGGATTGCGCCATCATTTTTAATGGCCAGAGAATCACTATTACCCGCGAGATTGCCAGAAAGGACTTTCAAAAGAGTAATTATTGTTGTATTTAGTTCTTTCATGGTTATTTTTTCAACGCCTTTAAAAATTGATCAAGAGAAATCTCTGCCCGTTTAATCTGGGCTTTTAAAAGAAATTGAGCCACTTCTTTGTGCAGGGGAATTGATAAAGTGTGGGTGTTTGATTTTTGCAAAATTGCATGGTCGCCGGAAGTGTGGGTGTGGATGTAGCCGAATCTTAAAAAGGCTTTAACTGCTTCAGTACCGGAAATATTAGTTAATTTAGGCACTTAAAAAAGGATAAGGAGTTTCCACTGTCCGTCGGGCATAAATTACGGAATCGTCAAGTTTTGGAGACGAGGGAAGCAACGCTTCCATGTATGCTTTTATTGCTTTTTCCACATTTTCTAAAGCCTCTTTTTTGGTTTTTCCTTGAGACATGCAACCGCACAAATTTACAACATCCGCCACATAACCTTTGTACGACCGGTCATAAACAAGTTCGATAAGATAGTCTAACTTTTTAATCTTAGTCACAGAGGTAGTATAGCAAATTTTCTTAAACTTCCACAATCACAGGAAGAATCAGGGGGCGGCGGTGGGTGGATTCAAACAAAAATCTTTCCAGATGATCATTAATATGACGGCGGATAAACCGGAAATCTGAAACCGGCCCTTGATGATCAGCCAAAGATTCACGAATTACTTGCTTAGCATCATTTATTAATTCATCAGACTCTTTCATGTACACAAACCCGCGCGAAACTATATCCACATTGCCTACAATTTGGCCGGTGGATTTTTCCACCGGGACAATTACCATGACCACCCCATCGGCAGACATAGTTAACCGATCGCGTAAAACCACATTGCCCACGTCTCCTACTCCCAGCCCGTCGATTAACACATTTCTCACTTCAATTTTTCCATCGCGCGTGGCCTTTCCGCTCTCAAATTTAACAATTTGTCCTTCTTCCGGCAAAATAATATTTTCCGGCTTGTAACCCATTCCCATTGCTAATTTTGCATAATGTTTTAAATGCCGCAAAGATCCCCCAATAGGCCAAACATATTTTGGTTTGGTTAAAGCTAGCATTAGTTTTAGTCCATCCGCCGCTTCATGGCCGGAAACATGCAGATCGTCCAAAATAGCCGAGTAATAAACTTCCGCGCCAATTTTTGTCAAAGTGTCAATTAAATCATTAACCGCCGTTTCACTTCCTGGGATCGCGTCTTGGGAAAAAATCACAAAATCCCCTTCAGAAATTCTAATTTTATGTTCGCCATTGGCAATTCTGGCTAAAGCGGAATTATCCTGGCCTTGGGAGCCGGTGGCTAAAATCATAATTTGATCAGGGCGAAACCGGCCCACATCTTCAACCCGAATAATTTTATCTTTGGGGAGCGTTAGATAGCCCAACCGGACAGCGACCTCCGCGTTTTGTTCAATGCTTCTGCCCGCAAAAACAATTTTCCGGTTATGTCTCTGGGCCACATTAACCGCTTGTTGAATGCGGCTAATATTTGACGATTGGGTGGTAATAATAAATTTTCCGAAGCATTTTTTGATCTGCTGTTCAAAAGTTTCTTCAATGGCTTTTTCGGGCAGGGTATAACCAGCTTTTTCTACCCGCAAACAGTCTGACAACAAACATAAAATTCCTTGTTGACCAGCGGCGGCAATTTTTTGGACTTGGGTGGAAAAACCGTCTACCGGCGTCCAGTCAAATTTAAAATCCGACCCGTGATAAATAATTCCGGCGGGAGTATTAATAATTAAGTTTGCCGCGTCAGGGATGGAATGAGTCACATGAACAAAATCCACCGTAAATTCTCCGGCGGAGATTGAAGTTTGATAATCAGCAATGCGCCAGTCGGCTTTGATATTATTTTCCTCGCACTTAATTTGGGAAAGGCCAATGGTTAGTTTTGTGCCGTAGATGGGAATTTTTGGTAAATTGGGCAAGATGTAAGGCAGTGCCCCGCGGTGATCTTCGTGGCCGTGGGTCAAAAAAAGCGCCCGGATTTTATTTTGTTTATCTTTTAGATAAGAAATATCCGGAATAATTAAATCAATCCCGGGCATGTTTTCGTCCGGAAAAGCAATGCCGCAGTCTACTAAAATAATATCCCGATCAGTTTCGTAAACATACAGGTTTTTATTTACGGCTACGCCACCAAGGGAGATAATTTTTAAGGTGTTTTTGTTAAAAAAAGCCATGTTTAAATTTTAAATTTGAAATTTTCAATTTGAATTCAATGTTTCAATTTTAAATTTTTAAAACATTTCAAATTTATTCATTTCAAATTGATTTTAAATTGTAAATTTCAAATTAGTTCTAGTTGTTTTTCTTCAAGTTTTTTGCCAATTGTTTTCTTTTCGAAATTAACTGGTTTTCCGGCGAGCAAGTCTTTTAGCTTTCCAAAATCTTCTTTAAACTGGCGCATCATCGAACCGTCGCGTAGGGCCGCCGCCGGATGAAACATAGGGAAAATTAAATATTTTCCCATTTTTCGCGCCTGCCCATGTATCCTACTAATACTAACACCTTCACCCAAAAACTTGTACATGGAAAACCGGCCCAAAGTAACAATAATTTTTGGAGAAATAATTTCTATTTGTTCGTCTAAAAATGGTTTGAAAAATTCTATTTCTTGCGGGGTAGGGTCTCTATTTTCCGGCGGTCTAAATTTAACAATGTTGGTAATAAAAACTTCGCTTTCTTTAAAATCGTTTTCTACTAAAGTTTTTCGCAACAATTGTCCGGAAACACCCACAAATGGTCGGCCCAAACGGTTTTCATGGAACCCTGGCCCTTCACCAATGAACATGATTTGTGCGTCAGGATCTCCTTCACCTGGTACTGGATTTAATCCTGGTCCAAACGGCCCACCCTTCGTCTGGGCAATTTTTCCGGCCACTTCATTTAATTTTTGTTGTTTATCCATCAACTTAAATATTTCTGTAAATTGTTTTCGTCAACCACAACTTTTTGTGCCTGGTTGGTAGTGATTTGGTAAGCAGTTTTGCGGACTAAACTATTTATGGTTCGTTCCAAAGTTCTAATGCCGCCGTCAAAACCCAAGGGCCGAACAATTTTTGGCCATAAATCAGGGTTGATGGTTAAAGTGTCTGGTGATAATCCGGCGGCGGCTAGAGATTTTGGCAGAATAAAATCTTTCCCAATAGTTATTTTTTCTTCATCAGAGTATGAGGGCATAGAAATTATTTCCAGCCGATCCAAAACGGCCGTGGAAATATTGGTAGAATTATTGGCTGTCACCACAAACAAAACTTCAGATAAATCAAAAGGGAAGTCTAAATAATGGTCGGAAAAGGCGTGGTTTTGGCCCGGGTCTAAAAGTTCGACCAGAACCCCCATAATTCCAGCTCGGGCCGCGTCATCCACTCGGTCAATTTCATCCAGTAAAATTACGGGGTTTTTTGTGCCCGCTTGGCGCAAGGCTTTAATAATTGCTCCGGGTTCGGCGTCCGCAAAACTTTTTGATTGTCCGCGCAGGTAAACCAAATCTCCTAAGCCCCCAAAAGGAATCCGGGCAAATTTGCGCCCTAAAGTTTCCGCAATAGAATAAGCCAAAGTAGTCTTTCCGGTGCCCACCAAACCAGTCAAGGCCAAAACGGGGGCGCGGTGATCGGGGCTTAATTTCAAAACGGAAAGATATTCTAAAATTCTATTTTTGGCCTGATTTAATCCAAAATGATTTTTGTTTAAAATTTCTTGGGCTTTATTTAGATCCAACAAGTCCGCCGAGCGGTTTTCCCAAGGTAAACTCGTGATCCAGTCTAAATACCGCGCCGCGCTGTCAAATTCGTTTAAATAATTCCCACCCATTTGGGATAGACGGGACAACCTAGAAACCAACGCCAAGGCTTTTTCCTGTAATTTTACCGGCAATTTTACCCCCAAAACCTTTTGTTCCAAAATTGTAGTCTCATCTGTAGATGATGTCTGCATACTTGTTTTTTAACAATTTTGTAGTAAAATAAACTCACTAAACGTAGGGAGGGATTCTAGATGGGTCCTTCCCATTTTATTTTCTACCAACATATTTTAAGATCTCTTTTAGATAATTGAAGTCTCTGAAATTTCCACCGGCGAACAATTTTATTTCTTTTGCTGTCCTTTCTTCGCGTGCCATTACAACCACTTCTTTCCCAATTTTTTTCAGATATTTTAATACTACTACAAAATCTCCATCTCCAGAAAGAACCACTGCCCCAGAGTATTTTGGCGAATGAAGCATTAGATCAAAAGTCATGTCCACATCACAATTAGCCTTCTTGGTGGTGTTCCCCTCATCATCCTTAAAAACTTTTACCGGTTTTAGCTTCAAATTATAGCCAAACTCGTCCAACTTTTGATAAAACTTTACTCTTTTCATGTGTTTATCAAGAATAATAACCTCTGATTCTGAAGTAGTTTTTGCCTTTTGTTTATTGCGAAGATAACTCTCGAGACCCCTAAGATCTATGGGTTTATTTTCCAAAAGAGAATAAGTAAACCCGTCAAGTTCCACCCCACCGTAGTAAAAAACCTTGCTAACTTTATATTTTTTCTTTAAATACTTAATTAACTTTTGGTAATCAATTTTCCACCCCAAACTTTTCTCCCCGCCATAAAATAGGTTAGAAGCGTCAATAAAGGCATAAGTTTTACCTATTTTTTTCATAAAGTCAGTATAAAAAATCTTTACCAGATCTTTTTCTGCCAGATAACACCCAGTAATTGATGAAGAGCTAGTAAAAATGACAAAATGGTTAGGGAGGCGGTGTCTCCGGTGAATAGAGTAAATAGGTAGGTATAAACAACGCCAACAGCCACTATTCCATGAAAAAACCACACAGGTTTGATTAGTTTAAACTTGTAACCCCAGAAAAAAACAAGACTGATTGAAAGCAGAAATAAATCAGTCCTAAAAGTGAGTGCCTTTAAATTTAAAAGCGAAAAATATGACGGAATGATAATAAAGTCCCCGACCAGAAAAGCGGGATTATTAATTATTAACCGTAATGGCTTTTTTAAAAAGGTGACAACCAAAACAAGAGAAGTGAAATTAATAAGGAGTGAAAACAGAAACACTTGGGGGTTCACAATTCTAGTGTAGCACGGAATTAATATCTATTCCTGACGGGGCGAGGGCGATCGTTACGGCCGCCAAAAGTCCGGCGCGGCCTAAATTCTCTCTGAGGAAATGGGCCCGAGAATTGATTATTATTAAATTGGTCGTTGGATGTTGGTCGTTGGTCGTTTAATTTAGGTCCCCAATACATGCTTAGATTAAGTCTACCCATTTCGTCAATTTCTGTTACTTTAACTTTTACTTTTTGGCCAATTTTTACCACATCTTCGGCGTTGTTCACAAACCCAGCCGTCATGCGCGAAACATGAACTAGTCCTTCTTTGCCCGGTAAAATTTCCACAAACGCCCCAAAGGGTAAAATCCTTTTAACTTCCCCTTCAAACTCTTCTCCTAATTGCACTTCCCGCGTCATTCCATCAATCCACGCGCGAGCTTTTTCGACCGCGTTTTCATCAACCGCGGCAATCGTTACCGTCCCATCATCAGCCATGTCTACATCCGCGCCGGTGGTGGCAATAATATTTCGGATATTTTTGCCCCCCGGCCCGATCACATCCCCAATTTTGTCTACAGGAACTTTAATAGTAATTACTTTTGGCGCGTACTGACTCACTGTTTTTCGTGTTTCGGAAATGACGGCCAACATTTTTTCTAAAATAAATTCTCGACCTTCTTTAGCCTGTTTCAGAATTTCTTTAATCATGGTTTCTGTTAGTCCGTGGAATCCTGCCTTGCCGGCAGGCAGGTTTTCGCCAAACTTTACATCCAGTTGAATGGCGGTAATACCGGCGGAACTCCCCGCGACCTTAAAATCCATGTTGCCGTAAAAATCTTCAAAGGCGGCAATATCCGTTAAAATTACATAATCTTTGGAACTTTCGGCCATAAGGCCCATGGCTACACCAGCTACCGGTGCTAAAATAGGTACGCCGGCGTCCATTAACGCCATCGTTGAGCCAGAGGCCGACCCCATCGAGCTAGACCCATTTTCAGATAAAACTTCCGAAACCACTCTAACGGTGTAAGGAAAATTTTCTTGGGAAGGAATTACCGGGAACAACGCTCGTTCGGCCAAAGCCGAGTGGCCAATTTCCCGCCGGCCGGTGCCACCCATTCGCCCCACTTCTCCTAAAGAATATGGGGGCGCGTTGTAGTGGTGTAAATATTGTTTTTCTTCCATGCCTTCGGCGGTTTCAATCCACTGTTCTAGCGAGTGGCTAGCCAAAGTGACAATAGACATAATTTGGGTTAAACCGCGTTGAAAAACGGCCGACCCGTGAGTTCTTGGCAGTAACCCTACTTCTCCCGAAACTGGTCGAACCTCGTCTGGTTTTCTTCCGTCGGTTCTTTTTTTCTTTTCCAAAATTAATTTCCTGACTTGTTTTTTAATAATTAAATCCACAATTTCTCCAATTTGGTTTTTACTCTTGTTTTCGGCGTTGCTTTCGGTGATGGCTTTTTTTAGCTCGTCAATCCTGTCCGTCTTTGGTTTTGACGAAGGATTATCCGAATAAATTAGCGGTTCAATATCTTTCAAATGATCTTTTTCTACTTGGTTTAGCAATTCTTGATCTACTAAATGGGGTTCGTAGGGATATTTTTCTTGACCAATTTCTTTGGCTAACTTCGCAATTTCCTCCACAATTTTTTGGCCCTCTTTAGTTCCCAAAGCAATGGCTTCCAACATTTTGTCTTCCGGTACTTGAGCGGCGCCGGCTTCTAGCATAACCACGCCTTCATTATTAGCTGTCACTACCAAATCTAGGTCTGATTTTTCCATTTCCGGGAAAGTGGGGTTAGTTATGGTTTTATTCTCAATAATTCCCACTCGGACCGCACCCACCGGCCCGTTCCAAGGAACGGAAGAAATAGATAGAGCCGCAGAAGCGGCAATAACAGACAAAGCATCATGATCATTTTCTCCGTCGGTAGAAAGTAAAGTGACGGTAATTTGGACTTCATCCATAAAGTCTTTGGGAAAAAGAGGGCGAAGTGAGCGGTCAACCAATCTTCCGGTCAAAACGGCTTCGTCCGTGGGCCGACCTTCCCGTTTGACCCAGCGGGAACCTTTAATAATCCCGCCGGCGTACAGCCGCTCGACAAAATCTACCGTCAAAGGAAAATAATCTAGTTTTGACGGGCCCCCGGACACAACGGTAACCAACACTTCCGTGTCTCCTAGTCTTGCCAGCACCGAAGCGTTAGCTTGAGGCGCCAATTTATTAATTTCCAAGGTTAGCTCTTTGCCAGCAACCTCAAATTTTGTGGTGAAAGTTTTTTTACTCATTTAAAACTAGACAATAGATGATAGTTGGTGGAAGATGGGTTTTTGAAGATTGATGATAGAAGATTGATTTTTCTATTTTCTATCTTCTATATTCCAAATACTATTTTCTATCTTCTACCATCTACCGTCTCATTTCGTTAACTCCAACGCCGCAACTATTTTAGCGTAGCGGTCTTTAGCTTTCTTACTTAGATAGTTTAACAGCCGTCGGCGTTTGGAAACAATAGTCAAAAGGCCGCGGCGGGAATGAACATCATGGGCGTGTTTTTTTAAGTGATCTGTCAAATGTTTGATTCTTTCAGTGAGTAAGGCCACCTGCACTTCCGGTGAGCCGGTGTCCCCTTTAGCTTGGGAAAATTTACTAATAATTTTCTTTTTATCGTCAGATTGTAAGGCCATGGGGCTATTTTAGCGTAAAATTAGTTCGCTTGCAAGAGGAACGGGCGGTCGTGTTTGGCCCCAAAAACTTTTGGCCACCAACGGGCTAAATTCAACTCGCTGGGAAACAACCCAATAATTTCTACACCAATTGGTTTGCCTGCTCTATCTTTAATAACCACATCATTGCTATTTTGGTCGTCTGTTTCCTCGGACGAAAAAGCGGTCTTGCGGTCTTTCCACCACAAATTCATAGTATTGGCAACCGGATCAATAAAAACTTTTATTTTGGCCATAATTTCTCCCCCTTCATTTTCGGCTTTGATGTTTGGTAAGCCGTTACCAAAAAACCATCGCCGTTTAAATGTTTTGTTACCGCTACTAGTGCAAATTTTCCGGACCTACAGTACTGAATTACCACTGTCTCGTCTTTAACGCTTCGGTAAACCGCGTCTGGCTTTTTGATCGTTTTAATAATTTCCTTAACACCTGCCGTTAAATCTTGATGTTTTTCTTCTTTAATTTTCTTCCAGTAACTTTTCGTTGTCCGTATTTTCTTGCCAAAAACATCTGTTATTTCAAACAATCTCTCGTCACCAGCAACAACTTTCACCAACGGTATTGTAACTAATCTTTACTTAATTGACAAGGCGTGATGTATTTTTGTTTATTTCTTCGTCATCCCGGAGCGAAGCGAGAGGATTTAAGCTATTTTTCTTTAATAGGGAAACGCCAGCGGTTAAATAATACAAGGTAAGTTCTAAACGTTACGCCCACAGCAGCAT
>Ga0233423_10000419_pt1 | contig 22966 bp, 18 predicted proteins | sample Watercolumn_Mata_FD_180713 | JGI IMG/M metagenome (GOLD analysis project Ga0233423, IMG submission 180713) | Freshwater microbial communities from Lake Matano, South Sulawesi, Indonesia - Watercolumn_Matano_2014_112_MG | ecosystem: Environmental > Aquatic > Freshwater > Lake | place: Indonesia...
GCCCATCCCCATTCCCAGGACGATGATGTTGGCCAGGATGCCCAGGCCGCCCAGCGCCAGCCAGCGACGCCAGGGCAGAGGCGTCAGATCAGGCGCTTGCACCTTGCACCTCCCGCAGAATTTCCCCAGCCCGATCCAGGCGGATGCGCTTTTCCCGCACCAGCCGGGCCGCCACCGCGTCTACCAGTTCGCCTGTGGCCCCGGCGGCGATGGCCATCTGCCGGGCGTGCAGCGCCATGTGCCCGCGCTGGATGCCCTCGGTGGCCAAAGCCCGCAGAGCACCCAGGTTCTGCGCCAGCCCCACGGCGGCCACGACCTCCGCCAGCTCCCGCGCCGTTTTCACCCCCAATACCTTCAAGGCCACCCGCGCCGTGGGGTGCACCTTGGTCGCCCCGCCCACGATGCCCACGGCCAGCGGCAGTTCCAGCGTGCCCACCAGATCGCCGGTGGCGTCTCGCTCCCAGGTGGAGAGCGAGGTGTAGCGCCCGCTGCGGGCGGCATAGGCGTGGGCGCCGGCCTCGATAGCCCGCCAATCGTTGCCCGTAGCCACGACCACGGCGTCTATGCCGTTCATGATGCCCTTGTTGTGCGTGGCGGCGCGATACGGGTCGGCGGCGGCAAAGGCGGCCGCCTCTACGATACCCTGCACCACCTGCTCGCCGGCGAGTGTGCCCGTCGCCAGCGCCTCCTTGCGCACGACGCCGCGAGCGCGCACCAGGCGCTTATCGGCCAGGTTGGAGATGATGCGCAGGCGAAACTCGCCGCGGGCAATCTCTGCCAGGCGAGGGGCCACGGCCTCGGCCATGGTGTTCACAGCATTGGCGCCCATGGCATCCCGCACATCCACGATGAGGTGCACGATCACCATCGGCCCGGCAGCGGTGTGCTCCAGGACGCGCACCTCCACGTCCTTGGCCCCGCCGCCCACGCTCACCAGCAGCGGGTCCTGCTGGTTGGCCAGGGCTAACACCTCAGCTTTGGCCGCCAGGAGGGCCACAGCGGCGCCGTGCGGGTCGGCAATGCCCAGCAGTTGCACCTGGCCGATCATCAGCGGCTCGCTGGCAATCGCCGTGATGCCGCCGCTCTGACGGAGCAGCCGCGCCGCGTGGCTGGCCGCGGCCACCACCGACGGCTCCTCGATGGCCATGGGCACCAGGTAGTCCCGGCCGTTGACCAGGAAGTTAGTAGCGATGCCCAGGGGCAGGCTGTAGACGCCGACGACGTTTTCAATCATCTTGTCCGCCTGCGCCAGGGTCAGGGCGTCGGCGCGTGGCAGCGTGGCCGCCTCGTCATCAGTGAGGCCGGCGAACTCCTGCACCCGCGCCACTCGCGCGGCGGGGGAGAGCTTGTAGAATTCAGGGAGGCGTGAGGATGGCATGGTCTTCACCTGCGCACAGAACGGCCCTCGGCGTGGCTTGCGCCGAGGGCTAATGTGCGGCCATTATACCACAAAACAACTGCCAAAAACTACCAATTTTTGCCAGGGGCTCTCAAAATGCACACGGGCGCGAAAAAGCCCCCAGTGCCACGCTGGGGGCTGACGGCTAGGTCAAAAACTGCCTATTCCGCGCTATGGCGGACGAGACTTAGGGGATGTATCTCTTGACAATCAAGGGTAGGTAGACTCTATGCAGGTACACAAATGGAGTCAGGGTTGCGGTCGGCGTGCGCGTAAGCGTTGGCGTCGGTGTTAGCGTAGAGGTGGGCGTGGCCGTCGCCGTGGGTGTGCGCGTCGGCGTGGGTGTTCGGGTAGGCGTGGCCGTTGCCGTGGATGTGGGCGTGGTGGTGGATGTAGGTGTCGGCGTCTCCGTTGAGGTAGGTGTGGGCGTATCGGTAGGTGGGGTGGTGCTCCAGATCATGGTTGTAGTCGACCTCGTGATGGGGTAATAGTGGCAGGGGTTGTTATCGTAGATGGTCACGGTGTTGGTGACGGTACCGAAGGCGGTGGGTTGCACCCTCAGAGTGACCAGCACTACCTGGCCCGGCCCCACATCACCTGTCCACCCGAACACCCCGGCGCTGAAGCTGAACTGGCCGGCCGTAGCGCTGCCGAAGACGTAAGCCAGGCCAGGCGGGATGGGGTCGGTAAGGCGGGCCTCCCATGCGGTCGTGCGTCCCGTGTTGCGCAGGCTGATGGTGTAGTCAAAAGGCACCAATCCGTTTACTGTATGCGGACCCGCCTTGTTCGATTCGCTCAGATTGGGGGCCTGCACCTCCAGAACCTCAAAGTATATGTACATTTGGAATGCCCCGTTGATGTACAGTTCGGCCCGGTTAGTAATGATCGTCCCGTCGGGGACGCCGCAGTTGACCCGCAGCAAATAGCGGACAATCACCGACTGGCCTGGAACGAGGGTGCCCTGCCAAACAAGACGGTTCTGCTGGGCGTCATAAACTACGCCCGGAGGAAGGGAGGTGGCGGAGCCAGGAATGTAGGTGGTGTCGGTAGGAATGGGGTTAATGATGAGCGCGCTGACCGGCCACACGCCAGTAGTGTAGGTCACCCAGACAGTCGCCGTGAGGATGGCACCTGGTGGGACCAACTCTGTGTTGGCCCAGGTGTGGACAATGGCACTGGCGGGGTCGTCTGGCGAGCCTATGGTCACGTGGGCCTGGATTTCGGGGGCGGCGGGCTCGGGTGGGAGTGGCGTGGGGGTGGCCATAGGCTCAGGGGGAGATGTCGTGGGAAGCGATGAAGTTTGGGCCAGCACCGCGCCCGCAGTCAGGACGCCGAGGGCCAGCAAGAAGAGGAACAGTACGTTCCTGTAAGCGTAGGGGGACATGGCAGCACCTCCCACACAACTATACGGCGGATGGTGGCCCAGTGTGGAGAGAGCATCCCAACCGTAGACTAAAATCGGCCCATTCTCCTGCGTCTCAACGGTGCAAGGCAGAATAGTTGATTAGCGGTTATATCGTACCACCTCAATCCACGTTTGACAAGGTCATTTTTCCCATAAAATTCCCATAGAATTCCCATAATTCCCTGAAGCGCGAAAACGCCTGGCGAAATCATCCGCCAGGCCAGCTTACCACCATCAACGTCAAACGTCAAACGTGATTTGACGTTTGACGTTTCACGTTTGACGTTTCACGCTTCACGCCTCACGCCTCACGCTTCACTTCCTGTAGCGCCAGCTTCTCCCGCTCCATGGCCTCCAGGATCTTGGCCACCTCCTCGATGGCTGCCCGCTCTTTGCGATAAAAATCGGACTCGCTCACCGCCAGCTCCAGGGCCGCTTCCCGCACCCGCTTGCCGCGCAGGAACTTGAGGGTCAACAGATCGTACAGGAGCCAGGCGGTAGACGTGCGATCGCGCTCGCCCTCCGGCCGCAGCGCCTCCACGGCCTGGGCCATGACGGCGCGCAGGGCCTGCACCGGGGTGCGATTGCCCGTGACAGCGGCCTTGACTACCTCCAGGTTGAGCAGCGGGCTGCGGGTGAGCTTGGGCCCGCCCCAGTAGTGCGCCAGAGCCTCCTTGACCAGACGCTGAAAGTCGGGGGTGAAAATCGGATTTGCCTCCAATTGCTGCAGGCTCTCCGGACTGGCGTACTTCAGTTGCCGGCTCCACTGCTGCACCAGCTCAATCTCCGGGCCGATGTGCTGCAAGGCCGTGAACACTCGCCTCTGCAACTGCATGTCTTCCAGAGCCAGCTCCAGGTTGGTCACCAGCACGTAAAGCAAGCGCCGATGCTCCGGCGTGAAGCGGGAGTCCGGCGTGGACTCGATGCACAAGAACCCCAATGGCGCCTGCTGCGCTTCAGAGCGCAGGGGGACCAGCCAGTAGCCGTTCTGATGCACCATCGTCAGCGGCTCAGGACCGGGCGTGGCTGCGGCGGCGGTGGCGATGAGAGCCGGCAGTTCGTGGGAGGCCAGGAAGGTGGCAATGGCTTCCTGCGAGCCGCACGACGCTCGCACACGGAACTCGGCCCCCTCGCCGTTCGGGGCGACGATGAAGCCGGTGTGCACGCGCAGAGCCTCGCAGATGGCCGCCAGGGTGTTCTCCAGCAGTTGCTCCAGGTCGCTGGTGGTGATCAATCGCTGGTCAATCTCCTCCAGCCAGCCAATCTCCTCCTGATCGTGCTGGTACACCAGACGATCCAGGTACGGCTTGAGGCGATCGAGCAGCACCTGCAGGACGACGATGATGAACACCATACCCACGATGAGCACCTTATCCACCTGCAGGCCGAAGAGCCGTCCCAGGCGCGGCACGATGAGGATCATACCCACCAGACAGATGGCCAGAAAAGGCCCGCGCAGCAGGTACTGGATCAGGCCCTGTTTGACCACGCGATCCGGCGCCAGCACCCCGTGGTAGGCCACGCTGTAGGCCATGACCACGGCCATGATGGCGATGCCCGCATTCCCGGCGATGGGGAAGAGCACCAGCACGGTGGAGGATAGGCGATTAAGGAAGAACGTCACCAGCAGGTAGGGCACCGCGCCGATCACGGCGGGGATGAAGGCACTGAACAGGTAGGTCATGCGCCGGCGAGCCGTGCGCGTCAGGCAGCGCCGCCGCGCTCGCCACAGGTTCCAGGTGCTCCCGGCGATGACAGCCAGGAAGTAGGCGGTGAAGACGGCGTACAGCGGCCGGGCGATGAAGTGCGTGCCCCAGGCCACGGTCACTGGTCGCTCCACCAGGGCGTCCGTGAAGAGCCCCACCAGGAAGAAGAGAGCACCGGCCAGGCAGGCGGCCACCACCACCCAGCGTCGCCGCCGTGAGAGGGAGCCCGTGCCGCGCAGCAGCGTATCGGAGAAGTGCAGGTAGGCGGCCGGCACAAAGGCCACCCCCAGCCACTGCACGCGCAGCCAGAGCAGGGCCGTGTTCAGGGACGTGGTGCTTATGTGCGTGATGTCGCCAATGTACACCACGTTGAGGAAGCCCATGAGGATGCAGAAAGACACCGTGACCGGATGGTGCGGGTCGTGGGTAAGGATGTACACCAGGAGAGCAAAGACGATGATGACGTTGGCCGAAGACAGGAACAGGTTAATGACCGATAAGACGTTGGCCATTTCCAGCGGCGCCATGCTAAACCCCCAAAACCCCAACCGCGTAGTAGTACACGACCACAGCCACAAACAACAGGCTATCAATGCGATCCAGGATTCCGCCGTGCCCCGGGATCAGCGTCCCTGAGTCCTTGACCCCCACCTGTCGCTTAATGAACGACTCTCCCAGGTCGCCAAAGGTTCCGGCTACTGTGGCCAGGAAGCCCAAGACCAGGGCGTGCGCCACCGGCACGTGCAGGAAGGGCACGGCCAGCAGGGCGATGAGGGTGCCCGTCAGCAACCCGGCGATGCCCCCTTCCCAGGTCTTGTGCGGGCTGATTTTCGGGGCGAGCTTGTGCTGCCCCCAGGCCCGTCCGGCGAAGTAGGCGGCGATGTCGCTGGCCCAGGTAATCGCCAGCGCCAGGGCCAGCCACAGCAACCCCTGGGCCAGGCCGCGCAGCAGGACGATGTGCGCCGCCAGCCAGCCCACGTACAGCGCCCCGGCCAGGGTGAGCCCCCAGCCCACCATCTCTGCGGCTGAAGCCTCAGCAGAAGACCCGCCGGTCAAATCCCGCCGCAGAACCTGCCAGGTCAAGGAGATCAGGAGAGCCCCGGCCAGCACACCGCCCAGCACGTCAGGCCCTGGGTGCCAGTAGGCGATGGCCACCAGAGCCAGGGCCAGGAGCAGCCCCAACGGCTCCAGGGGGCGAGAGCCGGCCTGGCGCAGCAGGCGGCAAAACTCCCAGGTGCCGCCCAGGGCCAGCAGAGCCACGCCCGCGGCCAGCCAGGGGCCTCCTGCCCACACCAGCGGCAGCACCACCAGGCCCATCCCTATCGCGCTGACAACCCGCCGGGCCAGATTAGAGTTCATCTGCTTCCGTGACCAATTTAATATTCGCCCACCTGCAGGCGAGGAGCCAGCCGCGCCCAATCGTCCAGGGAGAGGGACTCGGCGCGTTGCTGCGGGGCGATTCCGGCCGCAGCTAACGCCTCCGTCGCTATGGCGACGGGCAGCCCCAGGCCGTGCGCCAGGGCGTTCTTCAGTTGCTTGCGCCGCTGGCCGAAGCCGGCGGCGACCACCCGGAAGAACTGGGGCACGTCGTCCACGGGCACGGGGGGCTGGTGGTACACGTCCAGACGGACGATGGCCGAATCCACCTGGGGCCGCGGGTAGAAGGCCGCGGCCGGGACGTGGCCCACCAGCCTGGGGCGGGCGTAGAACTGCACGCTGACCGCCAAAAGGTTCAGGTGCCCCGGCGTGGCCAGGATACGCTGCGCCACTTCTTTCTGTATCATGAGCACCAGTCTTTCCGGTGGGCGGCTGGCCTCCAGAAAGTGCCGCAAGACCGGCGAGGTGATGTAGTACGGCAGGTTGGCCACCACCAGGTAAGGGACGTGCGGGCCGACCAACTCCGCCGGCGCAAGCTGCAGAATATCCCCCTGGACGATGGTGACGTTGGGGCAATCGGGCAGGCACTGGTGGAGGACGGCGACCAGTTGCGCATCCAGCTCGACGGCGATCACCCGCCCGGCTTGCGCCGCCAGCGCCCGCGTGAGGCTGCCCAGGCCAGGGCCCACCTCGACTACTGTGTCCGTGGGCGCGATTTCGGCCGCGGCCACGATGCGCGCCAGCACCCCTTCATCGGCCAGGAAGCGCTGGCCCAATCGCTGGCGCGGGCGCAAGCCATGCTGGCGCAGCAGTCTCTGCACGCTCACTATGGCTCCACCGGATAGCCGGACAGGATCCAGGCGATGCTATAGGTGGGGGGCGGCGGGGCCAGGAGGTAGATGGTCACCCAGCCCAGATGGCGGGCACTGGGATCGCCCTCGTCGAAGGCCAGGTCAATGTGCATGCCGATGATCGCCCCACCCGTGTCTTCGGCGGCGGCCAAGCCGTAGCCAGGGACGTACATCCGGGTGTGCAGGGCGATAAAGCGCGGATCCACGGCCACTATGCCCTTGGTGGCCCAGACCCCGGTACGGGTGTAGCCGTAGCGCGGATCGTCCCGCGCCTTGCCGCCGTGGCTGGCATCGTACCAGGTGGCCCAGACGCGCATAGTTCGCCAGTACTGGATTTTACCGTCCGGGGTGTCCATCTCCCGCACTACGATGCGCGTGCCAAAGGCGATGGTCTTGGTCACCGGCTGCTGGTCCACCCACTCCCGCTCCAGCAGTCGCCGCACCTCCTGCCCATTCTCGTAGACGATACGGATGGTGCGCTTGAACACGCCATCCTGGCCCACCTGCGTGATCTCCCGCTGATCGAGCTCCAATCTGTATTCGGGTTGCCAGACCGTCTGGTAGGGGATAGGCTCGGCCTCGGTAATAAACTCCTCTTTTACACGCTGCACCTGGACGGTCATGTTGGGCTGCACGGCGGCCGTCTTCTCCGGCTGGGCGTAGTCCTTGCCGAAGAGGGGCACCTGCTCCTCGGCGAGCACCTGGCTGACCTGTTTGGCCTGGGTGCGGGTGTGGATGGTGGCCCCGTCTACCAGGATCGTCACGGGGCGGGCACGCTGGACGTAGACGTGCAGGTCGGCGACGAGCGGGGTAGTCAGGGGAGGCTGCACCTGATCGGCCAGGTAGACAGGCACGCCGGTCTGGTGCAAGGCCTCGCCTACGGTGGTGGCGACCGTGGTCAGGGTGGTCACCGCCGCGCCATCGTGCAGGTGGAAGGGCACCGCCCGCTGCACGACCAGGCGTAGCGGGGAGGCCGCCTGCGCCGGTGACGCCTGGCGGCCGCGGGGCAGCAGAGACCCGGCAGAGGCCAGAAGCCCACCGGGCGAGGGATTGGCCGTGGCCAGGTGGGTCGCCAAAGCCACCGGCTGCCCGTCCAGGGTCAGGCGATCCTGACGCTCAAGCGTCACACCGGCCTCGGCCAGGACCTGGCCCACGGTGGCGGCGTGGGTGCGCAGGCTAAGCACGCGCCCGTCCGCCTGGACCGCCACCTCCCGGGCGCGCTGGACGACGACGGTGGTCGTCTCCGCCACGGGGGTGTTCAGGCCGGGGGTGACCCAATCCTCCGGGCCGGGCGTCAGTTGGGCCTCGGCCAGGGCCGCGCCGACCAGCCGGGCGTGGGTGCGCAGGGTGCTGCTCTGCCCGTCCACGACGATGACGATCGTCCTCTGCGTGGCGACGTACCCGCCCACCAGACCAGCGACGATGGCCAGGGCGGCGAGGGCCGCGCCCAGGCGGACGGCGATTCGGTTGTGGTCAGTGCCCGGCTCTGGCCGGGCTGTCTTCTCGCTCATCAGCGTTACTGCTGAACCACAGAGGCACGGAGAGCACAGAGGAAAAACCAAAGACTCAGTGTCCTCTGTGTCTCTGTGTTTAAGGTTGGTTACGGCTAGGGGCCACGTTATGCTGTATGATAGCACAAAAGGCGGTCAGGCACAACCCCCCTACCGGGAGCGTCAGACGTAGTAGCGACTTCAGTCGCCGTTGCGCGGGAATGACGATTAAAATCGTTACTACATGTCATCACGGGGATGCGCCCCCTATTTCACGCCGACGATGTAGGCCGGAAACAAAACGCCGACCAGGGCTTGAGATAAGGTCCGGTTGAGGCGGAAAATACAGGCTAACGGTCGGCTGGCCAATACTCGCTCCAACCACAGAGCCTTGGCGGCGGCAAAACGTGTGGCCTGTGGTTTGAGGCCCAGTTTGACCTGGAGCTTAGGACTAATCACAAAACCCAAAACGTAGCGGAAGCCAGCCTGCAAGAAGGCATCCCTGAGGTCAGTGAAAGATAGATCCACCAGATGAATCCCCGCCGACCTGGCGCCGAGGGGCAGGAACCAGCGGCTGCCATCGTTGGGGCTGGTGAACCTGTGCGGCACGACGATCAGCACCAACCCGCCGTCGCGCACGGCCTCGTGACAGCGCAGCAGGAAGTCTACCGTTTCGTCGGGGTGGATGTGCTCCAGCACGTGGGTCGCCACCACGCAGTCCAGGTTGCGATACGCCCCCGGGGCATGTAGGAAGTCCAGGCACTGCACACGGTCTGCCTGCTGGCCGAGGCGAGCAAGCCTCAGCCTGGCTTTCTCAATGACCGTGGCGGAGATGTCCACCCCGTAAGCGTCGTAGCCGCGCGGCAGCAGCTCGGCGATAAGAGCCCCGAAGCCGCAGCCGACGTCCAGCACGCTGCCTCCATCCTCCACCAGACCACGCACGATCTGCGCTAAGGTGTGACTATCCGTGGCATCATCCACGATTTGCTGTTGCGCGGCGCTGTTGTAAATAGCGGCGTAGCCGGCGCGAAACAGCTCCGTGCGCTCGGCAGAACCTTTGGGTGAAGCCAGAATCTTTTGGGCTACGCTTTTCTCCAGCTCATAGTGCTGCCGGCGCCACTCTTGCAGGGAAACCATAATTGCTCCTCCGCATCGCCTGGAAATCACTGGCATCAGTGTAGCACATACCGGCTCGTTTGGCAATATCCAGACCCTTGTGGTCTACCTGCTCTGGCCATGAAAAAGGCCACCGAGCCTTGGTGGGGCTCGGTGGCTAGTGAGGATGCGGAGTTAGCTTACCGCGGCGCTAACGGTTAATGCCATTGTAGGCGGCCACGTAGTCGCCCAGGGTAGTAACGTTCTTCTGCACGTTGCCGATGGCCACGATGTTCTGGTCAGACGTGATGTAGGCAGCACCACTGAAGGTAACGTCGCCAAAAGGTGGGTTACAAAGGTCATCGTACCCGCAGCCGTAGTCCTGCCGGAGGACGATGGTGATTGACGAGTTACCGGCGATAGTGTGCGGCTTCGTTACCGTCGTGCCCACAGGCACGCTGCTGCCCAGGCCAGCGGTGTAGGTAACATTTACGTTAGCCGGGCTGCTGCTCATGTTCTGGATCTGGATGCCCACGTACCACAGATCCCGCTTCTTCATCACCTGCGGCATGGCCACAGCCTTGGTAGCGGTGGCAGTGCTAAAGCCGTTGTAGGCCTCCATGAAGCCGGCGGTATCGTCCTGCTCATTCACGACGCAGGCCACGGGTTGGTTGGAGGTGATCACGGCTGACCCCACAACCCTCTTGTCACCCCAGGAGCACAGGTCGTCATAACCACACCCGTATGCATGCACCAGAACGCGGGTCACTGATCCGTAGGGTGGGATGTCAAAGTGCTTGGTGATCTGCTGACCAACCAACGTTGGATCACTGACTGGGCCGGCGGTGTAGGTGATGTCCACACTGGCTGTGCTGCCACTGGTATTGATGATCTGCTGGCCGGTGTAGAAGGTACCGTTCTTCTTCATAATCAGCGGTAGGGCCAATGAATTCGCCCCGCTGGCCAGCCCATCGTAGGTGATCAGCAGTTTGAAGCCGTCAGGGTGAGTCAGATTGCCGAAGTCCACAGCCGCGGCAAGAGGCTGATCGGCGGTGACTCGGGCCGAGCCGACGAACTTGGTTCCCAAGGCAGCAAATGGGGTGTTCTGTGACTGATCGTAGGCCTTCATGGTGAAGGGGAGGAGAGTGTCCGACATAGAGTAAGCGCTTCCAGCAATGCCAGGAGTGAATGTCATGTAGATGGTAGCCTGGACCGAGCCCACATTCTGCAGGTAGATCTTGGTCTCATAGCCACCGTTGTGGCGGGTGATCAGCGGCAGAACCAGGGCATTCGATCCAGCGGCCACGCCATTGGAGGCACCGATCATGTGCACGCCGGCATCCACTGTGTAGTGGTTCTCCACGGCCACGATCTCCTGGTCAGAGCTCAAGACGGCTGAGCCCAGGAACCCATCGGCCAGAGAGGGGATAATGCGTGTGGCCGAACCGACAGGGATAGTGAAGCTCTCCGTGCCGGCCACGCCCCCCGTGGAAGCCGTGTAGTAGTTGGCGCTGACCTGCGCTACCCCTGTCCCCAGGTTCTGCACCCAATACTCGCTGGACCACTGCCGTGGCGAGGCCAGGAGAGAGATGGGCGGCCCGGGCATGACCGGGGCTTCTGCTGAGACTGTGACCGTCAGACTGGCCAGCAACCCCAGCAAAACCAGGATGGCTAGGATCTTCTTCATAGCAAACCTCCTTAAGATTTTTTGGTTAATAGTCATAGATTACCACTCCCTGAACGATGGGCTAAGGGTATAATACCACAGAAAAATTTTACTGTCAATAGTACTTTTTCAAAATCCCTGCCGTTCCTGGAAAAAGCGGAAAAGCTCAATCAGTCGTCCCAGCTTAAAGCTACGGTGGCAGTTCAACACACATGGTGCTTGACACGACCGCATTTTCTCACGGACGGTTTTAGCTGTAGAGGAGCGCCAGAGTTCGGCGGGATGTGCCTGGCGGATATTACCGACTGTGTCATTGACCGTCCAGCAAAAATTGACATTGCCTTGCGGGTCAACGTGAAAGAAGTTGTAACGTACCATGCACTCATCGGGGCGGGGGTGTGCATAGGGATGGCGAAAGTAGGTTTTTAATATTTCTAGTTGTTCATGATCATTCCAGATAGGGCTCCCTTTACGCTTCATAGCGTGCAATTTGTCCACTACGTTTGCAAAGGCATCAGCGTCTTGAACCCAGCGCGGGTTCTTTTTGTACCACTCACGGTCGTTCTCGTTCGTAGCAAAGTTGGGTTGTAAAGGCTGGAACAGCACCCTATCGACGCCCCGGTCCAATGCCCAATGCACCAAATCGGGCAGTTCACGATAATTATCTTCCATAATTACTGTTGCTGTGCCCAGCACAATGCTTGTGTCGTGCGCGCGCAGGTAACGCAGTGCCTCATCACAGCGAGCATGAAGGCCGGGCCTGCCGCGCAAGGCATCGTGAATCTCGGCACGTGGGCTATCTACCGACAAGCTCAAAAAATCTGGGCCGTATTGCAAGATACGGTCGAGATAGGTCGGTCGCAACAATAAGCCATTAGATGACATCTTGGTCTTGATCTTGTTGTCACGACAGAACTTGAGGATATCAAATATGCCGGGTTTCTGGAACGGTTCGCCACCACAGAACACCAGCCAGAATGGCCCCAGCCACTGGCGCATTTGCCCCAGGAAATTGATCCACTCCCGAGCGGTCAGTTCGTCCTTGACCTCCATGTTCTTCCAAATGTCGCACATCACACAGCGAGCCGCACATGCATAAGTATCAGCGATCATAACATGCGTTGGCTTGTTGAACGGTTGCTGGAATCGGTAGGATAGATTTTGTTTAAGGTAATTAACCCCATTGCTAAACGCGAACTGGATCCCACCCATGATTTCCCCCTAAAATAGGATTTGTCCTGAGATTCTAACAACGAAGGCCCTTGTACTCAGGAGCAGTGTGGGTTGAAAGTCTCGCCCGGTTCTGGCTTGGCAGAATATTTGTGCCGCCGCGCCAACCATCACTGACCAGCAACGACTTCAGGTGTTGTCCCTGTGAAACGGGGGTGATATCGTGAAACACCTTTCCAAACGCCAAGCTGTCGATTTCGGCGGTATACTATAGGACAGCGAACCTTCCATCTCCCAAAACCCAAAGCTGGAAATCCCGATCATCGGGAGGATTGATAACTAGCTTCGGCGATCAGGTAACCGTATAGAGCCCTTTTCCCCCAAGTGGGTTTGACATCTGGCGGCATTGGCTTTAGTTCAAGGTTTAGTCCCTGGATGCTGATGGAGCCAAACCTGCGAACTAGTTTGCCGTTTTCCATCTCGAGCAAGACCACGTTTGCATTGGGAAGAACCTCCCAGTGAGACCACACCTCCGCCGTTGGCACTTTCCACTTGAGTTGATCTCCTTCTCGAATTATGCTTTCAGTCCAATCACGGTGGACCACAAACAATCTAGGCGGGTTCTTCCAGTGCTCTGGGAATTGGAACATCTGCTTCAAGATAAGGGGGTCTGCCCAAGAGTTTGTAATAATGTATTGAGTTTGGGGGAGGTCATGATCCAAGACAAAGACTATGGTCTCATCCGTCATGTCCGGCAGGTTTTCGATTGCACTTGTCCAAAACGATCTTTGATTTTGCCAGGCCTGCTTGAAATCCGGCTGGATTGAGAATCGGTATGCGACCACCAGCGACAGATAACAAGCAAGAACAACAACCGCATAGCTTTTCAAGCGATATGCATTGGCGAAGGAAAGCAAAACTGAACAGACACAAGCGAAAACAAGTGAGCCTCCAAAAGCGGCAGCCAGATGTACTGACGTTGCGCGACCATAAATTGCTGTTGGTGGAAAATGTGTGAAAGACAGAACATAGGCCAGGCTGAGCATTACTAAAGCTGCCATGAAGAGTTGGGCGATCCTCGAATAGGAGACCGGAGCTTGAAAGGCGCGGTTGAAATTAAAGATTCTGGAGCGCAAAGTTAGCAGATAGTTGTACTTTTGTCCAAGCGAGTCAATGCTCAGCCTATGTAGCACCAACACAAAGAATACCAGGCAGGCACTAAAAACGATGGTCAGTTCCCGGTTCCAATGTGCTAGAGGGCGGATTGGTCCATAAAAGAATAGAGACAGGCTCCTAGCAGGGCCAAGAACCATGGCCTTACTCATCTTAAAGAGAATAGGTAAGATGTTCGACCGCGTAGTCATGATTCGCTGCTCACCCATGAATGTGCGAATAACAACCACAACAAGGATGATTCCAAGCAAGATCGCAACGTGGCGGATAAGCTCTTTGACCAATGAGCGGTCCCATCTACTCTTTAGGAGTGGGACGCCCAAAAACACCATAAACGGTGATTCGTAAGTGAGCAAGGACCCCAAAATTATCAGGTAAGGCAGAACTCGTTTCCCTGCAAGATAGCAAAGACTGGCGAGCAACAAGAACGTGAGCGAGGTTTGCAAACCCAGCGCATGCATCAAAAAGGTATGAGTCGTATCAGCGGGAAAGAGACCAAAGGCCAAAGCACCTATCACGGCTAAGGCTTCTGAGCTTAGCATTTTGAGCAGACTGTAGAATAAAAAGGCATTGAGAATGACTACGACAAAACCGATAATATAGATGACATGCAAACCACCTAATTGTGCACCAATGAACGCCAAGAAGTGGGGTAAGAAGAACCCAATGGGCCGTCCCTGTGGCCAATCCACAAACACTCTTGTATAGGCCAAAAGATCAGACAGGTGCCAGCCAAGGGGCTCGCTGATGTACGCATAGTCATCCTCGTAGAGACCGAAGTAGCGAAAGTAGAAAAAGTGCGCTACCCAAATCGTTAAGGCCAGGAACGCAAGAACCTTTAAAGAGTTTTTGCCCCAGAATTGTACCTTGTTATCAGGAGAACTTTTAGACATTGATTGATCTCCCGCTGATAGTATGTGATAGCCAGATAGCTGTTTCTCCAGCCAAGGCAGTTCCTTGCAAGAACCAAGTGTCTTTGAGGGTGGCAATAGTACTAGGCCGTAAAGTCGTCAACTGCGTAACTCCAAAGTATAATACCACAGGAAAATTCTACCGTCAATAGTCTTCTGCAGTCATAGCCGCACTGCCAGAAGTGCCCAGAGGAGATCGCCAACGACGATCCAAAGGCGGAAGAGTAGAGCAAGAACTGCGGCCACGGGCAGGGGGACATAAAAACTCAGGAGGTAGGCCAAAGTGATTTCTCTGATGCCTAAGCCGCTGGGGAAAATGAAGGCGACCAGGCTTACCAAACCCGCGGCGACCGTCATGTTAATAGTTGCCGGGAGAGCTGCCCACGGGAACGGCTGCAGAGCGGTGATCAATAGGTACAGGACGACCCCGCCCGCCACCCAGGCCAGACTGTGCAAGGCCAGCCAAGTCAAGGTGTCTTTGACCCCGAAGGCGACCGCCATCTCTTGCTTGCCCAGGAAGCGGGCCAAACGGCTCAAAACAGCGCTCACCAGGGATGGCCGCAGAAAAACAACCCCCAGGATGGCAATCAGCAGAACCAGGTAGCCACTCCGCCAGATGCTGGGGAGGCCAGCCAGGTAGGTACTCAGGCAAAAGGGCAGTGAAAGCAGGTACACCAGGAGTCCAGAAAGGATGGTAGACGCCAGTTCCAGCGCTGCGCTGGTGGCTGTGGTCGTCTTGGCCACTCCCTCCTCGTCGTAGAGAAGCATACGACCGGCCACATACCAGTAAAAGCCTGGCAGGTGTTTAGCCAGGGTGGAGTAGCTATAGATCTTGGCATTCTTGCGTAGGCTGTGCACCCCGGCCAGCCGCCCTATGATCAGGCTCCACTCCAGCACCCCCAGCCCCACTCCCGCCACGTACAGAGCCAGTGACAAGACCAAAGGCAGCGGGCGCAGACGCCAGGCGTAGCTGGTCAGTTGGCCCCAGTTGCCAACGATGATGCCCGCCAGCAGCAGCAGCGGAAAGCCCACTACAACCAGCCCTAGCGCCCGCCGCGCCCAGCGATTCTTACTCCAGCCAGCCAGCTTGGCGACGTGAAGTTTCTGGCGCAGCAGCGTGGCCAGGGAATGCTGCGCTGTTGACATGGGCCCTTCTTGCTTCATGCTTGGCTTCTTTTGTTATACCTGAGCGGCGGGTGATGCGCCCGCCCTACGGCTACTTGCTGTATCTGAGCGGCGGGCGACGCGCCCGCCCTACGCTACTTGCTGTATCTGAGCGGCGGGTGACGCGCCTGCCCTACGGCTTTCTATTCCACAGCGCCGCCAGGATCGCCGCCCCGTACTCCTGTGCCCGCCAGGGGCCCAGGTCGGCGATGCTGGCGAGGTCGGCCAGCGATTGAGGGGCTTGCCGGGCCAGGGCGAACAGCACCTGGCGGGGGACGATGACCTCCGGCTCCACACCGTGCGCCGCGGCCGTGGCCTGGCGCCACTCGCGCAGCCGCGCCAGGCGCTCTCGCTGCTCCTCGCTCAGACGCTGGTGACGGCCCGGCGGCGTGCGCCAGGGCTGCGGCTGCTGCTGCCCGCGGGCGATGGCCGCCAAGATGCCTCGCCTGTGCCGCCCCAGCAGGTACGGCGTCATGCCGGGCACCCGTTCCAGGGCCGCCTCGTCCGGGGGGCGGGCCCGGCTCAGGGTCAGCAGCAGCCGCTCGCTCAGCACGCGAAATGGTGGCCGATCCAGCGCCCTCGCCTGGGCATCACGATAAACGTACAACTCGCGTAGCACCCCGCGCCCCGCCGGGTCGAGCTCTCGCGCCCCACCAAGGCGCCGATAGTCCTCTGGATCGAAAGACCGCTTACTCCATTCGGCGTTGGTCAGGCGGGCGAACTCCTCCTGGGCCGCTGCCAGCCGTCCTTTGGCGATCAATTCCTGGTGCAGGATGTCGCGCAAGGCCAGGAGGTAGTGGGTGTCCTGGGCGGCGTAGGCGATCTGCTCTGGCGAGAGGGGGCGCCGGCTCCAATCGGCGCGTTGCAGCCGCTTGTCCACCTGCACCCCAAAGTGCTCGGCGAGGAGTGAGGCCAGGCCAACGCGCGGCCAGCCCAGCACCTTCGCCGCCACCATCGTGTCAAAGATGGGGGCGCATTGAAAGCCGTAGTCGCGCTTCAGGCAGATGATGTCATACTCGGCGGCGTGGAAGACTTTTTCGCTGGCCGGAGCGGCCAAGACAGGGCCCAGCGGCGACAGGTCGGGCAGGGCCAGGGGGTCCACGATGGCGTCGAGCCCCGGCAGGGAGAACTGGATCAGGCAGGTCTTCTCGAAGTAGGAGTGGAAGCTGTCCGCTTCGATGTCCACGGCTATCGCCGGGGCCTGGCGCAGGCGGGCGACCAGGGCGGCCAGGTCAGCAGGTTGGGTGATGACGGGTAGACTGCGCGGCGGCAAGTGTACTCCTGTGTGAGCCTCAGGGGTGAACTGGGACGCAGATGCACGCGGAAAACGCGGATGTTGGGGGTTTTCAGCGGCCATCCGCGTTCATCTGCGTCCCTCTCTGTTTCTGGGTTCTACAGCTTGGCCACGAACTGCGCGATGCGCTGCAGCGCCTTCTGGATGTTGGGGATGGAGTTGGCGTAGGAGAGGCGGATGTAGCCCTCACCGTACTCGCCAAAGGCCGTGCCGGACAGGGCGGCGACTCCCCCCTCGGACAGCAGGCGGTCAGCGAACTCGCGGCTGCTCTTGCCTGTGCCCTTGATATTCGGAAATACGTAGAAGGCGCCCTTGGGCAGCCGGCAGGTGATGCCCTTGATGGCGTTCAGCCCGGCCACGATGACGTCCCGGCGCTTCTGGAACTCCCGCACCATGGCCGCCGAGGCCTCCTGAGGACCGGTGAGGGCGGCCACGCCTGCCCGCTGGGTGAAGCTGGCCGTGCAGGAGTTAGAGTTGGTCTGCAACCGGGTCACCTGCGCCGCCAAAACCTCCGGCATCACGCCGTAGCCGATGCGCCAGCCGGTCATGGCGTAGGTCTTGGAGAAGCCGTCCAGGATGATCGTGCGCTCCTTCATGCCGGGGAAGGTGGCGATGCTGACGTGCTCGCCTTCGTAGAGGATGCGATTGTAGACCTCGTCGGCGAGGACCATGATGTCCCGTTCGGCCGCGATCTGGGCGACCTGCTCCAGATCGTCACGGCCGAGCACGCTCCCCGTGGGGTTCTGGGGCGAGTTGAGGATGATCAGCTTTGTCCTGTCGCTCACCTTGGAGCGGAACTCGTCCAGGGCGAAGCAGAAGTCGCGCTCCTCCCGCAGGGGGATGGGCACCGGCGTGGCGCCCACGAAGTTGATCATGGACTCGTAGATGGGGAAGCCGGGGTTGGGATAGATGACCTCGTCACCCTCCTCGGCCAGGGCCAGGATGACGAAGAACATGATGGGCTTGGCGCCGGGCGTCACTACCACTTCACCGGGCTTGACGTCCAGGCCACGCGTGTGGGAGATTTCCTGGGCAATGGCCTCCCGCAGTTCCGGCAGGCCCGCCGACGGGCCGTAGTGCGTGTAGCCCGACTTGAGGGCGACGATAGCCGCATCAATGATGTTGGCCGGCGTATCGAAGTCTGGCTCGCCCACCTCCAGGTGGACGACGTCCTTGCCCTGTGCCTCCAGCGCCCTGGCCCGCACCAGCACCTCAAAGGCCGTCTCGGTGCCCAGGCGGCTCATCTTCTTAGCCAGTTTCATCGCTTCCTCCTTGAAGACGACGGGGCGAGCTATGCGCCCCTGGTTTTCGTGGCCCCAGTCACCTGGCCTCCTCGCCCTGCCGACGGCTAGGCGTCGGCGGCGCTGGGGCTCTGTCTGCATTATATCACCCTGCTTACCGCTCGTCAATGCGGCTGAGACAGGCTGAGCTAACGATTGCGCTCCCTTACCCGATGTGGTAAAATAGTAGGGGCGAAGCATTTTGCGACCCAAACCGAGTCCTTATCTGCGCCTCCTGGCGGCAGGCCACGGGCACTGCCCGACGGCAACAAGGGCCATTTTCCCACTACAGAGACACGGAGAGCACAGAGAACATAAATAAAAGTCTCTGTGTCCTCTGCGCCTCTGTGGTTCAAATTGATGGAGGTAATTGATGCGTGAGGTTCCGGTAGAGAGTCTGCGGCGGGTCTGTGATCCGCAGGCTCTGGATTTTCACACTACAGAAGTCGTGGAGCCTTTGGTGGGCATCCTGGGCCAGGAGCGGGCGGTGCGTTCCCTGCGCTTCGGCCTGGGCATCAAGGAGCAGGGCTTTAATGTTTACGTAGCCGGCCTGCCCGGCACCGGGCGGCGCACTGCGGTGCGCGGCTTCCTGGAAGAGCTGGCCAAACAGCAACCGGTGCCCCCGGATTGGTGCTACGTCTACAATTTTCGCGATCCTTACCGGCCTCGCGCCCTGAAGCTGCCCGCCGGCAAAGGCCAAGAACTGCAGAAAGACATGAAGGGCCTGATCGAAGAGGCCAATCGCGACATCCCCCGCGCCTTCGAGAGTGAAGAATACACGGCCAAGCGGGAGAGCATCGTCAATGCCTTTGACCGCCAGCGCCAGGAAGTCCTGGTGACCCTGAATCGCAAGGCGCAGGAGGCGGGCTTCTTGCTGCAGAGTTCCCCTGCTGGGGCTCTGTTGATCATCCCCATAGTGGACGGCCAGCCACTGTCCGAGGAGCAGTTCACGGCCCTGTCCGAGAAAGACCGGCAGGCGATCATGCAGCGCCGGGAGGAGGTGGAAGCCCAGCTCAAGGCCGCCACGAAGCAGTTGCGCACCGCCGAGAAGGCCACCAGCGATCAGGTGCAGAGCCTGGACCGCGACGTGGCTCTGTACACCGTGAGCCGCCTGCTGGAAGACCTGAACGAGAAGTACGCCGCCTGGCCGGAGGTGCTGGCCTACTTCCAGGAAGTGCAGAACAACGTCCTGGAGAACCTGGCCCAGTTCCGCGGCGATGGTCAGGCCGCACCCGGCGGCGAGACGCCCACGCCTGCCCCGCCCTGGCCGCGCGAAAACCCCTTCCGCCGCTACGAGGTCAACGTGGTGGTGGACAACTCGGGAGTGCCGGGTGCCCCGCTGGTGCTGGAGACCAACCCGAACTACGCTAACCTCCTGGGCCGCATCGAGAAAGAAGCCCAGTTCGGCGCTCTGACCACCGACTTCACCATGATTCGTGGCGGGGCCTTGCACAAAGCCAACGGCGGCTACCTGGTGCTGGAGGTCGAGCACGTGCTGACAGACCCTCTGGCCTGGGACGGCCTGAAGCGCGCTTTGAGCAGCAAGGAAATCGCCGTGGAGGAAATCGGGGAGCGCCTGGGCTTTATGGCCACCAAGACCTTGCGGCCAGAGCCCATCCCGCTGGACATCAAGGTCGTCCTCATCGGCGAGCCGCAACTGTACCAACTGCTTTACGCCCTCGATCACGACTTCCAGGAGCTGTTCAAGGTCAAGGCCGATTTTGATACCCAGATGGATCGCCGGCCGCAGAACGAGCGCCTGTACAGTTCCTTCATGTACACCGTCTGCCAAAAAGAGGGCCTGCGGCACCTGGATGGCCCGGCGGCGGCCAGGATCGTGGAGTACGGCTCACGGCTGGCGGGGGATCAGGAGAAGCTCTCCACGCGCTTCGCCGAGATCGCCGATGTTCTGCGGGAGGCGAACTTCTATGCCAGCCAGGAGCAGGCTACCTACATCGGCAGCAGCCACGTCACCAAGGCCATCGAGGAGAAGATTTACCGCTCTAACCTGATCCAGAAGCGCCTGCAGGAGATGATTGCCCAGGGAACGATCATGATTGATACGGTGGGCCAGGCCGTGGGGCAGGTCAACGGCCTCTCCGTCGTCGGCCTGGGCGATTTTGCCTTTGGCCAGCCCTCGCGCATCACGGCCAGCGTTGCCCTGGGCCGGGAGGGCGTGGTGGACATCGAGCGGGAGGCCAAGATGGGCGGCCCCATCCACACCAAGGGCGTGCTCATCCTCAGCGGCCACTTGGCGCAGAAGTACGCCCAGGACAAGCCGCTCAGCCTCTCCGCCCGCCTGGTCTTCGAGCAGAGTTACGAGGGTGTGGAGGGTGACAGCGCCTCCAGCACCGAGCTCTACGCCCTGCTCTCCGCCCTGTCCGACCTGCCCATCAAGCAGGGCCTGGCCGTCACCGGCTCCGTGAACCAGCGGGGTGAGGTGCAGGCCATCGGCGGCGTGAACGAGAAGGTGGAAGGTTTCTTTGAGGTGTGCAAGGTCCAGGGGCTGACCGGCGAGCAGGGGGTGCTCATCCCGGAGAGCAACGTGCGTAACCTGATGCTCAAGGAAGAGGTAGTGGAGGCCGTCAAAGCCGGTAAGTTCCACCTCTACCCTGTGCGGGCAATTGACGAGGGCATCGCGATTCTCACCGGCGTCCCGGCCGGGCAGCGGCTGCCGGACGGCAGCTTCGAGAAGGGCAGCGTCAACGACCGCGTGGACAGGCGGCTGCGGGCCATGGCGGAGGCGCTGCGGCGATTTGCGGCGGAGGAGAAGAAGAGAGAGGAGTGAAGTTCAACCTGCCCCAGGGCCCTGTCAAAGTCAGCATCGCGTCATTGCGAGCGAAGCGAAGCAATCTCTTTGTTGCGCAACGAGGGAGATTGCTTCGTCGCATCCCTTCGCCGCCCCCTCACTGCGTTCAGGCCGGCGAAGGGATGCTCCTCGCAATGACCCCCAAAATGACTTTGACAGGGCCCTGAACCTGACCGGGAGGTTATGGACAGAGAAGGGAATTTGTGCTATACTTCATGTTAACTTAACAGATTTGTTAAGCTGTGGAGATGGATTATGGAGCAACATCTGGCCGAAGGCTTTGCGCAACGATTCCGCATTGCCGTGGAGCACGTGGTACGCGAAGACTACGAGCTGGCCTTGCTGCGGGGCTTCTGCGAGTCCCGGCAGGGAAACGTCCTGGTCTTGAAGGGTGGAACGGCTCTACGGCTGGCCTACGGCTCGCCTCGCTTCTCTGACGATCTGGACTTCTCGGCTATCTCTTCCCTTTCGGAAGAGGAATTCACGGCTGTTGCTCAGTCTGTGCTCAAGGGATGGCCGCAAGTCGCCCTGGTAGAGGCTCTAGCGAAGCGGTTCACCCTTTTTGCTCTGTATAGGATCAATGAGGCCTACCTGCCTCAACCGTTCTCGATCAAAATCGAGGTTTCTACCCGTCCAGAAGCCTGGGAGCGCGGCCGGGATTTCGATTTGCGCCTCTTGACCAGTGATTTCACCAACATCACTGTGCTCGCCCAGGTGGCCACTCTGGAGCGATCCTGGGTAGACAAGCAGGCTGCCTGGACTGATCGCCAGCAACCGCGTGACCTCTACGATTTGTGGTTCATCGCTCAAAAATTGCGGCGGGCATTCACCCCGGACCTGACTGGCTTTGACCGGAAGATTCTCAAACGGGAGTTGCGGAAATATCTGCCGCCTAGCCACTGGAAGGTGATTGATTCATGGAGCGGATGAAGCCTAAAAATATACAACTAATACAATTCCTGAGCCAGTTGAACAAGCCCTATCTGACCGTAGCCGACCTGGAGAAGCTTTTGGACTTGAAAAACCGGGAGAGTCTCTATGTGACCCTGCACCGCTTGGTGAACTATGGGGTGCTGGCACGGCTGCGCCGCGGGGTCTACCAACTTGCTTTACGCCCTGGCGATGTGGCTGGCATGGCCAATCTCCTCTATACGCCCTCTTACCTGTCCTTTGAATCGGCTCTGGCCCGCTATGGTATCTTGAGCCAGATTCCCTATACAATAACCTTCGCCACCCCGCGGCGCTCCAAGAGAATAACCGTGGGTGACACGGTAGTGGAATTCCGACAGCTTCGAGCCGATCTCTTCTTCGGTTATACGCTAGAGCATAGATTATACGTAGCTGAACCAGAGAAAGCACTCCTGGACAATCTATATCTCATGAAGCGGGGCAAGGCCAGCCTAGCCTGGAACGAATTACGCCTGAGTGGGCTATCGCCAGAGAGACTCCAGGAGTACGCTGTTCGCTTCCCTACTTACGTCCAAACGGCGTTGCGCGAGGTCTTAGCGCACTACTATAATTGAGACCCACCCGCACGCCCACGCCGACACCCAATACACGAACTTCGTCCTTCCAACTTCATCCCACTTGCTTTTCCTGGCTGGACGGTGTATACTGTCATTGACAGAAAATCAGCTTAAGCAGAAATTCAGGAGGAGCTTATGGAAGCAACAGTGCAAGTGCGACAACGCGGCATTCTGAGCCTGCCGGCCAAGCTGCGCTCTAAGTACGGCATAAGGCCGGGCGACATGCTGCGGATCATTGACCTGGACGGGATTTTCGTCCTGACGCCTGTAGTGCCGATGCTACCAGAGTTAGCCCGCGAAATCGAGCGAGCCCGTCTGGAGGCTGGTCTGACGGTAGACGAGCTGCTGCAGGGGCTGCGGCAACAACGCCAGCGCTATTATCAGGAGAAGTATGCCCGCTAGGATCAGTCGCAAGCTGAGGGTGTTCGTGGACGCCGACGTCATCTTTGCTGGCTCGGCGGCCCCTTCAGAGCACAGTGCCAGTCACGTGGTGCTGCGCATGGGCGAAATCACGTTGCTCGACTGGGGATGGTTCACAATAGGTTGACACTTTCGCAGACCCTAAAAAATTCGGGGGCTTGCACAGCCTTGAAACAGGCGGGAAACGGCGTTTTTTGGGCCAATTTACGGGCTTTGCAACACCAAAACGT
>Ga0233423_10000420_pt1 | contig 22947 bp, 21 predicted proteins | sample Watercolumn_Mata_FD_180713 | JGI IMG/M metagenome (GOLD analysis project Ga0233423, IMG submission 180713) | Freshwater microbial communities from Lake Matano, South Sulawesi, Indonesia - Watercolumn_Matano_2014_112_MG | ecosystem: Environmental > Aquatic > Freshwater > Lake | place: Indonesia...
AACCTGTGGTCGTATGCAATTGCTGCACGATGCCATAGAATCTGATGTACTTGACCGGTGGCGGCGGTGGCGCGTTGCGCACTTCGATTTCCTGCGCGTTGACGGTTCCGTCACTCAACACAATGCCCTTGACCTTCACAAACGCGCCCACCTGCGCCAGTTCAGGGTGGATGATGTGCGTCGTCGAACTGACATGCACCGTCCGGCTGCTGACAACCCAATCGCCAATCAGACCGGAGGTAGGCAGACTGTCAATCTTGCCGAAGAACTCAATCGGCTTGCCGACCGGGGGCGGTGGGGGCTCCACAACGGCGATTTTCTGCGCATTGACGGTCCGATCGGGAAGCCCCAATCCCTCGACCTTGACGAATGCGCCGACCTTGACGTTGCCGTGCGACTGATCGATCTCGGTTGCCGTACTGACGTGGACGGTCACGGTGCGCGTCACACTTGCACCTGCGGTTACCGCGAGTGCAGGTGTCCCCACACTGTGCGTTGGTGTGACTGGCTCGGTCGGCCCAACGCGCACAGTCCAATCGCCAACCAACCCCGAGGTGGGCAATTTCTCGACGACGCCGAAAAACTTAACCGGGAGCCCCGTGCCAGGGTTGGGCAGTACGTTGATCTTGTTCGCGTTGATCGAACCATCGGCGCGCGGCTTTCCGATCACTTCGACAAACGCCCCGACTTTTGCCTCTCCGCGGGATTGGTCAATCACCGTCGTGGTGGTGACGTGCACGGTCACCGTGTTCAAGACTGCCTGTTGCGGCATGAATCCGCCGCGGACCTTCCAATCGCCGACAAGCCCGGCGGAAGGCATCTCTTGGATAACGCCGAAGAAATGTACCTCCGGCGGTTCAGTTGCCTGAGCCGGTTCAGCCAGGACGAACGGCGCGACGATGGCGGTCAGTAGGATCACTCCAAGCAACCACCAGCGTCCGGCGCTTTTGGTTTTCATTACGTTTACCTCCTCTTGGTTGGACTTTCTACCGGGTTCATATTGGCATACTATAAAGCAACCCATTCTCGGTTGTATGTAGTACTTTGGTACTGAGTGGGCGCGAGCGCATCCCGCGAATGCGGTCCGAAAAACACGCTGACTGATGCAGCACCACGTTGTCCCGAAGAGTATGACGCCAAAAAGGGCATGCAGATACGGGTTGATGCAGCACGAGTGCTGACGGAATCTACAGGTGGCTACAATTCAGGATATCACAGAGGCATCAACGGCTGGTTAGCCACAGGTAAAATCTCTGTAAAATCTTCCTCAAGACCCTAAAGGTTTCCTGACAACTACTTGGTTGTCGAGGAAATCTTTAGGGTCTCATCGGATGTTGAACGTGACTATCTGATCGAGATTGCCGTTGACGTAGATTTCGACGCGATAACTGCCGACAGGGTTCGTGGGGTTGAGCCGAAAATCAATCTTGTTCGAACCTTCCTGCTCGGTGAGTTCCGCCGAACTCACAAAGGTATTGCACGGCGCGACACTGCCGACATCTGTTGCATACCACGACGCTGTGACGTGGGTGTTGGCAGGCGCGTTTTGCAGCGCGACCACGGCGTGGATCGTCGAGGAGGTTTGAAACGTGGTCGTGGGATTGACCGGGTCGTTCGTGGTGGCGTTGACCTCGCGCGCCATCGTCACGCTCGCGATCAAGCCGGAGGGCTTTGCCCCGGACACCGTCGGGGGGGGACATCCGGTTGTGATGGTTCTTGATGCGGTCGGTGACGCGGTGGCGCGCGCAGATGGTGATGCGCTTGGGGTAGCGGTTGACGTCAAAGCCACGCGCGCGGTTGCGGTAGCCGTCGCCGGGGGCAAATTCGGACTGGCGCGTGCGGTGGTTGCTCCGCGCGTCGAAGGCGCGGGGGGGAGTGGGACCGCTGGCGCAACGGTGACGGTACTCACCCAAGTCGGGGTCTCCACCGCTTGTGCGACGGCGAACTTGGTTGGCGCTGCCGTCTCCATCGGTGGCGTGATGTCGGCGACGAGAGAACATGCCAGGACGATGGTCGTGGTCAATGCAACCAGCCAGGGCGCGCGCCGGATGATTGGCAGCGCATGCGCTCGCGGGTTTTGCATGACTGGGCTCTCGCGATTTTGCTCACGCAGATAGCCGAGTGAGCCGTCGGTTTCAACCGACGGCTGACGGCTCTGCGTGAGGCGAATGATCACCGGTCGGAATGCATTGACCCTATCGGTGCCAGTGCCCAGTCCTACCGTCCCACCGTAACGCCGCTGCCGGTCACATTGAGCTCGTAGGCTTTGAGCGTTGGATCAGAATTGATGACCTGGACAAAGTACATCCCGCTGGTAGGAAAATCGCCTGCCCAGACGAGATCGTTCGATTCGCACTTGCCGCTATCACACGAAACGGTCGGAGCGGTACCCACGCCAATGGGCGTGCCATCCTCAGTATATCGCTGAACCTGTTCCGTTGTATAAAGTCGGAACTGGAGTTTCTTCTCGTTGCCGCCGGGAAGGCGGATCTCGATCTTCGAGCGATCACCTGCGTAATCGAAAGCGAACCAGCGCCCCGAGTTGCCGGGAATGGTGAAAGTGCGCCCGTTCACGACGTAGTACGCATTCGTCCACCAATTGTTCTCGAACGCGGGAGGCGCCGGAGTTGGGGTGGGGACGAAGGGGGCTGGCGAGGGAACTGGAGTGGCAGGCACGACGACAATCACGATGGATTGCGGCGTCGGCGCGACGGTTGGCGACAGAGTTGATGTGGCGGGCACGACGACAACCACGACGGATTGCGGCGTTGGTTGAGCCACCGGTGTGGCAGGCGTAACCGGCGCGGCAGGCGCGCGCAGGGTCGCGATTGCCGGGAACATGACGGTTTGCATCAAATTGATCGTCGGCAAAGGTGCCGGTGGCGGGGGGGGCTGAAAAGGCGGCAAAGGCGTCGGCGCGGGCGGTTGGACGCGTAAGGTCACGCCGCCGCCGGCGATGCCAAGCAAAAAGGTTCGCGTGATGGAAGTGGGATTGACGAGTTCTACGTAGTACGTGCCTGCACCGTAAAAAACCCCTTTCCATTGCAGATTGTCCGAGTTGCCGGGAGGTGAGCCACGCCCGATGGGGTTGCCGACGCTGAGATCGGCGCCGATCTGATCCGGAGTGTAGACGTTGAAACGCATTTGCTGCGGCACACCGCTGAACAGAATGATTTCAACTGGCAGCCGCTCGGCGTTGTAGTCGAATTTGTACCACAGGGTCGTGTTTGGGGGAATCCAGTGCGTCTGATTGTCCAGGTACACCGCAGAACCTGGACTCGTGTTGCTGGGACCCTGAGCAAACACGCTGGATACGTTGAGCGCGAGGGCGAACGCCACTGCTGACAAGAGCAGCGTGGCTAGTAGCATTTTGTTTCTCACTGTTCCTCCTTTGGGTGTCCATACCGCGCAATGCAAGTGGGTGAACGTGAATTTCAGTCTGCCCTGACACCTGCACTTGCGTCCTTTCAGGATGCTCCGCGATAACCGCAGGTGCAAGTGTTTGGCTCTAGTCTATCATTCACGGGGCGAAAAGTCAAGACCGCAAAATGCAGGAGGCGGGCGTCCAAGTTTTGCAGATATATCCCGCCGCCGAATGGAATTCGGCGCCCAAGTAGGCGAAAATCCGATAAATCGGATTGATTGGGATTCTTGCCTCTAGTGGGCAAAACGCATATACTTGATCGCGTTGCATTGACATGTTGTTTGGTAATGAGAGACGAATGGATAAATCCTCGCAGTGGTCTTGGATTTGGGTTGTCGTGATCTGTTTGACAGCCTGTGCGCCGTCCGACGCGCCTGTGCCGACCTTGTTGCCCACCCGCGCGCCGGAAACGAACACGCCCTCCGCGACCGCAACGCCTGAGCCGCTCAGGTTGCCGGAAGCGACCGCCACGCCGACGGTATCGCCTACGCCGACCGAAGTCAAGCCGGTCAAGATTGGCTTGTTGAGCGATCAAGCGTCTGCGCTGCGCGATTACTCGGTGATGCTCGAAAACGGTTTCAACTTGGGGGTTGATTATGCGACGGATGGGAAGAACAATATTGCCGGGCGCGCGCTCCAGATTATCGTCAAAGACAGCGGAGGGAAAAACGACGTCGGCGCTCAAGCCGCCCGCGATCTGATCGAAAAGGACCAGGTGGACCTTGTCATCGCGCCGCCGAGTGCCAGTGTCGCGCTCGCGGTCTCCGATCTGCGCGCCATGCAAAAAAGGTGGTCATTCACACGACGGCAAGCCCGGAGGTGACCGGCAGGGGGTTCCACCCGTACGCGTTCCGCGCGTCACGCGCGACCACGCAGGACACGCTCGCGATGGCGCTGGCGCTGACGCGCCTGGGGCGAAGTTTCGTCCAGATTGCGCCGGACAATCCGGTCGGGCAGAGCGCGGCGGCGGCGTTTTACAGCGCGATCAAAGGGCGCGGAGGGCGCTTTGTGATCAACGACACACCGGACAAGATGGGCACAACATTCATCCCGGTCCAGGTGCGCGATTTCGCGCCGTATTTCGAAGTGGTCGTCCGCCCACCCTTGCCAGAGTACAAACCGGACGTCGTGATCGTGTCGTGGGCTGGGACAGGTTTTGTGACGCTCTATTCTCAGATGCAGCAGATTGGCGTGTTCAAAGCGGCGACGGTTGCCGCGCTGATCCCGGATAATCCGGCAATCAAGTCCGGGTTCGGCTCTGCGATTGGACTCGTCGGCGTCACAAACTATCATTACGCGTTGCCGCAGAACAAGGTGAACGATTGGCTGGTGCAACGGCACACGCAGAAATTCACGACTCCCCCAGATTTGCTCACCGAAACGGGTTTCACCGCCGCGCAGATGGTCGCGGCAGCGTTGAGAGCGACGAACGGCGACACCACCGCAGAGACCTTGATCCCCGCACTCGAAAAAATGAGTTTCGAGGGTGTGAAAGGCACCTATGCGGTGCGCGCGTCCGATCATGCCCTTCTGGAATCGTTCTACTTTGCAAAGATCACGAATACCAGCAGCGCGGATTTCAGATTTCTCGCGCCGGTGTTCGAATTCAAGCCCGAGGAGATCGCGCCGGCGTGTGTGCTGGAAGGGGATTACAAGAGTCGCTGCGCAGGGAGATAGCAGTGACAAAGGTAAAAGGCAAAAGGCAAAATACTGCCTACTCCCCACTGCCTACTGCCCAATAGAGAGCAGTGACAAAGGCAAAACGCAAAAGGCAGAAGGGATTACAAGAGTCGCTGCGCGGGGAGAACGGGTTGGCCTTTGGGAGTTGGGAGTTGGGATTTGAGGAACGCGCTGGTCGTGTAGCGGGTGACGCTCTCGTAAAAGCGTATCACGTACTCGACCATGCCGATGTACTCGTCCTCGAGTTCCGGGAGAATCGTAAAATTGTCATAGTTGACAATGGCTTTGACCTTGCGCCCGCGCGGGGCGAGCATCTTTTCAACCTGCGCCTGGATCGCCCAGATCTCTTCACGCGAACGTACCGCCAGCCCTTCAAAGTTGACGAAGAAAACATTCGTTTCGGGTTGATAGGTAAAGCGTTTGTCAAAGGGGACGGCGACCAATTCGTCCCGCAACCCCATCACCCCTTCATCGAAAATCCGTTTGTCCATCAGCGCGGGAGCGCCGTTGATGATGGGCTTGAAACGCATCTGCGCGAGAATGTCCTTGTCCAGTTCGATCCCGGGCGCAATCTCGGTCAACTCCATGCCCGCCGCGGTCAAGCGAAAGACACAGCGCTCGGTGACATATAACACGGGGAGTCCGGTCATCAGGGCGGTCTTGCCGCTGAACGTCACATGCTCGACCTGCTCGATGAACTTGGCAAGTGAACCCTCCTGATCTATTTTGAGCATGCCATCCTCGACGCGCATTTTGCAATCGCCCGCGGTGAACGTGCCGACGAAGACGACCTTTTTGGCATTCTGGCTGATGTTGATGAAACCACCTGCGCCCGCCAGCCGTGGTCCGAATTTGCTGACGTTAAGATTGCCGTGCTGGTCTGCCTGCGCCAACCCCAGGCATGCCAGGTCGAGTCCGCCGCCATCGTAGAAATCGAATTGAGTGGGTTGGTCAACCAGCGCATCCGCGTTGCTCGCCGCCCCAAAGTTCAAACCGCCGGCAGGCACCCCGCCGATGGTGCCCGGCTCGGTTGTCAGCGTGAGGTAGTTCAGAATCCCTTCTTCGTTCGCCACGTTCGCCACGCCTTCGGGCATCCCGATCCCCAGATTCACGATGCTATTCGGTACAAGTTCAAACGCCGCCCGCCGCGCGATCACCTTGCGCTCGTCCAGCGGCATCGGCGCGAGCGATTGCATGGGCACGCGGATTTCACTGCTGAACGCCGGATTGTAATGCACCGCGAAAGTTTGCCTATGATTTTCGGGCTTGGCGACGACCACGCAATCAACCAGGATACCGGGAATCTTGATCGTCCGCGCGTTCAGCGTGTGTTGGTCGGCGACCCGCTCCACTTGAACGATCACAACACCATTCGAGTTGTGCACCGCCTGGGCAATGGCAAGCACTTCGAGGGTGAGCGCCTCTTTCTCCATCGAGATGTTGCCGTCGAGGTCGGCGGTCGTTCCGCGGACGAGTGCCGCATCTATGGGGAAGGTCTTGTAGGCGAGATATTCTTTGCCGTCGAAGGTGACGAGTTCGACCAGGTCTTCGGTGGTGATGGAATTGATCTTGCCGCCGCCGTTGCGTGGATCCACGAACGTGCCCAGCCCAACTCGCGTAATCGTGCGCGGCTTGTGCGCGGCAATATCGCGAAACAGGTGCGCGATGACGCCCTGCGGCAAATTGTACGCCTTGATCTTGTTTTCGAACGCGAGTTTCTGTAGTTTCGGCGCAAGCCCCCAGTGTCCGCCGATTACGCGCGCGACCAGTCCTTCGTGGGCAAGGTGATTCAGCCCGCGTTCTTTGCCGTCGCCCTGTCCAGCCGCGTAGAGGAGCGTCAGATCACGCGGCTTGCCCGTGGCGAGAAAATGCTCCTCCAATTTGATCGCCAGTTCTTCCGCAAAACCAATCCCGACAAAACCATCGGTGGCAACGACATCGCCGTCGTGAATGAGCCGGACGGCTTCCTCCGCCGAAACCACCTTGCCCTGCTTCATCTGCGCTTTGAGGCTTGCCCTGAGCTTGTCGAAGGGGTGAGCAGTGTTCGGATCTGTCATGTTATCCTCCTGTCCGCGCCAAACCGGCCCTTGAACCGATCAGGGTTGCAGCACGACCTTGCCGAATTGCTGTCCGCGCTCGAGAATCTCGTGCGCGCGGCGTCCCTCGGCGAGCGGCAGGACTGAGTCAACCACCGATTTGAGCTTGCCGCTCCAAACCCACTGCATCACATCGCAGAAATCTTGATGGGAGCCCATCGTGCTGCCGATCAAACTGATTTGCTTGCCGAAAATCAGGCGCACGTCAATCTCGGCTTTGAAGCCACTGGTGTTGCCGACGATCGCAATGCGCCCGCCGCGCGCGGCAGCCCGCATACTCGCGTTGAGCGTTGCCTGTCCCACGTTGTCAACGACGACGTCTACGCCGCGCTTGCCCGTGGACAAGTAGAGCGCTTTTGACCAGTCCTCTGTCGAGTAGTTGATGGTCTGGTCCGCGCCCAGTTCGAGCGCTTTGGCTTGTTTCTCCGGCGTGCTTGTGATCGCATAGACGCTCGCGCCCAGTTGTTTGGCGATTTGAATCGCCATGCTATTGACGCCGCCGCCCGCGCCAACGATGGCAACGGTTTCTCCCGCCTTCAAACCGACGCGCTGGAACATCCGCCACGCGGTCAAGCCGACGAGGATGGGAGCCGCGGCTTGAACCCAATCGAAATGCGCGGGCATTGGCAGTAGATTGCGCGCGGGCACGACGAGATATTCTGCGCAGCCGCCCCGCACGGTTTCGCCGAGGATGTGATAATGAGGGCTGAGCGATTCTGCACCGCGCTGCGTCCACTCATCCTCGCCGCTGAGAATGCCGGGATCAATGACCACCGGCGTTCCAATCGCGGGTCCGCTGGCGCCTTCGCCGTACCCTGCGACGATGCCGGCAACATCCGCCCCGCCGATGTGCGGCATTGGCAACTGGAGTCCTTGCCAGCCATTCCGCACCCACAGGTCAAGATGATTCAGTGCAACCGCTTTCACCTGGACAAGCGCATGCCCCGAGCCCGGCTGGGGATCGGGCAGATCACCGTACTGCATAACTTGGAGCGATCCGTGTTCGTCAAAGTAGAGTGCCTTCATTCGTCCTCCCGGATTGAAGAATGGAGATTGAACGCTGTCACAATCACGATATAATAAAACACAGACTTTGTCAACCAGCCGCGCGTAGCGCGCGGAAAGGGATTGGGAGGGCAAAAAACTGCGGATGAGGAACAACCCTCATCCGCAGTTGCGTTCTTACCAAATCGTGTACTAGTCAGCCGGTTATCGAACATCAGCCCCGACGAGTTCCGCTCGCCCAAACACGGCCGGCGTGAGATTATGCCGATTCGTCAAGTGTGCAACACCGCGTTGAACAGTACGCGTTCCTACCAAATCGTCACAATCGGCAGATCGCGCATTGTCATCAAGCCGGGTTTCCCCTTGAACACGCGCTTGACTGCGTTCACGGCAATTGCAATCGTCGCGATGTCGCCGTTGGTGCCGGTGAGTCGGACTTCAAGATTTGGCTTGCCGGTGATCTTGATCAAGTCGTGCTGGTCCGGCTCGGCGAGCGCGGCGATGAAGGTCAGCGTCATGAATTCGCCTTCGGGCGAACTGGCGCGCGCGACCTGTTTGAGTCCGCGCACGAACCCGGGTTTCACGTCGAAATAGTCGGTCTTGACCGGCATGTCTGCGACGACTGGTTCGACTGTCGTTTCGAACTTTGCCAGTTTTCTGCCGAGGGTGTCAAAGACCATTCCCACCGATTCAGGCAAGCCGACATGTCCCATCCGACCTTTTGCCATTTCCTTGTTGAACGCTTCTACGGTCATTCCGCAGCCGATTTTCTTCTGGAATGGCCCGCGGCGTTCCGATGCGTTCATCAGGCGCGTGACGTCAATCCGATCAACCCGCTGGCAAATCGCGGTGAGGTTGAGGGGGAGCGAGTCCATCAAGAAACCGGGATTGACGCCGGTTGCCAAAACTGTTTTGCCCGCGCGCTTCGCCGCTGCGTCAATCGCTTTGGCGTCTTTGGCGTGCGCGAGCCAGGGGAACGACAACTCTTCTGATGTGGAAACGATGTCGTACCCGGCTTTGAGGATCTCGATGATCTGGGGCTTGAAGAGATCAAAGTACGAGTTCGTCGTGTGAAGCACTACGTCGAATTTGACTTTTCTCAGATCGGTGAGTGTGCCGACGACCTTGATTCCCAGATCGCGTCCCGTGCCAATGACCTGTCCCAGGTCTCTGCCGACTTTGCTTGGATCAACGTCCACGCCGCCGACCAGTTTCAACCCTGATCTTTCCAGAACGTGGCGCGCCATCGCGCAACCGATGGGTCCCAAACCGTACTGAATCACTCGAATCTCTTTTGCCATTTTGTTTTTTCTCCTTTGGAAGTTTATTGCCGTCACACGTATTTTTTCACCCGCCGCGCGACCTGCCGACACGCTTCGCCCAAACGCGCAATGTCTTGTTCCGTATGGGCGGTGCTGAGCGAGCCGCCGCCGTGAACGACGTGGACATCTTCGAGCAAGAGCGCGAGTTGGAAAAGGTGATCGCGCAGTTCAACATCGCACTTGGTGGGATCATTAACATCGTCGGGATCGAGCAGCGGCTGTTTTTCCTCGTACGGGAATTGCGGCACCGCGAGCGAACTGCCGCGCACGACATCATTCGGATGCCCGGTGCAGCGCGCGAAAATGCCTTCCGCCGCAAACGCGTCTTCAATCGCCTGACGCGTCAGCGCGCCGAGTTGCGCGAGACGCGGATACACTTTGTTTTCGTGCTCGACCAGGTACGTTAGCAGAGTTTTCGCCGCGAGCATGGACGCGGGATGCCCGGAGTACGTGCCGCCGAGAAATCGCACTTTGCTGCCGCCCTCGCGTCCGCACAGTTTCAGAATGTTCGCGCGCCCGGCGACCGCCGCGACCGGCATTCCGCCGCCGATCACTTTGGCGAGCGTCGTCAAGTCCGGCTGGATGCTGTACAGCGCGCCGAGATTGCCCGCACGGAAGCGAAAGCCGCTGATCACTTCGTCGAAGATCAAGACGACGCCGTACTGGTCACACAGTTCGCGCGCGGCGCGCAGGTATTCGACGGTCGCCGGCATAAAGCCGCCCGCGCCCATAAACGGCTCGACGATGAAACAGGCAAGCCGATTGCCGTATTGCTTGAAATGCCCGCGCAACATTTCGGGATGATTGTAGCGCGTGATGACGACTTCGTTGGCGAGCGCGCCGGGCAAGCCCGCGCTTTCGGCGCGCCAGGGCTGCGCGCCGCTTTGAAAATTCACGCCGATCAAGCCCCAGGGTTGCGCGCCGTGCCAGCCGCCGCCCACTTTCATCACGAGTTCGCGTCCGGCGAACGCGCGCGCGAGCATGATCGCATTCATCGTCGCGAGCGCGCCGCTCGTCGTAAAGCGTACGCGCTCCGCGCCAGTTTGCTTGCAGAGGAGTTCGGCAACCTCTACTTGGAGTTGATCGGTGAAACCAGTTTGCAGACCGAAGCCGGATCCGAATGCGCGCGCGAGTGCGGAACTGATGTCGGTGGGGTTGTGTCCCAGAATGTTCGCGTAATGCCCCTGCCAGAAATCGAGAACGGTGTGTCCATCGGCGTCTTGGAAATACGCGCCGTGCGCGCTGACCAGGCGCGGCGGGAACGGCTTGATCAGTCGGAGCGAGTGGCTGCCGCCATCAATCATCGTTTGCCGCGCGCGTTCATTCAGCGCGGCGGATTGGGGTGAGTGCCGCGCGTACTCGGCGGCAAGTTCGCTTGTCAGTTTGGAATAATCGCGTGGTTTCGACATGTTGTCCTCAGTGGAGTTGTGGTGCTGGGTGTAGTGTATGCGATTTCGATTCTGCCGCAAGTTTGGGGGATGCGCGCAGAACAAAAACACCGATACCAAGCCCCACCACGCCAATCAGCCGAGGTGTAACAAGGGCAGAAATTCAGAGTTTTTAGGGGGAGTTGAGTTTTGCAATCCAGGACGAGCGGAGAAGCGAACAAGAATCGCGCGCATCCTCACGCGGGATTCTCTTTACTTGGTCGGTAGCGGTCTGCATTCCAAGTGCGGCGCACTTGGCTGCCAATCACGCGCAGGGCAAGCGATTGAACGCGCGCAAAAGCGTCTTTAACACGTCTTGCCATGAGCCAGCACGCCCGGCATACCGATCACTCCGGCAATCCAGCGCCCGTTGTCCCGTTGCTCAGTTTCGATTTGGAGACGGAGTACGTCAATGCTCATATTCAGAAACTCAAAAGCACTGGAAAATCCTCAACGCTCACAAATCCATTTCATTCAACTCTGCCATCTTGAGAAGATGTTTGAGCAGTCCGACTTTGAGCGGCTTGTTGCCGTGAATGGGCACAGATAGACGAACGGTGCTCCCTGGCTTGCCGTAGATATGGTGACTGCCTTGCACGCGGAAGAGTTGCCAGCCGTGTTCTTCGAAGATGCGCGCCAAGTCTTTGCCGCCGATCTGCTTCACACGGCAAGTTCCATCACGCGATCGCGCGGGGCAGTCGGTATCTTTTCAATGGCGATGGAGAGACAGCCCTCTATCGCTTCGCGAATATTCTGCATCAACTCATCAAGCGTGTCGCCTTGAGAAGCGCAGCCGGGAATGGCAGGCACCTCTGCCCAATATCCGCCTTCTTCGGCTTCGTGAACGATTACCTGGATTTTCATTTTTGATCCTTGGGTGCCTTCGGGCGCGGCGAGCAATTGGCGCGCTTTGACGGAGCGCTATTGGCTCATGCTGGCGCTGCCGCAAAGAAAATGCTGAGCAACGCCGGACGCGCCACGTCATGCTCGATGCGATCGGCAATCACGCGCAGGGCTGGCGATTGAACGCGCGCAATGGCATCTTCAATCGTCTTACCATAAGCCAGCACGCCCGGCATACCGATCACCTCGGCAATCCAGCGCCCATCATCTTCTTGTTTGGTTTCGATTTGGAACTTGAGTACATTGACACCCATCGCCTTTCACCTTGCGATTCAGTACACTTCATCGTGGGTGCCGATGTCAATCAGCAAGATTTCCTCTGCGGCACTGCCAGGATTCTTGACGAAATCGAACACGATTCGACAGTCGTATTCGACGGTGCATCCCCACGAGCCAGACAACGCGCCCTTGAGCTTGTGTGTCTCTAGTTGCGGGTCAAATGGATTAGTGGCAAGTCGCTCAAGCGCATCGGCGATGCGAACGCGCCAAGCGGGATGGCGGCGCGTGATTTTCCTGATGAGTTTTGACAGTCAAAATCGGTAATGACTGCCCCATTTTGAGCGTGAAATGGACATAATGATTACCGAATTTGAGTTTCAAAGTTCATTAGGCGCGACGAAAGGACGAGCCCCAGACCAAGGTTTTCATGGCGGGGCTCTCACTCAATCCAGGTCATCGAGCAAGTCTTGGACGGTTCCGCGCTTGGTTTTGCCTGCGCGATACTCAGCGCGCGTCTTTACCGCGTTCACCGCGATCTCTTCACGGCGGCGTGCGATTCTTGAATTACTCACCCAACGCGCAAGCCGGCGATCCACTGTACGCTCGATCAGGGTCTGCAATTCTTTTGTTGTCATGTCGGCAACGCGGGGCGCACGCTTGCGATTTAGCGAGAGTGCCATAAGCGCGCCTGGAGGGACTCGAACCCCCAACACTCAGTTCCGAAGACTGATGCTCTATCCGTTGAGCTACAGGCGCAAGGTCAATGAACCAATTGACCAATGAACCGATGAGCCAACTCAATTTGGATATTTGGAAATTGCCGCATTGGCACCTTAGTTCATTGTCTCGGGGTGGCTGACGAGCAGCGCACCTCACCACTTGATCCGCAGTCATTTTATTCAAAAAGCGCTGCCGCGTCAACTCAATCGGACACAGACTTGGTTCCCAACTGCGAATGACATTGGCATAGTCACGGCATTGAATTTCTAACTACTTTATGCCCGGCTTGGGTCCCCCGATGACGCACCCCGGACACAGGGTTGGAAGCCCTTTCGGAACTAGGCTGGGAGATGGTTGACGCGGTGGCGTTGGAACGAGTGTGAAAGTTGTGGCGGGAGTTGGCGAGAGTGGTCGCGTCGTCGGAGCCAGCGGAGTGTTCAATGGAGGAAGTGACGGCAGACCTGTGGGCATTGGACCCGGAGTAGGAGGGTAAATTACACCACCGGATGGCAAACGCGTGGGCGTTGGCAGTGGTGTGATAGTCCGATTCGCACATTCGCAAATAGCAGAGCAAAGCACGGGTCTGCCGAAGAGTACGATAATGAGGCAAAGACTGCAGAGGCAGATGATGACGGCGACGATGGCGACCGCGGCGATGATGAGCCGTCTGTTTTTGTTCGCGGTTTTCTCTTCATCGGTGGGCTGCGTTGCCATTTTGTGTACCTTCTTTCAAAGAACGCCGTTTGTTCCAAAGGTGGAACATAGGCAAATTCCGCACGCCAAGTGATCAGGGCGGGTACGCTCTCCCGGTAAAAAAGCGAACGGCAGCCGCGCGTGTGGCTGCCGCCTCTCATGCTCAGCCGCACAACCCAAGTACGGCTTATCTGTGCAGGGTTTGATTGCTATGAGGTTGTACGGTTCACAATTCTGTTGTCTTTGGGTGGCCAACGGGTTTCGAACCCGCAACCTTCTGATCCACAGTCAGACGCTCTACCATTGAGCTATGACCACCGTGTGCGAATGCTATTTTAGCACGAATGGCGGGACAAGTCAAAAGTGAAAAGGCAAAAGGCAAAAGTAAAAAGTGAAAACGCGCAAACGACACTTTTTACTTTTCGCTTTTTTCTTTTGACTTGACCGCGCCTGCCAGTTCGTCCTGCAAGATCAAGGTCTGCTCGCCGCTCGACAGATCGCGCAGGGTTGCTTTGCGCGCAGCGGCTTCGTCCGGACCGACGATGACCGCGAACGGGATGGATTTTGCCGCAGCATATTTCAGTTGCTTGCCGAGCCCTGCGGCGTCGAGTGCGAGTTCGGCCTTGATGCCTGCCGCGCGCAGATTGTTGGCAATCCGCATGGACGCGCCAACCAGGTCGCGATTGAACACGGTGACCATGACTTGTGTCACCGTTCTGCCGATGCTCGCGGGGTACATCGCGAGTTCGTCCATCACGTCAATGATGCGCTCGATGCCGAACGAGGTGCCGGTGGTCGGGATGGATTGCTGGCTGAACAAGCCGACGAGTTCATCGTACCGCCCGCCGCCGGTCAGCGAGCCAATTTTCGGTTCGGTGACGATCGTCTCGTAGATCGGACCGGTGTAGTACGCCAGCCCGCGCACCATCGCGAAATCGAACTGGTAGTTCGCGCGCGGCACTCCGGCATCGCCCAGAAAGGTCGCAAGTTGTTCCAGTTCGTTCAATCCTTCCAGCGCCGCTGGAATATTTCCCATCAGTTCCCGTAATTCCCCAAAGGCGTTCGGGGGCAGCGCGATGAGTTCCATAATGCGGTCAATTACCTCTGCCGGAATCCGTCCCGCGATCATTTCCTCGCGGACACCGTCCACGCCGATCTTTTCTAATTTGTCAATCGAGCGATACAGTCCGCCAAGCATTTCGTTCGGAACTCCAGCGTACTGTCCGATGCCGGTCAAGATTTTCCGGTTGTTGATCTTGATGACGAACGACTTGAAACCGAGCGTTGCCAAGACCGTGTAGATCATGGTCACGATTTCCGCGTCGGCGAGCATGGATGGGCTGCCGACGATGTCCGCGTCACATTGATAGAACTCGCGATAGCGCCCCTTTTGCGGACGCTCGGCGCGCCAAACCGGCGCGATCTGATAGCGCTTGAACGGCTTGGCAAGTTCGGGATACATCGCGACGACGCGCGTGAGCGGGACCGTCAGATCGTAGCGCAGCGACAGATCCTCCTTGCCTTCGCGATGTTTCGCGTCGTAAATCAGCCTTTCGGCGTCTTCGCCGTATTTGCCCATCAGCGTCTCGCGCAGTTCGAGCACTGGCGTTTGCAGCGGTTCGAATCCGAAGCGCTGAAACACTTTTTCGACTTCGCCGATGACGTACTGGCGCTGGAGCATTGTGCGCGGCAGGAGGTCGCGCATCCCGCGCGGGACGCGCGGCTGGATTTTGGGTGGCATTGGAACCCTCGGCTAGAAATAAAATGGCGTGGACAGTGCCACGCCAGGTAGAACAAGCAATAGTCGCGTCTAGTTTCTGGCGCGGCAAAACACCGCAGCGTGATGACGATGCGCGTGATGGTGCTGATTTTGGCGAACTAGGAAGTCTTGCGGTTTCATCTTGGTGGCAATTATAGCATACTTGCGGATAAGGGCAAAATTCACCGATTGTGCCTATCGAAAGGATTGCCGACGGTGCTCAAGATTCGCTCCAACCAATTGAGAGCGCCAGGAGGTGTGAAGGGAATTGATTCCCCGAGCAATCGCCGCGCGATGTCCGTAAGAGCAGCCCCAGCGGCAGAACGTTTCGACAAGACGGCAGGAGTGCCCATACTGGTATCAACGATCACGCTGGGATCCTCAGGGATCAGACCGATCAGGTCAAGGCCGAGTATCTCAAGTACATCTGGTGTATCGAGAATAAGACCCTGGCGGGAAGGTAGATCCAGGACACGATTCAAAATGAGGCTCGGGGCTGGCTTTTTGATTGATTCCAAGATACCGACCACGCGATCGGCGCCTCGGACGGCGGGCACATCCGGAGTTGTGACGATGATGATCTCATCGGCAGGAGCAATCGCGTTCTTGAATCCCTCTTCGATTCCGGCAGGACAATCAATCAAGACAAAGTCAAACTCTTCGCTCAGATGGCGACACAGTTTGCCGATTTGACCAGCGGTTACATCACTCTTTTCATGCCATTGAGAGGCTGGAAGTAAGAATACGCCTTCCGTACGTGTTGCGCTGACGAGTGCTTGCTGCCAACGCACCCGACCTTCGATGACGTCCATGAGGTCGTAAATGATGCGGCTCTCCAATCCCAATACGAGATCGAGGCTCCGCAGTCCGATGTCGAGATCCAGGCAGACCGTGCGTTTGTGCAATTTGGCTAGCGCAACGCCAAGATTACCCGTGGTGGTTGTCTTGCCAACGCCGCCTTTGCCAGATGTGATTGTTACAATGCGACCAGCCATGTTATTCGTGATGCTTCCTTTTGACTTTTTGCACCTATTCTAATATACTGGGTACATAGTATTGTGCCGTTGGAGGAGCAGTCCCACATCACGGCACCCTCTAGTCCACTCGCATGGAGGAAAGATCTGGTGAATGATATTTTTGTGTGCCCGAACTGCGGTAACGAAGTTGTCGTGCAACCTGCCCAAGCGTCCGTGACGTGCAACCATTGCCGAGAGATCCTGGCGGTGTTGGCTGAACAGCGAATTGTTCTGGCAAACCCATTGCGGACCTATCTTCCCTCGGATGCCTCAGTCGAACAGGACGAACACCAGCGGCTGCATTTTTCTGTTGCGGCTCGCCCCCCACTATCTCCGGAGAGGAAAAAGAAAACAGCCCAGTTGGCATACGAGCGAATGACTCGGCAGGAGCAGGTGGACCGCAGCGGTTTGGTCTACGGGATATTTGCGATTGTTTTTGGCGGATTCCTCAGCAGTTTGTGTTGGTTCCGAACGGAATACATTCAAAATGATTGGGTCGGCTGGGTCGGTTTGTGGATAGGCGCAGGTGTGTTCGCCCTGGGTCTGCTGGTCACATTTTGGTTCCTTCGCTCGATCCGATCCGCTCAAGCCATCAAGCGCGAGATTGAGAAGGACATGTAGGACGAAATCGTGTCTGGCAGGTTCTGATTGTTCGGAGAGCAGTGGCGATGATCTTCAAATACCCTGATTCCTCACTCTGGATAGTCGCGGGGCTGAGCCTTTCCCTTTCCGTTCTGGGAGGACTAGGTTCGGTTCGGGCCGCCACGTCGAGTGCCCCAGCCACTCCTGCGTCCATTTCAATGATTTCTATGGCGGGGTTGCCAGCCGCCGAGGCAACCCAGACTCCGCACTTGGCAACCCAATCCTACGTTGTCGAGTCGGGGGATACACTTTGGCTGATCGCGGCCAAGTTCTATGGTAACGGCGCCAAGTATCCCTTGATTCAGCGCGCCAACAATTTGCCAGATGCTGCCCGGTTACGCACCGGTCAAACCCTCTTGATTCCGTCGGCAGCGGCGGTGGATCTGCCACCTACCCAGACTCCGACATTGGCGTTGGCAACCCCCCCATTTGTGCCAAGCCAGACACCTCCCCCTTCAACTGCTTCACCTTCCACCGAGGCGCCAAGCCGATCTCCCACTCCCATGACCAGCACGCCGACATCCGTACCCATCTCTAGCGTCATTCCTTCCAATAGCGGGCTTGCATCAGTCATTCCAGTGCTGGGAGTCATCGTCAGCGTGCTGTCTGCGATCTGCCTATTGGGCTCCGTCGTATGCGCTGCGTTGTCATACGATATCTATCGGCGTTCGCGCCATTACGCCGCTCGAAGGTACATCAGAAGCCGCGTTCGCGCTGGATTGTGATCGGGGCTGATCTGAATTCGCCAGCGTGCGTTCACTTTTTCGGTCTCTCGATTTTCTCCACCATCTACCACCCATAACTCAGGCGCGTGATCAACCGCGCCGGCAGTTGGGCTTGGTGCATCTTGGATTGCGTCGCACCGATGTTGTACTCGACGCGGTGATGCGTGAGAGTCATTGCATCGAGATCGAGGATGGCGAAGGCGGCGCGCGGATCGCCATCACGCGGCTGTCCAACGCTGCCCGGATTGATCATCACGCGGTCGGAGTTGAGCATGACCGGAATATCTTCGGGCAGAGGTTCGGCGGTTGCGGTGAGTTCAGCGGGACGATACCGATAAAGCACTGGCACGTGGGTGTGTCCCATCAAACAAATCTGCGTGTCGAAATAGTCGAAGTTGATGCGCGCGAGCGCGGGGGTCAGAACGTATTCCCAGATCGGATAACGCGGGCTGCCGTGAACCAACGTGAATTGTCCGGCTTGCGCAGGGATATGCTCAGGTAAGGAATGCAGCCAATCGAGGTTTTGCACGCCGAGTTGGTCGCGCGTCCAGATCGCCGCGCGGCGTGCGTCGGGGTTGAATTCTTCCAGATCGAGTTTGTCCAGCACTGCCCAATCGTGATTGCCGACCACGCAGACAAGCTCGTACGAGCGCAGGGTTTGGATACAGGCGTTTGGCTCGGGACCATAACCGACAATGTCGCCCAAGCACCAGATGCGGTCGAACTTGCCGGCGCTGCGAAGAACAGTTTCCAGCGCGACGAGGTTGGCGTGAACATCGGAAACGATGAGGATGCGCATAGCTCTGTTGAATATTCTACCACAAAAAGGGGAAATGGCAAATGGCGCATGGCGCATGACAAACAGCCGTACGCGAATTGCAGCACGCGATTTGCCTTGTCATACGATTGGGGATAAAGTGTATCCACATGGGCGGGGTGGAAACTATGCGGGGGAAATATCTCTGGCGACGAATTGCGCAACCGACGGAGTCGGGCGATCTGGGTGAACTGCGGGAGGGAACAATTTGGGAGATCGCCGTAATCGTCTTCGCGGTGGCGTGGGGCATGATGATTGCCGGATATGGCGAGCCGAGGAATCTGATCGTCTCATTCATCCTCCTCTTTGGTTCGACGGTGAGTATCTGGCTGCGCGGGGTGAATTTCCGAGCGGCGTTGATCGGATTGATCGGCGCCTTGCTTGCCGCCATTGCCTGCCAAAAATACCTGTTTCCGAACACTCTCGCTCAGTACTTTTTCCCGGTCGTCGTGGTCGTTTCGAGTCTGCTTGTTGCAAGCGTAGACATTTTCGTTGTTGCAGCCACGGCATGTCTCGTCTTGCTGGGCGTCGCCCACCTCCAGGGTTTGGATTGGTTCGACGCGGAGGTTGTTGTCCCTGGCGTTTTGACGCTGCTGACGGCGTGCGCGGCGTGGATTGGCGCGCGGCAAATGCGTCTTGCGCTTGATTGGATGCGAACTAGTTATACGCGCGCAAACAACCTGTTGAGCCAATTGCGCGAGGAACGCGGGTCCCTTGCCAGCACGCTCAAGATGCTCGAAGATGCCTATGTCCGCATTGAAAAGATGAACTATGCGTTGATCGAAGCGCAGAGCGCGGCAGAAGCCGCGCGGCGCGCGAAAGCGGGGTTCGCGGCGAACGTCAGCCATGAACTGCGCACGCCGATCAACATCATCATTGGCTTCAGCGAGACGATGGCGAATGCGCCGGAGACGTACGCGGGCGTCACCTGGTCGCCGGAACTGGTCGCCGACATAGAACAGATTCATCAGAGCAGTCGGCACTTGGCGGCGCTGATTGACGATGTGCTTGATTTGTCTGCGCTCGACGCGCGCAAACTGGGGCTGACGGTCGCGGAGGCGGATATTCGTTCCGTGATTGACGACGCCGTGGGGATGGTCAGTAACCTGTATCGCGCCAAGAATTTAGACCTGAGTGTCGATGTTCCGCCAGGCTTGCCACAGGCGCGGATTGATGCAGTGCGAATCCGTCAAGTGTTGATCAATTTGTTGACGAACGCGAGTCGGTTTACGCGCCTAGGCGGCGTGACGATTACGGCGCGCCAGGTCAACGATGTGATTCGGGTTGCCGTAACCGATACTGGGATCGGCATTGCGCCGGAAGACGTATCCAGAGTGTTTGAAGATTTCGGTCAGGTGGATAGTTCGACGACGCGCCTGCACGGCGGAACGGGCTTGGGGGTGCCGCTGAGCAAGCGTCTGGTCGAATTGCACGGCGGGCAAATGTGGTTGGAGAGTCACGTCGGCCTTGGCTCGACGTTCTATTTTACTTTGCCCCCCGCGCCCCAAATCCTGCAAGTGGAGCGGGTCGGCAGTTATCCCGATCCGGGCGGAAGGTACCGCAAAGTGATACTCGCGGTCGAGCCAGATCCGCTTTTGCTCCGACTCTTGCGGCGCCATCTGAGCGGCTATGACATCGTCGAAGTGAAAACGCGCGCCGAGTTGACCGCGCTCGCGCATCAGCATCAACCGGTCGCGGTGCTGGTGGATTCGTCCGATCCTGCGGACTGGCAGATGGACGCGCCGCAAGATTTGCCGATGATCAGTGTGTCGCTGCCGGGCAGTCTGCGGAGCGCGCAGATACTGGGCATTGCGAATTTTCTGCTCAAGCCAGTCTCGCGCGATGAACTACTCGGCGCGATTGCCGCGCTCGAACGACCGATCCGCCAAGTCCTGGTGGTGGACGACGATCCGCAATTGGTGGATTTGTTCAGCCGGATGCTGCAATCCGGCAGCGAAGCATACCACCCCATCAGGGCGTTTGGGGGCAAGGACGCGTTGGAACGGTTGCACGAACAAGCAGTGGACCTGGTCTTGCTTGATTTACTCATGCCCGAAGTAGATGGACTGGCGGTTTTGCGTGCGATGAAGGAGAATCCGGCGTGGGCGCGGATTCCGGTGGTCGTGATCAGCGCAGTGTATCCGGAGACAACGCAAGGTGAGCGCGGGCTGTTCGTTCAACTCGCGCGCGCCCAAGGCGGCTCGATCTCCGAAACGCTCGACATTGTTCAAGCGATGATCGGCGCGCTGCCGACGCGGACGGAGTTGCCCCCGCGCGCGCTTTTCTGACGGAGGTTTCACTCTCTTGCCAAGACGCCAGGTCAAGAGTATAATCGAGTCGAACAAATAAATAGCCCTGCGCGGTTTTGCGGAGTCAGTGGGGCAGTGCCCGGGGTGATTGACCACCTGAGGCGATTGAGAGTGCGCGTCCTTCGACTGCGCTCAGGACCGCCCGCTCTGGTCATGTGCCAGGGCGGGCGTTTCGTATTTGAATCGAGCCGTGAGGAAAAATGCCAAAGAGTAAACGGTCCAGTTCTGAGAAAGCAAACGGCGCGACACTCGGAATTGAAAACGAGTTGTGGGAAGCGGCGGACAAACTGCGCGGTCATCTCGACGCGGCGGAATATAAATCGGTCGTGCTGGGTCTCATCTTTCTCAAGTACGTTTCCGATATTTTTGAATTGTTGCGCGCCAAGATTGTCAAAGAGGGAGTTGACGATCCCGAAGACCGCGACGTGTATCTTGCCGAGCGGACGTTCTGGGTTCCCAAAGCCGCACGCTGGAAAATTCTGCAAGACAACGCCAAGCAAGCCGAGATTGGCAACTTGATCGACAAAGCGATGGACGCCATCGAAAAAGATAATCCATCGCTCAAAGGAATGTTGCCTGGGAATTATGGGCGCGCGACGTTGGACAAGCGACGCCTCGGCGATTTGGTGGACTTGATCAGCAACAAGGTCAACTTTGCGGATGAGGAGAGCCGCAAGCAAGACACGCTCGGTCGCGTCTACGAATATTTCTTGTCCCAGTTTGCGAGCCAGGAAGGACGCAAGGGCGGCGAGTTTTACAAACCGCGTTCAGTTGTGCGCGTATTGGTCGAGATGCTCTCGCCGTACAAAGGACGTGTTTTTGATCCGTGCTGTGGTTCGGGTGGAATGTTTGTGCAGAGCGAAAAGTTTGTAGAGGCGCACGGCGGCAAGATTGGCGACCTTTCGGTCTATGGACAGGAATCGAATCCGAACACGTTCAAACTGGCGAAGATGAATTTGGCGATTCGCGGGATTGAAGGCGACCTGGGAAAAGAACCTGCCGATTCGTTTCACGACGATCAGCACCCCGACCTGAAAGCGAATTTCATTCTGGCGAATCCACCGTTCAATATGAGCGATTGGGGCGGTGAGAGTTTGCGCGAGGACAAGCGTTGGAAGTACGGCGCGCCACCTGTGGGCAATGCCAACTTTGCGTGGGTGCAACATTTCATCCATCACCTTGCGCCGAATGGCATTGCGGGATTCGTGCTGGCGAATGGGAGTATGTCCAGCAACACATCAGGCGAGGGCGAAATCCGCAAAGCGATTATTGAAGCGGATTTGGTGGATTGTATGGTGGCTTTGCCTGGACAATTGTTTTACAGCACGTCAATTCCTGTGTGTTTGTGGTTCCTGACGCGCGATAAAAAGACCCTAAAGGTTTCCACAAAACCTTTAGGGTCGCATGACAGACGCGGCGAGACCTTGTTTATTGACGCGCGCAAATTGGGAACGTTGATTGACCGTGTTCATCGAGATCTCTCCAATGAAGACATTGCGAGAATTGCCGACACGTATCACGCGTGGAGGTCCGACAGAAAGACCCTAAGGGCTTCCTTGCCTGACTCGCGCGATAGTTTGCAAAAGAAACCCTTAGGGTCTGGATACCGCGACATCCCAGGTTTTTGCAAGTCTGCCAAATTGAAAGAGATTCAAGAGAATGGCTATGTGCTTACGCCTGGGCGTTATGTTGGTGCGGCGGAACTTGAAGAAGATGACGAACCGTTCGAGGAAAAGATGACGCGGTTGACGAAGGAATTGGAAGCGCAGTTTGAAGAGAACGACCGACTCGCTAAACAAATTCGTCGAAACCTGAAAGGAATTAACTATGAATCCTGATATTGCCGCAAACGCTGACGACCGCATTGCTGTTTATGAAACGCTGGCAGAGGCGCGCACACAGTTTGGTGAAAATTACGGCGGATTTGTTTTTCGTTTGACGCGTGAACAAGTGGATGCTTTGCGCCAGGGCAAAGTAGTTGCCTTTGATATAAGTGGACGCGAGTATGCTGGTTTCTTGACGGTGGCGAAGGAATAATTTGGGAGCGCAGTCTGATGAAAATCAGAGGTTAGAACAAGCAATCCGAGATAATCTGGAAAAAATTGGTTATGGTTTGGGAAAATAAATCCTTTGGTGATTGTGCAGAGTTGATAGGAGACACAGTACAGCAGAGCGAAACGCTGGGCTTGC
>Ga0233423_10000423_pt1 | contig 22820 bp, 13 predicted proteins | sample Watercolumn_Mata_FD_180713 | JGI IMG/M metagenome (GOLD analysis project Ga0233423, IMG submission 180713) | Freshwater microbial communities from Lake Matano, South Sulawesi, Indonesia - Watercolumn_Matano_2014_112_MG | ecosystem: Environmental > Aquatic > Freshwater > Lake | place: Indonesia...
GGATTCCTGGGATACCAGGACCCCGACAAAATGGACGGTCGTATTCTCGATTCCATGATCCATCCCCCGGTTTCACACTTGCAGCAACGGCCGTTCAATAGAAAATATCCATCGCACCTGGAACGATCTCCGCGGTCATGGGCAGCTCCCCGAGAAGATCCCCGTCCACCTGCACGAGGGTTCTCCTGGAGGAATGGAGCTCAACGCGCTGGACCCGGTAATACCGAACGTTTTTCATCGACAAATGCTGCTTGGAGAGGACGTTCAACGCAAAGCGGACAAGGCCCAGCTGAAATTTCCCCTTGTACACGCAGACATCCAGGAATCCGTCGTCGATTTCCGCGTAGGGCGTGACCTGATGCAATCCCCCGTAGTAATGCGTGTTGGCAATCACCACGAAAGTCCCCTGTTCGATGACCTTGCCGCGGTCCAGATCCAGCGAGATCAGGGTAGGCTTGTATCCCATGAAATCCTTCAACCCGGCCCAGACGTAGGCGTACCGGTGGATGATCTTTTTGATTTTCATGCTGGTCCGGCTGACCGCATAGGCATCGTATCCGCAGCTGGCCATCATGGCGAAATAGCGGTCATTGATGATGCCCAGATCGATCTTTCGCGTTCGCCTCTTCACAATCACGCCCGCGGCGCCGACCGGATTGAGGGGCATCCCCAGTTCCCTTGCCACCACGTTGCTGCCACCGAAGGGAAGTATTCCGATGGGCACGCCGGTACCCACAATTCCGTTGATCCCTTCGTTCAGGCTCCCGTCGCCGCCCGCAATGATGACCGCTTCAAATCCCTGGCCGACCGAATCCCTTGCGACGCCTTGTATCTCTCCGGGTTTTTTGGCAAAATGGATGGAAACCTGGAATCCGTTTTCCTTCAATACTCCGACCGACGGCTTCAAATATCGTTTGACCCGGCGGGGTTTGGAATCCGGATTGACAATCACCTTGACCTTCATGGGTGAACGGTCCATGAAAGGAATTTGGGGCATACGGGGAGAACGGCCGGTTGATCAGGGTTCAGAGGCTATCTCCAGACCATCCACCTGACCGGTTTGATGATCGACCAGATAGAGATGGGATTCGGAACCGTACCCGCTGACGCCGATGGAGCATGCAGGACCCCTGGCCTTCCGATCCGGTTTGAGCGTGTCCCAGTAAACGCCTTCCGAGCTGACCAGGTGGATGCCCTCCCTGTCCAGGATGTAAACGACCGGGGGCCGGAAATACGATTTCCCCCACAGGAGAACCCCGATGCGGTCCTCTGCGAGCGCAATCCGCGTCGGGAAGCACAGCTTGACCGGCTTGCCGATATCCTCGGCAGTATTCTTCCCGAAGCTTCCCCATTCTCGGACGACGGTCCCGTCCGGCTGGACGACCAGGACGCGGTGCTTCTTCCAGTCCACGACATAGAAATTTCCGGAAAGGTCGACGGCGATGCCTTCTGCGCTTCCCAGAGGTTCCAGATTTCTTGCGTACGTCAAAGGGAGATCCTCTGGACCTGATCCCGCATGATTCCGGTAGATCCGAAGGCCGTCCTTTCTTGCATGAACGGCCGCAAATCCGTCGACCAATCCCGAGTAGGCGAAATCCCGGAACGCCACATCCTTCGCAAAATCCTGGTACAGGGCGGATCCCGTCGAAACCGCCACTTCGGATGTGAGAACAATCCGGTTCCCATCGATCCTGTCCGGAAAATGGATGACCTGTACCCCTTCCATGGGTTTTGCGGAAGGCACATAATTCTGTTTTTCCACCAGCGGAGCAATGAGTTCCTGAATGCCCGGCTGGAAAAAGGTCTGCGTCTTGGCAAAGGGGTAGCAGAGCGGATGCTCGACGCGGACCTCGATCACTTCGCCCAGGGAGATCGGGGATTTACGGAACTCGCCGCGGCTGTCCTTTTCGAGAGGGATGCTGTTCAGACGCACCATGGATTCCTGCGCCACGTCCTCCGGATACAGGATCGTCAGCCGCAGGCCCGAATAGACGGCTCCGATTCGCTCATTGAGCCCTGCGGAAACGGGATCGAAAGACCGCCGCGTGAAACGGCTGAAGGCCGGCACATGGATGGAAGGATAGAGATCCCTTCGCGGAAGCCCGAACTTCATCAGCAGCGCGAGGGATTCTTCCCAGTACTGGTTCCGGATGAAATCCGTATCTGCGAATTTCTCGAGCGAAATCTCCTCTCCCTGGACGGTCAGGAGTCTTTCCGGAAACACGACCCGGCCGATCTCGATGCCCCTTAATACAGACGTGTCTCCCGCTGCCCTGCAGGTGGCCCAGCCGGCCTGTGCGTTGTTGAACCAGAACTCGCCTCCCGCCTGGTTCCGTGTCGCCAGCATGACCCGCTCGTAGCATCTCCTGGCGGCCAGATCGTTTCCCCGTATCCTGAATATCTCTCCAAGATAATAAAGAGCCCGGACGCTTCCGGCCTGGTTGATCAGCCCGATGAACAGGGGCTCGGACCGGTCGAACACGTTGTAACGCTCGGATTCCTTGAGCTCGTGCTTGGCGGATGAAAAATAACTGCGCGCCCGGATGTATTCCCCTTCCAGCCTGTACGGATCCTGTATGTTTCTCAGCAGCTCTGCAGCCGAATGGAACAGCTGGCGCTTCTGGGATGCGTTTTCCTGTATCTCCGCCCGGAGGAAAAGGGCCATGCCCTTGTAGAAGGTCGTTTCGACCGATCTCCTTTCCTGCGTGATCTGGAAGAGGCGGTCCAGGTAGGAAAGGTACTGCAGCCGTTCTTTTCCAGTGACGATGCTCGCCCGGACCAGCATGTTCCGGATCAGGATGAAGGCTTCATCCAGGCGGGCATCGGTGTTCGCCGCTTGAAGGACCTGTCCCCAGATGGGCTCATCCAGGCCGATCCGGATGAGTTGGAGCAGGAGCTCCTTGCGGTGTACGATGTCCGAATGCCTCGGATTGAAGGACTGTATCTCGTCCTTCAGCGAGCGGAGCCGGCTCCGATCCGCCGCATACCTGTCGAACTGGATCAGCAGGATCCTGTAGCGGGCGTCTTCCCGCAGATAATCGATCCGGTCGTCCGCTGCAGACTGCCGTGTCTGTTCCAGAAACTGCTGGAAGAAGGAATCGCTCCCTTCCACATTGGCGACAAATTGCACCCAGGCCAGCCAGTAAAGGGCCTCCGGTATGGTTGCAGCGGCCTTGGCGTAATGGCTTCGGCTCGGCATCGCGAGCCTCTGATAATCTTCGCTCCTGCTGCTCTGCCGCTGATCCCGGTTACCCTGAAAAAGCAGCTTTTCCGCCTGGAAGGCGGTCCAGCGGAGGCTGTCGAGAAGGCCGTTGAAGGACCGCACATATTGGTCCTCGCCGGTGAGCAGATAGAGGCTCAGGTTTTTCTGGGTTTCGGAATAGATCACCAGCGGCCTGAACTCCCGGGCCAGGGGTCCCGGGAATGCGGAGAGGGTGTTTCCGTAATTGGCCGACTCGAAGTACTTCCTGGATTCCTGAAATGCGCCTGCCTTGTGCCGTCCATCCAGCGCCGCCCAGACATCCGCAGGCATGCTCCGGGCCAGCGCCCCCCTTTCGTCTGCAAGGTCCTGCAGCCGTATGCGCGCAGACAATGCCAGGCGTTTCGGGCTCATCTGCGATTCCGCCGCCTGCCTGAAGGCGGATTCCGCCTCGCGGAGGGCCAGCTGATGGCTCTCCGCCAATCCGACAGCCTCCCCCGCGTTCGGTGACAGGCAAAACGCCAGCCGCAGATGCTGGGCGGTGCGGAGCTGCGATTCCCCTGCCATGTAACCGGCCAGCACGGACAGCGTGTCGGCCGCCGACCTCAACTCGCCGAACCGGGATGCAGCCGCCTGGAGGTTCCCCAGTGGACGGTCGTTCAGTTCGGAAAGCCTGAAATAACACCAGGCGAGTTTATAGCGCGCCGCTTCTGTCAGGTCGTTGGACGGATCACCGAGATCGGGTTGCTGAAGGGCCGCGGCAAGGTTCTGCGAGGCCTGGACCAGATGTTCCTTCTGTTCCGAATCGCGGCCGGCGACCAATCCCAGATTGTAATGGCTTTCCCCGACATAATAATAGGCGACCCCCTTTTCCGCTTCATGTTCCTGCGCCCATTGCGCCATTGCGGGGATGGCCGCCTCGAAATTGCCCCGATTGAAAAGCTCGAGTCCCTGAGAGCGGTAGAAAGACTGGCTGAGACTGAGGCCTGCAAGCAGAAACACCGCACACAGAGCCGATCGAAATCCACGCATCCAAAACCTCTCTTTCTTGCGCATGGCCGGACCACTCCTAGAAACCGCTGCCCACTTCGATATCCTGGGCCGGAAGCCCCAGGATGTAGTGCAATTGCCCGTCGATGATCGGGACATGCTCCGGAATGGAGGGAACCCGCTCCATGCCCTGCATGTCGATTTTAAGTTTTTTCCCCATCGACGGAACGTTGAACCAGAAAGACAGAGTGCCCCTCTTCACCGGGCGGTAGGCCCATGTCCTCATTGCATTCTGAATGATGGTGCCCGCCTCCGTGAATCCCTCCATCCGGACATCTTCCTTGTTGAAGCGCAGGTTCCCCTTCTCGTCCACCCGGCATTTGATCCTCACGTCGGCGCCCGGGCACCGGTTTTTCAAGTCAGCCCAGTCCAGAGGCTGAATGCCGGCCCTGGCAAGATCCACGGCGAAATAAAGCGGCATGATGCGCGGGCCGGTGATGACCAGTCCGCGGACGCCCGGTCTCGGCGGAATCTCGATCCTTTCGTACTGGTCCTCCGGCGCAATGGTGAGGGATTCGTAGGGAATGCGCCAGAGCCGCACGGCCCGGATGATCAGGAAAGCCAGGACAACCGCAAGGGCGGCAGCCGCCCACAGGATTTGAGAGGGTCGTTTTGTCATTGAAAATCGATTCTGATGTTCTTGAGCCTCCGGCTGCCGATGTCCTCGGTCACGGTGTAGATTTTCTTGCACTGGAGGATGTCGTTCAGCCTGCCCGCCACGCATCCGTACCGGATGTTCCGGTACGGCGTATCCATCAGGAAAGTGATCAGGTGAAGCACGGACGCATACGGCACCTCATCCGGACAGCGGATCAGAACAAAAAAGCGGGCCGCCGGATCCCGTTGCGCCCTGGACTTGAGGCCCTGCATGGCCTGCTGGAGCCGTTCGAAGGAATAGACATTGTTTTCCGCGAGCGTGTTCAGGATGCGTGTCCGCAGGCCTTCCGGCGACAGGTAGCCGAATTCCTCCTCGATTGAGGAGACCACGGCGGAAGCCGTCTCATCGAGCCAGAATGCCTTTTCGCCGTCGATGATCTGGATCAGGATTTGAGTCCTGCCCAGCGTGTTTTCGGGAGTCGGGATGTACAGGCTGCGCTCTTCCAGGGGCGTCCGGATCACATAACTGGTGACGAGAAAAAAGACCAGCAGGATGAAGATCATGTCGATCAAAGACACCAGCTCGACGTTTTCCTTGTGACGTTTGAGCTTTTTAAATGCCATGCTCCGCCTCTTTGCCGGTCAACGTATGCACAATGATGCTGGGGATGGTGTCTCCGTACACGCTGCATCGGTCCATGATGAACCGGATGATCCGGAACTCGGTGTCCTCAACGGCCCGTATCTCTATGGAATTGGACGGCCGGGGTTCCGTGAAAACCCGGCCCTTGTATGCCTGGATGCTCTTCTGGATGAGCCGGCATGCAGGGATTCGCGAAAAATCGGATTCCGGCATTTGAAGATACTGAGGCGGAAAAACGGCGAAGAGCGAGTCCTGCACCGCCGCCTGCTTGGCCTGCCGGATATCCATGTATTCCAGATCGCCCGGATCCAGCACATAGACAACCTTCGCCGACGCTGGATCCCTGGGATTCCGATGCTCGATCTGGAAAAGGAGGGTCCGGATCCGCCGATCGAACTTTTCCGTCTCTGCGCCGTGTATCGTGGGCAGGGTCAGCTCAGGAGCCGAGCTGCCCTCGGGATTGGTCTGAACCACCGCGTCAGAGACATCCGAGACGTTCAGCGTGACCAGGGAAAAGATGAGGAGCAGGAAGATGATGTCGATCAGACTGGGAAGGGACACTCCCCGTTTGATGTTTTCGTGATAATAGAAGGCCATTCTCGCTCATTCGAAGGTGTTTACAGTTTTTCGGATATGTCGGAGTAGATCTCTTCCCATTTGGAGTAGATCCAGCTGAGCTTGTTCTGATAATAATAATAAACCAGCATGAAACTGATGCCGATGAACAGGCCGTCGATCGTCGTCCATAAGGCTTCGAAGATGCCTCCGGAGAGACGGCGTACCAGGGCCGTCTGCGTGATCTCAGCCGTGAGCATCGTCAGCTGGCTGAAGGCATGCGAAATCCCGGTGACCGTTCCGAACAATCCGACCAGTGGAGCCATGGTGCCCAGGTTCCACAGCCAGTCGATCAGGCTGTTACGCCGCAGCGTCTCCAGTTCGGAGGAAGCGCGGTTCTCGACAGCACGGTCCACCTCGGCGGACACCTCGAGCCATCGATACCCTCCCAGCTCGTGGTTCTCCAATCCTGCGGAGATGATTCTTCCAGTCGGGCTTTTGTCTAAACCCGTGTCTTTGAGGCGCTGCAGCAGCTGACGGATCTGTAAAACGCCGTTCTGATTCCAGTAAGCGATATTCTCTTTTTGAATTTCATCCGGGCTCAGAGCGGCACCCCGAGCGCTCTTCTCGGTTTTTCCTCTCACCACTTCGATGACGTGCTGATTGTTCTGCTCGATCAGCCGTTTCCAGCCTTCGATGATTTCTTTAAATTCATCCCGCGTCTGTTCCTTGAAAATTGCCTCGTATCCCTGCCCCAGCGCAAAACCTCTTTTCAAGGGGAACACGGCCGAGAGCCTGAGCATCCTGATCGAAAAAAAGATGACGATGCCAGCGCCGATGAGGCCGAAATTCCAAAGCAAATGGAAGGCGATCTTGCCCGCCTTGGTCGACTCATCGAAAACGATGGCCCGTCCGACCAGAGCCATGATGAGTCTTCCGTTCAAGGGGAAGTAATTGAGCCATTTGGCAGGGCCTGTGGGCCCTTTGGGCCTGAGCTTCCCTGTCGTCATCCAAGCCGTGTCCGAAAGCGCGACCAGGCGGGAATCCTGGAAACCCTTCACGACGAATCCACAGCGCCGTCCGATTTTTACATCCCGCAAGAGGAAAGAGGGATCCTTCTGAGGGACCGAGGAAGTCCATTGCCCGTCGCCCGATGTAAAATCAACCACAAAATGCGTCAGGGTTTCCATCTCCCGCCCGTCAGCGGACGAAGGCCTGTCCCAGAACAGGGTGAGGTCCGCACTCTTGGGAACGGCCATCCAGTCGTTGGTCACCTTGCTCTGGATGTCCGTGACAGGGATGCGCTGCATCTCCTGCACATCGGCCCGGGCTGTGAGCCAGCATGTAAGGATGAAGCACACGTTTATCAATCTCATGGAAAAACCTCCGTATCCTTGAATGCAGGGTTAACGGAACAGGTAGCTGACCGTGAGCCTTCTCGAGTGCATGACGGTTCCCGTGTACGAATCCTTGGACGCAAACACCGAAAACTCGAATGGAATTTTTTGCATATCCAGTTCCAGTCCGGCCAGGTTGAACAGATTGATGACGGTGCGCGGGATGTAAAACCGCAGCCCCCATTCATAGCCGTTGCCTTCGTACGTGCGGATGCCCCCTTCCCTGAGCTGATAGCGGATGCGGAAGGAAGGGACGTATCCACCGCGGAGAACCACGAATCCCTTGGGCATGAGGCTGATATCCGCGCCGAGAAACAGGCTGTTCTGCCTGCTGTCGAATTCCTCGAGGCCCGTTGAAAACCACCCGATGTCGGCGCGGATGCGCGGGATCAATGCGAAGTAGGCGTTTTGATGCACCCGGAAACCGGTGCTCCATTCCATGCCCATCCCCGTGTTGGAGAACAGGTATAACTGCTCCTGCACCTCAAACAGGCGGTCCTCCCACAGGACTTGGCGGAATCCGAGGCCGATTTCGGAAAAACTCCGGAGATGAACGGTCGGCGACGCCTCATTCACGAAAGCCAGGTATTCGTCGGACCGGAGCCGGTGGTTGTACTCCGCGTACATCCGGTAGGGATAGATCCAGTCCGAAAGCCGCTCCCGTATGGAAGGGACCGGTACCGTGAAACTGCGGGGTTCCGATTGCGTTCTGTTTTCCCACTCGTCGAAGGCAAATACCCTCCAGAAATAACGGCCGTGTCTGCGGAAAATTTCCCGATAGGTTTCAACGGTCAATTCCCCTCTGCCGGACGAGTCTTCCGGGTAAACGATGAATGTCTTGAAGAACTGCTTCCATTTCGACCAGAATTGAATCTCGTATCGGATCACCGGCTGCGCCGCAGTGTCCGGAACGCTGCGGAAATCCCACTCAAACCGCAGCGATTCACCCGCCGGTGTCATATAAAGGCGGGGTCCGTGCAGGGCAAGCACCCCCTTCACCGCAGCTCCGGCCGGCCTGCCGGCTGTCCAGCAGGCCAGCAAAAGTATCATGGTCAGGAACCGTTTCGCCCCCCCAAGGCCGAAAACATTGTCCTGATCCTTTTTCATTCCCGTAATCCCCGTGTAGGGTGACTTTTCGGCAAAGAGTTGCCGGGGATCCCTGTCAGATGAAGTCATCTCTGGGGGATCCCGTGCGACGACTGATAATCCGACAGGAGGCCGTCGGCGGTTTCCTCCAGCTGGTCCCACTCGGCATTCTGGTAAATCCGGACCAGACGATCGCTCTCTTTCTGGACAAGCTGGCCGTATACCGATTGCGGATACAGACGGCTCGTCATGAGCAAGGCATGAACGGATTCCTTCGGATCCTGGATCTGCAGCATGCACAAGCCTGCAAGGAATTGGGCATCATCCAACAAGCAGAAATCGGAATAGGACGGAAACCGGGGATACGCGTCCTCCAGGAGAACGGAATGGGGATTGGTGAGCAGGACGTCCAGCGCCGTGAGAGCGGCCCTGTACTGTCTTTTCATCATCAGCATCTCGCCCATTCCGAGCATGGACAGGGAAGCCATGTCCTGGAGGTCCTGCTCCTGCTCGAAACGCTTGACCGCCTTCTCGTAGGAGGCGAGGGCGTCATCCCAACGGCCCATCTGCTTCTGCGCCGTCGCGGTCAGGAAATGTCGACGCATCCCCTCCTGGGAAACCTCCGCCAGGGCCATGACCGCATCCTTGGGGAGGCCGGCGATGATCAGAGCCTCTCCGAAATCCAGGAGTTCATCGTCCTTGAGCTGGTTTTCGGCCTGCAGGAACAGCGGGGCGTATTCCCTGGCAGCATCCTCAGCCTTCTTGCGTGCCTTTTCTTCCTTCCCCTGCCTGAGAAGATTCCTGGCCTCGGCGAGCAGCCACTGGGCTTTGCCGCGCCCGCTGGTCAACACATAATACCGGCTGGCATGGAGGCTGTCCGATCTGGAGATTAAAAGCTCGGCCGATTCGGAGACGCGTGGATCCGGATACTCGGCAAGAATGCGCATCAGGTAATGGTTCTGCTGAGTCCCGGACAGATCTTCCTGCTGGGACAGTTTCTTGAAAAAGGAAACGCCGCGGTCCGCACCCACCTGGATGCTCAGGGAAAACCGGTTGTCATCCACGAGATCCGGATGAATGCACAGGGCGTAATCCATCCTGGCGCAGGCATTCCGCCCGAACAGGATGTTGAGGCCTGCACCGATGCTCGTTTCCCTGTGGCGGTCGTTGTAACCGGCCCGTGTCCACAAATGCAGCCGGTCGCTTACAACGGGCATGAACAGTTCGGCCCCAAGATAGGTCGAACCCTTCTCCCCCTTGAAAGACTCGTGATCGACCGCCGTCAGGATCTGCATCCCCTTCACGGCATTGAAAAAGCCGTGCCAGGTCGGGGAGATCCAGTCTTTGAGTATCCACCGGTAGCTCAGGCCGTAGCGGAAGACGCGGGGGAACAGGTCGCGCCCCCCCTTCTCCCTCTCCCATCCCGGTTGTAGAATGTTCTGGACGGCCATCCCCAGGCGCAGGGGGAGCAGGTATTTGACGGAAACAATTTTGAATCCCGGCATGTTGATCGGCTGGAATGAGAGGCCGGCATCCATTCCCCCTGTCCAGTCCCGCTCGAACTGACCGATCCCCATGTCCGCCGATGACTGCAGGTTGGAAAAATTCTGATTGATCCATTTGGCGTTCAGGCCGTAGCGGAAGACACCCCACTCCCCGGTCTCTTCGCGGGCCCAGGCGAGAAGAAGGGCATTCTCGCCGACATCGAAATCCCCGAGATAAACGCCTGTGGCCGTGGTCTGTTGAAATCCCACCATCCCCAGGCCCACCCATCCGAGGCCGAAGGCCGTGTTGGGCCCCGCCAGGAAACGGGCCAGGGCGCCTTTCGGATTTTCCAGAAGCCGGGGGAGCACGGCCCCGAAATGGGAATACTGCGCGTCATAATAGAGATTGGAATACATGGAGGAAACTTCAGCCTGCCTCAATTCCATCATGCCCGCGGGATTCCAGTATACGCTGCTGGCATCATTCGAAACGGACACGTAAGCCCGCCCCATGCCCATGGCCCTGGCCCCAACCCCGTATCTGAGGAAGGCTCCGGCCTGACCGCCTTCGCCGGCAGCTCCCAAGGGAATGGACACGCTTCCCAGCAAGGCCGACAGAAAACCAATGAGTTGCTTCATGTTTCGGTTCATTTCCCGATCCCGTTATCTCATGACCGCAATCTTGCAGTAACCGTCACCGCCGTCCAGTACGAACAGATATCCCCCCCTGGCGACCGTTTCCCCGCGCGCATTCCTGCCGTCCCATTCGAAGCACCTGGAATTCACCGTTCGCGTCAGCCGGGTGATCAACTGCCCGAACGGATCGAAGATACTGGCCTTCTCCTCATCGCTGTCTTCCACGCGGATGACGGACTTCTCCCCCTGATCGGGCTTGAAAGGATTGGGGAAACAGACGACCCTGGCCTGCTTCGCGACATCCCTCCACCAGAACAGCGAAACGGTCATCGTATCGGATGTCTGCCCCGCGACGTCCACCACCCACCAGCTGAAATGAAAGGGCTCGTGGGCCGGGGTTTCGGCCGGATAGGGGATGATCTTGTCGATGCAGACGGCGGGAATGGCGATGTCGTAGTACAGGGTGCTGTCGACCGAAGCGCTTTTCTCCCGCATCCCGACCTGCATGACCTTTCCGTAGATCGAGTCGCAGGCAATCACGTGGAGTTGAAGGACCCGGTCATTCACCCAGGACAATCTCCCGCCGGGTTGCAGCCCCCCGATGTTCGAAACGGGATACAGGACGGGCGGGCTCATATCCTGAATGGAGAATTCCTCATCCGACCAGTGGCTCATCTCATAGCCGCCCGAGGCATTCCTGGCGAAATACCGGATTTTATACCGGATGACGACACCCTCCGGCAGATAGGTAAAGGTGACGGAATCCTCATCCGCATTCACGGGGGCCCACAGCCTTGTTTCTCCGAAGGAGGCCTCCACGTCGAACGCCACCAGGGCCCGCGGTTCCGGCAGGCCCGCCAGGATGGAGGCTACGCTGTCCAGGGACCAGTACACCGTATTTGCACTGCCCAGCGTGTACTCGGGTTCGGGCAGCAGCGCCGGGGCGGGAAGGCTGGGTTCCAGCTGCAGGGAAAGCTCCGACAGCAGCGCGAACAGCCTCCCCTTGCGGATTTCCAGACGGTCCGGCTCCGCTGCCGCTGGAAGACTCAGGCCGATCAGAATGATGAAGAAAAAACGCCTTTTCATGGTATCCCCTAAACCGAAACTCATTTGCCTTTTTCCCTACGGAATCCGCAACACCGGTCTATTGAATCATCATCATCTTCAAACGCCGGTGATGAAATTCGCCCGTCAGCGCGGCCTGGATGTCCGCGATATAGATGCCGGACGGCAGGGATATCCCCGATCTGTTCCGGCCCTCCCAGACCATCTGATGGCGGCCCGCATCCTGTTCGGCCCGTTCTTCCCAGACTTCCCCTCCCAGAAGATTGAAGATGCGGATCGTCACGATTCCGGATTCGGGCAGGTTGTAGGAAATCACCGTGGAATGGTTGAACGGATTCGGATAATTTCCGAACAGCTCGAACTGCTCCGGGACACCGGCCGAATGGATCTGTTTCTCACCCGGTTCGGACCGGCTGCCGTCCGGATAAATCCCAAAGCCGGACCAGCCGCTCTCCCACGCCGAGCCGTTCGTCATTTTCCGGGCCTTCACGCGGAACCAGGAGCTGTCGGTCTCGATGCTCCCCCAGCCGGAGCTGCAGGAGAATTCCAACGCATCGATCCATTCGCTGCGGCAGATCAGACGGTCCGACATGGACCCGCCGTCGATCTCATAAGCCAGGCGGAAATGCTCCGGATTGAAGGCGATTTCGACTCTGTAATCGAGCGGAATGGAATCCGCCGGGGTGATGCGGCACCCCCTGGCGTGGAGGGCTGCCGGGGGTTCCGGGGTCGCGATGAAGCCGGCGAGGGCGATCCGGTCCGCGGCTGTCTGATTGCCGGCGCTGTCGACGCTTATGATGCGCCATTCATGGATGCGGTTGTACACGATGTCGGAAAAATCATAGGTGGAAAGACCGGGCAGCACATTCCGGGTTCCGACCAGGGTATCCCGGCCGTTGATCCTGCGCACGACCTGGTAACGGGCCACGTTGGAGAGCTGCGGATTCCAGAACAGCGGGCTTCCCGCCTCGGCGAACTCGACGCCAGTCCCGGTCCAATGCAGCCGGACGACGATGCTGTCCGGCCCGTGGTAATAGGCTTCGCTGGAGACCGTTGCCAGATCCCGGACCGGCTGCGGAGGAACCGGATCGAAGATGACATACGTCGAATCGAAAGTCCGGTCGTAGAAATCATCGGACCACAGGAGGACGCCCGGATGCCCGAACCGGTCCCGGCAGGCAATGCGGAAATACACCCTCTCGTTGTCGCGGTTGTTTAAATGGGGAACCCGGATGCGCCTCGAGGCCCGGCCGGGATCCACAGGGTCGAAACCGACGCTTCGGGTCTGACTCGTGTCCGCGGGGAAACCGCTGGAAACGCTTGCCTGCAGGAGGTAGGTCGCTGCGCCGCGGGAATTTCCGTCCAGCCGGGCACCGGATATGTCCCTCCAGAACCAGGAGACGGTGACCGAATCGTCGTTGAAATACCGCATGGGATCGTGTTCGATCTGCGGGATGAATACCGCTCCCGTGTCGCAGGTATCCGTTCTGGAGGCGGCCGCGACCACATGGTCGAGGCTGTCCACTGCGAACACGGTGTACCGGTACGCGCGGCCGTGCCGAAGGCCGGCCGCGGGATCCATATAGGAAACATGCCCGCTGGAAAAGGTACCCAGAGCCGTGCTGTCCCGGAAAACGAGAAACGAATCCACCTCGAATTTTTCCGACTGCCCGGGATTGTTCCAGTAGACGAAGATGTCCCCGAGCGGCTGGGGCTGTGTTTCGAACGTGTCCAGCTGGACCAGGCTTGAAACCGTGTAGTATTCGGACCAGGCGCTTCGCCTGTCCCATCCGTTCGGGATTTCCTGAACCTGGAAAATGTAGTTATGGCCGATTTCCGCTCCGAGGAAGGTGAACGCCGTATCATCGTCGGTGACCATGGCCTCATGGATGCGGGTGTTGAGGTCGTCCCTGAAGACTCGGACTTTGGTCTTGAATCCGGATTGAACGAGAGTCGGCCGAACCCGCGTCCACCAGACGTCGAAAACATACCTGCCCGCCTCGATGGCCGGATTTCCATGGCCGATGAGGGTCGGCGGATGATTGCAGTAGGATCGCAGGGTCTCGGAGAAGGCTGATTCGTCCCCGAAAACATTGACCTTGCGCACGGCATAATCATAATCGGCGTATGCGACGAGCGGCTCGCCGGGTTCTCCGGTCCTTTCATCGATTGCGTACAGGTCGGTCCAGGAGACGGTATCGGCAACGGACCGCACCTGAGCCACCCGCGCGGAGTCCCGCCAGACTTCGTAGAAATCCAAGTCCGCCGATTTCTGCGGCCTGACCCATCGCAGGGCGATGTTGCCTTTCCAGTAGGTCGAATCGTTTTTCACTTCGATGAGTTCCGGAGCTTCGCTGGAGGCCCGGACGACGGTCAACAGGTTGGACCAGACGCTCGACCGTCCGCCCTGGTAAAGGACCCTGACCTTGATCCGGGAAATCTCATCGCCCGGCAACACGATGCGAAGGGTGTCCTGACCGCGGCTGGTTCTGATGCTCTCGCGGCCGTTGACGGAAATCCGGAACTGCTGGACGCCCGCCAGGTCGAAATGCAGGATCTTCAGGAATGCGGCGTTTTTTCTCGTAAAAAGCGTATCCGGAAGCCGGGGGATCTGATCCGGATCCGTTCCCTCGACGAATGCAAGCCCAGGGCCGCACAAGGCTCTTTCTGAAACCGTCCAATCGCTCGATTGACGCTTGTTGCCCAATACGTCCTCGGACAGGATTTTGTAAACGACAAGCGGATTGGTGAACGGCCGCGAATCCGGAGCGATCGAGTCGAGGAAAACCGTCGCGTTCATCCCCTGCAGGGACGCGATCCGGACGGGTTCCGGATCCATGGAATCCCTCAGCCGCAGGACATCGTACCGGCTGAAACCGCTGGTCACATCCCTGGCCGGCTCCCAGGAAATCCGGAAATGCCATCTGCTGTAGCCCCCGGCTGGAAAGACGTCGTCCGGGTTATCGATTGTCGCCTCGATTTTCAGGTTCCGGATATCTTCGGGCGGGAAAAGATCCGGGATGATGGAGCCCTGGCCAAAGGTGTCCGACGTGGTGACGTAATAAAGAATTATTCTTCTATAATAAGTATGCCCGCTCACGAAATTCGGGTCCACACGGACGCCCCCGGCTTCCAGATAATCGAAGGCCCACAGGACATAGTCCGTGTTCCGGGGGTCGCGGTCGAGCGTATCCGGATCCAGCAGGCCGCTGTCGAACAGGCGGAATCCGGTTGGAGGAGGATTGTCGAAATAGGATTGGCTGTCCCGCACGGCCTGAAAACGGACATGCACGACATTCTCCAGAGGATTCACATAAGCCTTGAGGGTATCCCGGCTGGACTTGACGAAGGCCCCCTCGGGAAGCGGCTCCTCCGGCCATCCCGGGGCATCGCCGCCTCCCGGAATGATGTTCCCGCCAGGAGGCGCATAGGCGTTTGAACGCTCTCCCCACCCCTCGTTGCCGACCCGGTCCACTGCCTGTACGCGGTAGTACACGGCAGGCCCGCCGGGTATTGCATCGTTACAGAACAGGGTGTCCCCTGCAGGGCCGAAGGGCTCGACGACCAGCGAATCCAACAGCATTTCCTGCTGGGTGTCCGTGGCCCTGTAGATGCGGTAAACCCGCAGCCCGCTGACCGTATCGGACACCGTTTTCCAACTCAGCTCCAGGCGGTTGCCGCGGGGCACGAGCTGGAGGATGTGCACATCTTCAGGGGGCGTGTTGTCCTGGGTTGAATAGGTGATGTCCGAACAGAGGGCGATCGGGCCGCCCGGATCGTCGAAAACAGCCTTGACGAAATATCCGTACCGCCTGCCGTCAAGCAGGCCGTCGACGATGGTCTGCAGGCCTCCGGCCTGAGAAGGCTTGTACAATCCGCGAATCGACTGTTCAAGCAGGGCGGGATGAGCCGAATCAAAATAATAGACGTCCTGGGTTCGGGCTCCGTCTGCCCCGGTCCAGTCGATGGTATTGATCAATCCGTGGGTGAATTCGGGTTCTTCCCCGATGAACGGAGAATCATGAGGCGGCTGTATCACCCGGACGATAAACCTGTACGTGTGCCTCTGCAGCAGATCGGTCGATTTCTCGCCGAGCCGGATCGCATTCTCGACTTCGAATGTGTAGGTTCCGATGTCCCGGGGAAACAGGTAAACCGTATTGGTCAACACGGTGCTGTCCCCGGCTCCCAGCATCTCGATCTGATCCCGCCAGCCCGTGGCAAAACCGGGCAGTTTCAGACCCGGCCTCTGCGAAAGCCAGATTTTACTGTCGCGGTCTTCGTTGGGATTCCTGTAATGTCCTGTGAATTCCAATCCCGCCATTTCATTCGCATAGAGGGTGATCCTCACCGGGGATGGCGTGATGGTGATTCTGGTGTTGAGAGACCTAACCTTCATATAGGTGTAGGTGATGTATGCCTCGGGCTCGGCATGCCCGATCGACCACAGCAAAAGGCAGCAGAGTATCCCACCCCGGGTTTTCAACCCTTTCATCATTGCGCCGTTCTCCTGGATCTACGCCTATGGACAAATAAAAATATAATTAAACTTATGAAACACAATCACGAATGTCAAGAAAAAAGATTGGCCGTTGACTTTTGAATTTGCATCATCTATATTCCTTTGATGCAATCAACGGGTATGGACCGCTTGTCCCTCAAAGACCGCATTCAAATCGCACTGTTCCCGCCTCTTGCATGGGCCTTGACAGGCCTGATCAGCAGAACCTTGAGGCTGAAAAGAATCGGGAATCCGCCGCAGGACACGCCGGGAAGTCCGGGCCGGATCACGGTGCTCTGGCACGGCCGACATTTTATCTCGTACCATCTGGTAGCCAGCAGGCAGACCCGTATCCTCGTTTCTCCCAGCAGGGACGGTCAACTGGTCTCCAGGCTGCTGGCCCTTTCGGGCTATGGGATCATCTACGGCTCAACGCACAAATCCCCGGTCCGGGCGCTTCTTTCCTGCATCGAACATGCCCGTTCCGGGTCCCACCTGCTCTTCGCCGTGGACGGTCCCAAGGGCCCGCCCTGCAAGGTGCAGGCCGGCGCACTGTTTGTGGCGGAAAAAACCGGCGCCCGCATCGTTCCCGTTTCCTTTGCCGCGCGTCGGAAATGGACCTTCCGGTCCTGGGATTCCTTCATCATCCCGCATCCCTTCACGCGCGCGTGCATCGCCTATGGAGAGCCCTTCACCGTGCCGAACCCCTCCCCCCGCGAACAGATGGACGGGCTCTGCCTCCGGCTCGAGGAAATTCTCAATTCCCTGACCCTTATGGCGGAACAGGCGATCCGCTGAGATCATCGCGCAGGGCATGAAGGCAGGCTCCTCCCTTCCTGTTTCGCCTGAAACCGGGGATGGATTGCCGGAATGTCAATGCGAGGCTCCCGAATAAACCGGACGGACCAGGTTTTCATCCGGCCCGCTTCTGCTGGCACTCGCCCACAGGATGCCGCGCTTCATGATTTCCAGCGCCTCAGGCACCTGGAAATCGGCCGCCACATGGCCGAGCGATGAATAGAAAACGCGCCCCTTCCCGTACATTTTTTTCCAAACAACAGGCACGGCGCATCCCTTGATCCAGGAAGCATGTTCATCGGTAAAAACCGTGCGGGCAAGGACTTTGTTGTTCGGATCCACATGCATGTAATACTGCTCGGAATGCATGCCGAAATCATTGATTCCGCGTGTCACCGGATCCGTCCGGTCCGTGATCTGAACCCGGTAGGGGATCACGCCTCCCGGATGCGCAACCCATTGTCCGCCTGTCATGAACTGGTATTCGGTGTTCTGCCTGAAGGAATCCGCCAGGCCTCCATGCCAGCCGGCAAGTCCGGCACCGCTCCGGACGGCATCCAGAAGCCCCTTCTCCTGCTCCGGCGTGATGGTTCCCATGGTATAAACCTGGACGATCAGATCGGCCGCCGCCATTTTTCCCGCATCCCGATAGGTTTCCAGTGAATCCGATACCCTCACGGAGGCGCCAAGGGATTCCATCCAGGGCACGAACAACTCGACGCATTTCTTCGGTTCATGACCGTCCCATCCGCCCCATACCATGACCACGGATTTCCCTTTCAGATCAGGGGGCAACGCGGTTTGATTCTGACCGCCTGATTCGGGCAAGCGGCCTGCGAACGCAGCAGCTCCGGCTGCAAGCGTCTGTCTGATGAACACACGTCTGGACTGCCGATGGATCATGCTGGTTTCCCCCGATTTCTTTGATGGATCCTGAAAGGATATGAAGACACGATACGGCCCTGCCTGTCATCGGTTCTCAAGCAACGGGAAAAATCAATTCCACCAGAGGCGATCCACCCCGGGATCGGCAGGAGGATCGGGATCCTGGCTTTTCTGGCCGTCCAGATGCATGCCGGCCGCTTTTTCCTGTTTTCGTTTCAGAAGCCGGTAGATCATATCCTTGATCTTATCCGGAGAGTCCTGGCCTTTGACGCTGTAATAATTAGCCCCCTCCCTGATGATTTCCTGAACCTGGTCGATCTCCTTGACCGATGTCAGGACCAGAACAGGGATCTCCTTCGAAAATTCCACGAATCGTATCCGTTTCAACAGTTCAAGTCCGGAGACCTCGGGAAGCATCATGTCCAGGACGATGATATCGGGGTGCTCATCGCAGATGACAGTCCAACCGTCCTTGGCATTTTCTGCTTCCAGGACCTCGAATCCAGCTTTCTCGAATACGGCCTTGTAGAAGAAACGCACGGTCTGGGAATCCTCGATCAACGCGATTCGGATGGTTCGAACTGGCATAAACAATCCTTCTTTTTTTGCCGGTTTACCAGCCTGTTTAAGCCATTGAAATGCGTACAAATATCAAGCCAAAACCCCGGCTGTGGACAGTTTTTTTAAAATTGAAAAGAGAAAATAAAGTTCCCCGGAGGCTTGCTGAGGGGAATCCTCGATCTTTAGGGAAAATGCACATGGATATTCGATCGCTTACCCAGCGGCAAGCATAGGGGATTGCGCCAGCATTGTGATTGAAAATGCAAATTGAAAAACGGAGTCACCAGGATTTCTGACCATTTTTCACTTGATTGATAGAACAAAATGGCATAATTTTGATTGTTTCCTTAAAAATTGCGTGGTGATTCCCCTTCCCTTACAAGTCCTCTCTCATGGAGGATCCATGCACTCACCTTCGATGCGGCGAAAGCATGTCCTGCTGATCACCGACGATGCTGACATGCAAAGAATGATCAAAACGCCGAAAGGCCTGCCTGGAATCCGGTGCGTCCTGTGCAGAAACCGGCAAGAAACTGCATCCGCCTTCAAAGACCGGTATCCTGATATCACCGTGGCTGAGCCCGCCGTCACCGGTTTCAAAAAATGGGAGATCATCCCGTTTCTGTTGAAACGGCAGCCAGGCCTGCCGCTCGTCATGTGGATCCGGAACGGAAGCGCGGAGGATGGGGCGGAAGCGGTGAGGCTCGGGGCGCGAGACGCCTGCAGCGGCGATGCGGGCAGCCTGATCCGGCATTTGCGGACCTTCATCAAAAAGACTGAGGCAATGAGGCCGGGGGATTTTCAACAGGCCGGGCCGGGCCTGCACAGCCTTCCGGGACTGGACCTCCGCTCCCTGGTTGCCGGCATGGACCGCATTCCGGAAAAAAAGTTGTACGACCAGGTGTGCCGTTATGCCCAAGCCCTTAATCCCGGCGCCTATGTGATCGTCACGGGTTATGATCCCGTTCAAAAGTCAATCCACATCAGGAGCCACTCGGGCTTTCAAAATCAGGTCGGCGCCATCATGCGGTGGATGGGAAGGGACATCAGGAGAAGCGTTTATGCGATAGAGGACATGAAGCAAGCCGAACTGAGGTCTTTTACCTCGAAAAGATTGATTTTTTTCAAGGGCGGCCTGCACGCCCTGACAACCCGGAAATTCCCCAAGTCCGCCTGCCGCGCTGTTGAGAAAGCGCTTGGCATCGGGAGCATCTATACAATGGGATTCTCCTGGAAAGGCCGCCTGTTCGGCGGCCTGAGCCTTTTCCTCAAGCAAGGCGCGGCGCTTCAGCAGAGGGAGCAGATTGAAATCGTGGTAAACCATGCCTCTGCCATCCTTCACCGACGCCGGACCGAATCGGAGATACGGCTCAGCGAGCAAAAATACCGTCGGATCGTGGAGATGGCGCATGAGGGCATCCTGGCAACGGATGCGGATTTCCGCGTGACCTATGTCAACTGGCGGATGGCCAGACTGCTCGGCTACAAGGCAGAGGAAATGACGGGCCGAATCATCCTGGATTTCATCTTCCCGGATGACCGGGCGGAATCGGAAAAATGCATGGAAAGGCGCCGCAGGGGAATTTCAGAACGGTACGACCGCCGGATGATGGCCAAAAACGGTTCCATCATCTGGGTGCGCATCTCTGTCCGTCCCCTTCTGAATGAAGACAGAAAATTTACAGGTTCCCTGGCCATGATTTCCGACATCACCGAAAGGAAAATGGCTGAGGAATCCCTGCTGCGGAGCGAAAGTAAATTCAAGGAACTCTTCAAGACCCAGGTCCAGGGCATTCTTTATCAGGACAGTGAAGGCCGCATCGTGGACTGCAATCCCGCTGCGGAGCGCATCCTGGGAATATCGAAAAAACGGATGATGGGAAAGATGCCTGAGAATCCCGAATGGGAAGTCCTGCATGAAGACGGGCAACCGTTCACGAGCGAGGAATACCCTTCCGCAATCGCTTTGCGGACGGGACAGGAGGTCAACAATGTGGTGCTGGGCATCCGCCACGGGGGAAAGAAACCGCTGCGCTGGATCGTCATCCATTGCTTCCCCCATTTCCTTGCCGGCCGCAAGGAACTACTCGGACTCTATTCCATGTTTGAGGATGCGACGGAACGCATCCAATCGCAGATTCTTCTGAAGGAGAGCGAACGTAGGTTCCGCATGATTGTCGAGAACGTGAACGACGGCTTCTATATCCATGATTTCCAGGGGCGCATCCTGGACTGCAATGAGAATTCCTGCCGCATGCTGGGCTATGCACGGGAGGAATTGCTCGGAACGAACTTGAAGAACATCGACAGCCCGGAAAACACGGCCCTGATGCCCAAACGCATGGCCTATCTGATCAAACACGGAAAGCTTGAATTCGACGGGGAACACATGGGCAAGGACGGGAACCGCATCCCCGTCGCCGTCAGCGCCAAGCTGGTTTCCAGGGAAAACAGGGGAATCGTTCAGAGCTTCGTCAGGGACATCACGGACCGGAAACTGGCAGAGCAGGCGTTGAGGGACAGCGAGGAACGGTTCCAGCTTTTCATGGAGCATTTCCCGGGATTGGCCTACATCAAGGATTCAGACACGCGTGCGGTTTATGCAAACAGGGGATTCCTGACCTATCTCAAAATCCCGCCTTCCGACATCGTCGGAAAAACGAACCGGGATATCTTTCCTGCAGAATTTGCGGAACAGATGACCTCCGACGATCTCCGGATTCTGGCCTCCGGCCAGGGCGAAGAAATCGAGGAAAATTACAACAGCCAGACCTGGTCGAGTATCAAATTCACCATACCCCGGGAAGGCCGGTTGCCGCTGCTGGGAGGATTTACCCTGAACATCACCGACCGAAAGAAGGCGGAGGAGGCCCTGCGCATCAGCGAAAGGCAGCTTCGTGCCACCCTGGACCATACGCCGCATGTGGCCGTGCAATGGTATGATGAACAGGGGCGCGTCGTCTATTGGAATCCGGCATCTGAAGCCTATTACGGATGGAAGTCGGAAGAGGCCGTCGGAAAGACGCTGGATCAATTGATCCTGACCCGGGAGGAAGCCGCAGGATTCCTCGGGATTCTGCAGGCGGTACGTGAAAGAGGTAAACCGTACGGACCCTATGAAGCCGCCGTTCGCAGGCGCGACGGCAGGGAGGGTGTTGTCGCATCCACGACCTTCGAGATCCCTTCCGGCGGAGAAAAGCCTCTGTTCGTGTGCATGGACGTGGATATTACGGAAAGCAAACAGGCTGAAACCGCCCTGAGGGAAAGCGAGGAGAAATACCGGCACATCATCCAGGAACTGCCCATGGGCATCCATCTCTATGAGTTGACTGCCGACGGCAGGCTGGTGTTCACCGGGGCCAACCCGGCTGCGGACCGCATCCTGGGAATCGACAACTCCCAATTCGTCGGAAAAACCATCGGAGAGGCATTCCCCGGGCTTGCAGGCACAGAGGTGGAAGGGCAGTACAGGAGAATCGCGGCTCTGGGCGGCACCTGGCAGGACGAACAGCTGGAGTATGACTCGGGCGGGATCAAGGGGGCATTCGAGGTCCACGCCTTTCAGACCTCTCCCGGAAGGGCGGCTGCCCTGTTCATGGATGTCACGGAGCGGAAAAGGGCATCCGAAGCCCTGAGGATGAAAACCGAGGAGCTCGACCAGTTTTTCAACGCAAGCCTGGACCTTCTGTGCATCGCAAACACGGACGGCATTTTCATCCGCCTGAATCCCGAATGGGAAAAGACACTCGGCTATCCGCTCGGTGAGCTCGAGGGAAGGCGATTCCTCGATCTGATCCATCCGGAGGATGTGGCGCCCTCGATGGAGGCGATCTCCGAATTGGCCTCTCAGAGAGAGCTGCTCAATTTCACCAACCGTTACAGGCACCGGAACGGCTCCTACAGATGGCTGGAATGGCGCTCGATGCCGGCCGGGAAACTGATCTATGCCGCGGCGAGGGACATCACGGACCGAAAGCGCACCGAGGAGGCGCTCCGGCAGAGCAACCGGAAGCTCGAAAGCATCTTCCGCTCCGCGCCCATCGGGATCGGCCTGGTATCCAACCGCATCATTCTGCAGGTCAACGAACAGATATGCGCCATGACCGGTTATGCCAGGGAGGAACTGGTCGGCCGAAGCGCCAGGATGCTGTACCCGACGGAGGAGGATTTTGAATTCGTCGGACGGGAAAAATACGAGCAGATCCGAAAGCGGGGCATCGGGGCAGTGGAAACGCGCTGGCGCCGGAAAAACGGCGACGTCATCGACATCTGGCTCAGTTCCACCCCCCTGAATCCCGGCGATCTCTCCGAAGGCGTCACCTTCACAGCGCTGGACATCACCGAGCGAAAGGAAACGGAGGAA
>Ga0233423_10000424_pt1 | contig 22808 bp, 11 predicted proteins | sample Watercolumn_Mata_FD_180713 | JGI IMG/M metagenome (GOLD analysis project Ga0233423, IMG submission 180713) | Freshwater microbial communities from Lake Matano, South Sulawesi, Indonesia - Watercolumn_Matano_2014_112_MG | ecosystem: Environmental > Aquatic > Freshwater > Lake | place: Indonesia...
ATGATCTCTTAGGACGATCGATCATGGATTTAGTTCATCCAGAAAGTCGATTGATAGTACGAGAACGTATTCAACAACTCATGCAGGGAAAGCGCATACCAATTATAGAAGAAAAATTTATTCGGCTTGACGGGACAATTTTCGAAGCTGAAGTTGCTGCATTGCAATTAATGTGGCAAGGACAAAATGGAGTTCAAATAGTACTGAGAGATATCACCGAACGAAGAAAAGCAGAGCAAGCAATTCGTGGTTCCGAAGCTAAATATAGGTCTTTGATAGAAAATGTATTCGATGGGGTATATCAAACAACACCCGATGGGGAAATCCTAACAGCAAATCCAGCGCTTGCCCGTATGCTTGGATACGATTCAGAAGCGGATCTGCTCTTATTGAATGTTGAACGTGATCTTTATGTTAATCCTGACGAACGAAGGCAATTTCTGAGGCAGTTGAATAAAGGAGAACGAGTAAAAAATGCAGAGTTCAAGCTTCGTCGAAAGGATGGTCAGGTTATTGTAGTTCTTGAAAATGCTCGTGTTGTTCGCAATAGACTGGGAGACATACTTTATTATGAAGGTACAATAACTGATATAACCGAACAAAAGCATGCACAGGAAGCTCTTAGAATGAGCGAGGAACGGTTTCGTGCGTTTATGGAAAGAAGTTCTGAGGCAATTTGGTGCTTCGAATCTCCTGAACCAATGCCTCTAAGTTTCTCTGAAGAAAGACAAATTAAGTTTCTAATGGAGCATGGGTGTCTAACAGAATGTAACAATACTATGGCGAGAATGTATGGACTAGAACATGCAGATCAACTTCTCGGTACGCGTTTAAAAGAAATATTTGATCCTTCCGAATCAAAGAATATTGAGTATTTACGTTCATTTATTCGATCGAACTATAGACTGGAAAATATTGAATCTCAGGAAATCGATGATAATGGGAAGGTCAAATATTTTCTCGATAATATGATTGGCATTGTTGAAGAGGAGAAACTTGTACGTGTGTGGGGTACACGACAGGATATTTCAACTTCAAAGCAAGCAAAACAACAATTACAAGAAAGCGAGGAGAATCTTAGGACATTAACAGATACAATTTCGAGTGCAATTTTTATCTATTCTGATAATAAGTTTTGCTATGTCAATCCCGCCTGTGAGAGGATTTTTGGTTATTCGAAAGAAGAATTAATGCAAAAAGATATTTTAAGCATTGTTCATCCCGATTTCATAGATCTGGTTACTAAGCAACTAAAAGAAATTGTATCCGGATATACTTCGTCTTCTCGATATGAACTAAAAATCATAACAAAAAAAGGGGAAGAGAAATGGCTTGATATATCTGCTAGTACGACGCGTTATAATGGAAAAATATCTGGATTAATCACTGCGATGGAAGTCACAGATCAGAAGCAGGCAAGAATTGTCGAAAACATTGTATACCGTATAGCGCAAACACAAGAGTCGCTGCAATCACTAGACGAAATATATGCTAATATTCATCGACTCATCCAAGAAGTTATGCCTGCAAGAAATTTTTATATAGCTCTTTATGATAACGAAAATGGTATGATAAGTTTTCCATATTTCGTAGATGAGATCGACCAGCCAGATCCCCCAAGGAAGTTGGGCAAGGGAGTAACCGAATATGTTCTACGGACTGGTAAATCACTTTTATGTACTCCAGAGATAGACGCCGAATTGACAAGTCGCGGGGATATAGAGATGGTTGGAGTTAAGTCGAAGATATGGCTTGGAGTCCCTCTTGTTATTAATGATCAAGTTATCGGTGTATTGGCGGTTCAAGATTACTCTGATGTAAATCGATATGGCACTGTTCAACAGAAAATGCTAGAGTTTGTTTCAGTAGAAATCGCAAAAGCGATTGAAAGACGTCGAACAATAAAAGCCCTCCAAAAAAGTGAAGAACGACTTCAAGAATATGTCGAAAATAATCCTATTGGTTATTTTATATCCGATTCACAAGGATTGATCGTTGAATGTAATTCAACCGTTGTTCGTCTGCTTGGATTCAGAGAAAAGAAAGAACTTGTAAAAGCAAATATAAACATTCTCGGTTCGACTAAACGCAATCAGGATGTGCTACAGAAGAAGATATTAAAATCAAAAGAACTGTATAGGAGTACAATAAAAATCAATAATGCATCAGGGAAACCGATTACATTTGAATCAACATTTATTGTAGTAAAAGATAAATCCGGATCAATTCTACGTTTCAAAGGTTCAATTATTCCGAAGGGCTCAATTAAGTAGAAAATCGTAATATGGCCATAGATATGAATGAAGCTGATCGCCTTCGAATCCTACATGAATTGAGAATTCTTGATAGTCCACCATCTCTCGAATTCGATACATTGACTTATCTTGCCTCATTGTATTGTTGTTCTCCTATCGCGTGTATATACTTTACTGATGTCGATAGAGTTTGGTTCAAATCAAAAATCGGATTTACTGCGAAGGAATTTCTACGAAAACAATTCATCTTTTCTGAAGTAAATGAAAAGCAAAAGCTATTCGTTGTCGAAGATATTAATCAGGACAAAAGGTTTGCATCAAGTATTTTCGTTGTTCACGAACCTAAAATTCGGTTTTTTGCAAGTGTGCCTCTTGTTGACACTATGGGGTGTATACTTGGCGCTATTTGTGTATCAGACAAAGAATCGCGTAATCTATCAGATGAACAAAAGCAAGCATTGGTAGAGTTGTCGCACCTTACCATACTTCAATTGAAAATTCATAAGAATCAAATCCTCTCTCGCCATACTTTAGAAGTAAATAATCAAACAGAATCTGAGTTCTCCACAAATCTCATTCAATATAAGAGTATTATCGATTCAGCAAATGAGCTCATTTATCGAACGGATGAAAAAGGGATCATTACATTTTTCAATCCGGCAGCCGCTCGATTGTTGAAGTATCGGCAAGAAGAATTAATTGGACTTCACTATAAAGAGATGGTACATCCTGACTATCGAAAATCGGCGGAAAAATTTTATGGTGTACAATTTATTCGTCGTATTCCATCAACATATTACGAAGTACCTGCTGTCTCTAAAAGTGGTGAGATCGTTTGGCTTGGCCAAAGTGTACAACTGATGATAAAAAGTGGCCAACCGTTAGGATTTTCTGTTATTGCTCGTGATGTAACAGAAAGAAGAAACGCTGAAGAAAAAATAAGTGAAAGTGAACGGAAGCTTAATCAAATCATCAATACAGTAAGTGAAGGTATAACCTTTTCTGATGAATCGGGTTTGCTAGAGATATACAATAAACGGATGGAAGATTTGATTGGATATACAATGGATGAAGCAAATAAAGCTCCTGATTTTTTCCGGCTAATATATCCTATTAAAAGCGAATATCAGCAAGCAACCGAAGCAAAAAAAGAGTTATTCCGAATTGAGCAATTATCTGAATCAGAAAGAACAATCCGAACGAAATCAGGTGTTGACAAAATATTTCTTGTCTCCTCTTCACCTGTAAGATACAATAAAAGACTGATGCAGTTGAATGTGTATCGGGATATAACCGAACGCGCTAGAGTCGAACGGGATTTACGACTCAGCGAGAAACAGTTTCACGCTTTTTTTGATAATAATCCTGTACCTACCTGGGTTTTTGATTTAGAATCGCTGCGATTCCTTGAGGTCAATAATGCTGCAATCTTGCATTATGGATATTCTAAGGAAGAATTCTTGGGTATGACAATTTCTGAATTACGTCAGCAAGAAGATATACCAACATTGCAAGTCGCTCTTGAATCGATAAAAAATAATGAATCGAACACAGCAGAAGGGAGACATAGATTAAAGAATGGATCATTAATTGACGTTCAACTCTATTGGCATATTTATTCCTATGGTAATCGTAGGGCAGTTTTTGTTGTCGCGCAAGATATTACAGAGATAAAGAAATCACAAAATGAACTTCAAAGAGCAAGAGATGTTGCAGAGGCAGTAAACAAGGCGAAAAGCGAATTTCTCGCGAATATCAGTCACGAAATTCGAACGCCAATGAATGGGATTATCGCTACGATAGATTTGTTAAGAAGAACAATACTTACGCCAGAGCAGATTGAATATATTGAGACTATGCAATTAAGTGGATATGCATTACTAAATGTTATCAATGACATTCTCGATTTTTCTAAAATCGAATCTAATGATATCATATTAGAAGAACGGCCTTTCCATGTTAAACCTGCTATCGAAGAAGTTTTTGAATTGTATGCCATTCAAGCTGACCATAAAGATATCGATTTAGTATATTGGATTGATAAAGATGTACCTCGAATTATCCTTGTCGATAATCTTCGTTTACGTCAGGTGTTATTGAACCTTGTCAGTAATGCGATAAAATTTACAGATCAAGGCGAAGTATATGTTCACATAAAGAAAATCGGGGAAGAGGGTGGGAAAATTGAACTTCAAATCGCGGTTCGCGATTCCGGTATTGGGATACCAGCTAATCGAATAAATGATCTTTTTACACCATTTTCTCAGATAGATTCTTCATCAACACGAAAGTATGGAGGTACTGGGTTAGGACTTGCATTTTGTGTACGTGCAGTTGCACTTCTAGAAGGAAAAATTTGGGTGGAAGCAAATGTAGACAAGGGAACTACTTTCAATTTCACAATTAGAGTCAAAGAGTATGAGGATAACAATAGCAACCTGAATCTTTTTCCTCCATTTAGCAGTAAGGATGTAAGAACTCTTGTTCTCGATGACGAATCGGCAAATTGCCGAGTAATAGAAAATCTAGTAAGTGTTTGGGGGCTCTCGCATTCAACATCGAAATCATTGGAGCAATTGAGAGAGTTTGTTGTAAAATCTCAACATTCGGGAATTATTATTACCAATTGTACTTTTCTGAAAAGGCACAAAGAATACTTTGATGAAATCTTTCGGAAGGATTCAAATGTTCCGGGAGTTGCGTTGGTAGTTTTATCTTCACGAACCACGACTGAATCGAAAATAATCAAATCTTCAGAGATGGTTAGGATTGTACAAAAACCTATTCGTCATCGTATGTTATATGAAGCAATTGCATCACTAATGAAGGAATCTCAATCGACTGTTAAATTAGTTACTTCAAGTGATGGAAATCCGGAAACAGAGATGACCTTTCCTACGATACAAATTCTTGTCGTAGAAGATAATCTGATCAATCAAAAGCTTATTATTAGAATTCTAAAACTTATCGGTGCCGTTATTGAAGTCGCAAATAACGGAGTAGAAGCTTTACAAGCAGTTCAGAAGAAAAAATACGATATCGTCTTTATGGATATTCAAATGCCAGAAATGGATGGAATAGAAGCGACAAAGCGAATCAGGGCCGAGGTATCAAAAGAATATCAACCGATCATAATTGCCATGACTGCGAACACTTTACTCGGAGATCGAGAAACATGTATAGAAGCAGGTATGAATGACTATCTAAGTAAACCGATCAATATTGATGAAGTAAAACGTGTGCTACAAAAATGGTATCAGACTAAATTGAACCGCAATTGAAGAAGGGAAATTAAGATGACAAGCGATGATACGTCAAATAATCCATTGTTTGCGCGACTAAATGAATTAGAGCAGGAAACTGATTTTGAGTTTGTTGTCGAATTGATCGACATTTTTTTAGGTGAAACACCAAAACATATTCAGACGATTACTTCAGCGTTGCGTTCGCAAGATTATTCTGCTCTAACAATTGCAGCTCATACACTAAAGGGAAGCAGTCTAAATCTTGGTGCTAAACGTCTAGGCTCGCTGAGTCTCGAATTTGAAGAAATTGGCCGATCACATTCTTTAATATCATCAGAAATGAATACACAGGAGATTGAAAAAGAGTATGAGGCTGTCGTTTCGATGTTAGATGTATATAAAAAAAGAAACACATAGATGCTCTCCATCACTCCTGAATGAATCTGGCTTGCAATTACAAGTTCTTTTAACTAATTTTTTAATAGAAAGTTGTTTTAGAACAGCAAAGATTGACCTATGAATAATGAGTCTTTCATATATCCTCAAAATTCTTCTACCTGGAGCCCTATCGAGCAGTTGTGACCATTCTAATTGGGCTTTAAAATCGTTTCACTAAATAATTTATCGAGCACATTTTAATGTGTAGTATTGTATCCGGAGTGCGAGGTGTATTGCTACAAGGTGCAATAAGCGTCATTTTTTTTGCATCGTTATCTCCTCATGCTCAGACTGAACCGGGAGCAATGATCTACCATATGCCTGATCAAGGAATTGCATTAGCGGATTCAATTCAAACGATCAGTTCGCAATCTTCGGGAAAACAGTCGCGACGTGCCAAAGCCGCATTAAGACGTATAGCAGCGCGGCAAACCAATGTCATTACTGTAGATACTTCACGATCGGTTCTGGAAGCGATTCGTGCACTTCCAAGGGATTCTTCAGCAAGATTAGCTCAGTTTACATATGTTCGAAAGGATAATCTAGTTAGCGATGGAGCTTATCATAAGGTACATTCTATGTACCTCCCAGATCCACCAATAATGAAATATCAAGCAGTGCTGGATTCAACACGATGGATATATCGTCTGAGTTGTTCAGTGGAAAAAAACGACGTACGAATAACAACCGAACTTCCTTTTGAAATGTATACAGAATTACGGTTGAAACAACGTATTCGTCAAAACTGGGAAAATATGGCGCAATTCTATCAAATTCTGGGCGAGACAAAGACAACGCTAGGTGACGTGTTTGGAAAGATAACAAAAATTGAAGTGCCAGTTCCTAAAAATCCACTGTTCAGTATTTTTGGACCAAACATTATTCGTTTGACGATAAATGGTGCAATTGATATTCATGCTGGATTCCGAAATACTAAATCCGATGCGTTTACAGCAAGTCCGTTGGGACAAAGCAGAAATGAACCGGATTTCAAACAGGAAATTCAGGTAAATGTAAAAGGTGAGATTGGCGATAAGCTCAAAATTGATGCCGACTGGAATACGCAGCGTACATTTGAATATGAGAATCAACTCAAAGTGCGATATACTGGATACGAAGACGAGATTGTCCAGAGTGTCGAAGCGGGAAATGTGTCTCTTCCAACGAATTCCTCATTTTTCAACGGTGGTCAAGCTTTATTCGGTTTAAAAGCATTATTTCAGGTAGGCCCGCTTCGTTTAACAACAGTTGCAACGCAAAAAAAAGGACAGATAAAAGAGATTTCGATTTCTGGTGGAAGCGAAGCTAAACAGATTGAAATTCGTCCTTCCAACTACTCAACAAACCATTTCTTCATTGACGAATCATATATTCCTCTTTATGAGCAATGCTATCGAGTGCCATTGGTTGTGGATGCTGATATGCAGCGTCAAAGAATTCGGGAAATTGAAGTATGGGTAAGTTCTAGAAGTCAGGTAACTGAGCAAACGAAGGAAGCAATCGTAGTCGCTTTTTTAAATCAGGATTCAGTAATTGCAAAACAAGATGATAATGAAGCCCGCAAACGAGATTACAATGATCCACCGAGGATTGAACAAGGTCGTTTCTATAAATTACAGGTCTCCGATTTTAGTTATCATGAATATGCTGGAATAATTTCTATTTATACATCTCTTCAGCCTGATCAAGCGATTGCAGTGGCATATGTTATCAGCAATCCAGATGGATCAATCAGAAAAATCGGAAATCTTGATGTTGACAGAACCGATTCGCTTAAGCTGATCATGAAACTTGTCCGACCAAAAGGACTCGGTCCGGAAATGGAAGATGCCTGGGAATTAATGGTAAAGAACCGTTATTCCCTCGGTGTCATGGGAGTCGAAAAAAACTCTTTCAACTTTCAGATCGACTATCAGGTAACGGGTTCTTCAGCTATCCAGGAGGTTCCTAAGGAAATAATTTCTGAAAATATTGGTCTCCTAGAATTGTTTGGATTGGATAGATTTACCGGAGACGGTGGTCAACTTCAGCCTGATAAGGAATTCGATTATTTTCCAAAGATAACTATTGATGAAACGCATGGCGAGATAATTTTTCCAACAGTAAAACCTTTTAGTATGGAAAGTATCAAAAAAAATATACTCGCACATAAAAATGCTCAAGGAGAATTTGCTATAACGGATGCGGACACTGCTGAAAAATATGCCGATTCTTTGGCGTACAAAGCAATATATGATACTAGTGCTACCGTTGCGATGAACGATATACATAATAAGTATTACTTACGGGGAAGTGTCAAAGGAGGTATCCAGGATAATTATTCTTTAGGATTTAATATCGTCGAAGGAAGTGTAAAAGTAAGTTCAGGAGGACAGACTTTAACGCCTGGAGTTGATTATACCGTCGATTATATTTCCAGTAAAGTAGTTATTAAAAATAAGACATATCTTGTCCCGGGTCGTGATTTATCTATTACCTATGAAGCCAATGACTTATTTCAACTTGCCTCAAAATCATTACTGGGCGCGAGAGGTGAATTTAATGTCGGGAAAAATTCTTCGCTTGGTTTTACAATAATGAATTATAGTCAACAGTCGCTTAGTGATAAAGTACGCCTAGGCGAAGAACCGATTAGCAATCTCATCATGGGAATTGACGGTGGAACATCAGTTGAAACCCCTTGGTTGACAAATGCCTTAAACTATCTACCTGGAGTAAAAACGATTGCACCGTCGCAAATTTCTTTCCGCGGTGAAGTTGCATATATGTTACCTAATCCAAATACTCGTACTAGCCCGATTTCAAGCGATGGAAGCAAGGGAGTTGCATACATAGATGACTTTGAAGGCGCTCGACAAATTATTCCTCTTGGAGGCTCTTACGCAGGGTGGAGAGAAGCAAGCGCTCCCTGGTTTATTCCATTTCTTGACGAATTGAATCCATATGCCACTGAGATATCCACATCAGAGAGTATGGTTGCTAGTGGAGACATCATGCCCGATAGCTTAAAGATGAACTATAAGGGAAAAGCAACTTGGTTCAATGTTATCCCTACTGATGTCTTTATACCAGATATATGGGGAGACAAAAAATATTTTGCCCAGGGAGAAGGTCAGGTAAGTGCTTTAGATTTTTATTTTCGCCCGATGGAGCGAGGAGCGTTCAACTACGCAATCAATGGGGATTCGCTCGAAAAAACAATAGGATTGAACAATACAGATCCACAATCGCATACTAAGGCTTGGGCTGGAATCCAGCATATATTAGGTACAACAACGACAAATCTAATCGAACAGAACGTCGCATTTATCGAACTCTGGATTAATATCGTAGAGACTCAGGATAGTCTGGCAAAATTAAATATAGATCTTGGGTATATAAGCGAAGATATTATTCCAGATAGGAGAATGGATACTGAAGATGGATTAGATGTGCCTAACCGTATTCCAAGAGGGATTTTGAATCCCAACTATGATTGGGGTTTCGATATGATGAAAGATGACACGGAAAGAGTTTATTTTGCTGATTTTATCAAACGCTATCCACAGTATGCAGATGATCCATCGGGAGATAATTGGAAACGATTGCCTATAGGAACAAATCAGATGTTAAATATGGCACTTGCGAATATCTATGAAGGTGTAAACGGTACAGAAGGTAACTATCAAAGCGAAGAAGGCCAGTTACCAGATGGTGAAGATTTGAATAGAGATAATAATCTCACTCGGTTGAATAGATACTTCGAATATGAATTACCGTTAGATCGAAGAAGTCCGGCTTTTAGACAATATGTAACAGGCAGTAGTAATGACAGTACTTGGTTGCAAATCCGGATACCACTTCCAAATTATGTACGAAAAATTGGAGGACCGGTTTTTACTAGCATAGAAGGTGTGCGATTATGGGTAACGGGCGCACAAAAACCAATGTTATTTAGAATTGTGGAGTTTAATTTAGTCGGGAATCAGTGGGAGAAACGAGTTCGATCCGATTCTATACTTGAGTTGAGTGTTGTCAATATTGAAGATGATCCATCTTATACTTCTCCACCTGGAGTGCAACGACAACGAGATCTTACAAGACCAGACCAGCAACTATATGGAAATGAACAATCACTAAATATTATCGTACGTGGATTACGAGATGGGCAAGAGAAGGAAGCGGTAAGAAATTTTACGGGGCGTCCGCTGGACATGTTCAATTATCGAACTTTAAAAATGTTTGTTCATGGTGAAAACAGGGATGATCCAATTAAAGGTTATCGAACATTTAAATTTACCAATACGGCAGATTACGACGCGGAATTTTTTATACGGTTTGGTGACGATACGCTTCATTATTATGAATACCGAGCACCAATTCAACCAGGTTGGGTAGGAAATGATGTGCTTATTAATTTTGCCGAGCTGACTTCAATTAAAAATCTACCAAGAGATTCAAAAAATATGGCAAGTGCTCCGATTGTTGGTGGACCAATAGGAGCGAAATACCAGGTTCGAGGTAATCCACGGCTCGATAAAATTCAGTTTATTTCCATAGGAATTGCAAATCCAGATGGCATAGGTGTTCAAGAAATAACTGGCGAGTTGTGGGCAAATGAATTGCGACTAACTGATGTGGATGATACTCCAGGATGGGCATATAAATTTGATACAAATATTAAACTTGCCGATCTCGGATCTATCGGCTTTTCATTGACACAACGCGATCCATTCTTTCATGGCTTAGAGGATCGGTTTGGATCGAGAAATACAAGCAAAAGTTGGAATATTTCTGCTGCATTTAGCGTTGGAAAATTATTGCCGGACTCCTGGAGCGGATCGAGTCTTGATCTAAGCTATTCACATTCTGAATCGATGAATAAACCTCGATATCTTCCAGGCCAGGATGTGCTTGTAGAAGAAGCTGCTAGCCGGGTTGCCGCTGATACATCGACAGGAAGCAATCGAAGATATAAAGATGCGGAAGATGTACGATTGAGGGCAGAAGATCTGTCGATAACGGATTCGTATTCTGCACAAAATATTAGGATGAATGTTCCACTTAAAACATGGCTCATAACCGAAACAATTAATAAAATGCAATTCGGATACACTTTTAGCATGAGCCGACAGCGGAGCCCTTCAATTCAATATTCAGAATCATGGAATTGGTCTGCGAATTTTCGGTATGGAACACAATTTAATCCAAACAACTTTATTACGCCGTTTTCTATTTTTGGTGATTTTTTTATTATTCGTCCTTGGAAGAATTTAAAGATCTTCTATACACCTAAAAATTTCAATATCGGAGCAACACTCACTCGGAGTCAAGCAAGATCGCAAGCACGGGATCGTGAACCGAATCCAATCACTCGGAATCTTGCTGCCCAGCGTTCGATGGATTTCAATTGGCAATTCTTTGATGGTGGTCTCCTCGATCTCGGTCTTTCATACAACGTTAGTATTTCCAGCACACTTCAACATTTAGAAACAGATAAGTTAAATCGACCTCGATCTTTTTCAGATATTCTTAACGATATTTTCCTTAGCGACCGGTTAATTAATTTTGGAATTGATCAGAACTATGGTCAGGGGATGGTATTTTCAATGAAGGTGAGAGTACCCGAAATCTTAAAACTTGATAAAATCTTCACTCCAAGTTTGCGGTACCAGGTTAATTATAACTGGACTAATAATACTCAATTAGGTCCTCTCGGTCGCAATGCCGGGTGGAACGGTGGGCCGACACTCTCGCTAGATGTTAGTCTTAAACCGATCTCCGAATCTATTTGGTCAGTGGCTCCTGCGCCTCCACCTACACCTGCGGACACAACAGGAAAGAAGAAAACATTCAATCCACTCAAACAGTTAGATCAAATATCACGAATCCTTATTAAAATTCCATTCTTCGATTTCGATCGGTTCAACTTCAGCTTTTCTCAACAGAATTCAGTACAAAATAGCGGAATTCGCGGAAGTAATGGATTTGCAAATTTATTTGCACGCGTCCCATTTTTTCAATCTTCATTAGATAAGAACGGTCCATCACTTTGGTATCAACTAGGATTATCCACTGATCCGAACGGATATCCGGTTGTAAAAACAAAAAGCAGATTTCCATTTATTACTGGATACACTGTTCCAGGTTTACGTGCGGACAGTGCGGGTAATATTGTGAATGCTTTTTCACAGAATAATCAGATTTCATTGCGTACATCACGATCATTATGGGAAGGTGCATCTTTAACGTTAGATTGGAAGACCGGATGGTCCTATTCAAAAAATGTAACTAATAAAACTGATGCTTTCGGCCGCCCTACACAGGTGAGTAGTAATGTAAGCGGCGATATCAATCGATCATATATGACACTTCCTCCAGTATTTATATTTAAGTTTTTCAATTCAAGTATTGAAAATGTAAATAAGAAGTACTTGGAATTAAAATCTGTTGATGACGGTCGTAAAGACGAAGCAAAACTATCTCAAGCATTTGAAGAAGGACTTGAGGTATTTCCATGGCTTTCGAAGATAATCGGCTCTTTAGCTCCGCGCGCAAACTGGACAATACGATGGAGTGGATTAGAAAAATTTAGTTTCCTTAATAGTTTTGCTTCCAGCATCTCATTAGACCATGCTTATACATCAGATTATCGACAGCGTTGGCGTGTAACTCAAGAAGGAGGCAGGGTGACAGAAAGCCAGGCAATTTCTTATAGATTTTCACCATTGGTTGGTATGAGTATCGCTTTTAAACCTTTTTTGAAAGGTAATCTTAGTGCGAATTTCCAATTTGGTGCTTCATCTTCATACGATCTTGTTCCAGTCTCACAAAAGACATACGAATCTAAAACATCGGATATTTCAGTAACTGGAACCTACAGCCGTCAAGGATTTGAAATACCATTCTTTGGTCTTTCACTTATGAATAATATTGATATCAGTTTTAGTTATAGTTATTCTCATAATTCAAGGTTGCTTTACGATTTTGCTAATTTCAAGAGCGATGGTATACCTCAAGAGGGCTCAAGTCGAACTACGATTGAACCTCGAATTCGATACACATTGAGTGAGCGTGTAACTGCATCGCTCTATTATCGGTATACGAAATTGAAACCAGATGAAGGTGGCTCCAGAATTCCAGGCTCCACTGTCAATGAAGGCGGTGTTGACGTCCACGTAGCAATTCAATAATTCATATCCCTCATTGATTCTTGCAAATGGAATCGGTAATTTATTTTAGAAGAAATGGATACTCAAAAAAGAATATTATGGATTGATGACGAAATTGATCTTTTACGTCCTCACTTAAGATTATTGGAGCAAAAAGGATATTCTGTTGAAACTGCTTCAAATGGCGAGGATGCTATTGAGATGGTGAAGCAAAAAGGCTACGATCTTGTTTTTCTGGATGAGATGATGCCTGGAATGGGTGGTTTGCAAACGCTTTCAATTATGAAAGAAATTTCACCAACATTACCCGTAGTAATGGTTACTAAGAGCGAAGCAGAAAGTTTGATGGAAGATGCGATAGGGGGAAAGATAACAGACTATTTGGTAAAACCTGTTAATCCCAGTCAAATTCTTATGGCTTGTAAAAAAGTCTTGGAAGCTAAAAAGATTACTGGTGTATATGTTTCGCGAGATTATACTAAAGAATTTCAGGATATCAGTTCTATGCTGGGAGGAACACTGACCGAACAGGAATGGATTGATATTTATATAAAACTCACGAATTGGGATATGGAGCTCGATGCTCATCCTGAATTGGGATTACGGCAAACTCTGTTAGATCAAAAGCGTGAATGCAATGTAGAATTTGGGAAATTTGTGGAGCGACAGTACTGCAGGTGGATAGAGAATTCGAATCGTGAAATAATGCTCTCACCAGATATTATTGAAAAATGTATCATCCCTGAATTAAATGACCGTACATCTGTATTCTTTTTTGTAATTGATTGTTTGAGGTTGGATCAGTGGTTGATTATGGAGGAGCTACTTTCTGAATACTTTTCGTTCGAGAAACAATATTATTTCAGCATACTTCCGACAGCAACACCGTATGCTCGGAATGCGATTTTTAGCGGTTATTTTCCGGTCGATCTTGAGAAACGATTTCCCGAGATTTGGTCCTCTGAAGATGATGATGATGAGAACAGTCGTAATCGATATGAACATCAACTTTTAGATAAACTCATAGAGCGGAAACGGATTAATCTGAAACCGGATGCTAAATATGTTAAAATTCTAGATGCGGAATTTGGTCGCCAATTTGAATCGAATATCCTTTCATATATGCAGAGCCGTTTGACAGCTGTCGTTGTGAATTTTATCGATATGCTTGCACATGGTCGTTCAGATTCTTCGCTATTAAAAGAAATTGCACCCGATGAATCAGCGTATCGTTCACTTACTCGATCCTGGTTTCAGCATTCTTCGCTCTTTGGCATGTTAAAGGCATTGGCATTCCAGAAAAACGTGAAAATTGTTTTAACAACAGATCATGGAAGTGTACGTTGTATGCGAGGCTCTAAAGTAGTGGGTGATAGAGAAGCAACGGCAAATTTACGTTATAAGTTCGGCAGAAATCTGAAAGTCGACGAAAAACATACAGTGTTTATTAAAAATCCTATAGAGTATAAACTACCGCGTAGTAGCGTAACTACAAATTATGTTATGGCAAAAGAGGATTATTATTTTGTCTATCCAACAGAGTACCATAAATATCTAAACCAGTATAGAGATAGTTTTCAACATGGTGGAATATCTATGGAAGAAATGATACTTCCTATCATTAAGTTCGGGCCGAAATGAAAATTTCGCAAACAACGCAATCCTCCGAAGAAACAATATTTTTTGCCTCTTCATTTGCACAAAATTTACGACGTGGTGATGTTGTTGCGCTCTACGGCGAGCTGGGGAGTGGTAAAACACAGTTTGTAAAAGGATTATGCCGGTTCTATATGGTTTCACCTCAAGTAACGAGTCCAACTTTTGTTATAATGAATCGATATGACGGAATGGACAAAGACGGAAAAAGTATTCTTGTTTATCATTTTGATCTGTATCGTATATCTTCTTTGACAGAGATATACGATTTGGGATACGAAGAATTTCTTTATAGTGATGGAATCTGTGTCATTGAATGGGCCGAATACCTTGGAAATCTACGCCCTGATCAAAGGTATGACATCCATTTTCAATTCGGAAAACATGAATCAGAACGCCGAATTGAAATAATGAAAGTGAATCAAGGATGAATATTCTTGGTATTGAGACTTCGACAGAAGTGTGTTCAGTTGGTATCTCGAGTGATGGACATTTTCACTCTGTGAAATCGATAAGTGAATCTCATATACATTCTGAAAAAATATTAACATTAATTCAGGATGTGTGCAATGAACAGAGGATAAACCTTTCGCACTTAGATGCAGTTGCTGTTTCTGTAGGTCCGGGTTCTTTTACTGGACTGCGGATAGGTATGAGTACTGCGAAAGGATTGTGTGTCGCTCTCGGAAAATCACTTGTTACAGTCCCAACTTTTGAAGCGATTGCTTATAAAGCATTTCAATTATATCCAGCGATTGAAAAAGTAAAAATATTTATCGATGCAAAGCAGGGAGATTACTATGTTGGTGAATATATTAGAAAAGAAATGTATTTTGAATCTGTATGTTCGGTTCACATTGGGCAACTGAAGTTATTAGATGATATAAACCCACAAATCTGTATGATTCTTACTGATAACATTCAGTTGTTAGAAAATCTTGAGCAAAAAAGTCTTAATGTGAAAAATGTTTTGCCATTATGTCGTGGTGATGCGATCGCATTTTTAGCGAAAAGCAGAATAACGTCAGTGGAAAATCAGATGTGGGAAAATAAAGAACCAATCTATTTGAAAGACTTTATTGTACGCTCACGAACATAACTATGTAATTATTTGAAAAGTTAAGAGGAAAACCTTATGGCTTGGTTCAAACGGTCTAAAGAAAATATATCGTCAGATGGTCAAAAGAAGGATATTCCTGATGGGATGTGGACTAAATGCAGCGGTTGTAGTGAGATCATCCATAAAAAGCAACTCGAACAAAATCTATTTACTTGTCCGAAATGCAATTTTCACTTTCGAATAGGAAGTCAAGAATATTTTGATATCATATTAGATGAAGGAACATTGAAGGAATTGGATAAGAAAATGAAATCGGTGGATCCTTTGCGATTTGTCGATACAAAATCTTATAGTAATCGTATTGATTCAACAATCAAAAAGACCGGTCTTTATGATGCAGTACGTACTGGTGAAGGTGAATTGAATGGAATTCCCGTGGTAATTGCCTGTATGGATTTTGCTTTTATTGGTGGAAGTATGGGATCTGTTGTCGGAGAGAAAATTGCACGTGCTACAGATGTAGCCCGAAAGAAAAGGAAACCGCTTATAGTTATTTCTTCTACTGGTGGTGCTCGTATGATGGAGGGAGCGCTTTCGCTTATGCAAATGGCAAAAATGAGTGCAAAACTCGCACAACTATCAGATGCACGTATACCATATATTTCAATTCTCACGGATCCGACAACAGGAGGTGTTACGGCAAGTTTCGCGATGTTGGGAGATATACATATTGCTGAGCCTGCCGCGTTGATCGGATTTGCGGGTCCACGTGTTATAAAGCAAACCATTGGAAAGGATTTGCCGAAAGGATTTCAAAGGTCCGAATTCCTTCAAGAGAAAGGATTTGTAGATCTTGTAGTCCACCGCAAAGAATTAAAAGATACTCTTATTAAAACAATCAAACATCTAATGGATTGAAAAGGTATCTTCAATGTCAATTTCTGTGATAGAGAAGATACATGAAATGCAGGTTAAAACAGAGCAATGGCGAAATGAAAAGAAGAAGATTGCTCTTGTTCCTACAATGGGATATTTACACAAAGGTCATGTGAGTCTCATTGAAAAAGCTCGATCTATTGCAGATATTGTTATTACTTCAATCTATGTCAATCCAAAACAATTTAGTCCAAATGAAGACTACAATCGGTATCCACGGAACTTCGATCATGATTATGATATTGCAATAAAAGCAGGAACCGACTTTATATTCTACCCATCAAACAACGAAATGTACCCAAACGACTTTGATAGTATTGTCGAGGTTGGTAATTCTGGAAATATTCTAGAAGGTGAGTTCAGACCAAATCATTTCCGAGGTGTGACTACCGTCGTTTTAAAGTTATTCAATATCACAAAACCACATTATGCGATATTCGGGCAGAAGGATGCGCAACAGGTCTTTGTGATAAATAAGATGGTTCGGGATCTAAATTGTGATGTCGAAATCATGATTGTACCTATAGTTCGTGAACAAGATGGACTAGCCTTAAGCTCGAGAAATATCTATTTGAATGAAAATGAACGTAGAAATGCTTTAGTATTATATCATTCACTTCAATATGCACAAGGGCAAGTGAAACAAGGAGAACGATCGATACAATCCATACAAAACGAAATGGTGAAAATTCTTAAAACAGGTTTACCAACAAGTATTGATTACGTCGCTTTTATAGATCCAAAATCGTTTTCAGAAATAAAACAAATTCAGTCAAAAGAGATACTTGTATTACTTGCCGTACGATTTGGAGCGACACGTCTTATTGATAATATGTTAATTCAAGTTCCCAATAATTAATATTAAGAAAAAAATAGACTTATGAATGTATTAAATTCTTTTGCAACTGTGATCATGGCGGCGGGTAAAGGTACAAGGATGAAAGATCCAACCAAAGCAAAAGTTATGTATGAAGTATTAGGAAAACCACTTTTATATTATGTCGTTGAAACAGCAAAACAATTAGGTTCAGCAAAAATCGTTGTTATTGTTGGATACCAACGTGAATCAGTAATACAATTTCTTTCCAACTCATTTCCAAAGGTAGAAATTGCTATACAAGCTGAGCAGCTTGGTACAGGCCATGCCATTATGCAAGCAGAAGATCCGCTCAAATATTTTAAGGGTGATATTATAATTCTCTCTGGTGATGTACCACTACTATCCATACGAAGTGTTCAATTGTTATTAGGTAATCATAAACAACAAAGTGCAGATGCAACAATTCTTACGGCTGAATTTACTGATCCGAGCGGATATGGTCGAATTATTCGAAATGAAAATGGATACGTAAAAAGGATAATTGAACATAAAGATGCATCAGAAGAAGAAAGAAAGGTTAAGGAAATAAATTCTGGAATATATGTATTTAAAAAAGAAAAACTTTTTAAAGCTCTAAAGTATATCAAGCCACAAAATGCTCAAAACGAATACTACCTGACAGACGTTTTCGAATATTTTTGGAAACAGAAATGGAAAGTATCAGCGTTGAAAGTTTCTAAGGTAAAAGAAATAATGGGAGTAAATACAATCGACCAATTGAAGGAAGTCGAACTTGCTATGATTAGTAAGTAGTTAAACAAGAAATGACTTCAGTTTAATCTTTAGAGAAGCAGTATAAAAGATCTAAAGAGTTTTCAAGAGTTTATTAAATTCAACACAATCTTCAATGAATTTCAATCCTCGATTTTAAGCGAAAAAAGGGCATTTTCCTTAAACGGTTAAGAAAGTTTTTTTTTCATTTGACAAGAAATGGAATGTTTTATAGATTCGAGGTGTAAGATGTCATACATGTGACAAGTTGAGAAAATGTTCGCACCAGTTGGACAAAAAAATCTTTTAAGTAAGATGGTAGAATCTCAAATCGAAGATGCCATTCGTTCAAAAGTATTACTTCCAGGCGAAAAAATTTCCTCTGAACAAGAACTTTGCAGGCAATTTAAAGTAAGTCGAACAGCAGTTCGGGAGGCTCTCCGAATGCTTTCAGCAAGGGGCTTAGTCTCAATTGAAAAAGGGAGGGGAATTTTTATTCAAAGCCCTTCTGCCGAGACTGTCACTGATCCTATCCATCTTTACCTCCAAATGCAGGGTGAAAAGAATTATATCCTCGATGTTGTTCATGCACGCCAAATCATTGAACCACAGATTGCAGCATCGGCCGCAGAATACCATACTGATGAAGATGCAGAAAAATTAAAAAAAGATTTTCAAGATTTGGTATCAAGTGAAGGTGACTATAATGAGCTTTCACGGCTCGATATGTTATTCCACCTTGATATTGCAAAGGCATCTGAAAACTCATTGATACCACTTATTCTGGAGCCAATTCAAAGACTTGCTCCTAGAATTAAATCATCTGTCTACGCCACAGTCGCTGATGCCAAACAATCGGCGATAGAATGGCATGAAAGAATCCTTGAGGCCATTCTTCGGCATGACTCGGAAGGTGCGCGGACAGCAATGATGCGTCATTTAGAAATCGCCGAACGGCACGATAGGCAAATTATATCACAACTTCGTTCTGGAAAACCAATAAGTAGAGAAAAGGCAGTCGACCTACAGGAATAGATAGCACGTAATAGATATCTATTAAGATAATTCCAATGTCAAGGATATTAGTATTTCAGTAACCGATTTAGTTTAGATTTTTCAAAATGATAAAGTAAAATATTAAGTAACCGATAAAGTTCACTGATCACGCTCAGCCAAATCTAACGATAGAAAAGTAATTGAGAGAAGGAGTAAGATGCACATGAAAATTTTTACTTTAGTGAATCGATTATTTTTGATTTTTATGCTTATTCCTGGATTCGTTTTTAGTCAAGCATTATTGAAGGGATTGGTTTCCGATGCCTCGAATAATGAACCATTAATTGGTGTGAACGTAATTGTCCAGGGAACATCGCTAGGTGCGGCTACGGATATCGAGGGGCAATTCAGGATTACAGGTATACCGGAACGGATTCTCACTATTAGAACGTCTTGCGTTGGTTATGAGCCGAAGTTTACCGAAATCGATTTTTCAAAGAATAAAGAAGTTCAAATTAATGTTCAATTAAAACCTGCAATTATCGAAGGAGAGGAAGTTATTGTTACTGCTCAAATGCGTGGACAAAACGCCGCGATCAACCAACAACTTACTTCGAATTCGATTATTAATGTTGTCGCGGAAGAAAAGATAAAAGAATTACCGGATGCGAATGCAGCTGAAGCAATTGGTCGCTTACCTGGTGTATCTATTACTAGGTCCGGTGGTGAGGCAAATAAAGTAGTACTGCGCGGATTGAGTTCAAAGTTTAGCAACATTACTATTGATGGAGTGAAAATACCTCCAACGGATCCAAACAACCGAGATGTTGACTTGAGTGTGATTTCTCAAGGTTCACTTGCCGGTATTGAATTATTCAAGGCTTTGACTGCTGATAAAGATGCTGATGCCATAGCTGGAACAGTGAACCTGGTTACGAGAAAAGCTCCAAGTGAAAGGCGTATAGAATTGGATTTAAAGGGTGGCTACAATCATTTGATGAAATCTGGTGAACAATATGATTTTTCATTCCGATATGGCGAAAGATTTCTTAACGAAATAATTGGACTTCAATTACAGGGTAATATCGAGAGAAAGATCAGAAGCAGTGAAAGCATGGACTTTGATTATTCTACACCTCAGGATATCACTGGAGATCCATTACATAAGAAATATCACCTCAATGCTTCCTATTTAGAATTTGTTGATGAAGTCAGGAAACGAAAAGGTGGAGGTGCAATTATTGACATAAACACTCCGGATAGCGGATCAGTTAAAATTAATGTTCAGTTCAGCAGTACAAACAGAGATTACACAGAGTATGAAAGACGTTATATAACCAGTCATACGAGTGATATACTATATAATGCACGCCTAGTAGAGCAGGAGACCGGTACTTTTAATAGTTCACTCCAAGGTAAAAACTACATTCTAGGTTTTGATATTCAATGGAGTTTATCTTATGCAGATTCACGTGTAAAGAATCCCTACGATTATGAAATAAGATTTTTGGAACCTTCTGGTTCAAGCTCTGGTGTCAGATCTGGAATGCCGGACACGCTTTATACTCCTCAATATATGATTGATTATTCTTGGAACAATTTTTCAGCAGCACAATGCAGTACTGCTTTTTTCCGAGGGCAAAATAATTTTGATAAAGAAAGAACTGCCTCTTTAGATGTCGGGAGGAAATATTTATTAGGCGATTTATTCTCAGGAGAAATTAAGATCGGTGGAAAGCACAAAGAAAAAACCAGATGGATGAGCCAAAGCCAGGCTCAGTCAAGGTACTGGACTGATGGTGTACAAAGATATAATATCGATAGCACTGAAAAAGCATATGCAGGAACGCGGTTTGAGGACTTTTTTACAAGTTTTATTGCAGGTGGATTGAACGCTCCACTTGCATCTAATTTCCTCGACAATCCAGTACCTACAAGAGATATCTTTGGTAAATATACTTTAACGCCTCTCTTGAGTGTAGATGCGATAAGGGAGTGGTATGAACTCAATAAGAACGGAAAAGGTGAATATGCCGATTATCCACTGACTGCAATAAATGGATACGGTGTTATTGAACGTGTAACAGCACTTTATCTCATGAATACACTAAATATTGGACAGAGTATCACACTTAATACAGGTGTTCGTGTTGAAAAAGAGGTAAATGAATACAAATCAAAATGGACCCCTGATGAAGCTGCCGGTTTCCCGGTTTCTGCAAGATTATTTGATACAACTGCAACATATGTGGAAACGGTATGGCTTCCCAATCTTCACTTAACAGTTCGGCCAACAGATTTCTTGACCGTACGTTTAGCTGCATATCGAGCATTAGCAAGACCCGATTTTACAATGCGTTTGGAAAGATATAGTGCCGATAAGCAAAACGGCAACTTAGTTGTAATTGGTAATTCACATCTTAAAGATGCAAAAGCTTGGAATTATGAAGCGAATGTTTCGATTTTTAGTAACACGCTGGGTTTAATTTCTGTTTCAGCGTTTTATAAGGAAATTGATGATATGTATCATCAAATGAGTGGAATTTTAATGAGGAGCGATTCGATTCTAAATTCGCTCGGTAATAATTGGGTACAATATAAACCTGCGGCCTATACGAATTATTCACTTACTGCCCCATATAATTCTAGTCTCCCGACAAAAGCTTGGGGAGTTGAATTTGAACATCAGATGAATTTTGGTTTTCTCCGTGGTTTCTTCCAATACTTTGTATTGTCCTATAATTTTTCAATAACTCGTTCAGAGACAGACATATTGACAGCGACCAATGTCTCATATCGGGATAGTACATATAAACAGTACCCATTCCCTCCCTTTAATTGGTATTGGAAGGTAGAAGATAAAACGTACACTCGTTATAATTTTGCTAAACGAAATTCAGAAGGTCAGCCAGAGTTATATGGCAATGTTTCACTTGGATATGATCGAGGTGGAACCTCAATACGACTTTCTGTCTTTTTCCAGGATGTATACAATCAGTATTTTTCGCCAGATGGTGCTAGCGATATAGTGGTAAATACATTTAATAGATGGGACTTGGCTTTCAAGCAAAAGATAATTGATGGGATTGAAGTTATCGCTAATGTCAATAACCTGACAAATATCAAAGATGTTACGACTATGACTGACCGGGTAAACGATTGGAGTCTTACGGATGTACAGGAATTGTACGGAACAACAGTAGATATTGGGCTGAGGATTTCATTGTAAAAAAATCAAGAATTCGATTCATTTTAATAAATAGATTCAAGATACATAATTAACTTATTTTTCAATCATCTATTAATAAAAGGAGAGCATTATGCTTAAAATTACTTACGGTATGCTTTTAATGCTGTTGTTTCTGCCGTTTGTTTCTTTTGGCCAGGACTCAGCATTAGTAATGCCAGATTGGTTTATCGATGGCCATACTCAGTATTTGAATGTGGATATTGCGAGTGATACAGCTTCAAGTCCATCAT
>Ga0233423_10000425_pt1 | contig 22793 bp, 22 predicted proteins | sample Watercolumn_Mata_FD_180713 | JGI IMG/M metagenome (GOLD analysis project Ga0233423, IMG submission 180713) | Freshwater microbial communities from Lake Matano, South Sulawesi, Indonesia - Watercolumn_Matano_2014_112_MG | ecosystem: Environmental > Aquatic > Freshwater > Lake | place: Indonesia...
AATTGGCTTTTTCGGGTAATATTCTCTTGGGGTTCTCATGGCCCACTCCTCCTCTTGTCGGTTGGAGATAGTATGCCATGAAAACCTGTTCTGTCAAGTCCCGTAGCAAGTTATGCGGTACTGCCTTAAAACGCACCAAGCCACTCATACCAGGCGGCAAGGGAGTATGGCAATACCCACGCGGGCGTCCCTGGGCCTTGGCTGGTATGGTTATAATCCTCCTGCTGGCAGCAAGCGGCGGAGGTTACTACCTATACCAACAATTCCGGCCTCCCAGTAAGGTCATCATCCTTATCGCCAACTTCGACGAGCCAGAGCAGCAGAGGTACCGCATTACGGATACAGTGCTGCCTCACCTGCGCACTGTGTTAGAGCCCTATAAGGAGGATGTAGAGGTTCAGGCTTTGGGACGGGTCATCAAAGAGACCGAAATAGACAAAGAGACCGGAAAGATTGGGAACGACGCTGCTCGCGCCGAGGGGAAAAGGCACAAGGCAACTATCGTCATTTGGGGTTGGTGCGGTGATACAGCACAGACCGTGCCACTGACTGTGCCGTTGAGCGTGCACTTTGAGGTGCTTCGCCCGCCAAAACGCATGCCCGAGCTGGGGCCGGAGGCAAAGGGTGATGTGCAGTCGAGACCTCTGTACGAACCGGAGCGTAGCGTCACCCTGCAAACCCGCCTCTCGGCTGAGATGGCTTACCTTAGTTTATTCACGGTAGGAATGGCCCGCTACGCAGCAGGGGATTGGGACGGGGCCATCATCAGCTTTAGCGACGCCTTGAATCAGACCGCAGAGCCCGTGCAAGCGCTGGATCAGAGCACAGTCCACTACTACCGCGGGGGTGCTTACTATCATAAAGGCGGCTACGACCAAGCCATAGCCGAGTGTGACCAGGCCATCAATCTCAATCCCAACTACGCCGAGGCTTACGCAGGCCGTGGACTCGCCTATGCCCTCAAAAAAGAATATGACCAAGCCATAGCTGACTGCGACCAGGCCATCGCACTCAAGCCCGACCTGGCTTGGATCTACATTAACCGCGGAATCTTATACCACGACGTGGACCTCGATCAGGCTATCGCCGATTTTGACCAGGCCGTTAGGCTCCAGCCTGACGACGCCGGGGCCTATATTAACCGCGGGAATGCCTACGCCGACAAAGGCAACTACGACCGCGCTATCGTCGACTATGACCAAGCCGTCAAGCTCCAGCCCGGGGAGGCCTACACTTACTATAACCGCGGTACTGCCTACAAACGGAAGGGCAAGGAAGAGAAGGCAATTGCAGATTTCAAGAAGGTTCTGCAGCTAAGCAAAGACCCCTATTGGCGGCAGCAGGCAGAGGAGCAATTGAAAGAACTGGGGGCGAAGTAATGCGCCCCGGCTCCATGTCTCTTCCTCTTCCCTGCTATTTGTAGTATAATGCTCCTGGAGGTTATTCTTTGTTCAATCGGTTCCGCAAATCAGAGCCCAAGAAGATCGAGCAGAGCCTGACCCGCACGCGGGAGTCCGTGTTCGGCCGCATCGCCCGGCTGTTCGGCGGGCGCGGCGAGGTCGGCGAGGCGTTGTGGGAGAGCCTGGAGGAGCTGCTCATCCAGGCGGACGTGGGTGTGCCCACCACCGTCGCCCTGGTGGAGCGCCTGCGCCAGCGCGCGGCCAAGGAGAAGCTGGGCCAGGCCGCCGTGCAGCAGGCCCTGCAGGAAGAGTTGCGGGGCATGCTGGGGGTTCCAAGTTCCAAGTTCCAAGTTCCAAGTTCCAGGGGCCAAGTTCCCAGTCTCAAGCCGCAGCCGGCGACTGGCGACCGGAGACCGGAGACCGGCAAGCTGTTCGTTATCCTCGTCGTGGGGGTGAACGGCACGGGGAAGACCACCAGCATCGCCAAGCTGGCCCGCTACCACCAGCAGCAGGGGCGCAAGGTGCTCCTGGCCGCCGCCGACACCTTCCGCGCCGCCGCCGAGGAGCAGCTCACCGTCTGGGGCCAGCGCGTCGGCGCCGACGTCATCGCCCACCAGCCCGGCGCCGATCCGGGGGCGGTGGTCTTTGACGCCCTGCAGGCCGCCTTCGCCCGCAAGACCGACGTGTTGATCATTGACACGGCGGGCCGTCTGCACACCAAGTATAACCTCATGGAAGAGCTGAAGAAGATCAAGCGGGTGGTGCAGAAGCAGGTGCCGGAGGCCCCCCACCAGGTGCTGCTGGTCATTGACGCCACCACGGGGCAGAACGCCCTGGTGCAGGCGCGGCAGTTCACCCAGGCCGTGGAGGTCACGGGCATCGTCCTGGCCAAGCTGGATGGCACGGCCAAGGGAGGCATCGCCTTCGCCATCGTCCGGGAGTTGGGCATCCCCATCCAGTTTGTGGGCACCGGGGAGAAGCTGGACGATTGGGCCGAGTTCGACACCGGGGAGTTTGTAGGCACCTTATTTGCTTGACACAATTATGGAGGAGGTAAGCCATGTACCAATCATTTGAAATGAGAAACTTTCGGTGTTTTCGTGAGTTGACCCTTGCTGACCTGGAGCGAGTCAACCTGATCGCCGGGGTGAACAACGTCGGCAAAACGGCTCTTCTGGAGGCATTGTTTCTGCACTGCGGGGCGTACAATCCCGCATTAACCTTGCGCGTCAATGCCTTTAGAGGTGTGGAGTCCCTGAAAATAGAGCTTGGGCGGTGGGCGGAAACACCATGGGATTCGCTCTTCAGCGGATTTGACACCTCAAAGAAGGTAGAGCTAATAGGGGAAAACGATACAACTGGTCGTCGGATACTCAGGCTAAAGGTAGTTCGTCAACCAGAGGAATTGGCGAAGATTGGCCAGTTTATCCAGCACAGCTCAGGTGGACCTGAGGGTGTTCTTCTGTCGTCGGAAACTGCTCTGGTACTGGAGCTTGAGTACCAGGAAGACGAACGACGTGGCCGGTATCACATGATCTTGGACACGAAAGAGCCCCGCACAGAACCAATTCCGCCACCACCGCCTTTCCCCGCGTTTTTCCTGGCGGCTCGAGTTCGTATTCCTCTGGCCGAAGACGCCGCGCGTTTTGGAAAGCTGGAAGTCATTGAGCAACAGGATGTGCTCTTAAGAGCACTGCAGGTTATCGAGCCACGGCTTCGCCGCCTGGCTGTAGTGGTCACTGGTGGCGTGCCAACGCTGCACGGTGACATCGGTCTGGGGCGGCTCGTGCCCTTACCTCTCCTGGGTGAAGGGATGGCCCGCCTGGCCAGCCTGGTGCTGGCTGTGGGTAACGCGCCCAACGGCGTTGTGCTCGTGGATGAGGTGGAGAACGGGATGCACCATTCCATCCTGCCCAAGATGTGGCGAGCCATTGGCGAGGTGGCGCGGCAGTTCCATACCCAGGTTTTTGCTACCACGCACAGCCTGGAATGCATCGTGGCGGCGCACAAGGCGTTTACAGAGAGCGGGGTATACGACTTTCGCCTACACCGGTTAGATCGCGTAAAGGAAACCATCCGTGCAGTAACCTACGACCAGGAAACTTTGGCGGCGGCCATTGAGACAGGCCTGGAGGTACGGTGATGGCCGTCACAACGGTTGATGTCACGAAGCCCCATGTGCTGATAGTGGAGGGCAGGGAAGAGGAGTTATTCTTTGGGGCGTTCAGCCAACACCTGGGGTTGAAAGACCTGCAAGTTCTGCCTATAGGAGGCAAAGAGCAACTGCGACGCAATCTGCGGGCGCTCACTTTGTCTCCGCGCTTTACTGAGGTTATTTCCCTGGGAGTGGTGAGGGACGCCAATGCCAATCCAGGTGCTGCTTTCCAGAGCGTTCATGACGCCCTGCAAGCGGCGAATCTGCCGGCGCCAGAACGCCCTTTGCTGCCCGCTGGCGATAGCCCGCGGGTCACGGTCATGATTCTGCCGGAAGAGGGCAGGCCGGGGATGTTGGAAGACCTCTGCCTCAGAGCCGTGGCCACAGACCCGGCCATGCTCTGTGTGGAGCAGTATCTGCAATGTCTGCAACAGCAGGGTCTGTCCTTGCCCCACAACCTGTCCAAAGCGAAGGTTCAGGCTTTTCTGGCCTCTAGACCGGAGGCAGGAAAACGGCTGGGTGAAGCAGCTCAGGCGGGATATTGGCCCTGGGACGATAAAGCTTTTGCGCAGGTGAAGAAGCTCCTGCAGCAAATCAACTCAGGAGGTTAGGTATGCGCGAGTTAGCCGACCGTCTTGACGCCCTGCGCCAGCGCCTGCAAGGCTTGCTGGAGCGTCTTTGACCTGGCGAGCAAAGAAAGAGAGATTGAGCAGTTAGAGGCCAGGTCGGGCCGGCCCGATTTCTGGCTCGATCAGGCCGCCGCCCAGGCCGCCATGCGCCGCCTCAACGACCTGCGCGACGAGGTCGAACCCTGGCGTCGCCTGGAGCGGCACGTCGGCGAGTTGGGCGATCTCCTTGACTTGGCTCTGGCGGAGGGCGATGCATCGCTGGGCGCGGAAATCGCCCAGGAGACAGCCCAGGCCGAGCAGGAGCTGGATCGGCGCGAGTTTCAGCTCCTCCTGGGCGGCCCGTACGACCGTAAGAACGCCCTGCTGGCCATCCACGCTGGCGCTGGCGGCACCGACTCGCAGGACTGGGCGCAGATGCTGCTGCGCATGTACCTGCGCTGGGCCGAGCGCCGCGCTTACGAAACTGAGGTTCTGGACACCACCCCCGGCGAGGAGGCGGGCATCAAGAGCGTCACCGTGCAGGTGGCCGGCCCCTACGCCTACGGCTACCTCAAGGCCGAGCGGGGCGTGCATCGCCTGGTGCGGCTCTCGCCCTTCGACGCCGCCCATCGTCGCCATACCTCGTTTGTTCTGGTGGAGGTCATGCCCGAGGTGGCAAGCGCCGTGGAGGTGACCATCAACCCAGACGACCTGAAGATTGACGTCTACCGCTCTTCCAGCGCGGGCGGGCAGAACGTACAAAAGACCTCTACGGCCGTGCGTATCACCCACCTGCCCACAGGCATCGTCGTCACCTGCCAGAACGAACGCTCGCAGTTGCAGAACAAGGAGACGGCGCTGAAGATCCTGCAGTCGCGGCTGTTGCAGATCGAGCTGGAGAAGCAAGAAGAGGAGCAGGCCCGGCTCAAGGGCCAGCACGTCTCCGCCGGCTGGGGCAACCAGATTCGCTCCTACGTGCTGCACCCCTACAACATGGTCAAGGATCATCGCACGGAGTACGAGACCAGCAACACCGCCGCCGTCCTGGACGGTGAGCTGGACGAGTTCATCGCCGCCTGGCTGAAGAGCCAGGTGTCCGGCTAGGTATCAAGCCTCCCGCAGGTTCATAGCCTGCGGGAGGTTTCAAGTCTTCAGATGGCAGGAGGACCGCAATGACGTTGATGACTGACCAGAAATCGCCAGAACAGACGACGGCGCCAGCCGGCGCCAGTAGTATCCTGGACTGGAAGGTGCTCGTCCGGTTTGTGCTGCTGGTCGTGACGCTGCTGGCGATACTGTTCATCGCCGCGGGCACGCTGCACTGGCCAATGGCCTGGGCGTATGCCATTCAGGCCGCGGTGATCGCCTTCGGCAGCCGGCTCATAATGATCCGCCGGCATCCTGATCTGGCCGCCGAACGGGCCCAGTCTCTGAGTGCGGAAGGCGCCAAGAGCTGGGACAAGATCATCGTCCAACTGGTCGCCATTGTCGGTCCGCTGCTGGGGCTGATCGTCTGTGGCCTGGATGTGCGCTTCGGCTGGCGGCCGGAGGTCCCGCTGGCCGTCCAGATCGTCGCCTTCGTCCTGATGGTGCTAGGCAGCCTGTTAGGCACCTGGGCCATGCTCGTCAACCGCTTCTTTTCCGCCGTGGTACGCATCCAGACCGACCGCGGGCACACCGTGGTCAGTGACGGGCCCTACCGCTTCGTCCGGCATCCGGCCTACGCCGGTGGCGTCGTGTCCTACCTGGCTGGGCCGCTGGCGCTGGGCTCGGTCTGGGCGCTCATCCCCGGGGCCCTGATTGCCTTGCTCACCCTCGTCCGCACGGCGCTGGAGGACAAGACGCTGCAGGAGGAGCTACCGGGCTACCAGGAGTATACGCAACGCGTGCGCTATCGCCTGCTCCCTGGGGTATGGTAGAGCGGAGGCTGCTCCCAGGCCGCCTAGTCTGGGACGCGGCGCAAGGAGAGGAGAAAAATGGCCGCAGCAATTACGGTAGATGGCCTGCGCAAGGCCTATGGCGACGTGCTGGCCGTGGACAGCATCGCCTTTGAAGCCCGGGAGGGCGAAATCTTCGGCATGGTCGGCCCGAACGGGGCCGGCAAGACGACCACCATCGAGTGCATCGAGGGCCTGCGTAACCCCGACGGCGGCACGGTGTGCGTGCTGGGGATGAACCCGCAACAGGGCAGCTACGCCCTGCGGGAACGCATCGGCGTGCAGTTGCAGGAGTCTGCTCTACCGCCACGCCTCAAGGTCTGGGAGGTGCTGGACCTTTTCGCCGCCCTCTACCAGCGAGCGGTGGATTGGCGCCCCTTGCTGGAGCAGCTCGGTCTGGCCGAGAAGCGCAACGCCGCCTTCAGCAAGCTCTCCGGCGGCCAGAAGCAGCGGCTGTTCATCGCCTTGGCCCTGCTCAACGATCCAGAGCTGATCTTCCTGGACGAGTTGACCACCGGTCTGGATCCCCAGGCGCGCCGGGCCATGTGGGACCTGGTGCGCAGCATTCGCCAGCAGGGCAAGACCGTCTTTCTGACCACGCACTACATGGAAGAGGCCGAGCGCCTGTGCGACCGCGTGGTCATCATAGATCACGGCAAGATCGTGGCCCTGGACACGCCGGAGGCGCTGATCCGCTCCCTGGGGATGGAGAAGCGATTGGTGTTCACCCTGCCCCCAGGTCAGGCGACCCCGTCGTTGGCCAGCCTGCCCCAGGTCAGCCGCGTGGAGCACGCGGGCGAGCGCCTGACCGTCTACGGCCACGGCGAGCGCTTCGTCAGCGCGGTGGTCTATGCCCTGGAGGATGGCGGTGTGCCCTTCCTGGACCTGCGCACCGAGCAGCCCAATCTGGAAGACGTTTTCCTGGCCCTCACCGGCCGGGAGATGCGGGAGTAAGCCCCGACAAGTCGGGGACTCCAGAGTAAGCCGGGACTCCGGGGTGCCGAACTTGTTCGGCCCCGACAAGTCGGGGACTCCAGAGTAAGCCGGGACTCCGAGGTGCCGAACTTGTTCGGCTCATTTTCAGGAGCAATGCCATGAAAAGCTTTCTCAAGTGTTTCTCCGTGGACCTCAAGCTCTACCTGCGCGAGCCCATCACGACCTTCTTCACCCTGGGCTTTCCCATCATGCTGGTGCTGATCTTCGGGGGCATGTATGGCAACCAGCCCAGCCCGATGTTCGGCGGCTACGGCTCGATGGACGTCTCCATGCCGGGGTACACGGCGCTGATCCTCGGCTCGGTCGGGTTTATGACCGTGGCGATGAATACCAGCAGTTTCCGCGAGGCGGGCATCCTGCGCCGCTTCCGGGCCACGCCGCTGCGGCCAATCACCTACATCCTGGCCGACGTGACGGCGAACCTGGTCATGACCCTGCTGGGCATGGTGGGGCTGGTGTTGGCGGGCTGGCTGCTCTATCGCGTGCGCTTCGAGGGGCAGCCCGTGAGCGTCATCCTGGCGGTGATCTTCAGCGGATTGGCCATGTTCGCCGTCGGCTACGTCATCGCCAGCGTGGCGCCCACGGCACGCGCCGCGCAGGTGATCAGCATGGTCGTCTTCTATCCCATGATGTTCATCTCCGGCGCGGGCATTCCCCTGGAGATCATGCCGCCCACCATTCGCCGCATCGCCGACTTCTTGCCGCTGACCTACGTGGTCAAGCTGCTACGTGGGCTGTGGTTCGGTGAGAGTTGGGGCGATCACCTGCTGGAGGTGGCGGTGCTGAGCGGCATCCTGGCCCTGGGCACCGCGCTGGCCGCGCGGCTCTTCCGCTGGGAATAAGGGCTTGTGCTCTGCCGTAGGGCGGGCGCGGCGCCCGCCGCCTTGTTGCGCCTCTGGGCGGTGGAAGGTTCTCACACGCTTTGGATTCGAGTCGGCGGCGTGTGAAAACCTTCCAGGCAGGCCACGGGCACTGCCCTACGGCAACTCCGAGCCAAGCGAGGTGGAACTTATGGGCAAGCCGATCAAGACGATCACGCTGGGGCTGCTGCTGCTCTTGGTCATCGGTTGTGGACAGGCGCAGCCGGTCAGCGCGCCGAGTGCGACGCCAGCGCCAACGTCCACACCCAGCACGCTACCGACCGCCGCGCCGACGCCAGGCACAGCGCCCGGCGATTTGCGAATTACCGTTCTGTACGATAACATGGCGTACGATGCGCGTTTGCGCACCGGTTGGGGCTTTGCTGCGCTGATCGAGTACGCCGGTCAGACCATCTTGTTCGACACTGGCGCCGACGCGCCGACGCTGTTGGGCAACGTGCAGACGATGGGCATTGACCTGAGGCGCATCCAGTCCGTCGCCCTCTCGCACATCCACGACGATCACGTTGCCGGCTTGAGCGGCCTGCTCGCCACCGGCGTCCAGCCGACAGTTTACGTGCCGCCATCCTTCCCCAGCGATTTCAAGCGACGCGTCCAAGCATCCACCCGCCTGGTCGAGGTCACACCTGGTCAGGAATTGGCCACGGGCATTTTTTCCAGCGGCGAGATTGCTGGCAATCCTGCCGAACAAGCGCTCGTGATCGCCACGCCTGGCGGCTTGGTCGTCATCACCGGTTGCGCCCATCCTGGCATCGTCAAGATGGTGGCCGAGATCAAAGGGCGTTTCCAGGCGCCGATTCGTTTGGTGCTTGGCGGCTTTCATCTGGCGAATCAGAGCGAAGCGCAAATCAAAGAAATCCTCGCCGATTTTCGCCGGCTGGGTGTGGCGCAGGTCGCGCCAACGCATTGCACCGGTGACAATCCTATCGCCCAGTTCCGCGCCGCGTACGGTGACGATTTCATCGCTGCGGGCGTGGGGCGCGTCATCGTCGTCCAGCCGGTGGCCGCGTCGTCCGGAACGAACGCCACGGGCGCGCCGCTCGTGCTGCTCGGCACGCTAGTTGACGGCAGCGGCGCCAACCCGGTGCCGGATGCGGTGATCGTCATTCAGGGCCAGCAGATTGTCGCCGTGGGGCCACGTGCGCAGGTGGCGGTTCCAGCGAAGGCGCGGCGCATCGAGATTCCGAAGGCGACGATCCTCCCCGGCTTTATCAACGCGCACGTGCACAACGCCTACGCCACGGATAATCTGGAGAGGTGGGCGCAAACCGGTGTGACGACTGTGCGCGACGTGGGGGCGCCCGTCGGTCTGGACTACTTTGCGCGGCGCGATTCATTGCGCAGCAATCCCAAGTTGGCGCGCGTCGTCGCCGCGGGTCCCCTGGTGACCGTGCCGAACGGCTATCCGATTGCTGGGAACAATTTTCCATCGCTAACGGTCACCTCGCCGGAGGATGCTCGGCAAAAGATCGACGAACTGATTGACGCTGGCGCGGAGGTGATCAAGATCGCCCTGGCGTCGGGTGCGGGGCCCGTCCTCTCGCCAGCGGAAGCAAGCGCCATTGTGGAGACGGCGCATCGGCGCGGCATCCCGGTAACGGCGCACGCCACCAATGCGTATTATTGGACGCGCGCCCTCGATGCCGGTGTGGATCACATCGAGCACGTGGCCACCGATTACGTGCCGGACAATCTGCTCCGCCGCATGGTCGAGCGCAATGTCTATCTGATTCCGACGTTGACCGCGTTGAGCGGCAGAGGGGCGAGCACGCTGGATCGTTTTGTGCAAGCCGGCGGCCAGGTGGCGCTGGGCAACGACAGCGGCTATCTCGCCGGGCTGGAAATCGGTATGCCGATGCGTGAAATCCTGGCGATGCAGGGCGCTGGAATGTCGCCGATGCAAATCATCGTGGCCGCCACGCGCAACGCGGCGCGCGTGTGCCGGCTCGACCAGACGCTCGGCACGTTGGAAGCCGGCAAGATCGCGGATGTGCTGGTTGTGGAAGGCGATCCGTTGTCTGATCTGAACGCCCTGACGAACGTGCGGCTCGTGGTGCACTACGGTGAAGTGATTTATTCCCAGAGCGAAACACCGTAATGAAAGGAGGGCTGGATTAGCGAAAGCAAGGGCGCGGTTGGTGCAGACCATCGCCGCGCAAACGGTGCTAAAGAATTCAGGACGTGGGGACGTCCACTAAAAAATCAGGAGGTATCCCAATGAACCAGTTGGATGAGAAGCAGTTGCGAACGCACGCCACCATCGTGGGCTGGCTGCTGATCGTGACGAACGCCCTGTTCCTGTTGTTGGCAGCCTTTCTGTTCGCCCTGCTGGTGGGCATCGGCGTGGCCATCGGCGAGCCGGAGGCCAGCCGCATCCTCACCATCGTCGGGACGTCACTGGCGGCCCTGCTCACAGTCCTGGGCATCCCAGGCATTGTCGCCGGGGCCGGTGTGCTGGCCCGCAGGGCCTGGGGGCGGATTCTGGCCATCGTGGTGGCCGTCCTGGGCCTGTTGAACTTCCCCATCGGCACCATCATCGGCATCTACGCTATCTGGGTGCTCTTGCAGGAGGAGGGAGCTAACTACTTCAAGTAGGTAGGGCGGGCGCGGCGCCCGCCGCCATTTTCTACACCTCTGGGCGGTGGCTTCTGCGCTACTCGGAAAATTGGCGCGTAGGGCGCGCTTCCAGGGCGTTGCTCAGGCCCCGATACATTGCTTCATTGTGATGTATCGGGGCAGGCGCTCAAGCGCCCACTACGAACCGATGCGCCTGCCAGTTTCTGCTCTCAGGAATGACGCCGCCGCGTTATTGGGACTCTCAGGCTCTGATGATTGCGCAAAGCCGGGTTCTGTGCTATACTTTAGTGCAGGCACAGAAAGACCGTCCAGGCGACCACACCGGCACCCCAGATAACCAACCAAGTCAGGGAGAAGAGCCATGTCCAGGCCTCTGCTGACGACAAAACCTGCCCGCGCCCGCCTCCGTGAACTGGAAAGACAGGTGGCCAACCGCACCAAGGAGCTGGCCACCCTCAAGGCCATTGCCGCGGTCACCAGTCATTCCCTGCGCCTACAAGAGATACTGACCGGTGCTCTGGAGAAGACGCTTGAGGTTACAGAGCTGGAAGCAGGTGGTATCTACCTTTTACAAAAGGACAACCAGCTCTTGACCATCGGAGCGTACAAGGGCCTCAGTGCACAGTTTATAGCCGAAATTGATAATCTGAAGGTCGGAGAGGGGTTCTCGGGACGTGTGGCCCAAACTGGGGAAGCGTTGATCGTGCCGGACGTCTCCGCCGACCCGCGTCTGACGCGCCTGATCGTCCAGGAGGGCGGTTTCCACGCTTTGGCGGTCATTCCTTTGCTCGCCAGGGGGAAAGTGCTGGGCTCCATGTTCTTGATGACTCGCCGCTACCGCGATTTTTCTACCCAGGAGATGGAGCTGCTGAAGTCTATCGGCCACCAGATCGGCGTCGCCATCGAGAACGCTCGCCTCTTTGACGCCGAGCAGCGGCGGGCGGAGCAGTTCCGCGTGATCAACGAGGTCGGCCGGCACCTCACCTCCATCCTGGACGTAGACCAGTTGCTGGAAGAGATCGTGCAGGCCCTGCATAAAGCATTCGGGTACGGTGTGCTCGGCATCGCCCTGGTCGAGGGCGACACCCTGGTGATAAAAGCAGCGATCCCACACAATTGGCGGGAGCTCGGCATTCCGGCACTCCGCCTCCAGGTCGGCGGCCAGGGAGTCATAGGCTGGGTGGCGGGCGCTGGCCAGCCGCTCCTGGTTCCAGACGTGAGCCAGGACCCGCGCTACCTGCCGTGGCCGGCAAACATCCAAACCCGCTCCGAGATGGCCGTGCCTTTGAAGACCAAATCCGGCACCATCGGCGTGCTGAACGTGGAAAGCGACCGCCTGAATGCCTTCGACGAGAGCGACCTGGCGGTGGTGCAGGCGTTGGCCAACCAGGCCGCCATCGCCGTCGAAAACGCCCGCCACTTCCATACCGAGCAGCGGCGGGCGGAGCAGTTCCGCGTGATCAGCGAGGTCGGGCGGCACATCACCTCCATCCTGGACGTGGAGCAGTTGTTGCAAGAGATCGTCCGCTTGATCAAAGAGACGTTTGGCTACTATCTGGTCACGATTGGCCTGATCGAGGGCGAGCAGCTAGTCTTCAAGGCGGGGGTCAAGACGCGCTGGCCCGAGTCCCAGTTCATACCCGGGCCGGTCAAGGTGGGCGGGCACGGGATCACCGCCTGGGTAGCGGCTACGGGTGAGCCGCTCCTGGCGGCCGACGTGAGCCAGGAGCCTCGCTATCTCTTCTGGCCGGACACGGCCGAGACGCGCTCGGAGTTAGCCGTCGCTCTAAAGACGAAGGCGGGAATTATCGGTGTGCTGAATGTCGAGAGTGACCAATTGAACGCCTTCGACGAAAGCGACGTCACGGTGCTGCAATCCCTGGCCCATCAGGCGGCTATTGCTCTTGAGAACGCCCGCCTGTACAACCAGGCCCAGCAGGCAGCCGTTCTGGAGGAGCGCCAGCGCCTGGCCCGCGACCTGCACGATTCGGTGAGCCAGGCCCTGTACGGTATGACGCTGTACTCCCAGGCGGCGGCCAGTCAGTTGTCGGCGGGGTGTACGGAGAGAGCGGCCGATTATTTGCGCGAGCTGCAAGACACGGCTCAGGAAGCACTGGCCGAGATGCGGCTGCTCATCTTCGAGCTGCGTCCTCCCATACTGGAAGAAGAGGGCCTGGTGGCGGCCCTACAGTCCCGCCTGCAGGCCGTGGAGGGGCGGGCCGGGCTCAGGACAGAATTCCAGGCCGAGGTAGGAGAGCGGCTGCCCCCCAGAATCGAGGAGGGATTATACCGTATCGCCCAAGAGGTGCTCAACAATGCCGTTAAACACGCCCGGGCGCGTAACATTGCGGTACACCTGCGTCGGCAAGAACGGACGGTGACCCTGGCCATCAGCGACGACGGCGTGGGGTTTGACCCGGCAACGGCCCGCAGGCAAGGCGGGCTGGGCTTATCGGCAGTGGAGGAGCGGGCGACGGAATTGGGAGGGCGGTTGACGCTGCAGAGCCAGCCGGGAGAGGGCACCCGGGTGCTGGTGGAGGTAGGCCTATGACCAGACCGATTCGCCTCTTCATCGCCGACGATCACGCCATCATTCGTAAAGGGATCCGCGCCATGTTGGAGACCGTGCCGGACATCGAACTGGTGGGAGAAGCAGTCAATGGCCGGGAAGCGGTCAGCGGTGTGGAGAAACTGCGCCCGGACGTCATCCTGATGGACCTGGTGATGCCGGATATGGACGGGATCGAGGCCATCCGGCGCATCAAGGCCCAACAGCCCAAGGCGTGCATCCTGGTGCTCACCACTTTTGCCGGTGAAGACAAAATCTTCCCGGCCATCAAAGCCGGCGCCCTGGGCTATCACCTGAAAGACGCCAGCCCGGAGGAATTGGTGCAGGCAATCCGTCAGGTATACCGTGGCCAGCCGTCGCTCCACCCGATTATCGCCCGCAAGGTGTTGCAGGAGTTAGCCAGCCCTGCCGCAGAGCGCCCGCCCACACCCGAGCCGTTGACGCAGCGAGAAGTGGAGGTGCTGCAACTGGTGGCCCAGGGCCTGGATAACCAGGAGATTGCCGATAAGCTGGTCATCAGCGAGGCGACGGTACGTACCCACGTGAGCAACATCCTGGGCAAGCTGCAACTGGCCAGCCGAACCCAGGCTGCTTTGTATGCCCTGCGCGAGGGACTGGCGACGCTGAACGTTGTGCCTGAGACACCGTAGACCTACATCATTTGTTGTAGGTCACATACGCTGATTGTTGAAAAGGACCGCCCCAAAGGCGGTCCTTTTTGCGTATTGTAAATCCACACCAATCTGATGACAATGCGGCCCTGGTGCGCTATACTGTAGGTGGCATGAACAAGCCAGTGTGCGCATAGACAGGGTCTGTCAATTCGTCATTGCGAGCGCAGAAGCCGCAGCCCTGAGCCGCAGCGAAGGGGAAGCAATCTCTCTCATGGCGCAACAGTGAGATTGCTTCGTCGCTGCGCTCCTACTCAGAAACTTGGCAGCGCTAGACTGTCACTCTGAGCGCAGCGAAGAGTCTCGCCCCCGCATGGGCTGAGATGCTTCGCTGCGCTCAGCATGACAGTTTCTGTCCTTGCGCATGCCCCCGAGGGCATGGGGTTCTCGCAATGACCCCCAAAATGACTTTGATAGGGCCCTGTGGATAGATGCAGAGAACAGACAAAGCAAGGAGGGAGTATGGAGGAACGTATCCGGCTACTGATCGCTGACGACCGCCCCCGCTCCCGCCATGGGATGCGGGCGTTGCTGACGACCTGGCCACGGTTCGACATCGTCGGCGAGGCCACCGATGGGCAAGAGGCCATACGGCTGGTGGAGGAATGCCGGCCCGACGTGGTGCTGATAGACGTCCGCATGCCGCTGCTGGATGGCCTGGCGGCCACCCGGCTCATCAAAAGCAAATGGCCGGCGGTTAAGGTTGTCGTCCTGTCATTATATCCCTTGTATCGGGCCGAGGCCCTGGCTGCTGGGGCGGATGCCTTTCTGGTCAAAGGGTGTCTGGTCAACGAATTGCTGGCGGCGATCTTGGGTAATTCCCACGACGAGGAAGTGGAGAAGGTAGGCAAAAAATGACTACAAGTCACACGGCGATCCACGTCGAGAATCTGACCCGTGACTTCGGCAAAGTCAGGGCCCTGGACGGCCTTTCCCTGGACGTACCGGCGGGGATCATCTTCGGCTTCCTGGGGCCCAACGGCGCCGGCAAGACCACCACCCTTAACCTGCTGCTGGGCCTGCTGGAACCCACCGCCGGTCACGCCGTGGTCCTGGGCTTTGATACCCGCACCCAGGCCGACGAGGTGCGCGCCCGCAGCGGGGCCCTGCTGGAACACCCCGGCCTCTACGAGCAGTTGAGCGCCGAGGACAACCTGGAGTTCTACGGCCGCGTCTATCGCCTGCCACCAGCCGAACGGCGGGGGCGCATCAAGGAACTGCTGACCCACATGGGCCTGTGGGAGCGGCGCAGGGACTCCGCCGGCAAGTGGAGCAAGGGCATGAAGCAGAAGCTGGCCCTGGCCCGGGCGCTGCTGCACCGGCCCGCGCTGATCTTCCTGGATGAGCCGACGGCCGGGCTGGACGTGCAAGCGGCTGTGGCCGTGCGCGACGATCTGTCTTCCCTGGCTGCTCGCGAGGGGGTAACGGTCTTTCTGACCACGCACAACATGACCGAGGCGGAGAAGCTGTGCGGCCGGGTGGCGGTGATTCGCCAGGGAAAACTAGTGGCGGTAGGTCATCCCGATGAGCTGCGCGCTCGATCCGGCACACCTCACGTGGAGATAGTGGGGCGTGGCTTCCACGAGCAGGCCCTGGCCCTGTTGCGGGCGCGGCCGGAGGTGGCGTCTGCCGAGGTGCACAATGGACGCCTGGTAATCGAACTACACCAAGAGACGGAGGCTGCTCCTCTGGTCAGCCTGTTGGTGAGTGCTGGTGCGCAGGTAGAGGAAGTCCGCCATGGCAAGGCCAGCCTGGAAGAGGTCTTCCTGACCCTGATGGAGGAAGAGAAATGATTGCGGACATTCTGACCGTGATGTGGAAAGAGTGGAAGGAGTTCCTTACACGCCGGGGGAGAACGCGAGGCACCATCCTGACTCTGCTGGTCTTGCTCGCTCCCTTCAGTATTTTCTTCCCCCTGCAGATGGGGCGTGACTGGGTGGAATCGCCGGTTGCGCTAGGCTTCGCGTTGTGGATGCCACTCTTCCTGGTGCCAGGTGTGGTTGCGGACTCTTTCGCCGGGGAACGCGAGCGGCATACGTTGGAGACGCTGCTGGCCAGTCGTCTATCGGATCGAGCCATCTTGTTCGGCAAAACCGGCGCGGCGGTGATCTACGGCTGGGGACTGACCCTGGCCGCGACATTGCTGGCATTGATCACGGTGAACGTCTCATTCAGAGGCGGCGAGCTACTTCTTTATCCCCCTGCCATCAGCTTGGGTATCGCAGTGTCTAGTCTGCTGACAGCCTGGCTTGCGGCTGGGATCGGTGTGTTGGTCTCGTTGCGGGCATCATCCGTGCGGCAGGCGCAACAATCAATGAGCATAGCAATGATGTTACTGCTATTTGTGCCTGTCTTTGGCGTCCAGGCGCTGCCAGATGAATGGCGAGCACATTTGGCTGTAATATTGACCGCCGTGAACGTCACAATGGCAGTGCTAGGCGCAGCAGTCCTTGTAGTTGCGCTCGACGTCGGATTGCTTGCGGGCGCGATGATGCGCTTCCGGCGGGCGCGGTTGGTTCTGGGTTAAGAGAGGAGAAGAGATGATTGGCGACATCTTGACTCTGATGTGGAAGGAGCGCAGGGCCCTGTTCGGCAATTGGGCCAGTCGCTCCAGGTTGTTGACGATGCTGCTGACTCCTGTCATGCTGAGCACCGTGTTTCCTGTCCCTTGGGGGCCGGATTGGGTGGAGGATTTCCCGTCACTCATCATCGCGGTGATCGCACCAGCGCTTCTGGTGGCTGTGATGATCCCCGATTCCTTTGCCGGCGAGCGAGAGCGGTACACGCTGCCGACGCTGCTGTCCAGCCGCCTGCCGGATCGGGCCATCCTGCTCGGCAAGATGATCACGCCAGTCGTCGTGGGCTGGGGTACCGCGCTGCTGTGTGCCCTCCTGAGCCTAGTTATAGTCAACGTAGTGCACGGGGAAGGCCACTTCCTCTTCTACACACCACCCATCGCCCTGGGCATCTTGGCCCTGAGCTTCCTCACAGCAACGATCATGGCCGGGGCTGGGGTGCTCACCTCGCTGCGCGCGGCCACCGTGCAGCAGGCAGCGCAGAAGCTGTTGGCCCTGATCCTCGTGCCGGCCATGGCGGCGCAGGTGGGACCGCTGCTTTTTCGAGCCCAGCTCACCAGTTGGCTCAAGGAAGTGAAAGTCAACGGCGTGCAGCTTCTGGCCATCATCGTAGTCGTCATGGCCGTGATAGATGTGGGGTTGCTTTTGGCAGCCATGGTTCGTTTCAAACGAGCGCGCTTGATTTTGGATTGAGGACGGCCCGGGTACGCGCAGCCAATGTTGCTACCGCGCCGCTCTCTAGGTAAGGAGGAACACAAAATGCGTAAAGTGTGGTTCCTGATCACTGTGCTGGTGCTCACGCTGCTCGCCGGCTGCGAAACGCCCGCGGTCAAGCCATCGCTGACCGCCGTGCCCACCCTGGCGCCTACCCAGACCATCAGCAATAGCGAATACCTGAGCATCTTTGCAACGGTGTGGCAAACGGTGAACGACAAATACTTTGACCCCACCTTTGGCGGCCTGGATTGGCGCGCGGCCCGCGAGCGCTACCGGCCACTGATCGCCGCCGCCCAGGATGACAAAACGTTCTACGGGACGATCAACAAGATGCTGTTCGAATTGAACGTCTCGCACATCGCCGTTGTCCCGCCGGACGAAAAAGAGCAAATGGAGCCAATCATGGCAGCAGAGGGCAGCATCGGAGTTGACGTTCGGCTGTTGGATGGTGAGGCGGTGATCACGTCCGTCCGGCCGGGATCGCCGGGAGAGCAGGCCGGACTGCGCCCTGGCTTGGTCGTCCAACTCCTCAACGGGAAAACTGTCCAGCAGTGGGCAAGCGAGGTCTGGCGCATCCCACCGCTCCACGAGCGCAACGAGCGCAAGCGCGTCACCAGCAAGCTCCAGGAGCAGCTCTATGGGTCGCTCGATACAGCGGTTGATCTTGTCTATCTGGACGCGCACGGTGAGACCCGCGAGGTAACCATCCAGCGGGCACAGCGGGATGGCCGTGTTGTCCTGAGCCCTGAGCTGCCTCCCCTCTATGTGGAATTCGCAAGCAGACGGCTTGATGAGGAGATTGGCTACATCCGCTTTAACGCCTTCGTGCCGCCGATAGATCAACGCTTCCCGCAAGCCCTGGAATCGTTGCGCGACATGCGTGGTCTGATTATTGACCTGCGCGGCAACGCCGGCGGCGTCTTCCCGGTCAGAAAGGGACTGGCGGAGCAACTCGTCAGGGAGCGGGCATTGTTCTGGAGCTACAAAGGCAGAGACGTGATCCAGGAAGTCTATCTTGAGCCGGTCCCCAACGCCTACAGTGGCCCACTCGTCGTGCTCATTGACGTGATGAGCGCTTCCTCTGCCGAGGAATTCAGCGGCGCGCTGCAGGCCATTGGCCGCGCCGTGGTCGTTGGAGAGCGCAGCGCAGGAATCTGTGTGGTCGCGGATGTGATGCAGTTGCCGAACGGCGCGGTGCTGATGTACCCCGCTGCGCAGACCCGGACGGCAGATGGCACGGTGCTCGAAGGGCGGGGCGTCATCCCAGATATCACCGTAACCCTGGAGCGTAGCCAGCTTTTGGCAGGGATCGATGCCCAATTGGAAGCTGGTATCAATTACATCTTGACTGCTCGCAGCCGGTAGTTGGCCTTAGAGGAGGGAGGACGCAGATGAGCATGAGCACACAGACCAAGATCGCCCTGGGATCAGTGCTGGCCACCGTCGGGGCGCTGGGCATGGTGTTGTCACTACTTCTGGGGTGGTCAGCGGCACCTCGCCCCTGGGGATTCCTGTTGGGGTTCCTTGTCGGGGTGCTGGCCGGGCTTGGCGCTACGCTCTCAGTCTCGGCGCTGATCGAGCGCCGGCGTGGCAGCTAGAGGCGCTCACTCCAGCACGTGGCGCGGCTCAGACGCCTGCCATCGGGCGGCGGCGCCGGCCAAAGAAAAATCCAGGCAAGGAGTCAGGAAGATGAAATACAGGGTCCACCGCCTGAAAGCCAATTCTTCTTGTCATTTCTCTATGCTTCTAACTATCGGGCTGGTGCTCGCGCTGCTCGCCGGCTGCGGAGCGCCCAGCGCGACGCCGGTCCCGCCCACCACCGCGCCGGCAGCGACCCGCACGCCTGTGCCGCCACCAACTGCAGCGCCGGCGCGAACCAACACTCCTTTGCCAGCGCCAACGCCCGCGCCGCCCCAGGTGACTGCCCGCCCGGCCAGCGGCAGCCTGATCGCCTTTTCTTCCGATCAGGATGGGGATTTCGAGATCTGGATCATGGACGCCGACGGCAGCGGCCAGCGAAAACTGACGGATAACAACGCTGTGGACTGGTCACCGGCCTGGTCGCCAGACGGCAACCGGATCGCCTTCGTCTCCAACCGCGACGGCAACGACGAGATTTACAGCATGAATGCCGATGGCAGCAACGTGCGCCGGTTGACCCAGACGGCTAACGCCGATGAGAGCTTCCCCGCCTGGTCGCCGGATGGACTGCAGATCAGCTTCGATTCGAACCGAGGCGGCAACTGGGACATCTACGTGATGGCGAGTGATGGGTCGGGTGTGCGCCGTCTGACCGAGCACCCCAGCGAAGATTGGATCACCTCCTGGTCGCCGGATGGCCGGCGGATCGCGTTCGAATCCAAACGGGACGGTAATTACGAAATCTACGTGATGAACGCTGATGGCACGAACCAGCAGCGCCTGACCCAGAACGCCGTCCACAATGGCGCGCCCAAGTGGTCGCCCGCTGGATCGAAAATCGCCTTTTTCTCCCGGCGAGACGGCAACTATGAAATCTACGTCATGGACTCAGATGGCGCTAACGCGAAGCGTTTGACCAACCACCCGGCAGAGGATAGCTTTCCCTCCTGGTCGCCGGATGGCGGGCAAATCGTCTTCTCCTCTGGGCGCGACGGCCACGATGAAATCTACGTCATGAACGCTGATGGCAGCAACGTGCGCCAGTTGACCGACAATGGGGCGCAAAACTGGTCCCCAGCCTGGCAGCCGACCTCACGTCGGTAGTAATTTGGAAAGGAGTATCAAACATGTCTACCCGTTCCATATCCCTCATCGCCCTGCTGATCGTTCTGACCTTGCTCGTTGGCTGTGAGACCGCCGGGCCGGCGCCGACCTCTACGCCAATACCACCGCCCAGCGCCACTCCGGCCCCGCCCACCGCCACGCCTGTGCCACCAACAGCGACGGCTGTGCCCCCCACCGCCACCCCGGCACCAACGGCCACGGTCACCCCCTTGCCACCCCTCAGCGGCAGCGGCGGCGGGGTGCTTGCTTTCTTTACCTTCAACCCGGCCAATCGGCAATCAGCGATCCAGGTGATGAATGCGGATGGTAGCAGCTTGCGCTCACTTCCCGGCACCGCAGGCGCGGCTACGGTCGCTTGGTCACCAGATGGAAAGCGGATCGCATTCATCGTTCACCACAACGACAACGACTGGTCCATGTATATCGCCAATGCCGATGGCAGCAATCGGCAGCGATTGACACAGGGGAATCTCGACCATTTCCCCCGCTGGTCTCCTGATGGTACGCAGATGGTATTCTGCCGGAATGGCAACGTCTGGGTCATGCGTGTCTCCAACGAGCCAACTCCCAAAGTCAGCGACTTGCGGCAGTTGACCACCGATCCGAAAGAATACGCCTCGGTCCCGGCCTGGTCGCCCGCGCCGCCTGGCGGCGGCACAGGTGGCACCCAGATCGCCTTCGCCTCTCAAATGGGCAATGCGCATGGAACCGCAAGTTACGAGGACCCTACCACTGCCGAAATCTACGTGATGAATGCGGATGGCTCCGGCCGACACAAGTTGACCGATAACAAAGCGACGGATGGGGGACCCGCCTGGTCGCCTGACGGCAAGCGCATCGCGTTTACTTCCAACCGCGACGGCAAATTCCAGATCTACGTGATGAACGCGGATGGCAGCAATGTCCAGCGATTGACCCAGAGCAATGCGAACGACACGGAGCCGGCTTGGTCGCCGGACGGCAAGCGGATCGTCTTTTCCTCTGACCGAGACGGCAACTTCGAGATCTACGTCATGGACGCCGACGGTCGCAATCCGGTGCGCTTGACCAACCTTCCAACGTTCGACTTTGGGCCGGCCTGGAAACCCGTACCGTAGCTTCGCGTGTTTTGAAAGAATCTACCACTCACGAGGAGATGAAAGCATGTTCAGGCTAACGACGGTCATCACCAGCATCCTGCTTATTTCGCTCATCTTGACTGGTTGTGAGCCGGCACAGCCCACGCCCATCCCCACGGCCACGCCAGCGCCACCCACCGCCACTTCCGTACCACCTGTGCCCCTAACGGCCACACGGACTCTGCCCACAGCGACGGCCGTGCCCCCGACTGCTGCCCCGACAGCTTTGCCGCCCCTTAGTGGCAGCGGCGGTGGCGTGATCGCCTTCAGCTCCAACCGCGATGGCGACTATGACATCTATGTGATGGACGTTCCCGGTGGGACGGACGCCGCTGGCGCCGAACCCAACTGGCGACAACTGACGAACGATCCCGGCACGGAAGGCTATGCCGCCCTGTCACCCGATGGCAGGAAAATCGCCTTCTACGCCTACACTGACCGAACCATCTGGTCGATATACGTGATGGATGCCAACGGCGACAACCGGCAGCGATTGACCAACCGGAAAGGCTGCATGGATAGCGCCCCGGCCTGGTCCCCGGATGGCGCCCAGATCGCCTTTGCGTCACAGCAGGGAGACGATTTCGAGATATGGACGATGAATGCCGACGGAAGCTCCCAACGAAAGCTCGAGGGGGTTTCAGGCGGTGGCCCCAAGTGGTCGCCCGACGGTACCAAGATCGTCTTTCACACGGAAGGCCGGGACGACTCGGAGATCGTGGTGATGGACGTCGACGGAACCAACCAGCGCCCGTTGACCGCCAATGACGCCCAAGATTGGTGGCCCGATTGGTCGCCCGACGGATCCCAGATCGTCTTTATGTCTGACCGCGACGGCAACTGGGAGATCTATGCCATGGACGCCGACGGCGTGAACCAGCGGCGGTTGACAGACGATGGCGCCGAGGATCGGAAACCAGCTTGGTCGCCGGACGGCGCCCAGATCGTGTACACCTCCGACCGCGATGGCGACATGGAGATTTTCGTCATGAAGGCCGACGGCGCGAACCAACGACAACTGACGCGCAATTCGACGCGGGAAATCCAGCCCGCCTGGTGGCCCGCCGACAACTGAGAGCCAGGCAACGCCGACGATGCCTGTTTCACCCACCGCAACGCCGGCATCGCCGACGGCGACGCCGGAAAACAACGCACTAGCCCATTCGCTTCCCCTGACGCTCACCTTCATTGATAATAGCTGCTTCCTGATCGCGGCCGGTGGAGAAAAGATCCTCACGGATGCGTCGGGATTGATCCCGGCAGCGGTCTGGAAGTCAATAGAGCAGGCCCAGCCGCCTTTCGATGACATTGACTTGTTCCTGGTCACTCATGTTCATGAGGATCACTTTGACGCCGAATTGGCCCGGGCGTACCTGGAGCGGAACCCCCAGGACATCTTTGTGTCCACCCGGGAAACGGTGGATCTGCTGCAGAAAGACTACCCGGCCTTCGAGAAGGCGCAGGAGCGGGTGAAAGCCTTTGAGCCCGGGGAAGGGGAGAGGATATCGGTCACCTTGAACGGGATCGACCTGGAGATCCTTAACCTGCCGCATGGCGTGCCGGTGACAAACCTCGGCTTCATCGTGCACATCGGCGACTGGAAGATATTGCACACGGGAGATGTAGACCAGGCAACAGCCCTGCAGTCCTATGAGATCGCCAAGGAGCAGATCGACGTCGCCTTCGTGCCGTATTATTTCCCCTGAATCCATAACTCACACAATGGGTTTTTGAGTGGGGGCCAGGGCCATGGCTTTGGCCTCCACGGTGGCGATCATCTTGCCACGTTGGCGTTTGAAACGACGCCGCATCTGATATGGTC
>Ga0233423_10000426_pt1 | contig 22791 bp, 19 predicted proteins | sample Watercolumn_Mata_FD_180713 | JGI IMG/M metagenome (GOLD analysis project Ga0233423, IMG submission 180713) | Freshwater microbial communities from Lake Matano, South Sulawesi, Indonesia - Watercolumn_Matano_2014_112_MG | ecosystem: Environmental > Aquatic > Freshwater > Lake | place: Indonesia...
ATTTCCTCATCTCTCATCTTTTGATACTTCGCTTGGAGTTTTTGATTTATCTGTTCCATTCGTTCAGGTTGGATGAATAACGAAGTAATAATATTTCGTTCACGTGATTTCTTCTTGCCTGTAGATGCCCAGGGCGTTTCCCTTTGAGGAAGCGATCCAGCAACAGGTAGAACAACTTTTTCCATCATCTGGCCAAGTGCGCCATCGGCAAGTATCAATGCTGGATTACGATATTTTTCGCTCAACCGAAATCCTTCGAAAACAAAGTCGACCATTTCTTGTACCGATGCTGGAGCAAGCACGATTAGATTATAATCTCCGTGTCCACCACCTTTAACGGCTTGAAAATAATCTCCTTGTGATGGTTGTATTGTACCAAGACCCGGTCCACCTCGTTGAACATCGACGATAAGTGCTGGCAGCTCTGCCGATGTCATGTACGAAATACCTTCCTGCATTAGACTAATGCCTGGACCTGAGGAAGAAATCATAACACGTGCGCCAGCGCCCGAAGCACCGTAGATCATGTTAATAGCAGCAAGTTCACTTTCCGCCTGAAGAATAATAACACCAGGATGTTCAGGAACATGTGCTGTTAGGTATTCCAGCACTTCCGATTGTGGCGTGATAGGATAACCAAAGTACGCTTTCATTCCAGCACGGAATGCAGCCTCTGCGAGCGCTTCATTACCTTTCATCAATCGAATATCAGAAGTTTTTTGTTCCTGTGTTGCCATGAGTATGCTTTTAATAATTCATCATGTTGATGCTGGTTGTGGAACTACCTTTGGTTGTTTTACTTGTCGATAAACCGTAATTGCACTATCCGGACATACAATCGCACAATTCACACAACCAGTACATGTATCGTTCTTCAATTGTGCGTAATGGTATCCCTTCAGATTGAGTTTGGGAGACATCTCCAAACAATCTTGCGGGCATGAAGTTATACACAGCTCACATCCTTTACAGATGTCGGTTGCAACAATGATAGTGCCTCGAATCATTTATATATCCCTCTTATAAAACACTCGCATACACCAAAAAAATCAATACCATAGGATTCTCATTTCTCAAGTAATGTGCCACATCAAGCACAAATAGCTTTTCTGCTTAAAAGCAGGAATCATCAAAAAAGAAATTCCTCCTTAGCACTTTTAGGAAGATTTGATAGATGCTTTCCCGAAAGCGATAAGTGTGTGGAATTAATACACAACCGAGAATTCCAATATTTTCGATGAGCTCTTACATTACTTCCTGGATCACCTTACCAAAGATCGTAAAACTTCGTCTGGTGTTCCTGGAGGATGTTCTGCGATACGTTGCGCCTCTGCTACAGCGACTGCAGTAATATTAACAATATCGTTTACATCGCAGCCAGGAACAAGTAAATACACTGGACGTCGAATTCCGAGTAACATCGGACCTATGGCTGTTGCCCCACCGAGTTTTGCAAGAAGTTTATAAGCAATATTTGCTGAACCAAGGTCAGGACAAATGAGCACATTCGCATCTCCCTTAATCTGGCTGAAAGAGAAAAATTCCGATACTATATCCGGACTCACCGCTGTATCAGCCATAATTTCTCCATCAACTATAAGATTTGGAGCTTTTTGTCGGACAATTTCAGTTGCACGACGTACTTTTTCCGATAAGGCGTGTTGGGTACTTCCAAAGTTACTGAACGAAAGCATTGCTACCTTCGGCTCTAAATTCATGTAGAGTGCTTTTTCTGCTGTTAATAATGCTATATCGGCAAGTGTCTCAGCATCCGGATCTATATTCACCGTTGCATCGGAAATAAAGATTGTTTCATTTTTGAAGACCATCATATACGCGCCGCATATTCGGCGAACACCAGGGCGCGTTCCAATGATTTGTAGTGCCGGTCGTATTGTCTCCGGATAATGTTCCGTCAGACCCGAAACTAGACCGTCGGCATCTCCCATTTCCACCATCATCATTCCATAGACATTATAGTTATTCCGTAAAAGTTGTTGTGCGGAAGCGATGGTCATCCCCTTACGCTTACGTTTATTGTACAACGTGCTGACATATTCTTCGAAGCGGGGAGATTTTCTGGGGCGAATCATTTCAACTCCTGCCAGGTCAAGTCCGAGATCCTTAATGCGTTGATTAATGATATCAGATGTTCCTATAAGAATCGGTGTTGCAATACCCTCGTCAAGTAGCATCTGTGCTGCACGAAGTATTTTATCTTCTTCACCTTCCGGGAAAACAATACGCTTCGGCTCGGATTTCGCTTTGTTGATATAGAATCGCATTACTTCGCGTGATTTACCAAGGCGGCCTTCAAGACTATCGCGATATTGGTCAAAATCCTTAATTGGTGTTCTGGCAACTCCGGTCTCCATAGCAGCTTTTGCAACGGCAATGGTTTCCCAGAATAGGACTCGCGGATCGAATGGTTTTGGAATGATATATTCCTTTCCGAATTCCATTCGTTTCTTGCCATATGCTTTTAATACATTATCCGGAACATCTTCTTTCGCTAACTTTGCAAGAGCACTGGATGCAGCGATTTTCATTTTATCGTTGATCTCTGTTGCACGTACATCCAATGCGCCGCGGAATATGAATGGAAATCCGAGCACATTATTTACCTGATTCGGAAAATCCGATCGGCCGGTTGCCATAATAATATCATCGCGGGCTTCTACTGCATCATTGTAGGTAATCTCTGGATCTGGATTTGCCATTGCAAATACAATCGGCTTATCCGCCATCGACTTCACCATTTCTTTGGATAAGACACCCTTCGCCGATACACCACAGAACACATCAGCGCCCCTCATTGCATCCGCTAGTGAGCGAGCATTCGTATCAACCGCGAAATATTCCTTGTAGGGATTCATTCCCTCTACACGACCTTTATAGACTACACCTTTGGTATCAACTAGAATCATATTCTCGCGTCTGATTCCCAAGCTTTCATAAAGCTTTGCACAAGCAATCCCAGCAGCTCCAGCACCACTAAACACAACTCTCACCTTGTCAATTTGTTTTCCCTGTATTTCAAGTGCATTGATTAGCGCTGCTCCACTGATAATTGCAGTTCCATGTTGATCATCATGGAAAACTGGAATGTTCATGGTCTTCTTTAATGTTTCTTCTATATAGAAACATTCTGGTGCTTTGATGTCTTCGAGATTAATGCCTCCAAAGGTAGGTTCGAGTAATTGCACGGCTTTGATTACTTCATCGGGATTATGTGTATTGAGCTCGATATCGAACACATCGATATCAGCAAAGCGTTTGAACAGCACACCCTTTCCTTCCATTACCGGTTTACCGGCAAGAGCTCCGATATCACCAAGACCGAGTACTGCTGTCCCGTTTGAAACAACAGCGACTAGATTTCCTTTTGAAGTATATTTGTAAGCATCTTCTGGATTTGCTTCGATCTCTAAACACGGATCAGCAACTCCGGGTGTGTAAGCAAGCGAGAGATCACGTTGCGTTTGGCATGGCTTTGATGGTATAACTTCGACCTTACCTTTTCGACCCATCGAATGATAGTCGAGTGCTTCTTGTTTACGAATCATAAAATCCTCCGTCTGTTGGAGTTGAATTGAATAAAGAATAGTGGAAGAGTATAATAAGTTTTAAGAAGGAAGGCAACCGTTATACTGTTCTGGAAAAAATCGGTTTTTCCTTCGCTAATTTGGGGAGGTAAGCATCGAAACACATAGCAATATTGCGAAGTAAAAATCGTCCGGTATCCTGAATAACAATACGGTTCGGTTCAATAGACAGTAGTTGATGAGGTAAAAATTCTTTTAACTTCGCAAGGGAATCAGCAAAATATTTATCAAATTCAATATTATACTTTCGCTCTACGTCCCGCTTGTCTAATTCGAGATCGCACATCAATCGCATAATCACGTACTTACGAAGTTGATCATCGGGTGACATTTTATAACCGAGAATAATCGGGAACTCTCCCGCATTTACGAGTTTATGATAATCTGATAATTCTTTCGCATTCTGAGCATAGACTGTTCCGAAATGTGAGATTGCTGACATTCCAAATCCAAACAAATCAGCACCTGCTTTGATGGAATATCCTTGAAAATTCCGATGAAGATTTTTCTTATTTTGTTCCATCGCAAGTTCATCAGTGGGTTTTGCGAAATGATCCATACCTACATAAATGTATCCAGCACTCATTAAAGTATTAATGATAAGTTGAAGAATATGCAGTTTCGATTCGGCACTTGGTAATTGATCTTGATGAAGTAGCTTTTGATGTGGTTTCATCCACGGCACATAGGCAAAATTGAAAGCAGCAATCCGTTCCGGCGATAAATCAATAACCTTATCAAGTGTACGTTTGAACGATTCTACTGTCTGTAACGGAAGTCCATAGATGAGATCAAGATTGATGCTCTTTATACCAAGATCACGCGACCATTTGAATACTTGCTTTGTCAATTCCTCTGGTTGTTGTCGATTAACTGCTTTCTGAACATCCTCATTAAAATCCTGAACCCCAAGACTAAACCTGTTTGCTCCACCATCGACAAATGCCTGTAAATGATCAAACGACAATTCACGTGGATCAACTTCTACGCTGACCTCAGCTTCTGGAGCAAATGTAAACCTCTTACGAATAAATTTTGCAAGATCGCTAATTTCTTCCGGTGTAAGGTACGACGGCGTTCCCCCACCCCATGCCATTTGCACAACACGTCTCTCAGGTGAAATCAGGGAAGCAGTTCGAGCAATCTCTTTTTTCAATGTCACTAAATACTCTGCAATCTTTTGTCTGTTCCTTGTTACAATGGCATTGCAACCGCAAAAGTAGCAAAGCGTGTCGCAAAATGGAATGTGCAGGTAGAGCGAGACTGGAGCAGTACTATTCTGATTATTATCAACTAAATCCTGTTCAAAATTCTTTGCTGAATAATCCGAAGAAAATACAGGAGCCGTTGGATAACTAGTATATCGAGGTCCCGGACGATCGAATTGTTTTAGAATAGAGAGAAGATTGTCGTCAATGTATGACATATGGTTATTGGAAATGGACGCTGGTAAGCGAACATCTAAATATTAGATGTGCGTCTTTTTCCGTTTATGGGTCTTATGCCCTTTTTGAACACAGTGTGAGCAGAGCTCGGCAGTTGGATGTTTCTTCAGGTGAGCTGTGGAAATCTTTCTGCCACATGAAAGGCATACTCCATACTTTTGCGGCAATGAATCGTTCAGCGCATCTTCAATGACCTTACCATCTGTTCCTGCAAGAAGCATGCGCTCACACATCGCCGAAGGATCTGTTTTGCAAGGTTGAACCGGTTGATCGCAATAGGGGCAGACAAGATCTTTACCGTCTTTCAGTGAACGCACCCAAGGTGACTTAGACATTTTATCCAAGTTCTTACTTAATGCCTTCACCAGAATCTTTTTTCTCATCTGATGTTCTTCCGGATTATTCATACCGATCCTCTTTCTCCTAAACACAGGGAAAGAAAAATCGGTTCCTGCTTAATGATCGAATTATATTAAAAGCTTGTACCTGTTTAGTGCTTTCATATAATTCGCGCGTTCGTACGCGGAGGGTTCAGCAATCGATTTATGGCTAAGACTGCCTTTCATCTGCTCAATGGATTCGTATTCATGCTCCTTCATCCACCGCTCTAAATCCTTTAACACTTTGCTGATGTATTCCGGCCCATGCATCAACAATGCGGAACACATCATCGTAACATCAGCACCAACCATAGTAAGTTTCAACACATCTTCTGCTGTATGTATCCCACTTGTTGCCGCGAGGCTTGCCTTCACCTTACCATATAGAACACCAATCCAACGCATTGGAAGTCGGTTTGCATACGATGTGCTTAGTTCAACCCCTGGTTTTACATCTAATTCATCTAAGTCAATATCAGGTTGATAGAAACGGTTGAAAAGTACCAATCCATCCGCTCCTTCACGAACAAATCGCTGAATCATATTCGGAATAGAGCTAAAAAACGGACTGAGTTTCAATGCAATTGGAATTTTTACAGCCTGGCGAACTTGTTTCAAGACATCGACGTACCTGTTTTCTACATCAGTCCCAGCCATTGTACCATCGGTTGGAAGATAATATACATTCAATTCTAACGCCGAAGCTCCTGCCTCAGCCATTTTCTTTGCGTACGATGTCCAGCCACCAGGAGTAACACCATTTAAACTGGCTATAACAGGTATTTCAAGCTTGCTAGAAGCCTTAGCAACCAATTCCAGATATTCTTCTGGACCGAATTGATAATCACCAATGTCTGGAAAATATGAAAGCGCTTCGGCATAGCTTTCTGCACCGTAGGATTTATAATGCGTCAACGATTCTTCCTCATGCGTAATTTGTTCTTCGAACAACGAGTGCATAACGATTGCAGATGCTCCTGCATCTGCAAGACGACGCATAGAGTCCATCGATCGGGACAACGGACTTGCTGATGCAACAATGGGATTCTGTAATGTTAATCCTAAATATTTCGTTGATAGATCCATAAACTACTCCTAATGGATTTGAATGTGCGCAATACTATCTATTCTCAAAACCTTTCATAATACCAGGAAAGTTCCACTGAGCAAAAAAATGTCATATTCCAAATACAGTAACCAATCTCTATTCTTGTTTTAATAACAAGAGTGGAAATCGACTGGATTTAATTTGACGACGGTGTTTTTGACTCTGAACTTTCGTGGGCAAACTGCTCGTAAATAGCCCAGCGTACTTTTACGTCTTCCTCGGCCAGTTTTAGTAATTCTTTAGCTCGATCGGGATGGCTTTTCGTTAGTACATTGAAGCGTGTTTCCATAGATGTAAATTCTGACAATGCGCCTTTTGGTGCCTTCGAATCGAGTTTAAAAGGATTTTTCCCTTCTTTAATCAATTCAGGATTATATCGGAAGAGTGGAAAATATCCAGTATCGACGGCAACTTTCTGATTTGTCATTCCGCGCGCCATATCGATACCATGTGCGATACAGTGTGAATACGCAATGATGATAGACGGTCCATCATATGCTTCTGCTTCTATGAATGCACGTACAGTTTGCGCGTCATTTGCACCCATGGCTATACGAGCTACATACACATTATTATACATCATCGCTAACAATGAAAGATCCTTCTTTGCAGTTGGTTTGCCTGCTGCAGCAAACTTTGCAACTGCGGCTCGATTTGTTGATTTTGACATCTGTCCACCGGTGTTGGAATAGACCTCAGTATCGAGCACAAGAATATTAACATTTTTGCCGGATGCAAGAACGTGATCCAAGCCTCCATATCCAATGTCATATGCCCAACCATCACCACCCATAATCCAAACTGATCGTTTAACCAAGTTATCGGCAATGCTAAGAAGCCGTTTCGCTTCTGGTTTGTTTATAGATGCAAGTTTTTCTTTTAAAGCCTTTACACGTTCTCGTTGTTCGTAAATATCAGCCTCAGTTTTCTGATCTGCTTCAATGAGCGCGGTCGCAAGATCGACACCAATGTCAACGGAAAGTGCCGTCACATATTCCTTCGCCATTTCGTTTAACTTGTCAATCGTCAAACGCATACCGAGTCCGAATTCTGCATTGTCTTCAAATAATGAATTCGACCATGCCGGACCACGTCCATTTGCATCTTGTGTCCAAGGAGTCGTTGGAAGATTTCCACCATAGATTGATGTGCATCCGGTTGCATTTGCAACAAGCATCCGATCACCGAATAATTGGCTTGCCAGTTTGATATATGGTGTTTCACCACAACCGGAACATGCACCGCTATACTCGAATAATGGGAGAAGGAATTGTGAGCCTTTAACTGCATCAACTTTGACATTGCGACGGTCAATTTCCGGTAATCCCAGGAAGAATTCATAATTTATTCTTTCCTGCTCACGAATAGCCGGTTGCAGCTTCATATTAATTGCCTTCACTTTTGCTTCTTTCTTGCTCTTCGCTGGGCAAACCTCTACGCAGAGACTGCAACCTGTACAATCTTCCGGCGCTACCTGCACAGAGTATTTCATGCCTTTGTATTCAGGGCCTTTATAATCCATCGATTTGAAGGTTGATGGTGCAGAGGCGAGTTTTGCAGCATCGAATACCTTCGTACGAATTGCCGCGTGTGGACAGACAATTGCACATTTATTACACTGAATGCAGATGTCCATTTCCCATACAGGAATTTCAAGGGCAATATTCCGTTTTTCCCATTGCGCTGTTGCCGTGGGGAAAGTTCCATCGATTGGCATTGCAGAAACAGGAAGTTGTTCACCGTTTCCGGCAATTATCATAGCTGTTACATTTCTAACAAAGTCAGGCGCTTTGTCGGAAACCACAGGTGGCATATCAATTGAGCTTGTAACACTCGATGGCACTTTTACTTCAAAAAGGTTGGCAAGCGTCTGATCGACAGCTTCGAAGTTTTTCTGAACAACTGCTTCACCCTTTTTGCCGTAAGTTTTCTGAATAGATTTCTTAATCGCCGCAATTGCTTCATCTTTAGGCAAGACACCTGAAATCGCAAAGAAACACGTCTGCATAATTGTATTCACACGACTGCCCATTCCAGTATTCTTCGCTACTTCGTATCCATCAATAACGAAGAACTTCATTTTCTTATCAATAAGTTGTTTTTGAATGTGCTTGGGCAAATGATTCCATACTTCATCTTTATTATAAATACTGTTTAATAGGAATGTACTGCCAGGTGTAGCCGACTGGAGAACATCGAATTTTTCAAGGAAGAACCATTGGTGACATGCAACAAAACTTGCTTTATTGATTAAATAAATAGATCGAATCGGGCGCGGACCGAAGCGCAAGTGAGATGTGGTTGTAGAACCAGATTTCTTTGAATCGTAGACAAAATATCCTTGCGCAAAATTGTCTGTGTCTTCTCCAATGATCTTAATAGAATTCTTGTTTGCACCAACTGTTCCATCCGCACCTAATCCATAGAAAATTGCTCGAACGACATCATCGCGTTCAACACTGAAATTTGGATCGAATGAAAGACTCGTATGTGCCACATCATCATTAATTCCGATAGTAAAATGATTCTTGGGTTGCGATTTTGTTAATTCATCAAATACTGCTTTTACCATGGTTGGAGTAAATTCCTTAGAAGATAATCCATATCTACCACCAATCACCCGGGGCATAATTTTAATAGGTGATGTGCCAGCAGCTATCATTTCATTTAACGCTGTCACAACATCAAGGTATAGTGGTTCGCCTGTTGCGCCTGATTCTTTAGTTCTATCTAGAACCGCAATACTTTTTACCGTTGAAGGAAGTGCTTTCACAAAATGTTCAACTGAGAAAGGCCGATATAACCGTACTTTTAAAAGACCTATCTTCTCACCTTTTTCAGTCAAGTACTCAACGGTCTCATGAACTGTTTCAGCACCCGAACCCATAATGATAATAACACGATCGGCATCAGGAGCACCAACATATTCGAATAACTTATACTCACGGCCAACGAGTTTACCAAACTTATCCATTGCTTTTTGAACAATTCCCGGCACAGCATTATAATAGAGATTTGCAGTTTCGCGTGCTTGGAAGAAGACGTCCGGATTTTGTGCAGAGCCACGCAGTACTGGCTTTTCCGGTGTTAACGCACGCTCACGGTGCTTTTGAACTAATTCATCACTGATCATCGCTTTTAAATCGGCATCACTGAGTTGTTCAATTTTCATAACTTCATGCGATGTACGGAAACCATCGAAGAAATGTATAAACGGTACTCGTGATTCTAATGTTGACGCATATGCTATGAGAGCCAAATCCATTGTTTCTTGCACCGAATTCGCAGCTAACATTGCCCATCCACATTGGCGCGTTGCCATCACATCACTATGATCACCAAAAATGGAAAGTGCGTGTGTTGCTACAGTGCGAGCAGCAACATGAAATACCGTTGATGTTAGCTCGCCAGCAATTTTATACATATTGGGAATCATCAATAGCAGGCCTTGTGCTGCAGTAAAAGTACAGGATAACGCTCCAGCTTGTAAGGCACCGTGTACCGCGCCGGCAGCTCCTCCCTCACTCTGCATTTCAACTACTTGCGGAACGGTACCCCATAGATTTTTCCGCCCCAAAGCCGACCATTCGTCGGCCCACTCACCCATGTTTGAGGATGGAGTAATGGGATAAATTGCAATTACTTCATTTAACTTATGGGCAACATAGGCTGCTGCCTCGTTGCCATCAATTGTAACTTTTATACGTCCATTCTTTGAGTCAGACATTGTAGTATTCTCTTTTCTTTAGTCGTTGATGAAAAAGTTCACAGTTTGTTTTGAAGGCAAGAATTGTTCCGTTTTATGGCCCTAAAAACATATTAATTTCGCAAAAAATGTCTGAAACTTCAAAGTGAATTCGCAGTTCTGCGAGAGAAACCAAAATCGATTGGCAGATTTAGAAGATATGCTTAAAACAACAAGACGTCGGTTTATTAGCCAAAGTCTTTGCTTCTTTATAGGTTTCTCTGTAATATTTTCGCATTCTTGACTAACAAATACAGAGAATGCCAATTTTGCTTCACAAAGAAATGAGAGGCAAAATCGTCTCTATCAATCAATTAAAACTGATTAATATATATGATGCTCGTAAAAATCATCGCAAAAATAATATCCCCAATGATGGGAAAAACAAAGTATCAGAAGGATTTTGAATATCTCAATCTCGTCTCACTTCATGGCATGAATATCGGCAGAGGCGAGGATCCTGGTAATAGTGGTGAAAAAAAAGTGTTAGAATATATTCATAAGCATTTCGAAGATTTAAAGGAACTTATAGTGTTTGACGTAGGCGCAAACGTTGGGCAATACTCATTATTAGTTAAAAATATATTTGGTGAACGGGCGAAACTATATGCATTTGAACCGGCAAAAAAATCATACAAGGTATTGAAATCTACGATAGCGAATATTACGAAAACATATATACATCAAATCGGTTTGGGAAAAACAAATACTAAAACCACGCTCTTCACTGATTCGGATAAATCGAAATTAGCGAGTGTGTTTAAAAGAAAATTAGATCATTTTCATATCGACCTAAAGAATCAGGAAAAAATTGAAATTAAAACACTAGACACATTCTGCAAAAAGGAAAATATTGAACGGATTCATTTTCTGAAATTAGATGTTGAAGGAAATGAATTACAGGTACTAGAGGGATCTTCTAGAATGCTCAAGAACGGGAAGATTGATTTCATCCAATTTGAATTCGGCGGCTGCAACATCGATTCTAGGACATACTTTCAGGACTTCTACTACCTATTAAAAGATCAATATAAAATTTTTCGCATTCTCAAGGACGGCATATATCAAATAGATCAGTATAAAGAAACATACGAAGCATTTACAACAACCAATTTTCTGGCGGAACGAAAATAAACGATTACTCAAAATCTCAATTCCGTATTAGAAGTATTTGAAACATAGAATTACTACGTTTCGTAAATCATCAGAAAAACTATATCTTCATTAATCTGAAATTCTAGCATGGAAACATCATTTCTAATCCTCTTAATTATTCACGGCCTTATTCACCTGCTCGGCTTCATAAAGGGATTTAACCTGACAAAGATAAATCAACTCGTTGTCCCTATTTCCAGATTAACTGGAGTATTATGGCTCATATCAGCTGTCTTATTTCTTCTTGTTGGTGCTTTACTGACGTTTAATATCTCAATTTGGTGGATAGTAGCTCTTTTGGCTGTAGTTTTTTCTCAGATTCTTATCATTCGAAGTTGGAAAGACGCTATGTTCGGAACGGTTGCAAATGCAATAATATTTATTCCGGTGTTTTTTGCATTTTTGAATTTCCTTCCTTCCAGTTTTTCGAATATCTATAGGGCTGAAGTACAAAAAGGTTTAACAAAACAGGGTGATACATCGGTAGTTACTGAAGCTGATTTAAAGAACCTGCCTCCACCTGTAAAAAAATATTTGCTATATGCTGGAGTTGTGGGAAAACCAAAGGTTTATAATTTCCGTGCTGTGTTTACTGGAACAATTAAACCAAAGAAAGATGGCGATTGGTTTGAGTTTCATGCCCAGCAGTATGATTTCTTTAACTATCCAACTCGTGTATTCTTAATTAAATCGAGTATGTTCCGTATCCCTTTCGATGGATTACACTTGTATATAGGAAAAAATGCAACGATGCAAATTAGGATCGGCTCATTGATCCAGATTGCCGATGCAAAGGGCGACACAATGACACAAAGTGAAACCGTCACTTTATTCAATGATATGTGCATTCTGGCACCTGCTGCTTTAATACTTCCATCAATTCAATGGGAAGCAATTGATTCAACTACTACAAAAGCTATTTTCAGTAATGAGGGACATACTATTTCTGCAATCCTCCACTTTAACGAGGTTGGAGAACTAATAAATTTTGTTTCCGACGATCGGAAAATGTCATTCGATGGAATTACTTACGAAAAATTTCGTTGGTCGACTCCAATTAATAACTACAAAGACTTTAACGATCGAAAAGTTGCAACATATGGCAAAGCGATTTGGAATTTACCAGGCGGCCAGTTTATGTACGGAAAGTTCGATCTTGTGGAAATAGAATATAACTGCAAGGAACTGAAATAGAAGACAATTTTTTTTTCTTCATCAAATCAAATCAATTCAGTTCGTGTAAGATTCTTTATTTTTCGATATATTGTTTCAGGCTTTATGACTCAAGAACTTGGCATATTGATCTTCACAGCTGTCTCCATCGGATTCTTTCATACTCTCTTTGGACCCGATCATTATGTACCATTCATCATCATGGCAAAAGCAAATAAATGGTCCACAATAAAAACAATTTGGATCACCGTTCTTTGTGGAATTGGTCATGTTGGTAGTTCTATCATCCTCGGTTTTATTGGAATTGGTTTTGGAATCGCTGTTTCTAATTTGGAACTGGCCGAGTCCATTCGCGGCAATATTGCTGGCTGGTTGTTGATAGGATTCGGACTTCTTTATACAATTTGGGGAATTCGTAAGGCGTATCGAAATAAACCTCATTCGCATTTTCACCCACATGGCGATGGAAGCGTTCATAACCATTCGCATAAACATTCTGAAGAACATGTTCATATACATGAACATAATTCCGACATGACACCATGGATACTTTTCACCATTTTCGTCTTCGGGCCTTGTGAACCATTAATACCAATATTAATGTATCCAGCCGCCCAAGGACATATACTTAGTGTTGTAGTAGTGAGTGTTGTTTTCGGAATTATAACAATCGGTACAATGCTAACTGTAGTGGTAGGCTCACTTGCAGGACTGCATTTTCTTCCAACAAGAACCTTCGAGCGTTATACACATGCTCTTGCCGGTATTTCGATTTTCCTCTGTGGTATAGCCATTCAATTTCTAGGATTATAATTTTTCAAACATCCTTGTTTTTTTAACTGAATTACTTTTTTGTTTCTATCAGCTATCAGGAACTATTCCTTAGATACATTCTGTTTAATAGAACATAAGAGGAGAAATAATTTGGTTGAAATATTTGCATTGTGGCTTCCGATATTAATATCAGCTGCAGCAGTATTTGTTGTAAGTTCATTCATTCATATGGCAGTCCCTTGGCACAAGGGCGATTATCGTAAAATGCCGGATGAAGATAAGTTGATGGATGCCTTGCGTACTTTCAATATCCCTCCTGGCGATTATTTGCTTCCTTGTGCAGATAACATGAAGCATATGCAATCTGTTGAGTTTAAAAATAAGATCGAGAAGGGTCCTATTATGATAGCAACTATACGACCAGCTGGAAACGCTGGAATGGGATTGAATCTATTTCTTTGGCTTATTTACTCTGTTGTTATTGGTATTATTGCAGCTTACGTTTCAAGTCGTGCGCTGGTTGGGAGTGCAGTTCCTCTTCAGATATTTCGATTTGTCGGTGTTACTTCGTTCCTTGGATATTCTGGTGCGCTTTGGCAAATGTCAATTTGGTACAGACGTTCCTGGATGACAACGCTAAAATCTTCGATAGACGGATTGATCTATGCTTGTGTAACTGCTGCGATATTTGTTTGGCTTTGGCCGTAAGAACAACACTGTAGCCGATGTCTTCCCGATAAGAAGCATTGGGACAAGCCGATATCTGCTTCAATTTTACCTAACTTTGATGGTGTCACGAACCATTTCATTACACTAAAAATTTTAGAATTTTACGATTAATCGTATCGCAGACACCCCTTGTGCTTTTTGGAAAATCCCTATATTACTGCTTGGTAATATTCTTCGCTGTTGAAGACGTACGCTTTAACCTCTCCCGCCTCAATTAACTGTTTTAACGATTCTTTCATTTCTTCCTTTTTCATTGACAATGATGTAACCATCTGCTCTATAGTCATTGCCCTACGTTTGAGAAGTGCAAGAATCGCTTGGCTGTCTGAGTTATGAGCAATAGCTGAATGTGTTCCTCTAAAAGTCCCGATGATTTCCGCATGACCGCCAAGAATTTTTCGTATCTCCAACATCCGCTCCTCACTTACAGGTTGTGCAATTGCATATGCTGGCGGACGGATCACTGTGTTTAAATGAATCTTTTCAGGATTTATCTCATCGATAACCTGCTTTAATTTCAACACCTCTTCATCGTGATCATTGATGCCTCTTACAAATAGAATTTCCATCCACAAGCGACCATGGTATTCTTTCCGGAATTGCCTAATTCCGTTTACTATTTTATCAATTTTCAAATTCGGATTTGGACGATCGATTTTCTCAAATACTTCGGGCGTTACCGCATCCAAAGATGGAGATACAATATCGGCTTCCATAATTTCTTGGCGCACTTCCGGTCTATCCAGCAAAGTTCCATTCGTTAATATCGCAATCGGTATTTTGGTATTCTGCTTGATTCCATGGATAATATCGCCAATTTTGGAGTTCAAGGTTGGTTCACCAGAACCAGAAATTGTGATATGATCGATATTCGGATACTCTTTAATTACTTGTTTAACTTCGGTAATAATTTCATTCGCAGGGAGATATTCCTTACGCGCTAATCCACGTTTATCTGTAATCCCTACTTCACAATACACACAATCCAATGAACAAAGCTTATTTGGAATAATATCTACACCTAGCGATAATCCTAATCGTCGAGAAGGCACCGGACCAAATGTATATTTTCTTGTAATTGTCATGTTCCTTTTTAACACTCTGAAGTAAATCACAGTTCCAAAAATAGCGTACATACACGCAACTGAATGTACAAAGAAATCCATAGAATATATCAAACCGTTGAAGCATCTATTTTCATTTCATCAAATTTTATCTATGTCCTTCGATTTATTATCGCTATTGTATTGAAATTTCTTACTTTTGTGTTTGAAGAAGAAAATTCTGTATCTTAACTTGTTGATGCTTATGGTGAGATTTTGAATTACGGTAACTATTCCTCTAATATCACATTAAGAATATTATCCAAATGATGATGGAATAGAAAAGAAGGAGACACGTCAATGATAATAGAACCATTTAACACAAAGGGTGTTCCTGGTACAGAGGCGATTGTCGTTTCTTTTGACCTTGAGGGATTTTCAAGGTTCTTCATGCAACAGGATGTCCACCTTTATGTCCCTGATTATCTGAACACAATCTTTGATGCTATACATTCAATTTTTCGTCCTGCACGTCCATACTGGCTTCCTGAAGAAGCAAAGAACTGGCTTGGCATTGCACGCCAACCCGATTTTGTTAAATTCACCGGTGACGGTGGAATTTATATCTGGATTGCATCGAACGAGAACGAACCTATTCCATTAAGTTTTAAAGTAAGTTTAATAACTGATCTCTGGATACTTAAGAATAGCTTTGGTATTGTCACGAAGAAGGTTCAAAATCTTGTACCACTCGCTGAACTTCCGGCACGAATACGTTTTGGTGTCGCCCGCGGAACAGTCTATGGACTAAAAAGAGGTCTAACAAACGAAACTGCAGATTATGTTGGCTTTTGTATCAATCTTGCTGTTCGCCTTCAAAATTATTGCCGCGAGATTGGCTTTATAGCAAGTGCAAGAATGGGAATTGACGAGACAATCGCCGCCAAAGCATCATGGTCAAAGGCGACTGCTACAAAATTGAAAGGATTAGGACGAGAAATAGTTTTTGTGGATAAAGATGAATTCGAAAACTTGTCAGATGAAACTAGAAATGACCTTTTTGATTACACCCCCAGTCATTAGAGAGGATTTTCTGAGTTCATCACAGTTCGACACTACTAGCCGCAAAAAGAGTAACTAATCTGCAGAACGATTTTGCTATGTCTGTTGTTAGAATCCTAATATGACAAGTGATGTTATCGTCTCGCAGTTATCATCAATTTTATTTAGATTGGCATAAGTGAGAAATTGAATAATGGTAGATAGAATTCGACAACTTGAAGAGGTTATTCTAAATTGGGGAAGCGTTATCGTAGGCTATTCCGGTGGTGTGGATTCGACTGTGGTCTCTTTTGCAGCCAACAGGGTACTTGGTTCTAATGCACTCATTGTTCTCGGTATAACCGAAACTATAACTCAAGAAGATATTGAACTTGCACGTTCAATTGCAATAAAAAATAAATTCAATTTTCGAGAGATTTTATATAAAGAACTCGAAATTCAGCAGTACGCTGAGAATCCAATAAACCGATGTTACTTCTGTAAACACGAACTTTATAGACAACTCGGTGATATTGCTCAAAAAGAAAAGATTCCTTTTATTCTCGACGGAGCAAACCTGGATGATCTTGGCGATTATAGACCGGGTAGAATTGCTGCAAAAGAATTTCAGGTGAAATCTCCGCTGATCGAAGCTCAAATGACAAAACAAGAAGTCCGTGAAGCCGCCCTTTTCTATGGATTGCCTAATTATGATAAACCGGCGGCACCATGTCTTTCTTCTCGCATTCCTTATGGAACCATAATCGATCTTCAATCCTTAACAATGATTGCTCAAGCAGAAAAATATATACGTGAACTTGGATTTATCAATGTACGTGTTCGTCATTTTGGAACTACAGCAAAGATCGAAGTAGATTTATGGGCAATTGAAAAGCTAAAAGAATACAACAAAGAAATTACTAACCACCTTCTTTCATTAGGTTATAAAGAAGTTATTATTGATCCAGAGGGTTTCAAATCAGGAAAATTGAACAGGGAGATTGTTAAAAATGAAGCGTAAAACTCCAATAAAAGCTAAAAAATCTTTGTCTCCCGATAATAAACATTCATTTGTTCATGTCTCAGATTTTGCAAAACTCGATACCTCACGCCAGGAACGTACATCAATTCCCGAAGTGATTTATTGCGAAAATAAATCCTTTGAACAAATCGTTACTATTGCTAGAACCATTTTATCCCAAAAAGAATATGTATTAGGAACTCGTTGTCCACACAACTATTTTCCAAAACTAGAAAAAACTTTTCCCAATGGAAAGTTTCTTAAAGAAGCTCGAGCATTCCGAATTGGAAAATCAGCGCCCAAGATCCAAGGTTGCAGCGTTGGTATTATTTCTGCTGGCACAACAGATTTGATCGCATGCGAAGAAGCTGCCTTGGTTTTAGAAAGTTTAGGAATACATGTTCAACGAATTTATGACGTTGGCGTGGCAGGAATTCATAGGTTATTGGCCAATGATTCAAAAATAAAAGATATCGATGTACTTATTGTCGCTGCAGGGATGGAGGGCGCGCTACCCAGTGTCGTTGCAGGACTTTATCCACAGCCTATTATTGCTCTTCCAACAAGTATTGGATACGGAACTGCATTATCGGGATTTACTGCTCTTTTTGCTATGCTTACAAGTTGTGCACCTGGTGTGACAGTGGTAAATATTGATAATGGAGTAGGTGCAGCTTCTGCTGCATATAAAATTATAAACTTAAAAATAAAGTACACCAAATAGCGCTTCGTCAGGTTTCTTTATTTGCCTGATTTGTATCAATCTCCTTTTTAATTCTCCCGGTTTTTTTTAAGAGGTCTGTTAGCAAATATTCTATCTGGGAATTTACACTACGTAAATCGTCCGCCGCCCATTTTTCAAGGGCGGCGTGAACAGACTCATCTAAACGTAGCAAAAACTTTTTCTTCTCTGCCATCAGTATAAAGTTCCAGTATTAATGATCGGTTGTGCTTCAGACTCCGACACAAGCGCAACTAGCAAGTTATTTACCATCGTAGCTTTTTTCTCCTCATCTAACTGAACAATCTTCTGTTCATTTAACATTCGGAGTGCTTGTTCGACCATTCCCACTGCTCCTTCTACAATCTTTTGACGTGCAGCAATAATTGCTTGTGCCTGCTGACGTCGAAGCATAGCCTGTGCAATCTCTTGAGCGTAAGCAAGATGGCTTAACCTTGATTCAAGAATTTCCACACCTGCAACTTCCAATCGTACTTGAAGTTGTTTCTTCAAATTTTCAATTACTTCATGCGGATTTCCACGAAGAGATGCTCGATCTTCGTCCTGTGCATCATACGGGTATTCCGATGCAAGCGCACGAATTGCCGTCTCACTTTGGATAGCAACAAATTGCAAATAGTTTTCAACATCAAACAATGCACGCGCAGAGTCCACAACCCGATAGACCACAACAGCCGCAATCTCGATAGGATTTCCATGTAGATCGTTTACTTTTAACTTTTCGCTATTGAAATTATGAATACGTAAAGAAACATGCTTTTTGATTGTTAATGGATTCGCCCACCAAAAACCATCATCGCGGATGGATCCTATATATTTACCAAACAATGTTAAAACACGTGCTTCGTTCGGCTGGACGATTAAGAATCCGGGACTAAAAAGTCCGTTAAAAATTGATAATGGAATTAGTAGCCAGAGAATCCAGAGTTCTTGTGTTACCGCCATTAAGTATACGAGGTAACAGTTCATAGGCGCGGATATAAACAGGATAACTACTGCTAAGTATCCGCTGAACTTGAAAGCTTTTTTTTCTGTAAGTGTTTGCATTTTTATTTCCTCCTTAGATATTTAAAATGCTATCGTAATGATAGCATATTGATATCACATTGTCAAGAGAAAAATGAAAATGTGGCGATTTTTGATAAAACGGGGCTGTTTGTTCTCTTCTGAATTAACAATAAGGCTTCATGTGTTTTCTCAATTCCAAGAAATACACTTTTCCTATTTCACTGCAATTTCTATTATTTGAAAGAGTTATTCTCTGAAGTTAAATTCAGAGGTTAGATAGTAAAAATTTCGTCATCTAATGATGATCGTTAATACGAATGTATGCAGAGTGAGAGAAGAGTTGCTAGCGATAGAGTTCGAGATTGTAATTGATTTGATCTATGTTGTAATCAATCGCCCATTTGCCTGTATCTAAGCTTGTATATTTATAAGAGAGTAAAACCCACTACCAATATCTTTGTTGTAGTATCTGAATAATTTATGTTTCCATTATCGATTTGTGAATTGGAAATCATCGATATTTCACATCGATAATATTTCCATCAGCACCAATGAGCTCAACACGCATTTGCATTTGACCAAGCGCATGTGTTGAACAAGATAGACACGGATCATAACAACGAATACCGGCTTCGATTCTATTTAGAATGCCTTCTGTTATTTTGCCATTTTTCCCATCAATAAAATGCGATGCTATTTGTTTGACTGTTCGGTTCATCGCAATATTATTTTGAGCCGTTGCAATAACGAGATTTGCTTTTTGTATAACTCCGTTCTTGTTTACATGATAGTGATGGAACAATACGCCGCGGGGAGCTTCTGCACATCCAACACCCTCCGTCCGATTAATAGAAGCCATCGACCTGATGATATCTCCAAGCAGTGCTGGATCATTCAAGAGCATCTCTATCTTTTCTACTGCAAACAACATTTCTATACATCGAGCGTAATGATAGTAGAATGAATTATTTACAACATTGACATTTCCGCTCATTGATTTGAATATTTTTCGTTCTGTTTCTGCTAAGGGTGTTTCGATATAATCGCAAATATTTACTCGGGCAAGTGGACCTACTCTATAAATGCCACGTGGATAATCAAATGGTCTATAATATGGAAACTTCAAATAGGACCATGGTTCTACTGCTTCACCAAAGTACTCAAAATATTTTTTGGGCTCCAACTTATCTGCAATTGTATTATCATTCCCATCTTTTATCCGCAAAACACCATCATAATATTCTAATCCACCATCTCGAGAAACAAGACCCACAAATAGTGTACGGAAATTACCAAACTCCGGAATTTCGTTAGCATACTTAATATGGATTTTTTTGAGTGTATCTAGCGCCAATAGAACCGATTCACGAGCCTCCGGGATCCAAGACAACATCCTGTCTTTTTGTGTAGTATCAAGCGGTTCACGTACTCCTCCTGGGACAGTCCATGGTGTATGGATACGTCGCCCACCAAGTAACTCTATAATTTCTTGTCCAAATTTTCTTAATCGAATACCACGTTTAGCAAACTCTTTGTCAGCAGCAATTAATCCTAAAATATTTCGTTGAGCTGGCTCTGAATCAAATCCTAATAACAAGTCTGGAGAAGAAAGATGGAAGAAGCTGAGTGCATGCGATTGCAACCATTGTGCAAGTGTTAGTAGACGACGGAGCTTTTCTGCGGTTTCTGGAATTTCAACAGCAAGAATATCGTCTCCGGCCTTTGCCGACGTTACAAGGTGACTTGCCGGACATATACCACAAATTCGAGAGGTAATACCGGGCATTTCCCACAATAAACGCCCTTCGGTAAATTTTTCGAATCCCCTAAACTCATTTACATGAAACCGCGCATCCAACACATCACCGTTGTCATCTAATTGAACGGTAATTTTTGCATGACCTTCTATTCTGGTCACTGGTGATATCGTTAATAACTTTGACATACTTTTCTCACTCTACTTTAATTCGTCAACTTTTACTACATCGGTTAGGATTTTCAATACTTCTTTTTGCTTAAGATTCTTTCATTGCGCTTATCCATAACGTAAATAAGCTGGTGGCAACACAGGTATTCTTCCTTCTAATAATTCCGTAATCGCAAACCAGATTTGATCTGCTGTTGGTGGGCATCCATGAAGCCATACATCAACTTTAATAATTTCGTGAAGAGGACGAGCAGTCTTTAACAATTTTGCAAGATTTATATAATCATTAGGTACTTGTGGATTCTTATCTGCAAGTTCAATATATGATCGCCGTTGAATATTATCGAGCGGAATGGCATTTCGCATAGCAGTAACATTTCCTGTAGTTGCACAATCACCAAATGCTATGACAATGCGCGAATTCTTCCTTATGATATGAGCCATCTCCTCGTTTTCTGAATTTGTAATTGCGCCTTCTACTAACGTGACATCGACGTTCGCTGGAAATTCTTTGAAATCTGCAATTGGAGAGTAAACAAGCTCAATTTTTTCCGACAATTCTACGAGACGTTCATCCAGATCGAGAAATGACATATGACAACCTGAACATCCTCCAAGCCATACTGTTGCAACTCGTGGTTTCATGTTATTACTTTCAGTAATCTATTCTTGTTTTATCATTCTTTGTTAATACTTCTTTCTTGTTGATACTATTCATCCTCTGGAGCTACACGTACCCATTCACGCTTTGTTCGCGCGTTAACAATAAATTTTATAAAACCTCTCTCTTTTTGCATTTCACCGACCGCAGCTCCTTTTTCGAATAATGCACCCGTCGGGCAAACCCGGACACATTTACCACAAGATGTGCAACTTGGTGACGTCCCCCAGGATTGATTTAGATCAGCTATAATTTCACAATGAATGCCACGGCCGGCGATATCCCATACATGCGCCGCTTCCACCTCATGACAAACACGAACACATCGTATACATAACACGCAGCGATTCCTATCGATAATAAAATCTTTATGAGTGGCATCAAGAGTTTTCTCCGGATATAGATAAGGAAAGCGAACATGATCAAGTCCGACATCATATGCAAGATCTTGTAACTCGCAATGTCCATTAACGACACACACCGCACATTGATGGTTTCCTTCTGATGCCAGAAGTTCAACTATCATCTTTCTATATTTCTTAAGTTTGTCTGTATTCGTTCGAACGATCATTCCTTCGGTTGGTTTCGTTGTACAAGCTGGAAATAATTTTGTCGTTCCTTCAATTTCAACAAGACATAGGCGACATGCGCCGAACGTTGATAAACCTTCCAGGTAGCAGAGTGTCGGAATGTGAATTTTATGCTCTCGTGCAACGTGAAGAATGGAGTCTCCTTCTTTTGCACTATATTGTTCGCCATCTATCGTAAATGTAATAACCGACATGCTTATAACTCCTTTGCAACAACGTTAGTATGTCCGTCTCCAGAGTATTCCGTTGCAGCCTTCAACTTGGATGTGTATTCCTCTTTAAAGAATCGGATTGTTGATAGAACTGGATTTGGAGCTGACTGTCCCAAACCGCATAAACTGGTTTCTTTCACCATCATACATAATTCTTTGAGTAGTTCAAAATCTTCTCCTGTTGCTTCGCCTTTAGTAATTCTTTCGAGCAACGTGTGAATGTGTTTTGTGCCAACTCGGCATGGAACACATTTTCCACACGATTCATCCATACAAAATTCCATAAAATATTTTGCCACATCGACCATATCTGAGGTATTATCCATCACAATCATTCCGCCGCTTCCCATAATAGAACCGACAGTCTGCAATGATTCATAATCTACGGGAAGATCAAGATGTTCTTTGGGTATGCATCCACCAGACGGACCA
>Ga0233423_10000427_pt1 | contig 22779 bp, 21 predicted proteins | sample Watercolumn_Mata_FD_180713 | JGI IMG/M metagenome (GOLD analysis project Ga0233423, IMG submission 180713) | Freshwater microbial communities from Lake Matano, South Sulawesi, Indonesia - Watercolumn_Matano_2014_112_MG | ecosystem: Environmental > Aquatic > Freshwater > Lake | place: Indonesia...
CACCGACGCAGGGGGAGGTGCTTTACCAGGGGAAGGATCTCCGCCAGTTGTCGCGCGCAGAGTGGCGTGCCTTTCGGCGAGACGTGCAGATCATTTTCCAGGATCCATTTGAAGTGTATAATCCCTTCTACACGGTGGATCACGTGCTGACGGTCCCTATTGCCAAGTTTCACCTGGCGAATTCGAAGCGGGAGAGCCGGGCGCTGATCGAGGAGGTTTTGCAAGCCGTAGGGCTGCGCCATGAGGAGACTTTAGGGCGCTACCCCCACCAGTTGAGCGGGGGACAGCGTCAGCGGGTGATGGTGGCGCGGGCGCTTCTGTTGAGGCCCAGGTTGATCATCGCCGATGAACCCGTCTCGATGATAGATGCCTCCCTGCGGGCCACCGTCCTGGATAACCTGCGCCAACTCAACGAGGAGTTCGGTATCTCCATTATTTACATCACCCATGACCTGACGACGGCCTATCAGATCAGTGGCAACATCATCGTGCTCTATCGTGGCTCCGTCGCCGAGGCGGGGGACGTCGAACTGGTGGTTGGACAGCCTCAGCATCCGTACACGAGATTGCTGATTGGTTCGATCCCCCTGCCGGACCCAGACCGCCGTTGGGGTGACGAATCAAGTCGCATGTCGCAGGTCGCAAGTCGCAAGCAAACTGGCGATGGCCTGGGCTGTAAATTTGCCGACCGTTGCCCCCATGCCTTTACTTTGTGCCTGGAAAAAGTGCCACCCTTGTTTCAAACGAACCCGCATCGGGCGGCAGCCTGCTATCTGTATCAGGATCACCCTTCGATTCGACGTGAGGAAATGGACAAGGTGTTTATCTGGAGAACCGCGTCATGAATAGAAATACGCAGCATGTTCGTTAGGCGAAAGTCTGGAGCACGATTGAGAGGTACTGCATGCCTACGATTTCCATGTTTTTCGGCATCATCATCAGAATGTACTTTGCACCAAAAGAGCATCGTCTGCCCCATTTTCATGCCTACTATCAGGAATTCAGGGCCATTGTTGACATAGACAAGTGTGAGATTATTGAAGGCAACCTTCCATCCAAACAATCGAAACTGGTATTAGCCTGGGCGGAAATGCACAAAGAAGAACTTATGGCTGATTGGCAATTGTGTCAACAGGGTGAACAGCCTTTCAGAATCGATCCTTTGCGCTAACAGGAGAGTGGCATGTACGTAGGCATAAAACAGGTTTACCCTAAAGATGATTATGTACTACTGATCGTCTTTGAGAATAATGAGAAACGGGTCTTTGATGTCAAACCTTACATAGAAATAGGCAGGCTTGAGGCATTGAAAGAGCCTGCGGTGTTCAAGGCTGTGCGTGTTTCGTTTGATACCATCGAATGGCCCAATGAGATAGACATGGATCCCGAGGCAGTCTATCAAGCGAGTGTGCCTATATAACCCTCCTCAGACCTTTATCTGACTACAAGCTGCATATTCCGTTAAGCAGGCATCATCCCTATAGGGACTTTCGGGAAATCTCGGCGCTAAAAGGAGGTGAGGAAGCGGGACAAACGAGGTAGTAGGATAATGATCGCAGGCTGTACCTAATCTAAAAAACAATTTCAAGGAGGAAAAATGTTTACCAACAAGAAATGGGCAGTGATTCTCGCCCTCGTGGCAATGATCGCCACCGTATTTCCGGCCAATGCTGCGCCGCCGGCTCAGGAGGAGATGACCTACACGGTCAAGTTAGGGGACAACCTCTGGACGCTGGCGGAGAAGTACCTGGGCAGCGGCCCGGCTTATTCGGCTATCGTCGGTGCCACCAACGACCGAAACGCCACAGATTCCAGCTTCGCCAAGATTGTCAACCCCAGCCTGATCCATCCCGGCTGGAAGCTCCTCATCCCAGGCCCCGAGGAAGCGGCGAAGTACGTCCCGGGCCTCCCCGCCCCTGCGGTTACAGCCCGAGCGCAGAACCTCATCGTGGCCGTGGATGGCCGGAACCCCGATCCTACGAACTTCAACATGTGGACTTGGGCCAATGCGTGGTGGCAAGGCCTGCAGCAGGGTGTCTACGAGTTCTTCTTCTACAGCAACCTGCAGACCGGCGAGTACATCCCCTGGCTGGCGGAGAAGTACGAGTACAACAAGGACTTCACCAGCATCACCGTCACCTTGCGCAAGGGGGTGACGTGGAGCGACGGCAAACCCTTCACGCCTGAAGACGTCATCTTCACCTACGACACCCTCCTGAAGAATCCGAGCATGGCCTGGGCTGCGGAGGTCGGCAAGTGGGTCAAGTCGGTGGAGAAGGTGGACGACCTCCACGTCAAGTTCAACCTCAAGGCGGCTAACCCCCGCTACCACGAGAATCGCGAGGCCTTCCCCGCCGTGGGCATCTGGGGCGCGATCTACATTCTGCCCAAGCACATCTGGGAGGGGCAGGATCCCCTGAGGTTCAAGAACAAGCCACCCATCGGCACCGGGCCCTACAAGCTATCGCAGGCCACGGCGTCGGCGCTGATCTACGAGCGCCGGGATGACTGGTGGGGCACCAAGGTCTTCGGAGTAACGCCGGCGCCCAAGACCCTCACTTTCCAGTACTTCGGCGCTGAGACGTCGGTCGCGCTGGCGCTGGCGGCCAACGAGATTGACTTCCCCTTCATTGGCATCCTCACCCTCGGCTCGCTCCAGGAGGTGGCTAAGCGCAACCCGAACGTGCGCGCCTGGTACAAGGACGCGCCCTATGCCTGGCTCGACCCCTGCCCGCGCGCCCTGATGGTGCAGAACGCCACGCCGCCGCTCGACAAGAAGGAGGTGCGCTGGGCGCTATCCTACCTGATTGACCGCCAGGCCATCGTGAACCTGGCCTACGAAGGGACGACCGTGCCGACCTGGGGCATCTGGCCCTACTACGACGGCCTGACGCCCTATTTCGACGCGGTCAAGGACCTGCGGGCCAAGTATCCGGCCGACGCCACCGATGTGAAGAAGGCCGAAACGCTGCTCACCGCCGCCGGGTTGAAGAAGGGCGCGGACGGCGCCTGGACCACGGCCGACGGCAAGAAGCTCACGCTGCGCTACGTGGTCAACTCCAACTCCACCGAGGAGATGAAGGTCTCGGCCGTCATTGCCGATCAGCTCAAGGCCGCCGGCATTGACGTCGAGGTGCAGCCCCTGGTAGATCCTGCACTCGCGACTGCTATCCTGGCGGGCGACTACGACATCAAGCTGCACTCCTTCTGCCCCGGCTATATCTTCGACAACCTGGAGCTGTTCCACAGCAAGTACTACGTCCCGCTGGGGCAGCAAGCGCCGTGGTATGAGCGGAACTCCTTCCGCTACAAGAACACGGCGTTCGATGCCATCGTAGACGAGATGGCCGGCACGCCCCCGACTGAGGTGGACAAGGTCAAGGACCAGTTCCACCGGGCCATGGCCATCTGGCTCGACGAGTTGCCCGTGATACCGGTGATCCAGGCCCCGGCCCTGGTGCCAACCAACAGCACCTACTGGACGGGATGGCCCTCGGCTGAGAACCCATGGATCATGCCGGTGTGCTGGTGGGCCACCTTCAACCTGGTGATCAACGGCTACCAGTCGCCCACGACCGGCCAGTGGGTCGGTGGCATCAAGGCTACCGGTGCGAAGTAAACCGCTGGTAAATTCGCTTCGCTCACTACAGGCTTGCAAGTGGGGGGAGTGGCCCTGGCAGGGGCCGCTCCCCCATCCTGACTTGCTGCATCCGGCAGATAGGCTGATTGTGCCATTTGGCGAGTAGTCTGGACTACATACTCGCCAAATGGACACAATCTGGAGTTGTGCCAAGCGTCGTGTACCTCACAATCAGGGATACACGCCATTTGGCACAACTGGAGTTAGGCCAACATAGAACAGAGAATAACACGGTAAGATCATGGCAACTACGAGGTATTCTGTCAACCACCATCCCGTGCAGACGATCCTGACCTGGATCCGTTCGGGTGAGATCGCTATCCCCGAAATTCAGAGGCCGTTCGTCTGGAATGCAACCAAGGTGCGGGATTTCATCGATTCGCTCTACCAGGGCTACCCGGTAGGGTACCTGATCGCCTGGCGCAACCCGGCGGTTCGCCTTAAGGATGGAAGCACGTCGCAGGGGAAGCGAATCCTCATCGACGGCCAGCAGCGGGTGACGGCACTGCTGGCAGCGCTGCTCGGCAAGCGTGTGATCGACAAGAATTACAGGCGCATTCACATCCGCATCGCGTTCCACCCGGATGAGGAGCGTTTCGAGGTGGCCAACCCGGCGATCCAAAAGGACAGGGCTTGGCTCGCCGATATCGCCAAAATACTATCCCCAGAGACGAAGATCCTCAGGCTTGTGGATGAATATTGTGAGAAGAACCCTGGCGCAGACAAGGACCGGATCTACGAGAGCATCGAGCGAGTGCGAGCCATCGTCAACAATCAGATCGGCCTAATTGAGTTAAACTCGGATCTCGATATCGAGACTGTCACCGAGATCTTCATCCGGATCAACTCCGAGGGAGTGGTGTTGAGCCAGGCCGACTTCGCTATGTCGAAAATCGCTGCCAACGAAAAGTGCGGCGGCAATCTCCTGCGAAAGTGCATCGATTACTTCTGTCATCTGGCTGTAGCGCCGGAGTTCTATGACCAGCTCGCGGAGTGCGACAGCGACTTTACCCAGACCGAGCACTTCCGGAAAATGGCCTGGCTGCGCGGGGAGAACGACAACTTATACGACCCTTCATACACGGATATGCTCCGTGTGGCGTTCATCTCGGAGTTCAAGCGCGGGCGGCTAGGGGATCTCGTGGCACTACTCTCGGGCCGAAACTTTGAGACTCGGGCCTACGAGGAGGAGATTACCGAGGCATCGTTCCAGCGGCTGGAGCAGGGCCTGGCGCGGTTCATGAATGAGACGGACTTCAAACGATTTGTCATGATTATCCGCTCAGCAGGTTTCATTGACCCGTCGATGATCCGCTCGCAGAACGCACTCAACTTCGCCTACGTGATCTACCTGGTGCTCCGCGCCCAGGGAGTGGCGGCGAACCGGATCGAGTCACTGGTCCGCCGCTGGTTCGTCATGTCAGTGCTGACAGGACGCTACTCGGGCTCCCCGGAGACGGCGTTCGACCGCGACATCCGGCAGATCGACGGCGTGGGGGCCGCAGCCTACCTTGGGAACATTGAAGAGGCAGAGCTTTCGGGCCCGTTTTGGGGGGCCGGGCTTCCGATGCAGATGGATACTTCGGTCGCGAGTAGCCCATACTTCAATGTGTTCCTCGCCGCACAGGTTCGCATGAATGACAAGGGGTTCTTGTCACGTGACATCACCGTGCGCGATCTGATTGCCCACCGGGGCGATGTGCACCACGTGTTTCCGCGGAACTACCTCAAGAAGCACGGATTGACCCGCTCGCGGTACAACCAGATCGCGAATTACGTCATGATGCAGAGCGAGATAAACATCCAGATCGGAGACCGCGCGCCGTGTGACTACTTCTCGGATCAGCTAAACGCTTGCCGGGACAGGAGGGCTGCATATGGTGCCGTCTGCGATTTGGCGGAGCTTCGGGCCAACCTTGCAGCGCACTGCATTCCTGAGGGAATCGAGGAGATGAACATTCAGGATTACGATGCGTTCCTCGAGAACCGTCGCCGGTTGATCGCAGGGAAGATCAGGACGTACTACGAAAGTTTGTAGGATGACTGAGAGCAGGTCGGCCTAACAATGGCATGGTGTGTCCTGAGGCTGCCAACGGTTAACTGGTGCAAGTCCGGTTGTGGTAACTACCAAGGGGCCACGTAGCAGGCAGCCAGTGCAGCCGGGTGACTGGCTGTGCTGAAGCGCAGCAGCAACACCACATCAGGTCAACAAGCGAAGAGAATATGATACAATTGCGCGTACCGGCTTAACCATGTCAGAAGTGCGCCTGCCGCAATGCCTGTAGTTGGGAGCAGTCTTGCCGGCCCGGCAGCGGGTGAAGCCGAAGCGTTGGGCGTGGGAACGTGAGCAGCAGGTGATAGACCTATGTAATACATAGGAGGGTCCGATATGGTAACGAAAGAATTAATTCAAAGGGAAATAGATAGCGTGAGTGTGGAATACCTCACAGAGTTGTATGATTTGATCAGACATTTCACCCAATCCAAACATCAAGCTAAGAAACCAACTCTAATGTCGAAGCTAAAACGCATCCGCATAGATGCCGCAGAAGATTTCTCGGCTCGTCACGATGAGTATATCACCGGAGAGAAGCGTGTCGAATCGAATCTTCATTTAGCGCGGGCGTAGATTTGACAGGAGGAACAGTTGGTCAGATTCACAATAGAGTACGAGCAAGAAGAAGACGGCCGCTGGCTGGCTGAAGTGCTTGAGCTCCCTGGTGTGCTGGCCTATGGATACACGCTAGAGGATGCTATGGCCAAAGCTCAGGCGCTGGGGTTGCGCGTACTTGCTGACCGCATTGAACACGACGAAGAGGCTCCTGCTTTGATGAGCCTGTCTTTTGTCACCGCATGAGTCAAGAGGAATAAGACAATGAAGACAATAAAGTACATCTACTGGCAAGAGGAGGATATGTGGCTTGGATATCTGGAAGAATACCCTGACTACTGGACTCAAGGCGAAACGATGGAAGAGTTGGAAGAAAATCTAAGAGATGTCTATAGGGAACTTACCAGCGGAAGTGTTCTTGGTGTCCGCAGGGTTGCCGAGTTGGCAGTGGCATGAAGCGAAGAGATTTGATACATGAGTTAGAGAGGATGGGATGCGTATTCATTCGTCATGGGGCAAAACATGACTGGTATCAGAACCCGAGGTCGAAAGTATCTCAGCCTGTTCCTCGTCACAGAGAGATTAAGGAGCGTCTGGCGAGACATATTATCAAGATGTTAAGGGATGAAACCTAATCCCAGCCCCCTGATTTCTTAATTCCCTATTTTCCTGATTTCCTGATTAAGGGATGGATTAAATGTTGACCTATCTGCGTTACCTGGCGGGGCGCCTGGCGCTCTGGGCGATCACCATATTTGTCTCCATCACGGTCGTCTTCTTCGTGCCGCGGCTGGTGCCCGGCAATCCTCTGACCGCGATTCTCGTCAAGCTGGCCGCCGTGGGAGGCCGGCTGGGCGCGGACCAGTTGGTCGAGCAGTACAGGCACATCTTTGGCTTCGACAAGAGTCTGTGGGAGCAGTACCTCAGCTTCCTGCGGGAGTTGCTGCGGGGCAACCTGGGCTACTCTATCGGCAGCTTCCCGTCCGAGGTGACCGACCTGCTGCGGGCCGCGCTCCCCTGGACCATCGGCCTGCTAACGTTGACGACGATCTTCAGTTGGGTGCTGGGCTCGTTGGTGGGCGCGGTGGTAGGTTGGCGCGGGAAGAAATCGCCCTTCTTCCAGGCGTTGGTGCCGGTGGCCATGGTGCTCTACGCCACGCCCTATTACATCCTGGCTCCCATCCTGCTCTTCCTTTTCGCTTTCCAGTGGCGGTTTTTCCCTCTTTCGGGTGCATATTCCGTGGGGCTGCAACCCGCACTCTCCCTCGAGTTCGCCCTGGACGTGCTGCACCACGCCGCCTTGCCCGCGTTGAGCATCGTCCTGGTGTCCCTGGGTTGGTGGTTCCTCTCCATGCGCAGCCTGATCACCACGCTGAAGGGCGAGGACTACATCCTGCTGGCTGAGGCGAAGGGCCTCCCCATCCGGCGCATCCTCTGGAGCTACGCCTTTCGCAATGCCTTGCTGCCGCAGACCACTGGTTTGGCCCTTTCCCTGGGGCAGGTCGTCGGAGGGGCACTCATTACCGAGGTCATCTTTGCTTACCCCGGCGTTGGCTGGGTGATCTACAATGCCATCAAGGGTATGGATTACCCGCTGATTCAGGGCAGTGTGCTGCTGCTGATCATCGCGGTGGCCACGACCAACCTGGTCATTGACCTGGCGTATCCCCTGATTGACCCCAGGATTCGCCAGACAGGCGGGGGATAGGTCAGGACCCCCACCCAACCTCCCCCGCAAGCAGGCCCCCCACCCAACCTCCCCCGCGAGCAGGGGAGGAGGAGGTACGGCGAAGTGCTTTTGCGCAACAAAAAATTCCTCTTTGGCATAACCATACTCCTTGTGTTAGTAGTCATCGCCATCATCGGCAACGCGCTCACCGATCCCACCCTGCGCCGGACCGGCAGCTTTCTGCCCAAGCAGCCACCAGAGGCCGGTGCGCCACTCGGCACCGATGGGCTGGGGCGCAGCATTGCCATTCAGATGTGCGAGGCGATCCTCAAGTCGCTGCTAGTCGGCCTGATCGCGGCGTCCCTGGGCACCCTTCTGGGGGCACTGATCGGCTTCGCCAGTGGTTACTTCGGTGGGGTCGTGGATGCGGTCTTGCGTGTCCTGGTGGACATGTTTCTGGCAGTTCCCTCTCTGCTCTTCCTGATCCTGATCGCCTCCCTGGTGAAGGGGGTGAGGGTCCAGACCATGGCCTTGATCATCGGGGCCTTTGCCTGGTCCTGGCCCGCCCGTCAGATCCGGGCCCAGGTTCTGAGTCTAAAAGAGCGGGCTTTTGTCCAGGTTGCTCGCCTGTCCGGCATGTCTGGCCTGGAAATCATCTTCCGCGAGCTGATGCCCAACATGCTGCAGTGGTTGGGCGCCAATTTTGTCAACGCCTTCCTGGCGGCGGTTCTGGCCGAGACAGGGTTGTCGTTTCTGGGCCTGGGTCCCCAGCGCGATATGACCCTGGGGATGATGGTTTATTGGGCCCTCAGCTACGTGGCCATCCTGCAGAACCTCTGGTGGTGGTGGTTATCCCCGGTTCTCGCCCTCATGTTCCTCTTTCTCTCCCTCTACCTGGTCCATCTGGGCTTTGATGAGGTAAGCAATCCCCGGCTTCGCTCTCAGGAGTGAGCTGATATTTAGGTCTTGACTTCCTGACCTCCCCGTTGTATAATATGCCCAGTAAGTTAGCCGTGGCTTAAGTCGTGCTGATCTTCGCCGAGCATTGTCAGCGACAGGACCATGACGTTTCCCGTGGCATCCCCCTATGAAACCGCTTCTTGAAGTCAGAGATCTCCGAGTCTACTACCATACGCCGCGAGGCCCGGTGAAGGCCGTTGACGGCGTCAACTTTGGTCTCCAGGCCGGGGAGAGATTCGGCCTGATCGGGGAGTCCGGGTCGGGCAAATCAACCATGGCCCTCGCCATGTTGCGGCTCATCAAGCCGCCTGCCCGCATCGAATCGGGAGAGGTTTTGCTGGATGGGGTCAACGTGCTGACTCTCCCAGAGGAGGAGATGCGGAAGCTACGCCTGGCAGGGATGGCGCTGATCAGCCAGGGGGCGATGAACTCTCTCAACCCGGTGATGCGCATCAAGCCTCAGATTGTTGACGGTCTGCAGAGCCACGGCGTGCAGATGCCCAAGCGGGAGTGGGATGACCGGGTGGCCCATCTCCTCCAGTGGGTTGGCCTCCAGCCGGAAGTCGCTGACATGTTCCCCCACGAGCTCAGCGGGGGCATGAAACAACGGGTCTGTATTGCCATCGCCATCAGCCTGCGCCCAAGGGTGATTATTGCCGACGAGCCTAGCAGTGCCCTGGACGTGGTGGTGCAACGCCAGGTGATGGAGACCCTGCGCCGGGTGCAGGAGGACCTGGAGGCGTCCGTGATCCTGATCGGCCACGACATGGGGCTCATGGCCCAGTTCGCTGACCGTATGGGGATCATGTACGCGGGAAGGCTGGTGGAGGAAGGCTCCGTGGGGGACATTTTCTCCCATCCCCAACACCCCTACAGCCAGTTGCTGATAGCCAGCCTTCCATCCCTGGAGAAGAAGGGCGTTTTCCAGGGGATATCGGGCTTTCCACCTTCGCTGCTCGATCTTCCGCCGGGATGCGTCTTCCACCCCCGGTGCCCATACGCCATGGACCGATGCGCGGTGGAGGTTCCGGCCTTGAGGCTCGTGGGGCCTGACCGCTCAGCAGCTTGCCATTTACTCGAAGAGCGACAAAAGGCAATGCCATGACTGCTCTGCTTGAGGCTCAGCATGTGACCAAAATCTTCGGCGGCGGGCTGGTCAAAAGGCACCGCACCGTTGCCCTGGAAGATTTTTCGCTCTCCATTGGCGGTGGACAACCGACGATTACCGGCGTGGTTGGGGAGAGCGGGAGTGGGAAGACCACCATGGCTCGCCTTCTCCTGGGCATGGAGTCACCGACGCAGGGGGAGGTGCTTTACCAGGGGAAGGATCTCCGCCAGTTGTCGCGCGCAGAGTGGCGTGCCTTTCGGCGAGACGTGCAGATCATTTTCCAGGATCCATTTGAAGTGTATAATCCCTTCTACACGGTGGATCACGTGCTGACGGTCCCTATTGCCAAGTTTCACCTGGCGAATTCGAAGCGGGAGAGCCGGGCGCTGATCGAGGAGGTTTTGCAAGCCGTAGGGCTGCGCCATGAGGAGACTTTAGGGCGCTACCCCCACCAGTTGAGCGGGGGACAGCGTCAGCGGGTGATGGTGGCGCGGGCGCTTCTGTTGAGGCCCAGGTTGATCATCGCCGATGAACCCGTCTCGATGATAGATGCCTCCCTGCGGGCCACCGTCCTGGATAACCTGCGCCAACTCAACGAGGAGTTCGGTATCTCCATTATTTACATCACCCATGACCTGACGACGGCCTATCAGATCAGCCACAACATCATCGTGCTCTATCGTGGCTCCGTCGCCGAGGCGGGGGACGTCGAACTGGTGGTTGGGCAGCCCCAGCATCCGTACACGAGATTGCTGATTGGTTCGATTCCCCTGCCGGACCCAAGCCGCCGCTGGAGTGACGAAGCGACAGCATCGGCTTTGGGGAAACAGATCGGCGATGGCCTGGGCTGCAAATTTGCCGACCGTTGCCCGCACGCTTTTTCTCTGTGCCTGGGAAAAATGCCACCCCTGTTTCAGACGAACCCGCATCGGGCGGCAGCCTGCTATCTGTATCAGGATCGCCCTTCGATTCGACGTGAGGAGATGGACAAGGTGTTTATCTGGAGAACTGCGTCATGAAAATAATCAGGCGTGGATGAACGGAATACGCAGTACGTTCGTTTCCCGTCATGCCGTTGGAGTCGAAAGTTAGGCCATACAGAGTATATAGGAGGCAAACATGACAAAGGTACAGGAAATTCAAGTCGCAATAGAATCTCTCCCTTGGGAAGAATATGTTCGCTTGCGACAGTGGTTCTCAGAGAGAGATTGGCAACAATGGGATAAGCAGATCAAGGCAGATTCAGAAGCGGGAAAGTTGGATTTTCTAATCAGAGAAGCCTTCGATGAGAAAGCTAAGGGGCACTTGAAGGAACTCTAAATGCATCGGACAACAGGCCGTTTCTGGAGATGCTTTGACGATCTCCCAGAAGCTGTTCAGAAGACGGCAAGAAAGAATTTTGAGTTGTTGAAGAAGGACCCTTCGCATCCCTCTCTTCATTTCAAGAAAGTTGGGAAGTTTTGGTCGGTTCGAGTTGGAATCAGTCATAGGGCGCTTGCGGTAGAAGATGGCGCAGACTTCATTACCGGTGTCAAGCAATGAATCCACTCGTTGGCTTGTGACTGGCTGAAGCCAAAGAAGTAGCCCATCAATTCCTGGATGGGATAGAGCTTGAAATAGAAGAGAATGAAAACCAGCTTGTCCTCTATGGTGAGCAGGGCAGACTTACGTCCTCCACCGCGCCGACGCTGGCGTGGAGTGGGTCGTTGAGCGTCTCGTCGTCCCCAATCCTGCTCGTAAGCTCGACCAAACGCTGGTAGCAGTTCAGTGAAGGCCTGCAACGTCAGGCCAGTGAAACTCTTGAAAATCCTCGGCTTATCCTTGATCTTGGCATAACTCAGCATATTCCCACCTCTGACAGCTTGATGGCTATGCTAATTATACCAGATCAACTCTATTTCCGATAAAGTCTAATCAATAGTTGGGCGGCTAAGACAGATAAGCAAGTCGAAAAGTGTGTTTCAGAAAAGGAGGCTCTGATGAACGTACATAAAACGTTAGGTTATTTGGTGGGGTTCGTATTGATTGCGCTTCTACTTGTCGGATGTGGTGGAAAGCAAGAAAACGTACCAATAAAACTTGGCGAGCCAGTCTCAAATGGGTCGAACACGATCACAGTGACCGAAGTTCAGCGAGCACCGTTTAATCTTCCCGGCTTCAACAATTATGACATCTTATCGGTCACCGTTGTATCCGAGACCGCCCCATTCAATGGTGAAACCGTGCAGACGAGTAACGTCAAACTGAAAGACAGCCAGGGAAATACTTTCGATGCAAACGGTGCAGGTATTGATGAACGAGAGTCCACGAAAGCATACTTCACATTCGTCATTCCCCAGTCGAGTAAGGGTCTCGAATTTTACTTTCTCGATTATCCTGCCATCAGCATGGATGGCGACTCAACAGCCACCCTCGCTCGTTCCGGCTCTCTCACATATTCTGAAGTTTTAGATACCTATCCGAATGGGACAGAGTTATGCAAGACAGAAGCGTCACTTGATGGGATTGGAGATGGTGGTAATTGGTTGCTAAAGGGGGATGTTGAATTCAAGAATAGTCAAATGCAAGTTCAATGTTACGGAACCAAAATAACTGTCAACGCTTCTGTCACTATTGATGGCAACACTTATCCACCAGGAACTTTGTTAACCGTTGACAAAGACCTCAACTGGATTGAAGTATCAAGTTGGAAATAAGGAGAAAAGCATATGGAGCAATACTCCCGTGTGCGATAAGCGTTGCCATTTTGGCGTCTTGGATCGTTTCCGTCGTTCTTGGCGTGAAATGGGCAAAACGAAATGGCGTATCACCCCACTGGATGTGGTTCGGTCTTCATCCTTTGGGAGCGTGGATAGCATTTCCAATAATCCGATGGGGCAGTGAGATTAGCCAAGTAGGGAACACTGCTGTCAAGTGGGTAGTTGGAAAGGTGGCCTGTCCATCTTGCGGTAAGTTTACCCCCATAAATAGCACTTTTTGCACCAACTGTGGGGTGGCGGTACTCAAGCCTATTTGCCCTCGTTGTAAAGCAGACAAGACACGCTTTGTGGGGCGCGTTGGTCATTACATTGGCTGGGGTGTCTTGCTGTTCTTCCTTGGGGCTTTTCCATTGAGCCTTTTGGAACAGTCGGGTACTGGCGGACCGATGACCTGGGGAGACCTAATATATGTGCTAATAGCATTGCCACTCCTCATAGGCTCGCTCATAATGTTTGTAAGGCCACTTTCGCGAAACACGAAACGTATCAAGTGCTTATCGTGTGGCACAGAGAGCTTTGTTTCAGGCATAACAGCCTTTCAGCAACAAGCCGCGTAGAGTGTCCGGCCTTAAATCGAGATATAGGTGTAAGGTTCACTGGAAAGCCGCAAGCCGCCCAACAATGGCGTGCAGCCGACAAGTGGGATTCGCCGCGTTTCTTGGCAGTTTTCAACGCCTCGGCAGATTCCCGCTTTCAAGCCTTTGCCGCATCCCGCCCACTTGCGGCTAACGCAGGCCGTTAGTGCGCCAAGCTAACTTGGTGCTTCTGATAAGGTGTAAGTCCTTATGGGGTAAGGTCTAACCAACCACCCCTACCGAGTGTTGCAGCGGTGAAAGAGGAGGCTAAGGTCGGTTACAGGAGTTACCGAAGGAAAACCTGGGCGTAGGGGAAGGGATTCCAGCGACCTCTACGAGTCTGAAGAAGGGGCACAAATATCTGGAATCAGCCTACCGGACGACATCGTTGAAGCGTACACAGGGAATCACGTAGCCCGTAAGGGAGGCCGCACTTCCTGAAGCTTGATACAGCCCCGTTATAGAGTATAGGGGACGCAAGTCTCAGGAGCAGACGGCGACCGTGTTAACGGACGGGAAGCCAACACAGAGAGTGCGCAAGGGTGAGTGCTCCGAGGGTCTGCCGGGGTCCACGAAGAGCGCGGGATGCGTGGAGAGAAGCATCAGGGACTTGGGAGGTCCTGGTTGTTCCTGGGCGTGTACATGGGTATCGTCCCCTACACGCGACAGGTAGGCCGACCGAAGGCAAGAGTAGGGGAGCCGAAGACGCCAGGGAGTCAGATCAGCCCATAGTACTCGGAGACGGTCGGGCCGGTCACAGGGGGAAGGGGCTGACGGGCAGCCGCAGCCCTCAAAGGAAACACCGAACCGGACGAGGCGGGCCGGGAGGAGTGTTAACCTCGCTGAGGGGAATAGCGGTAGTTGTTGCGGGAGCGAGGCTGTCCGAAGAGCCCGGTGCGAGAAAACTGCACGCCGGGATCTGTGCGGGGGCGGTTGGGTAACTGGCCGTCCTACCGCGATGCCGCCTCCCCACAGCACAAGATGTACGGTCAGCCATAGAAAGCAGGTGATAGATATGCAAGCCATTCGAGAAGCCGAGAGATTGCTTACGACGATGACACGTGCTGAAAAAGCCCAACTACTCCAATGGGTCGTGCGCGATCTAGGCGACGCATTCCCAGGTGTGGAGAGCAATCCGAACATCTGTGGCGGCGAGCCATGTATCGTGCGTACGCGTATTCCCGTATGGGTATTGGTGCAATCCAGGCGGCTAGGGCTGAATGAAGCAGATTTGCTCCGTGCGTACCCTACCTTGCGCGCGGAGGATTTGGCCAACGCTTGGGCCTACTATCGTACGCATCGTGACGAGATCGAGCAACAGATCCGTGCGAACGAGGAGGCGTAAATGGCCCGGCTGTATTCCAACGAGAACTTTCCGTTGCCTGCTGTGGAGGAGTTACGCCGGCTGGGGCATGATGTGCTGACCATTCAAGAAACGGGTCAGGCCAATCAATCGCTATCTGATGACGCGCTATTGGCCTTTGCCCATGCGGAAGGGCGGATATTATTGACCAACAACCGCCGGCATTTCATTCGCTTGCATTGTGAACAGCGTGAGCATTGTGGGATTATCGTGTGCACGGTTGATCCGGATTTTGTTGGTTTGGCGCAGCGGATTCATACGGCGCTCGAGACGCAAGCCCAGGTCGCAAGACCACTGATTCACATCAACCGTCCGGCCCGTTGAGAGGCGGCGGCTAACATGCGCTGGAGCCGACGCCCACCCTTGCGCTCTAACGAAGTGTTGTGCTACCAGCGGTGGCAGCGGTCAGTCAGGCGGGCCTTGCTCGCGGGGGGCGGAAGTATTCTTTCTGTCCGAAGGGTTGCCGAGTTGGCAGTGGCATGAAGCGAAGAGATTTGATGCACGAGTTAGAGAAGATAAGGAAATGACAGCCTATCTGCGTTACTTTGGGGCGCGCGCCCTGCTCTGGCTGGTGACCATCTTCGTCGCCGTCAGCGTCGTGTTTGTCGTGCCACGTCTGGTGCCCGGCGATCCGATGGACGCCATGTTGGGCAGACTGGCCGCCGCGGGGGCCAGCCTCAACGCGCCCGAACTGATCGCCCAATACAGAAAGCTCTTCGGGCTGGATAGAAGCATCGGCGAGCAGTACGTGAGCTTCCTGCGCGAGTTGGCGCGGGGCAACTTCGGCTACTCGATCAACAACTTCCCGTCTAACGTGACGGACATCGTGATCCCAGCCCTACCCTGGACGCTGGGACTTCCTGACCGTGACCACGATCTTCAGTTGGACGCTGGGCTCGCTGATCGGCGCGATCGTCGGCTGGCGAGGCGGCCGCTCCAGGTTCTTCCAGGCCATCGTGCCCATCGCCCTGGTGTTGTACAGCACCCCCTATTACATCCTGGCCCTTATTCTGATCTACCTTTTTGCCTTCACCTGGCGCATCTTCCCCCTGTCGGGCGCGTTCTCTGTGGGGGTGCGCCCGGAGCTGACCCTCAAGTTTGCGTCGGACGTGCTCCGCCACGCTGCTCTACCTGCCCTGAGCATCATCCTGGTTTCCCTGGGTTGGTGGTTCCTCAGCATGCGCAGCTTGATCACCAGCCAAAAAGGTGAGGACTATATCCTGTTGGCCGAGGCAAAAGGACTGCCTGAGCGACACATCCTCTGGCGCTACGCCTTTCGCAACGCCATGCTGCCGCAGGCGACCGGTTTGGCCCTCTCTCTTGGGCACATCGTCGGCGGCGCACTGATCACCGAGGTGATCTTCGCCTACCCGGGTCTGGGCTGGGTGATCTACAGCGCCATCAAGAGCCTCGATTTTCCCGTCATCCAGGGGAGCGTGCTCCTCCTCATTATTGCGGTAACCACGACCAACTTTGTGATTGACCTGGCCTATCCACTCATTGACCCACGGATTCGCCAGGCCGGGAGGGAATGAGTCGGCGTGCTCCTGCAGAATAGGAAGTTCATGCTTGGGATCAGCGTGATCCTGTTGCTTGTGCTGGTGGGACTTGTGGGAACGTTGCTGACCAGTCCGGAAATGCGCCGGACGGGGGCGTACCCGGTGAGTCTGCCGCCTGGGCAGGGCACGCTGCTAGGCACCGATTCCCTGGGCCGCAACATCGCCGTCCAGTTGAGCGAGGCGATTCTCAAGTCGCTGCAGGTGGGCCTGCTGGCAGCAGCGGTGGGTACGTTCTTCGGCGCATTGATTGGCTTTGCCAGCGGCTACTTCGGCAAGCTGGTGGACGCCGTCTTGCGCGTGCTCATTGACGTTTTCCTCTCAGTGCCCTCTTTGGTCTTCCTGATCCTGATTGCCTCCCTGGTCAGGGGGGTGGGCGTCCAGGCCATCGCTCTCATCATCGGGATGTTTGCCTGGGCGTCGCCGGCGCGCCAGAGCCGCGCCCAGGTGTTGAGCCTGAAGGAACGGACCTTCGTCAAGATCAGCCGTCTCTCCGGCCAGTCCGGCCTGGAGATTGTCTTCCTGGAGCTGATGCCCAACATGTTCCAGTGGCTGGGCGCCAACTTCGTCAACGCCTTCCTGGCCGCCGTCCTGGCCGAGGCAGGGCTGTCGCTCCTGGGGCTGGGGCCGCAGAAGGAGATGACCCTGGGGATGATGATCTACTGGGCCCTCAGCTATGGAGCGATCTTGCAGAACCTCTGGTGGTGGTGGCTGCTGCCCGTCCTCACCCTCACGTGCCTGTTTCTCTCTCTCTACCTGATCCATCTGGGCCTGGACGAGGTGAGCAATCCCCGGCTCACCGCACAGGGGTGAGAGCAGGGGAGCAAGGGAGCAGGGGAGCGAGGGAGCAAGTTCCCTTGCGTCCTTGTTCCCTTGCGCCCTTGAGTTCCCCGATTCCCCGTTTGCTCAAGAGTATCTGCCCCCCCATTTCTCACAGAAAGTTCCTATCAGGAGATAGACTCGACATGGACCAAGTCAGAATCAAAGATAAGATGCGGAGTGCCTATACACCGCAGCAGTGGATGGGCGTACAGATTGAGAAGATCAGGGCGGCACGGTTTTCGGAGACTCTAAAACTCAAAGGCTGGGAAATACGAGAAGCGATATATCACCGACCGGGAAATTACGGATGGCTCGACCAGCAATGGAGACCCTACCAGATTGGGGACGAGTGGGGAGGTGAGAACCGCACGGCGTTTTTCCGCTGTGAGGCAAAGGTCCCACAGAGTTTTAATGGGAAGTACGGCGTATTGCATCTGAAACCCGGCGGCGAGGGACTGCTAGCTCTCAATGGAAAACAACTGGCCGGGCTGGACTCAAAACACGAGGCGATTTTTCTGTCCGAACAGATGAAGGGCGGTGAAACGCTGCAGATAGAGATCGAGCAGTCCGTGAACGAGATGGAGATTCCCAGGATTGTCCACCAGTTCAGCGTGGCGGAGTTGGCGGTGCTTGACCGCGACATCGAGGACGCCTATTTCGATCTCCAGTGCGCTTATGACATGGTGATGACCCCGCAGGCAGGGAACGAGGTGCGCGCATTTCTGTTTGACGAGCTCAAAAAGGCCATTTCTTTGATTGATTTTGAGGATGATGGCGAGAAGTTCAAAGCGAGTGTGATGAAAGCGCGGTCTTATGTACGTGACCATATTTACAATTCCGGTCGGTTCAAACACCATGGCCGTTTGAACATGGTAGGCCATAGCCACCTCGATTTTGTGTACCAGTGGGATTACAATGAGTTTCTGCGGAAAATCGGCCGTACGCACGCCACCACGCTGAATATGATGCGTGAATTTCCGGATTATCTGTTCTGTCAAAGCCAGATGAAGCTTTACGAAGACCTGAAAAGTCTGTATCCGGAAATCTACGGTCGGATCAACGAGCGGGTGAAAGAGGGGCGCTGGGAAGTCATCGGCGGGATGTACGTTGAGCCAGACTGTAACCTGATTTCGGGCGAATCGTTTGTGCGCCAACTCCAATTCGGGCGGGAGTTCGCGCTACGAGAGTTTGGAACGACGTCGTCTGTTTGCTGGCTGCCGGACGTTTTCGGCATCGCCTGGTTCATCCCTCAGATTCTCAAGCGGGCCGGGGTTCGATTCTTGATCACTAACAAACCGGTGATCTGGAACGATACCAACGAGTTTCCTCACAACACCTTCTGGTGGGAGGGGCCGGACGGTTCACGTATCCTGGCGCATCTGCCAGCGACCCACTTTGGTGCGGCAATAGACGCGGACGTGATGCTGACCAACTGGAACGAGTACAAGCAGAAAGTAGCGTGCAACGAGACCATCTACAACTATGGTTATGCCGACGGCCGCGGCGGGCCGAACCGCGATGATGTTCTGACCGGACGACGATACAAAAATATGCCCGGCATGCCCCAGTCGTTTTTCACGCACGGCCAGGAGGCTTTTGAGCGGATAGAGGCTAACGTGGAAAGCCTGCCCGTTTGGAAAGATGAGCTCTATCTGGAAACACACCGCGGAACGTACACTACCCAGGCGCGGCTGAAGAAAAACAATCGCAAAGCGGAAATCCTGTACAGAAACGCGGAGGCGATGTCGGCGATTGCCAGTCTACTGGGCGGCAGTTATCCAGGGGAGGATTTGCACGAAGGCTGGAAGTTGATCCTCAAGAACCAATTCCACGATATTCTGCCCGGTTCACACGTCACCCAGGCTTTTCACGATGCACTTAGAGATTACGAAACCGTTTTTGAAAAAGGCAACAAGGCGCTGACCTCAGCGTTGAGCTATATCGGGAGTCAAATCAGTTCAGAGTCCGCAGCGGTGGCTGTGTTCAATATGCAGCCGTGGGAAAGGACCGATGTAGTTGACGCGGAGTTCGAGGCACCACCCGATACCACTTTCAAGATCGTGGATGCCAACGGGAACAGTGTTCCGTTCCAGGTGTTTAGTCAGGACGACGAACGGCTGAGAGTGTTGATCGAAGCGCGTGATGTCCCACCGATGGGGTATATGATCTATCGTCTCGTGGCCGGCCATCCCGATGGGTGCATCCCGTTTATCGTGCATGATGGATCAATCGAAAACGACTTCTTTCAGGTCCGCTTTGATGAGGATGGGACAATTTCTGGAATTTACGACAAAAAGAACGGCCGCGAAGTCATAGAGGAAGGCAACCGATTCCAGTTATTCGAAGATGTGCCGGGACGTTACGCCGCCTGGGACATCGTGCCCATGTACAAAGACCGCGAGTTTGAGGTTCCACCCATCGTCCGTTCTGAAATCGTTGAAATCGGCCCGGTGAGACTTGTTTTGCGGCAGGAACGCAGCCTGATGAACTCGAAGATGGTGCAGAACATCATCCTGTATCGCAGCCTGCCACGGATAGATTTCGAGACGGAGATCGAGTGGGGAGAGCGAGATCGGCTACTGAAGGTCGGTTTTCTGGTCAACGTGAACGCCATGAGAGCCACCTATGATATGTCCTATGGCTACATTGAAAGGCCGACTCACGCTAACACATCGTGGGACGCGGCCAAGTTCGAGGTTTGCGGCCATCTGTGGGCTGATCTTTCGGAGGGTGACTACGGTGTCAGTCTGCTGAACGATTGCAAGTATGGTTACGACATCTTTGGCCATCGTATGCGGCTCACCCTGCTCAGGGGGCCACAGTCCCCGGATCCGACGGCGGATTTGGGACACCATTCGTTTACCTACAGTCTATATCCCCATCGGGGTGACTGGCGCCAGGCCGAAACACCGCGCCGGGCGTGGGAGCTTAACGATCCGCTGATAGCCATTCCCATAGAGAGAGGGCAGGGCAATCTTCAATCTACCGGCTCTTTCCTGTCCATCGTCAGTGATCACGTCATGCTGTCGGCGCTGAAAATGGCAGAAAAAGGCGATGGGCTTATTCTCCGGCTCTACGAAGACCAGAATCGTCGTGGTACGGTGAACGTCGCGTTTTTCACTTCCCCTTCTCGCGCCACAGAGTGCGATCCGTACGAAAACGAAATTGGCCAGGCCGACCTCGTTTCCGGCTGTTTGCGCTTTGACATCAAACCGTTCGAGGTAAGGACGTTTAAGCTGTATTCGTAAGTTCGGGGTTCGTAGATTCGGGATTCGTAGATGCGTATCCAATGTACGAATCTACGAATTTACGAATCTACGAGTTTACGAGTTTACGAACCTACGAGGCGACCAGCACAATGGTGAGAAAGCATGAATAACGAGGGTGCCAGGCTCAGCTTTCGTGACATGAGCCTGGCCATTTTCCGAGGAGATGACCCAGGCGGGGTGCTCTGGCAACCAAGACTGGAGTACTGGTATGAGGTGAACAGAAAGCGGGGCACTTTGCCAGAACACTTGAGGGGAGCCAGCCTCCTCGATCTCTACGATTATTGCCATGCTTCCGTTCGATACTTCACGAACCCTTTGCGCTGGCGATACAAAAACGTGCAAGTCACTGAGCAGTGGGAAGATGAGAGGCGACTGCGGCGCAGGTGGGAGACCCCCGTGGGGACTCTAACCGACGTTTTGCACTATGACGAATGGGGCCTGTCCGCCTACAACACCGAGTACAAGCTGAAGAAGCCAGAGGATTTCAGGGTGCTGGAATTCATGCTTCAGGATGAGGAGTGGTACTGGGACCAGGAAGCGTACGAGCAGGATCTACAGCGAGTGGGCGAGCGAGGCTGCCCTCAGTTCTACTTTCGCCGTTCGCCGATACAAGGGCTGTTCATCGAACATACGGGGTTTGAGAGAACCGTCTACCTGATGCATGACCATCCAGCGCTGATCCAACGCTACGTCGAGCTAGCGTCAGAGGCGGACAACGCTATGTATGAGGTTCTGTGCCAGTCTCCCGTCCAGATTCTCAATCTCGGTGAAAACATTGATGCCGCCATGGATCCACCCCCTGTCTGGAGGGAGTATCTGGCTCCCTATTACTGCCAGCGGGTCGAACAGTTGCATGTCGCTGGCAAATTTGTGCATATTCACGTGGATGGGACGATGAAGCCGCTCTTGCCCTATTTGAGGGATTGCCCCTGGGATGGGATCGAAGCGGCCACGCCTCTTCCCCAGGGAGATGTCACGCTAGAGGAGATCAAAGAAGCGCTGGGCGACCGGGTGCTGCTGGATGGGATTCCCGCCCTGTATTTTCTCCCCTCTTTCTCGGCGGAAACGCTGGTCGAGTGCGTGAAACAAGTAGTGGAGCTGTTTTACCCCCGCCTGGTGCTGGGGATATCTGACGAGCTACCTCCGGACGGCGATATCGAACGAGTGCGGCTGGTAGGTGAGTTGGTGCAAGAAACAGCCCTCTCCCCCTAACCCCCTCTCCCAACAAACCTGGGAGAGGGGGAATTGGGACTCCCCTCCCCTAAAGTTGGGGGAGGGGCTGGGGGTGGGGGCGGTGATTTCACTCTCTCTATCCGAGGAGGACATCCTATGCCTTACCAAGTTTTCGTCGTTTCCCACACCCACTGGGACCGCGAGTGGTACCAGCCCTTCCAGGAATTCAGGATTCGTCTGGTTACCATGGTGGACAAGCTGCTGGATATCCTGGCCAGCGATCCCAGCTACCGCCACTTCATGCTGGATGGGCAAACCATCGTGGTCGAAGATTACCTGCAAATTCGGCCCGAGCGCGAGCCGGATATCCGGGAGCAGGTTCAGCAGGGCCGACTGCTTATCGGCCCCTGGTACGTGCTGCCCGACGAGTTCCTGGTGAGCCCGGAGGCCCTGATCCGAAATCTGATGCTGGGCCAGCGGCTATCCCATCGCTTCGGCGAGCCGATGCCGGTCGGTTATGTTCCCGATTCCTTTGGACATATCAGCCAGTTGCCCCAGATTCTGGCCGGCTTTGGCATCCGCGACGCGGCTATCTGGCGCGGCGTTCCCGACCTGCCGACGGAGTTCCTGTGGCAGTCGCCCGACGCAACGGCTGTCCTGAACCTGTACATACGCGACGGCTATGGCAACCTGGCCTGGACGCCCCACGACCCGGACGGCTTTGCCCAAATCGTGCGCCAGGGAGTGGATAGGCTGGCCCCTCACGCTACCACCCACGCCGTCCTCCTGATGAACGGCATGGACCATGTGGAGCCCTCCCCTGACCTGCCAGCCCTCATGGCTGCTGCGGAAGAACGCCTGCCGGACCTGAAACTCGTCCACGGCACTCTACCCCAGTACGTCGCCGCCGTGCGCGCCAAGAATCCTGAGCTGCCTACAGTTCAGGGCGAGTTCCGCTGCTCGCAGCGATCCAACATCATCCCCGGCGTGCTGTCGGCCCGGATGTGGATCAAGCAGCGCAACCGAGCCTGCGAGACGTTGCTGGAGGGCTGGGCCGAACCGTTCAGTGCCTTTGCTGGGTTCGTAAATTCGGAATTCGTAGATTCGGAATTCGTAAATTCGGGATACGAGTCTACGAATTTACGATTCCACGAATTTACGGCATTTGCCTGGCGCTACCTCTTGCAGAACCATCCCCACGACTCCATCTGTGGCTGCAGCGTGGATCAAGTCCACGAGGAAATGCGCTACAGCTTCGACCAGGTGGAGCAAAT
>Ga0233423_10000428_pt1 | contig 22771 bp, 28 predicted proteins | sample Watercolumn_Mata_FD_180713 | JGI IMG/M metagenome (GOLD analysis project Ga0233423, IMG submission 180713) | Freshwater microbial communities from Lake Matano, South Sulawesi, Indonesia - Watercolumn_Matano_2014_112_MG | ecosystem: Environmental > Aquatic > Freshwater > Lake | place: Indonesia...
TTGCTCTTTCAAAAACTGAAGCAGGTTGATCTCTGATCCCACCAAACGTTCCGGTGCTACATAGAGCAACTTCAACAGTTGCGTAACAATGAATTGAAGTTGCTCTATGTAGCACCGGAACGTTTTGTGGGATCAGAGATCAACCTGCTTCAGTTTTTGAAAGAGCAAGCATCACCCGCCTTATTTGCCATTGATGAAGCACATTGTATCAGTCAGTGGGGACATGATTTCAGACCGGAATACCGCATTTTACATGAACTGAAAATTCAGTTTCCTTCTGTTCCGGTGATTGCGCTGACTGCAACTGCGGATGGTCTGACTAAAAGGGATATTATTGATCAACTCCAACTCAAAGACTATCGTGTTTTTGAAAACAGTTTCAATCGACCCAATATCACCTATTATGTGAAACCCAAGCGTAATTATTATGATGAATTGGTAGATTATTTGGAACAGCATAAAGAGGATAGCGGTATCATTTATTGTTTGAGTAGAAATGCAACTGAAAAATTAGCAGAGGATTTGAAGGCAGATGGATTCAATGCAGAAGCGTATCACGCAGGATTGGATAAAACAACACGCGATCAGCGACAGGATTTGTTTCTAAAAGATGATATCAATATCATGGTCGCAACCATTGCTTTTGGTATGGGAATCAATAAAAGTAATGTGCGTTATGTGATTCATGCTGATCTTCCTAAAAATATTGAAGGGTATTACCAAGAGACAGGCAGAGCCGGAAGAGATGGGTTACCGAGTGAAGCCATTTTATTCTATGGACCCGGTGATGTGATGAAGTTGAAAAATTTTGCGCAGATCGATAACAATCCGGAGCAAACAAAAATTCTTTTGGATAAGCTCGATAAAATGGTGGCTTTCTGTGAAACCAAACAATGCAGAAGAAAATACTTACTCAATTATTTTGGAGAACAGGCGCCCGATTATTGTGGTACCTGTGATACCTGTATTCACAAACCGGAATTATCTGATCAAACCATTGTAGCGCAGAAGATCATGAGTGCCGTAGCACGCGTGAATGAAAGATTCGGTTTGGGGTATATTGTTGATTTGTTGCGAGGAAGTAATAGTGAGAAAATAAGACCTGAGCATAAAGAGTTGAAAGTATATGGTATTGGCAAAGACAAACCCAGAGATGAATGGATGCATTATACCCGTGAACTTTTATCGAGTGGCTATTTGCAAATGAGCGATAACCAGTATCCCGTATTACAACTCACAGAAAAAAGTAAGGGCGTTTTATTTCAGGGTGAAAAAGTATTCTTACATGCACCTATTCAGATCACTACCACTACTAAAGAGCCTGTTGTTTATCAGCAATTGCCATATGAAAAGGAATTATTTGAGCAACTGAAAAAGCTGCGTAATACAATAGCACATGAAGAAAATGTACCCGCTTATTTGATTTTTAGTGATAGCAGTTTGATTGATCTGGCTACCTATCTTCCTTTTACAACAGAAGACCTGAGTAAGATATCGGGATTTGGTGTCTATAAAATTGAAAAGTATGGCGAAGCTTTTTTAACGCAGGTACAGGATTATTGCAACGAACATGGATTGGATACCAGAATAGAGCTGAAACAACCCAAGCGGGAACGGAAAAGTAAACTACCCAGAGAAAGAGAAACTGATACTAAAAAGATTTCACTGGATCTGTATCAAAAAGGGATGAGCATTGAGGAGGTCGCAATACAAAGAACACTTTCAATCAGTACCATAGAAACACATTTATCATACTATATTTCTTCCGGGAAGCTGGACATTACTAATTTTGTATCCCCCAACAAGCAAGAACTGATCCAGGCGGCAATCGCAAAATATGGTAAAGCAAGTCTACGGCTTTTAAAAGAAAATTTGCCCGAGACAATTAGTTATGGTGATATCAGATTCACTATGGCAGCTACGGAAATCAATGCATAATCAGCGCATGTATTTCGCAAGGGAGTTGGTATACTAATTAGTAGTATATCACCGGTAATATCGTGTGCTTTCAAATTCAATACTATGAATGGAAAGATCTCAGTGATAATAGCCGATGATCATCTCGTTTTTCGTGAAGGATTAAAAGATATGTTATCCTATCACCCTGAAATTGTACTCAAGGCTGAAGCATCGAATGGAAAAGAGTTACTGCTAAGGGCAAAGCAATATGCTCCGGAAGTGATCATTACCGATGTAAAAATGCCGTACATGGATGGTATTGAGACTACGAAGAAACTTTGTAGAATGTATCCCGGTGCCAGAATTATTGCACTCAGTTCTTTTAGTGAAGATCATTTAATTATTGATATGCTTGAAGCCGGTGCCCAAGGTTTTTTATTGAAAGGAATACGGGAAGAAGAACTCATTACGGCTATCAAAGCCGTGTATGAGTACAAGCCTTATTTCTCTCCGGATATAACAGAAAAGCTAACCCGCATTATTGCAGGCAGATACCATCATAAAAAGGGGCCACAACATGTGACATTAACCGAAATTGAAAAACAGATCATTGTTTTGATCTGCCGGGAACTGACCAGTAAAGAAATTGCGGAGCGATTAGAAATAGGCAAAAGAACGATTGAAAGCTACCGGATGCGTATCATGGATAAACTGGGAGCCAAAAGTGTGGCATCTGTTATTACCTATGCGCTAAAAGCCGGTTTGATACAAAGAACAGCTTGATTCTACGCGTTTATTGCCATAATCGGCATAGAAAATGAGATAAAAGCGGGATTTGACTAATTTTTAACCACTTCTGTGCAGCCATTTCTGTTATTTTTGCGCCCTATTGCCATATATTGGCGCAACGAAACGAGACAATGAAAAAATTAGTAGTACTCTTATTGGCTATTTCAGGAACCCTGCTGGCCAACGCTCAGAAGAAAACAACCAAGACCAAAACAGATTGGAGTAAAATAGACCTTAGTGGTCGCCCTGCCGATCATTTCATGATTCAGTATGGAGGTGATTCATGGACAAACCGTCCGGATAGTGTTCGTACCGGAAATGGTTTTAGCCGACATTTCAATATCTATTTTATGATCGATAAACCCTTCAAGACCAACAAGAAAATGAGTCTGGGTTTAGGTGCGGGTTTGGGAACCAGTAATATCTTTTTCAATAACACACGTGTAGATATTAAATCTCCTGCAGCAAGATTGCCATTTACCAATGTTGATAGTGCAGATCATTTTAGTAAAAGTAAATTGACCACCATCTATTTTGAAATTCCTTTGGAACTGCGTTACTATTCCAATCCGGAAAATCCGGGTAAATCATGGAAAGCAGCTGTGGGGTTAAAGCTAGGTACCTTACTGAAGTCTTACACAAAAGGTAAGAACTATGTGAACAAAAACGGACAAAGCATTTATGGTACTTCTTATGTTGAAAAACAAAGCAGTAAGCGTTTCATCAATGGAACCATGCTGGCCGCCACAGCAAGAGTTGGATATGGTAGTTTGTCGTTGGATGCAGGTTATCAGTTGAATAGCGTATTGAAAGATGGAACCGGTCCATCCATGAGAAAATTCTCTATCGGTATTACCATTAGCGGATTATAATCAGAAACATATATTATTCCAACCCCGCTGAAACCTAGGTGTAAGCGGGGTTTTTATTTTTTATAGGATAAGGAAGAATAAATACACGAACACATAATACTATTGCTTTAAGTTTTGGCCTTAGAAAAAAAGCCCCTTCGTCGCAATTCTCGATCTGCGATCGGGATGCTCCTCAGGGTGACGGGTAAGAGGGGGCATAAGGGTTGATGAGATTGGCTTCGCCAATCTCATCAACTTTTTTACTCATAGTGTTTTGTCACCCTGAGGAGCATCCCGACTTACAGTCGGGAATTGCGACGAAGGGTTGTTTTATGGCTGCAAGCAAAATGTATAGTAGAAGCAACTCCAAACCATATACGGTAACGAATTTTGAAGTTTTGTCACTTATGAGACAAAAAAGTAAATAGAGGGAAAGCCTTTTGTGACGATGTTTTGAAGTTAAAACACCTAATCATATATTTTTAAGCAAAAAGCAAAGGTTACCTTTGCAAAAAGAGGAAAAGACTTTGATTGAGAAGCAACATAAAATTAAGGGAGAAGAAACTGCGGTTTTAGTAGGATTGATTCAGAAGGAACAAACCCAAGAGCAGGTATATGAATACCTGGATGAGTTGGCGTTTTTAGCAGAAACAGCCGGTGCGCAAACCGTTCGCAAATTCACACAGAAATTGCCACATCCTGATAGCAGAACTTTTGTAGGGAAAGGAAAATTGGAAGAGATCAAAACTTATGTAAGCGGAAAGAAAATTGATCTGGTCATTTTTGATGATGAATTAACAGGCTCACAAATTACCAATATTGAAAAAGAATTGGGTGTAAAAACCATTGATCGAAGTGACTTGATCCTCGACATTTTTGCGCGCAGGGCGAGAACGGCTCAAGCTAAGGTGCAGGTAGAGTTGGCACAATATCAATACTTGCTACCAAGATTGAAAGGGATGTGGAAACACTTGGAACGACAAGGGGGTGGTATTGGTACCAGAGGCCCGGGTGAAACGGAAATTGAAACAGACAGACGTATTGTAAAAGATAAGATTTCTTTGTTGAGAAAAAGGTTAGCAGAGATCGACAAACAATCATTCACACAACGCAAAGAGAGAGGGGAGCTGATTCGTGTATCATTAGTAGGATATACGAATGTGGGGAAGAGTACCTTGATGAATCTGTTGAGTAAGAGTGATGTGTTTGCAGAAAATAAATTATTCGCCACACTCGATACCACCACACGTAAGATCGTTTTTGAAAACACACCTTTTTTATTGAGTGATACCGTAGGGTTTATTCGTAAACTGCCACACCATTTGGTGGAGAGTTTTAAAAGCACCTTGGATGAAGTAAGAGAAGCGGATATTTTATTACATGTAGTAGATGCATCGCATCCGCAATATGAAGATCAGATTGGTGTGGTGAATAAAACTTTACAGGAACTGAAAGCTTTTGATAAACCCATACTCACCATTTTCAATAAAATGGATCTCTATGAAGAAAAGAATTTCGATGAGTGGCTGGAAGATGAAGTAAAGCAGGAGATATTATTGGAGTTGCGTGAAAAATGGGAACGTGCAACAGATCATAATTGTGTATTCATCTCCGCTTTGGAAAGAAAAAATATTGATGCTTTACGTGAGTTGATTTTGAGCAGGGTTCGGGATATGTACCAGATTCGTTATCCGTATAAAACTGTACACTTCTAAATGTCTTTTTTTAGCTCCACACCGCAATGGCATTTAGTAAGTGCTGCACCTGAATCGCTCGAGTGGCAGTCGAACCATATGTGTTTGATGGAAGTAGCCGGTAAAAAAATAACCCTCGCCCGTTTTGAAGATCAATATTTTGCTTTTGCGCATAAATGTCCGCATGCCAGTGGGGTGATGGCGGATGGTTTTATAGATGCTACGGGGCAGGTGGTATGCCCCTTGCACCGTTATCGGTTTAATATTAAAAACGGCAGAAATACCAGTGGAGAGGGTTATTACCTGAAAACCTACCCTTTGGAGCGTCGGGAAGACGGTTTATATGTGGCTTTTTGACCAAATTTTTGGATATAGATTTTGCCAGATTGCATTTTTCCCTATTTTTGCCACCCCGAAAGGGAAACGGTATATTAAAGCCAAGCTTTAAGAACACCACTAGACTCCCAAATAGCTCAGTTGGTTAGAGCATCTGACTGTTAATCAGAGGGTCGCTGGTTCAAGTCCAGCTTTGGGAGCCTTACTTGAAAAAGGGACAGATTTTGTTATCTGTCCCTTTTCTTTTTCTTCAAAACCCTTGTCAATATTGAGCATTAGGCTAATAGCGGGGTTATAGTTAAGGGTTTGATAATCTCCATCTTTGAATACCATTTTCCCATCCAAAATCGTGTTTAGAAGCCGAATTCTCGTATCAGTATCACCATTTTTAAAGTAATAGGGGATATTCTCAATAATGGGTATCGAATGCTCAACATATCGTTTGAAGTCATATTTGAGCCCCATTTCGAGTTCTGTACGTTCAGTAACCCAATCTCTTTCTTTTGATTCTAGTCTGTTAAAACATTCATTATAAGCTTCAGGTGAAATCCTACCATTAACATAATCGTTGAACTTTTCTTCTTTGTTTTCAATGCATTTTTTTATGCTTTTATCTAAAGATTCAATTTCAGCAGTTATTTGGGCTTTATTTTGATAATACGTTTCCTCTAAAAGACTTTTATACATCGGCAATAAGTGCATATTTTTTCCGAAATCTGCTGATATAATCTCAATAAATCTATCGTTTACTTTATAGGCATTAAACCTATAATGTCCTTTTTGACATTGATAATATGGATGTTTTCTTTTTTTAGTTGCACATCCTGTCATACTCTTTCCGCATTCTGGACAAAGTAGAAACCGCCTCAAAATCAATCTTTCATCATTTGGTTTTCTAATATTCTTTTGTCGTTTTCTTGCGTTCAGGTTCCATTGTACTTTTTCGAAAGTTTCTCTTGAAACTATTGATTCATGAGTGCCATTTACAATTTGTTCAGGTTCTCCTTTGTAAGGCTTGATAACAATATCACCCACATAAATTCTATTCTTCAATAAATTAATAAATGTCTGCTTAGCCATTGGCTTACGATTATGCTTTTGCATCATAATTCGCATCACTTCAAGTATGGAATGATTACCCTGTGCATATAACTCAAAAGTGTCTCGTATAAAAGCAGCAGTAGGTTTATCTATTATTAGAATTGATTTTTTTGCTTCATCTTTTTCATATTTATAACCCAAGGGTATTTTGCCCAAATACCTACCCTGAATTTTGGCAGTATAATATGAAGCTTTTGTTCGTATACTAATTTTTTCCCTTTCAACTTGAGCACTAGCTAAAGTAATAGCAAATCCATATATTGATTCTGGATTTTCAGAATTGTATCCTTCTTGTTCAATTGCTCTTAGTTCGATTCCTAGTTCTTTCATCTCGTAAATAAGATTCATAGAATCACTCATATTCCGACTTAAACGGTCCCATCTAGTAAAAAGGATTAAATCGATAGTCTTTTTGTGCTCTCGAATATATCTTCTAAGTTCCTTCCATTTCGGACGATCAAAGCTTTTTCCAGAAAAGTCTTCTTCGTAGTGTTTAACAGCTAAAATATCGTTGTCCTTACAATATTTTCGTAAGCTTCTTATTTGATTTTCCAAGCTAAATCCAGTTTTAGCTTGTTCATCAGTTGATACTCTTGTATACAGGAGTGCTTTTTTCATAAAAAATATTTTATATACTATAAATTAATAATATTAGTTCAATCTGCAATGCGATTCTGAATATTTTTATTCTCTAAGGGTAGTAGTTGGATGTTTAAATAGGAAAGCTCCATAACAAAGAGGATTACCTCGTCGTCATCATCAAAAATTTTAAATCCAGGAAAAATCAAAATGGAAATATCATGATTGTTGTTGTATAAGAATCGTTTGAGGCTTTTTAAAATTGGGCGTTCCATATTCAAACCCAAATGGTTTTCATGAAAGAACCGTATCGGCATTATATTGTTCTTGCTGCAGAATGATAATGCAGCTAGTTTTTGAGCATTAATATTTTTTTTGTGCTCATTTCCCTCGCAATTATAGATGCTTGTGAGTACAACGGCTTTTTTAGATGGCAACCCAAGTTTGTAATTTTTCATGTTACTTATTTTAATTATTGGTAATACTGTTTAGTTGAATTTTTGCAAACTCCTTTAAAAGGTCCAGCAAGTATTTGGCTTCATTAAGAGATATTCGAGCTCCCTTTTTTTGTAGCTCTTCTTTTAGGGTATGTTCAGTTATGGGCATAAGATTTCCTTTTGCCTTCCTTCTGTTTAAAAATTATCGGAAAGCTGTTTTATAATAATCAGCTTGGCTGACTGATAAGACTTTTGTTGGCTATTATTATTGAAGCGTACTTAATAACTTCTTTAAAGATGGATAGTCATATAAAAGCAGTTATTTTTCAATGCTACAATTAATAAGAAATCTGAAACGACTATGCTGAACTATACCATTTGGATTTTCGTTTGATATACTGTAAAAAGAAAAGGACTTTCTCTTCAATACCTATAAGTACATACTCCTCAATATTCCCAGTATGAGATATTATTCTGGAACTTACAGAGTCACATATTCCAATCAGAGTAGAGGGTTGTGATGCTGATAATTTGTTGAACCTTGCTTTACCTATTTTTTTAGAATGTTTGGTCATCGGATATATTTATTCCGCAAACGTCAGTCATTTAAATCGATATTTCAAGCGAATAAATTAGATGAATTATTTTCTTTGTATTTAAAATTAGATAAGAAATTATCGAATATTCATTTATATAATATGGTAGTGTTAGCAACTATTTTAGCAAGAAAAATATAGATAATTTTATGTAATTTGTCTGCATTAAAAAAGTATTAAAATTTTTAAATGCGGAAGCGTAAACCTGCTAAAAGATCAATTATATCATGAGTATAATACAGCCATATCTATTTGAATTTGATTACAATGATGAAAGGTTTATAATTGAACTTCACTATGTGGTAGAGGCGGTTGATAAATCAGAAGTTCTTACAATTAAGTACAGTGATGACCCCGATGATTCGGATGAGTATGCAGTGAAAATATTTCGCGTAAATAATGAAGTGCTTACGCCAATTAAGATTACTGATTTACCAAAACAGGTACAGGATAATATAGCTACTGAGCTTCAGAAAGTATTACCAACAGATTTTATTGCAAACCCATACTTTGATGAATTAATGATTTTCTTTGGGAATACAGTTCTTACATCGCAGGATAAGTTTATACCCTTCACTTGTGATCAATGTCATCGAGTTGAAATTTATGAAAAAAGAGAAAAAAAGAATAAAGGAGATTATGTTGAAAGTATAAGATCGAAACTACTTACTAATCCAAATCCTTTATGGCCATTCAAAGGTCGTTTGCAAATTCAATTTTCTGTTTCAGATAAGCAAAGTCGTCTAAATTCAATTGATTTGGATAATCTTGCTAAATCAATACTTGATAGTTTACAAACTGTAGTATTTGAAAATGATGCTCAGATAGAAGCATTAGTAGCAACAAAGGATTACACAAATGGATTCATTGCAAATTTAATCGCAATCAAAGAGTTGTGACCAGATGAACGACCAAAATTTCAGGAGTTTTTATTTTCAAGTAAACATAAAACTTGGAGCAAAGAATATGCTCATAAATTCAAAACCGGAAAATCAACTCGATTTGTTAGGTATTGAATCATATAAAACTAAATTCTTCATTTGAAAAGCGGCCATTACTCGATAGGGTATAGATATTTAGAATATACAAGTCTCGGGTATTCATAATTGGGAATAATTAAATAATGGCGTCCTTATAGAAGACGCATTAATTGTATATGTAAGCTCCCCCAAAGTTCGGCCACTTAAAAGTTGACAGAATTGTTAACTTTAAAAAGGAGGTCGTTATGAAAAAATCAAGATTTACTGAGACACAGATTGTGAAAGCAATCCAGGAACACGAGGCTGGTAAAGATGCCAAGGATATTTGCAGGGAGCTTGGGATTACTACAGCATCGTTTTACAAATGGCGTCAACGTTATGGCGGATTGGATGTAAATGAATTGAAACGAATCAAAGAGTTGGAAGAAGAGAACAGCCGTTTGAAACGCATGTATGCCAACTTAAGTTTAGTGCATGAAGCGTTAAAAGATGCAATGGCAAAAAAGCTGTAACGCCTGATGAGAAAAGCAGCCTGGCTGAACACATGGTGAGCGAGTTTGGTATCAGCCAGCGTCAGGCATGTAAAACAGTAAGCCTGCCACGAAGTACACAACAATACAAGCCTAAGCCAAAGGATGATACTGTTGTTGTTGAACAACTGCAACAGTTAGTAGAGAAGCATCCTGCTATTGGTTTTTGGCAGAGTTACTTCAGGATCAGAAGAAACGGGTACATCTGGAATCACAAGCGGGTGTACAGAGTGTATACTGATTTAAAACTCAATATCCGCAGACGTTATAAAAAGCGGTTGCCACAACGTGTAAAGCAATCACTTTATCAGCCCGCTGCTATCAATGAGGTGTGGAGTATTGATTTTATGAGCGACACCTTATGGGATGGCAGAAGGTTCAGATTGTTAAACATCATTGATGATTATAACAGAGAGATTCTGCACATCGAATCAGATCTGTCACTGCCAACGCTTCGGCTGATCAGAGTGCTGGAATACCTCAAAGAGTTTAGGGGCTTACCGCACATGATACGTGTAGATAATGGACCAGAGTTCATCTCACACAAGCTTGAGTTTTGGTGCAGGGAGCATAACATCAGTCTGGCTTTTATACAACCCGGTAAACCTATGCAAAACGGCTATGTAGAACGTTGTAATGGCAACATCAGAAAGGAATTATTAAATGCGTATGTATTTACAACATTGGATGAGGTACGAGAAAAAGCAGAAGAATGGCGTATGGATTATAATTGCTCAAGACCACATCAGTCGCTGGGTTTTGTACCGCCAGTCGAATACATTTAATCCGTATTCATGTTAAACTGAAAAAAGAAAATTATACTTTTAACTGGCCCGAAAAAAAGGGGAGCTTACATATATAAAAAGCAAACTTATTGGCAATATACTTTCTAAGACACAATTATTATTTTTCAGATTTCTACAACATTCCAAGAGTATAAAATAAATAAATCATTGAAGGAATTAAAAGTATTGAGCCAGCTAAACGAATTCCCTTTCCTTTGAGATTTTTATTTTCTTTCAGTCGATAGTAAGAGATGATTGCCGAAAGCCACCCAATTGGTACAAAAATGATAGGTAGAAAAACAAATGAGCCTAAAGCACAGGCTAATGTTGCGATAGCAAATGGGTCAGTTTTTTGACGAACATCATCTACATTTTCTGAGGAGTTCATATTTATTTTTTTAAATTTTTAGGGTATTAATATTTGAACTGACTAATATATAATTTGAAATGATATATATTTATTTACACTCGCTTATCGCCTTATAAAGCGATTGATAGTTTGCATTATTTGGTTCAATATCAAGCGCCTTGTTTATATACTCTTTTGCATCTGCACATTTGTACTGCCTTAAACAACAATAGGAATAATAATAAAATAGCTGACCTACGCTCGCAGTTTCCATTTTTACTCCATTAATCGCTCTAGTAAAATATTCAGTTGCCTCGGCTATTTTATCTTGCTTTAACATAATGGCTCCATACCTTAACCACCCTTCGGAATTTTCTCCATCTATCTCAACCGCCATTTTTATGTAACTCTCCGCTTTCTCATACTTGCCCTCTTCCAAATAAATACCAGCTAAATTTTGATAAAAAGGGGTTCTGTCCTCTTTGTTTTGACAATACTTCAGCCCTCGCTCTAATGTTTCAATTGTTAAATCAGAATTGCCCGTTAACAAATAATAATTAGTCAAAGAAAGATAATGGAAAGCATTGTCCATTTCTAAAGAGATTGCATATTTGGCATTCTTTACTATATCATTCAATCTCTCGGAAAGAGGTAATGAAATATCTCGATATGAACACCAAGCTAGTAGTGAATATGTACTACCCTCAAAAGGATTTATCGTGATTATTTTGTCTAATAGTTTGCGAGCTTCTGTGTAGTTCCCTTTATCAAATTTCTCTTCTGCAAGCGCTTTTAGAGAACCAGTCCATAGTATTTTCCATTTTCCATTTTCATTTGTCAATGTATAGTAGTAGGTTAAATAGGCAGTGTCTTCTTTGGTGATACTAGTTTCTTCGACTTTAAACCTTCGAAAAGATGCATTAGCAGATGATGTAGGATATTCAGTAATTTTTGATTCTATATATTTAGTCGACCTAAGTACACTATCAGATATATTACGCAATTTTGCGAATTCGTCTTTTGTAACAAATTCCTTTGATTTATTCGCCAAAAAATCAGTATATAAAGCTTCACTTTTATTTTCGTGAGATAATTTTCTATAATTGCTAACCACATCTTTAGGATTTGAAAAATCTAATCGGTTGCAGGATATAAAATAGAAGCTTATTGAAATAAGTAATATTTTTTTAATCATACCAAAAAAGTATTGGTTATAATAGTGAATTTGGTTAACGATTGTATATTCAATAAAAGTGTTAAGGGGTATACCATTAGGAACTAACCGACCACTCTTAATTTGTACCCATTTCATCAGTTCTTTCGTCAATTTTAAATCAAACTCCAGTGAGAATTTATGTAGTTATTACTGACGAATTTTCATCTGACAAGTTATTATTAATACAAATTTCATTTCCATTAATTAGGAGTTGCAATCCAAACACTTTCAATTTTCGCATTTAATGGCATCTTATTAATAGGAATTTCACCTGAGTTATTTGCAAGACCGATCAATTTCGATAATTGGAGTTTAAGTGATTTAGTTTCACGAATAGAAATGTGAGGATAATATGATTTATCTAGCATGACACTCACTCCAGCTTCATCTCCATCAATGGTATAGAAGATGCTGGTAATATGCCCTTTATTCTTTAATTCCCCAAAAGATCCGCCTATCGGCACGCCTTTTATCCTATAATTGTCGCCTAAAAAAGTAATACCATCAATTTTATTACTATCGTCAAAGTAAACCTTTGCAGTTATTTGTCCTTTTGCATTTTGTATACTTGCAATTAGTCTAATAATCCCTTCTTCACCAGATTCCCGTTTAATCGAACTCTTAGGATAAATTACTTTGAATTGTTGAAAACTCATTCCCAATTTTAAGGTCCCTGCACCCTCTTTAGTTATTTCCTGAGCTGCAAGAAATGAAAATTGCAAAACTGTAAAGACGGATAGAAATATTTTTTTAAGACAGTCCTGGATCATAGCGCAAGTATTTGATTATTTAAACGCTAATTAAATATGTTGTTCTGTCAAATTCTGTCAATCAAGACATGAATAGAATTAATATTCCTAGTAAAGAAATAAATGAGCAAATTAGGAATTTAGAGGAAGGGTATCTTTTTTCTATTACATAATTCAAGCTAACAATAGCAAAAGGTAATGTCGCAAATATTCCCTGAAACGTAATGTTACTTAGCTCACGATTACAATAAACCCATGCGGTACTCACAATCACTACGCTAATAAATACAGATGTGAAGATCATTATCCAACTGCTATTATCAATGTTATATCTTACATTTCTTTTCATTAAGAAAGCAACTGGCAATGCACCACTATAGCGTAAAAAAAGAATTTCAAAAAAACCAAGTTTCGTATAATTAATTTGAATTCTTGTAAGAATAATTCCGAATACTATTACAAAGCATAACGTAGCTAATATTATAATTTCTTTTGGCTTGCTGAGAGTTATCCTTACGGCATTCGCCTTTAGCTGATAGAAAAGTACACTAACTGATACTATTGAAATGCCAATTAGTTGCATAGAGTTAACTCTTTCGGATAACGCAAAGTAGCCTGCAACAACTACCAATATCGTTACTAAAGGAGAAAGCAACGCATTCTTTTCATCCCCGGACAATCTGATATGTGTAATAGAAAAGAATCCTGCAAGTCCATATGAAAAAAAACCAGACAATACAAAGTAGAAACAATCCTCAGCGGTAATACTTTTAAATATCTTAAACTGACCCAATGCCAAAACTATAAATATTGTTAACAAAAACCCAGCTATAATTTCAATGGCATTCAAGATTGAAATATCAATTCCATTGCTTAATCTGGCAAGTATTTTTATATTTAATGCCATGCTAAAAACTAAAATAAAAGCAATAATTATAGCATTCATTTCTTTTTGGGTTTCGAAATAAAAGCCTCATTATTATCTGCTAAATTTCTAGTACTAAGATATAGGGCATCTGTATCTTTCAATTTTTGGATTAAAATTTTCTTGAGTTTTAGCGGTTTTAAAACTTTCATATGATCAAACCACATGGCAACATAACTAACCAATTCTCGATTAATCCCGCAGTTGAATTTCAAATACGTTTTGCCATTTTTTGAAAATACAACTTCTTGACTTGCATGGCATTTATATTTTGCGAATGACTCGCCTATATCATGTGTAGTTTCGATTAATATGTTATAGATTTTTTTATCAATATTACCAGTTACTCCGAAAATGCTAGATTGATATTTTATAAACCCTCTTTCTAATTTTCTTCTATTGAATGTTAGGTTGGTTAGTTCTACATTAATAAGTTGATACATGGCTAGAAAAAAATAATCACGCGATTTTTCCTCATAAAAAGAAATATAAATAGCACCACGATGATTGACTATTGATAGCGGACAAAGTAAAGCGGGGAAATTATAGTTTCTTTGTAAGCAAGTAGATTCGTGGGTATTTTTATCTATGATTAGCTTTTTTTGATTTTGAATCGCCCATATTATGTCTTCAAGTAACTTATGCTCAAACATATCATGAGCATATTCAAAGAAGTTAGTAGAATTGAATAATAATGTATTCGCTACACTCAATTTTTCAAACTTACTTTTACTTACCTGTGGATACAATATTTTTTCAAGCTTATTTAAAGATGCTTCACGAGTTATCGATATACTTCTTGGAGCAAAATGTTTTAGAAGATAGAATGAGTTAATATCCCATGTAGTCAAAGATTCTTCTTTACCCTCAAATTCAATTTTCCAAACCTTTCTGTTCTTTTCATTTTCAAAAACAATCAATTTTTCTTTATCAAACCGTAAATAACTTCCTATATCATCTAAATCTCTATATAGTTGTCGTTCACTTATTTGAATATTAACGTCAAAACACCATTTTTTGATAATCTCTATGGTTACAGGACCTCTCCTGAGTCTATTATAAATACGAATCAGCCGTTCAATTCTACTTGCCATATAGTTAGTTACTGCTTAAAGTTAATTATTAAGCTTCTTAACAATATAATATTTAAATATTATACTAATGCCAAAATGAAAAAAAGAGCACTTTTAATAGCAAGTACAAAGCGGGCAAACGAAGATTGTGTACCCTTTATAAATGATATTACCCAAATGAAGAAATTTCTTATGTCGAAAAACGGTGGTAGTTGGAAGGAGTCTGAAATAATCTCTATTCTAAACCCGACTGCTCAGGAATTATTTTCATTATATACAAACACAGGAGAAGATTTCAGATTCAGCTATTTCTCTGGTCATGGATGCATAATAAATGATAATCAATATATTCTTATAAACAACTGCCTTATAGGTACCTCAAACCTAACGTACAAGGTTAAACGGGAGGTGATTATTTTTGATTGCTGTAGACACGAGTATTCTTATCAAAAATTGGCAAAGAATTATATTATTAAAGAATCACCAAATCTCGATCACAAAACTGAAATAATATACAACTATAACAGCCTCATAAGTACCCACGAAGGGACTATTATATTCTATACTGCTTTAAAGGGCAAATCTGCTTTTGCAACTTCCTCTGCTTCCTATTTTACTTGCTTTTTCATTAAAATTCTGGAACAGCTAAAATGTTTAAAAATAGACAGACCCTTATCTATTATTGCCTTTTTCAAGCTTATTTCTTTAGCAATGAAGAAAACCGGAGGTACTCAAACCATCACAATGGTATCAAACAATAGCTGTAACTACCCTTTTTATATGTGTTAATGGAATGTAATTAAGTAAGGTTATTAGGGTTTAAGTAAGGTTATGTAATTAAATCTGTGGGGGCTAAAGGGTTGCCCTTGAACACCATTATTGAATATTGGGTTATTTAAGCCCATAAAACGCTAAATACTGGCTAAATTCAAAGATTTTCTTAATTCCGCCATATAAAGGGTTTAATATTGGAATAGTAAGGGGAGCAAAAGCCTCGCAGAAATGTGAGGCTTTTTCTTTTTTATACTTCCCAAATAGCTCCCGCCTGAGGAGGGGTTAGAGCATTCCGCCTGAGGCGGATTAATCAGAGGGTCGCTGGTTCAAGTCCAGCTTTGGGAGCGAAGTCCTCACAGCAATGTGGGGATTTTTTTATTCCCAAATAGCTCCCGCCTGAGGCGGATTAATCAGAGGGTCGCTGGTTCCGACGCTACGGTCGGGGTGTAGACAGCATCGTCGGTATTCAAGTCCGGCTTTGCTTTTTGGCGACTAATAAGGCAGAAAAAGAAGCCTTGTAAAAATTTACTTTACAAGGCTTTTTTTTCTTTTATCGGATTCTTTAACCAAAATACTGTTATGCCAACAATACTTCCGCAGGAATACTCAACTCCCTGTGAAACAACTTTGCCAGTTCCAGTGTGAGTGGTTTACGCTTGTTCAGTAATGCCGATACATATCCCTTGCTACCAAATTTCCCAACTAAATCTTTATTTTTCAAACCCAAATCCTGCATCTTTAATTTAATGACTTCTATAGGATCGGGCACAGGAACAGGATAATGAACATCTTCATACTGTTTGATCAACAAAAGGGCTACCTGAACTTTCTCACCTTCAGCACTGTTGGGCTTAATGCGGCGATCAAATTGTTTATCAACCCAATCGAGGTATTCCTGGTATTGCTTTTTTGTTTTTATGATTTTAAGTTCCATACTTATTTCTTTTTAAAAGGAATGGTTGTAACATCTATCTTATCGTATTCAGCATGTGTACCAAACCATTTTATCTGAATGGCTTTATAATCAAACACCATTCTTACCACCAATCTGTATTTATTTCCCATAATATTAAAGACAACCCTGTCATCCGCAACCAGACTCGCATTTCCATAGACTTTTTTTAACTCATTAAAGTTTTTAAAATCAGCATTCACCAGTTCATGATACCACTCCTGCAAAGCTGTTGCGGCAGCCGGGTATTTCCTACAGTACTCCAGTAAGGTTTTTCTGGTGATGATATTAAACACGATACAAAGATAATAAAAAGTTTACTATTAGAAAACTTTTTAAATACCCTTCAAATGCTTAATGATCTTTTTGCGATGTAACTTTTGGAAAGTTCCGAAACTTTCCAAAAGTTGACAGTCATAAAATATTTTATACCCACTATAAGTTCACAGGGGGATTCACCAAAGGTTCAGTAAGGGTTCACTAGGGGTTCACCTATAGTTCGCCTTATCCACATTTTAATTCCGTACCCTCTGTAAAGTGATTTCAGGAATAGACACATTCAGGAAAAAAATAGCAAAAAAAATATTTTTCACCAATCTTCTTATAATCAAATACTTGCAAGGGGTGGCACCACCCCTGCCACCCTTTTCATATGGCTTCAGTATCTAGGTTTGTGATCGCAAGCAGGACTCTACTTACTTGTTTGCTGCAGAAAACAAGTAAGTGTAATAACAAATTAAGGTATTGTAGATTCAGAAATTATCGAAAGCTACTATCTGATAATCAATAGGTTAACAGGGCTGATACCAGCCCTACCAGCCCTAACCATAATTGTTCAATACTAGGTTTGTTTTGTCATGCATGCAACTGTTGAATGTAATGACTGCAGCATAACCATTCAACAGACAAACAATTTTCAAAACATTAAAAAACAAACAAAATGGCAAAACAAGTAGGCATATTACCACTGGAAGGCAGAATTGAAAACCTGACCTTTTACCGTACCGCCAACGGTTACAGTGTACAAAAAGTAAAAGGAGTTTCTAAAGAAACCGTTGCAACCAGTCCGGCATTTCAAAGAACCCGAGAAAATATGGCAGAATTTGCACGCGCAGTTAGCGCATCTAAACTGCTGCGTATGGCATTGAGTGATGCCATCAGTGGTTCAAAAGACAGCCGTATGAACAATCGCTTAAACACCGTCATGCTCAAAGCCGTTAAACTCGATCAAGTAAGCGATCGTGGATTTCGGAATGTACTGGATGGTGAATTGCAAATTCTCGAAGGTTTCGACTTCAATAAAGCCGCTCCCTTTGAACAAACTTTTGATGGAGGTATCCGTAGTTCTTTTAACCGTGTTACAGGTGTCTGTACACTTGAAGTAGATAGTTTTCAAGTTGAAAAGAAATTGAAAAAACCGGATGGCGCAACGCATTTCCGTTTCTTAATGGCTGCTGCCGCTATCAACTTTGAAACAGGTGTAAAAGAGTCTGTATCTGCGGCATCGGAATACATAGCATATGCTTTGAGTGGGGTTGTTGATCCACTCAATATCAGTGTATCCTTATCTGAAAACAGTGAACACCCGGTTATGTTAGCAGTAACCATCGAATTTGTACAAGAGATCAATGGTAAAATGTATTCCATTAAAAACGGATCACACAATGCTTGTATTTTACACAGAGTAGATACGAACGTGTAACATATGTAGCAGTCTTGAGTGGCAAAGGCTCAAACTTAGATTTTTTAATGACCTTATGTCTGGTACCAAGGCATAGGGTCATTTTATTTTATCTGGCTGCTGCCCGACCAACAAAAACAAAAAAGAACCCCGACAAATAATCGAGGTTTCTTTTGAAAGAAAAACGAATAAATCAATAGTTGTTAGGGTCTAAATACCCCCATGTTTTTAGCCCACTTATAAACAACTCTACGATTTAGTGCTATTCTAAACAAAGTCTTAGTGACTATTTAAGATTGATATGGTAGATAAAATGCTAATGCTGATTTACTGGGTATGGCATTCTTTTGAACAGTAATAACATCCATTCACTTGCTTATAATGTTTTTTCGCTTCTTTAACGGCATCACTACAGTTAGAGAAAGTGCCTAAATAAGTTCTGTTTTGCGATGAAGGAAGGAAACTGCAATGTTCAAGATGCACTTCATGATCGCCATTTCTTTGTGCAAGGTTATTGACGTAATAGTTTTTCATGCTTAAAAATATCAGTTGTACTATGTACAATTTTACGGGAAACCGTTAAGTCATATAAAATATTACGGCTTACTTTATATTGAATTGGAGCGATGCTGATTTGGGGATGATGATCTAGCCGTTGTTGGTCGCTTGACCAAAGCACATATCTGCGACCAAATATTATTTGAATACACCCTAAATGCATGTTATTAGTTAGGTGATCAACAACAGCGAAGCAGAAGTGATAGGTTAAAATTAGTCGACCCTCTTTGTTCCAAAAAACATAAAGAAGTAATTAAATCATTTTACAATTTAATTTTTACTTACATGTTCAATTTAGTTCCTCCCCTCCGTATTAGTAAGCAAATAATTAACTAAATAAACAGTATTTGAAAATAATACAGGTTTACATATCTATGGAGTCCAGCAACCATTAAAAACGGGGCGTAACCGAAAAGCCAAATGAGTAGGGGCAAAAAACAACAAACATGCAAAAAGTAAAATTCCTCTTAACAGGACTTCTAATGTTAGTCCTAACAATCAGCTTGACATCTTCTGTTCCGATTACGGATTCAAAGATGGAAGATCTTAAAGCTAAACATGCAAAAGCTACACTGTTAATTAATGAAGCGACTAAAGAAGGTAAGACCTTAACTTCTAAGAAACTTATTAGTATTGCTTCTGAAGTTAAAGGCGAGAAACTTAGCTTTAAAGAAAAAATTGCTCTTAAGATTTTCAACAAGAAAATTGCTCAACTTGGAGCTGATAGCACAAATGCTGCTGGTGGTAAAAGTCAAGTAGTTGCATTAATTCTAGTTATCCTAGTAGGAGGATTAGGTATACATAGATTCTATCTTGGATATACTTGGCAAGGAGTAGTTCAACTGCTTACCGCAGGCGGTTGTGGTATTTGGTGGCTCATTGATTTAATAAGAATTATAACTGGTGATTTAACTCCTAAAAATGGTTCTTATGCATCAACGCTCTAAATGGGCAAATAAGCTTGCTTTCTTAAAATTTAACTTGACTCCTAAACAAAGGGTTTATAAGTCAGGAATTAAATTATTTATATTAATTGTATTGCCAATTATTATAATATTCTTGCCAGAAAACTATTTTGATAATCGCGAAAGCATTTGTTTATCAAAGGTGTTTTTTAATGAAGAATGTTATGCTTGTGGTCTTACACGTGCATGTAAACATTTGCTTCATCTAAATTTTGAAAAAGCTTTTGCTTATAATATGGGTAGTTTTATTGTTTTACCTATATTTTCCATTCTTTGGGCTAGTTGGTTTTTTCAAGAAAGAAAAAAAATAAAACATCTAGTTAAAGAAATTAAATAAATTCTGGGAGGAATTGCGATTCCTCCCTTTTTATGATTAGAAAATTTAAATTGAAATTTTTAATATCTATTATTTTTTTGCATTTCTCCCTTTTATTGAATGCCCAGCAGTTAACAGGTATTTGGAGAGGTCAATTTGTTATTGATGATAAAACGAGTCTAAAAAGTAATACTGAGTTTAAATTCGAATTGCAGATTTTACAAAATTCCGATGGCAGTTTACGAGGGGTCACTTATACTTATAAGGTAAAGGAATACTTTGGAAAAGCAGATTTCACCGGACAAATCTCAAAGAATTTTACTTCTGTTTTTATTAAAGAGTCTAAAATTACAGAGGTTGAAAAAAATGATAAAACAGAAGTTTGTCTGATGATTTGTAATTTGAAATATGCAAGAAATACAAAAGGAGAAGAGTTATTAATAGGTGCATTTACTAGTAATAAACCCATATCAAACCAATCCTGCTTCGAAGGAAGTATATTTCTTAAAAAAGTGAGTACATCCACTTTTCCAATAGAATCTTTTTTGAAAAAAGTTTTAAATAAAAGTGAAACAAAAAATTTAATAAATACCAAATCTTCAAATACAATAACTACGGATAAAGATTCTATTTCTAAAAAAGTAGATACATTAACTAATATTCCTCAAATGAAACCGCCTGAGGTTAATTTATTTGAAAGTATAAAACCTGAAGTATTAATTAAAAGAGAAAACAAGATAAGTGCAATAGTCCACGTCAATTCGAAAAATATTAAGATTCTTTTTTTTGATAATGGTGTCATAGATAATGATACCATATCCGTTTTTTTAAACTCACATATTATTATTAATAAAAAAAGAGTCAGTACGCAAGCAATTTCCTTTGAAATAAATTTTAATGATTCAATAAAAAAATACGAGATAATTGCAACAGCTGATAATTTAGGTGAAATACCTCCTAATACTGCATTAATGATAATCGAAGCGGATAAAAAACGTATTGAAATTCCAATTGTAGCGGATTTTAAAGTAAATGCCAAGATAATAGTTGAATATGATGTCTATAGTAAATTCACTATTCAGCGTTTTTAAATAAATAAAAAGATGGTGCTTCTCTTATGGTTTTTGATTGTCTGAGCAAATGAATGAATATGTTTAATGATTTGAGTGCCATTTTTATTTCTTTTTAAATGGAGTCGTTGTTATTTTCTTTTTCATTTTTAATAACTTATGTGCCAAAATGAATATGATAATCGCTTGAATGATTAGGATTGCTGGCATTATTATAACAAACAGCCAGACATTTATTTCTTCATAAGTTATTCCCATTTGTGCAGCCCATACTTCGAGGACTTCTACGCACCAGTAAAATACTTTATTCATTATTGAAACTTTTAATTTTAATATTAATTATTCCTATAGATAACCTCTTCTAGTTCTCAAGTGTAAGATTGCCTTTATTTTGAGTACCACCACCCAATATTATTACTCCCTCCAAATCTCGGACACCGAACTTTATTTCTAGAAGAAGACTCCCCTTTTAAAAAACCCAGAAATGAAAGTGTAATTTCCATTCCTCCCCTTAATTGTGAAGCAGTTCTTAATTGAGATACGTTGATGTCATAACTAAGACCTAGCATTAATTTAAACGCCTGTATTTTGAAAGCAGGTATTAAAGCATCATTCCATCGATAGAAAGTACCAAAAGAAAGTTTAATATTGTCTGCGTCATCCAAATAAGAAGTAATAGATGATTCATACAACATTCCTCCAAATAATTGTTTATTCCCAGCTTGTTGATAATAGTCTACATAAGCAATAATTTGACTTCGTTCTGTAACAGGCGTACTTAACCCTGCATTAAACACAACCTTTGGTGCTTGTGAAACATTAGCATCATTATCAAAAAAATTCAATTTGGGTTTATTCAGATGATAAAGAGCTGTACCAATATAGAATCGGGAATCTTCTCCATAATTCGAAGAGAATACAAGTCCCGCAGACATATCAGTATAAGATCTACCTGTATTGGTAAATGTTTGTGACGATACATTACCGGGTGAGTAACTTCCATTTACAAATTGATCGTCTAACATGGCTTTTGAAGGATCAAAATTACTTTGTACCCTCCCAAGCATGAATGACCCAGATAAGTAGGTATCATTATTATTACTTAAAGACTGATGATAGGTGATTACTGGTAAAATCTGTGTTCTTTTAAGTGCGAGATCACCGGCTTTGTCATAAGTCATTTGTAATCCCAACGTGTAATAACTATTGCTTTGCTCGTTGATTGATTTTTTATACTCAACTCCAATCGCTCTTGTTTGAAAAGGAACCGAAATACTTCCCCACTGATTTCTATAAACAGAACTAACTCTAATATCTCCATTAAATATTCCCGATAAAGCCGGATTGCGCAACATGGGCATTTCATAGAACTGTGAAAATGAAAAGTCCTGCGATAATAACAATTGCGGAGAACAAAATAATATGATTACTAAGATTTTTCTCATAGGGTATCATTTGACTAATGTAATATTCCCTTTGTATGTATAGGTTGTATTATTTTCACAAATCACTTCGCAGGTATATAAATATACATCGGGAGATGCTTTTACACCTTTTATAAGGCCA
>Ga0233423_10000429_pt1 | contig 22751 bp, 9 predicted proteins | sample Watercolumn_Mata_FD_180713 | JGI IMG/M metagenome (GOLD analysis project Ga0233423, IMG submission 180713) | Freshwater microbial communities from Lake Matano, South Sulawesi, Indonesia - Watercolumn_Matano_2014_112_MG | ecosystem: Environmental > Aquatic > Freshwater > Lake | place: Indonesia...
TGCAGGCCCTCGAATCGTTCCCTGGTCCGGCTGCGCGCGACATACCAGCACTCCCGGATGTGAAGGGCTGGGTCAATGTCCGTGACCTGGGCGCAAAAGGAGACGGGGCCAGCGATGACACGCAGGTCCTGCGGGATGCCATTGAAAAGTATCCCTGCATCTACCTGCCCCAGGGCTGGTACGTGGTTTCAGAAACCCTCACGCTCAAGCCCAACACATGCCTGATCGGCCTTCATCCCATCGCGACACAGATCATGCTCCTCGAAAGCACTCCTGCTTTCAGCGGATTCGGCAAGCCCAAACCGCTTCTCGAGGTTCCCAAGGGAGGCCGCAACATCGTGACCGGCATCGGCCTGAACACGGGCGGCTACAACTACCGGGCCGTCGCATGCAAGTGGATGGCCGGTGCGGAATCCTATATGAACGACGTGAAATTCGTCGGCGGCCACGGCAACATGGAGCGCGGGCCCCAGAAGCCCAGGCAATGGGATTCCAGGGGACGGATCAGCACTCCTTCCGAACCGGTCACCGTCCAGGGCGTGGACAGGGCCTGGGACAACCAGTACTGGAGCCTCTGGATCACAGACGGCGGCGGGGGCGTGTTCAAGGACATCTGGACTGCGAGCAGCTACGCCGCATCCGGCATCTATGTGAACCGGACCGCAACGCCGGGGCGCATCTATGCCATGTCCATCGAACATCACGTGAGAAACGAGGCCCGCTTCAACGGCGTGTCGAACTGGAAAGTCTACGCGTTTCAGCTCGAGGAGGAGAGCCGCGAGGGCATCTGGTGCCAGCCTGTGGAACTGCAGAACTGCAGCAGCCTGGTGTTCGCCAACCTCTACCTGTTCCGCGTCATCCGCTTCATGATGCCCTATCCCTACTCGGTGCGGACGTGGAACTGCAGGGACATCGAATTCCTCAACGTGCACAATTACGCGCAGATCAAGTTCACGACGGACCTCCCCTTGTATGACATCAACACGGACATCGACGTCAGGCCCTGGGAATTCACGCGCCTCGTCATCACGGGCAACGAGACGCGCAGGGTTCCGCTGTCCCTGGAAGCCGGGAAGGTTGAGAGGCTTGCAACAGGATTCGAATTTGCCGAGGGGATCACGGCCGACTCGAAGGGGAATGTCTTTTTCTGCGAGCAGCGCATGAGGCGCATCTACAAATGGGATTCGGGAAGAGGCAGCCTGGACCTGGTCGCCGATTTCCCGTGGGAGCCGCTGTTCCTGGCATGCGACACCCGGGACAACCTGCTTGTCGTTTTCAAGTACAATCCGCAGCCCGGGTACCAGGTCCGGGGCGGACAGGAATCCGTACCCGTGCTGCCCGATGCGGCCGGGACCTCCTTCAGCGGGTGGGGCAATTCGGGATTCGCCACGTGGGTCTATTCGATCGATCCGGAAAATCCCGAAGAAACCATCACCCTGCTTCCGAAGGCGGCCATGGGTTCCGTGCGGAACGCGGCCAAGGCGCTTTACCCCGCGAACCGCTGGCGGGATTCCCACGATTTCAACGCCGTATCCGTGCGCGTGCCGGACAGCTGCTTCGTGGCCCCGGACGGCGTGACGATCATCCCGGAATGCTATGACCTGGCCCGTGCCTCATCCGTTGCAGCAGCCTTTCCCGGCAGGCCCTTTTATGCGTCTGATGAATACGACAAGCGGCTGGTGAAAATGGACGTGGACGCGTCTGGCAGATTGTCCAACCTCGTTTATTTCATCGAGCAGGCCGAGTTCAGCTCCGCCGTGAATGCGGCAGGGAACCTCTTCATCGCGGACGGGCAGATCTACAAATATTCCCCGGACGGAAAGCCGCTGGGAATGATACGCGTGCCGGAGCGGCCGTCCACGCTCGTATTCGCCGGCCCGGACGGAAAAAGTCTTTTCATCACAGCAAGGTCTTCGCTGTACAGGGTCCGGATGAACGAATAAACAGGATCTTCCTCTGACTGCCCCTGTACAGGCAGAAGGCAACTTTCTGATTTTTATGCGGATGCGCTTTAATCTCTGAACCGATTGATCAAAGGTCCTATGACAGTTAAAAGAAAAAACAACATCCGGAACATCGCCATCATCGCCCATGTGGACCATGGAAAAACCACGCTGGTGGACGGGATGCTGAAGCAGAGCGGGAGCTTCCGGTCGAACCAGATCGTCGAGGAGCGCGTGATGGACTCCCTGGACCTGGAGCGGGAGCGCGGCATCACCATCATGGCCAAGAACACGGCCATCCGCTACCAGGACGTGAAGATCAACATCGTGGATACGCCCGGGCACGCGGATTTCGGGGGCGAGGTCGAGCGCAGCCTCAACATGGTGGACGGCGCCCTCCTCCTGGTGGATGCGAGCGAAGGCCCCCTTCCCCAGACCCGTTTCGTGGTCAAGAAGGCCCTCGCCAAGCACCTGCCCGTCATCCTGGTGATCAACAAGATCGACCGGAACGACGCGCGCATCGATGAGGTGGTCAGCGAGGTCTACGACCTGTTCATCGACCTGGACGCGAACGACGAGCACATCGAATTCCCGATCCTGTACACCAATGCGAAAACCGGCGTGGCGCACAAAAATCCGGGGGATTCCTCGAAGAACCTGCGCCCGCTGTTCGAAGCCATCCTCCACCGCATCCCCGGACCCAAGGCGGACGACCAGGCCGTCCCGCAGCTCCTGGTGACCAATCTCGATTACGATTCCTATGTCGGCCAGATCGCCATCGGCAGGCTGATGAACGGCACGCTCGCCATGAACCGGCAGTACGCGCTTTGCGAAGAAAACGGAACCGTGCGTCCGGTCAAATTTTCCGCGCTCTATTCCTTCCAGAACCTGGAGCGAAAGTCCGTGAATGAGGTCGAGGCCGGGGACATCATCGCCCTGGCAGGAGTAGAGAATGTCCGGATCGGCGATACGATCACGTCGCTGGACAACCCGTCTCCGCTTCCCCGCATCCATGTGGACGAACCCACAGTCTCCATGATTTTCTATGTCAACAACGGGCCGTTTGCGGGCAAGGAGGGTAAATACCTCACATCGCGGCATCTCCGCGCGAGGCTCGAACTGGAGGCGCTGAAGAACGTCGCGATACAGCTCAAACCCCTGGAACGCAAGGATGCGTTCGAGGTCTGCGGTCGCGGCGAGCTGCAGATGGCGATCCTGATCGAGACCATGCGCAGGGAAGGATACGAATTCATGGTCTCCAGGCCGCATGTCATCACCAAAGAAAGAAACAGTGTGACGGAGGAGCCGGTCGAGCAGCTGACCATCGACGTACCGGAAGAGTGCGTGGGCATCATGACCGAGCGCCTGGCCGCCAGGAAGGGGCGCATGTTCAGCCTGCACAACAACGGGCACGGGAGGGTCATCATGGAATTCGTCATCCCCTCGCGCGGGCTGATCGGATTCCGGAGCCAGTTCCTGACGGACACGAAGGGCGCGGGCGTCATGAACACGATTTTCGAAGGATACAAACCCTGGTTCGGACACATCCCGCAGCGCGCGACAGGCGCCCTGGTGGCGGACAGGCCCGGACGGGTGACTTCCTATGCGGTGCTCGCCATGGCGGACAGGGGCGAGCTTTTCCTGGAGGTCGGGACGCCGGTTTATGAAGGCATGGTGGTGGGCGAAAGGAACCGGAACGGGGATCTCGCCGTCAACATCGCCAAGGAAAAGAAGCTCTCCAACATGCGCAGTTCCACGGCTGAAACCACGGTCACAATCAGGCCGCCCAGGCCGCTTTCCCTGGACCAGTCCATTGAATTCATCGCTGAAGACGAGCTGGTGGAAGTGACGCCTGCCGGCATCCGCCTTCGGAAAATGGAGCTCGATGCTGCAAAACGCCTGGCGCAGCAGAGAAGGGAAAACAGGCTCGACGAGGAATCCGGGGATTGATCGGGGTATCGTTAAAATGGATTTTATGATCAGACCGCTCGCCAGGGAAAACATCCCCCTGCTCGGCGGCCTTCCTCCGGAATCCTGGCATTTCGACATCTGCGGGTTCATCCATACGCATTTCGGGGAGCCCTATTTTTTTCCGGTCGTTGCGGTTTCCGGATACCGGATAGTCGGGACCGCAAACGGGATATTGAACGGCGATGCGGGATGGCTGGGCAATATCATCGTGCCTCCGGAATTCCGCCGCCTCGGCATCGGGTCGGCCCTCACGGAGCATCTTGTCGGGTATTTTCATTCCAGGAAATGCAGGACGCAGCTGCTGGTCGCTACCGAGATGGGCGAACCGGTTTACCGGAAGCTCGGATTCCGAAGGACGGAAATGTACCGGTTTTTCAGGGGGAGCGCGCTCGAGAACCAGCAGGATGCGCGTATCCGGGAAATGAAGACGGAGGATTTTCCCGCTGTGCTCGAGCTCGACCGCAGGATTACGGCCGAGGACAGGTCCGGCCTGATCGGGAAGTTTTTCTCCAGTGCCCTGGTTTTCGGGGAACCGCCCGGACACATCCGCGGTTTTTATCTGCCCGGATTCGGCGCAGGATTGGTGATCGCGGAGGACCCGGAAGCAGGAGAGGCGCTTCTGGGATACAAACACAGCATCCCGGACCGGATCACCGTGTTGCCGGAATCCAATTCGTCCGCCATCGATTTCATGATCTCGAAGGGGTTCGAGGAGTATCTGAGCGCGCCGCGCATGGTCCTCGGCCAGGAGAGGCAGTGGAAACCGGAATGCGTTTTCTGCCGCGCGGCCGGGTACTGCGGGTAATCCCCCCGATGCGGGCTCTGTCATGAAGACTTTCCTCTGCCTCCATACCGGGGCGCTCGGCGATTTTATTTTGACCTGGCCGGGCCTGATGCTTCTCAGGCGGCATTTCCCAGGGCATCATTTTTTGGGCGCAGGCAGGCCGGATTACCTGCGGCTGGCCGTCCGTCTGGGATACCTGGATTCCGGCGTGGATGTGGATTTTAGGGAGATGATCCCTCTTTTCAACGGAACCAATGTCCCGGGCTGTCTGACCGGTGTGGACGGGGCCGTGCTCTGGCTGAGGGGCGCCGAAGCGGCGGTGGATCTGCTGCAACGGAACGCCGGTTTGCCCGTTCTGGCACTGGATCCTTTCCCGTCTTCGAGCACGCATCTGGGTTTGCACTACTGCCGCGAAGCCGCAAGAACATTCGGATTTCATGCGCCTGAAGACATCCATTCCCTGTTCCCTTTGAAAGCATCCGGAGACGGCCCGGTTTTCATCCACCCGGGCAGCGGCGGGACGGCCAAGTGTTTCGAGCCGGGCTTTTATCTGGATCTCGGAGGCAGCCTTCGCAGCCTCGGGCTCAAAGATATCAGATACATCCTCGGGCCTGCGGAAATGGAGAGGGGGCTGGCCTCTCATTTCCCGGCTGACCAAACGGTCATTCCGGAAAATGTTTCTTTGCTGGCTGAACTGCTCTCCGGCGCGGGGATGTACATCGGGAACGATTCCGGGCCCAGCCACCTGGCAGGCGTGCTGGGTGTCCGTTCGTTTGTGATCTATATCAAAACGGATCCCGGTGTCTGGGGAGCGATGGGGAAGGGGGTCCGGATTGTCCGTTCGGAAAACGAAGATGATGCGCTTCGGAAAATAATCCGCGATGTCGTTCCGGGGATTAAAACCCGCGGCAAAACACGGAACCTGTCATCCCGGGCTCGATCCGGGATCTGATGAAACCAGAATTGCCGGTTGACGATTGAAGATGGGCGATTGACGGAGGATTTTAAATTGCGGATTGTTGATTTAAAAATAATCAATTCGCAATCTAAGAATCAGCAATCCGAAATCCCCGAACCCCTGTCCCCGAATCCCGGGCCCCATTTTTTCACAAGGCCCGAAGCACAAAGCCCGATGCCCGTTTCTTCCCGAACCCCAATCCCCGGTTCCCGATCCCCGTTCTTTCACTCACCCCAGTTCCCCGCACGCCTTGAAAACATTTTCGAACACTTCGGGCAGCAGGTTCGTCGGAGTGGCGGAGAAGGCGACGCGCACCAGATTGCCCTGGGAAATGATGCCTGTATCGTATTTCTTGAGAAGGATCTGGCGGACATCCTCCGCACTCCTGTTCCCCGCCAGTTCCACGCACATGAAATATCCGGAATTGTACGGCAGTGGCGAGAAATACTTCGAATACCGGCTGCCGTGCTCCTTGAAAATGGACTTCACCTTCTCATACCTTCTCCGGAGAAGGTCGAACTTCGCAGCCTTTTCATCCGCATACGAAGGGGAGGCCAGGGCCTGAAGAATCAGGCTCTGGGACAGATGGGACGCGTTGGATATGGATCCGCGCACGACACCGCCCGTTTTTTCCTCGAGAACCGCGCAGGACTGCTCCGTGATTCCCTTCGAGCTGTAGGTCAGAAATCCGACGCGCAGCCCCCAGACGTACTCTTCCTTGGTGGCCGCGTCGGCCTTGACCGCAGCGATGTTTTCATGGGCCTGGGCCAGCAGGGCGAATAGGGATTCCCTGAATATCCCCTTTTCATAGACGAGGCCGAAATAGGCGTCGTCCATGACTGCCAGGATGTCGTTCCCGCCGGCCGCGCTTTCCGTGACGGCCTTCACGATTGCTGAGGCCTCCTGATCCGTGGGCGTGTATCCGGCCGGGTTGTTCGGGAAATTCAAGAGCAGGATGATTTTTCCCTTCTCCTTCGAAAGCGCCACACGAAGCGCCTCCACGTCGAATCCGCCGTTCTTGAACGTGTTGAAGGGCACGAGCACCGCGCCGTACATGTTCTCGAGGATCAGCCGGTAATTGCCCCAGAACTTGTCCGGGATGAGGATGCGGTCACCCGGATTCAGGAACAGTGACCCGACCACGCTGAGGCCGTGCGTCAGCGCCTGCGTGACAACAGGCAGGCTGATCCGTTCCTTCAGGGAGGGGTTCTTCCGGATGATCGACTCCCGCCAGGCCTTGCGAAGCTCGAGCAGCCCGTAGCTCGACGCGTAGGGGAATACCTGCTTCGGGTCGAGCCCGATTTTCCCGGATATGGATTCGAGCCTGAGCGGGGATCCGTCGTCCTCCGTGGCGATGCCGATCGTGGCGTCGATGCGTTTTCCCTTCGCGTCAGCGGATTGCTTGACGATTCCCAGCTTCGGGAAATAAAAGCCGCAGCCCCGGTCGGACAGCAGCCTGTACAGGACCGGATTGTCCTTCTCTAGGACCCGGTTGATCTCTTCGGCCTGGGGATTGAGTTTGGGCATGGATTCGCTCCGGATTATTAAATGAGTGATTTGTTCATCCATTTTCGGGACTCGTGAAAAAATAGGGATCGGGATTCTGGAATTCAAAAATCATCAATCGTCCATCATCAATCGAAAATGTTCACCTTGAGCGTGTTGTCATCCCGGGCAAACCGGGCGGCCAGATACCCTGCCTTGTCAACGATTCTTCAATGCAGCTTGTGGCTGCGGACCTCACACCCGGGGAGTATGGTGAATGATGGGGGTGGCGTCATCCAGGGTACCCCGTGCAGAATGATTCGCTGCTTCAATAATGATCCTTCCATACAGCCTGTGGCTGCGGACCTCATACCCGGGATCCATTCAGTATGATTGCTCATCCGGCACCGGACATTCATCTGCGCATCAAATCCCGGGTCAATCCCGGGATGACAAAATGAAAATACCCAAAATGCATCAGGCCTTCTTCAGCATCATCCGGATGAATTCATCCCCGGCCAGCATCCCCAGGCCTCCGCGGGAAGCAGACGATTCATCGTACCGGTCCACGCTGTCGGGCTCGAATCCGGGACCCATGATGGAAACAGGCACCGGGTCCCTGGCATGCGCGCCTGTGGCCACAGGCGTGGGATGGTCAGTCAGCAGGGCGATGCGCACGCCGCGGATGGATTCACCCAGTCCGTCCAGTATCCTGGCAACGAGGCGGCTGTCCAGGTCCTCGATGCAGTTTTTCTTCAGGGCCGCGTTTTTTTCATGTCCGGCCTCGTCCGGAGCCTCCACATGCACATAGACGAAGTCGTGGGTTCTGATCGACTCCAGGCAGGCATCCGCCTTGGCCTCGTAATCCGTGTCGTATCCGCCCGTGGCGCCGGGGACGTCCACGACCTCGAGGCCCGCGTATTTGCCTATGCCCTTGATCAGGTCCACTGCGCAGATCACCGCTCCGGATGATATCTGGAATCGATCCTGAAGGGTCATGATCCGCGGTTTGATCCCCGGCGACCAGGGCCAGATGGAATTTGCAGGCAGTTTGCCCCCGGCCTTTCTTTTTCTGTTCACTTCATGGGTTTCCAGCGAGGGGCGGGAATCCAGGATCAATCCGTTGAGCAGGTCTGCCGTGGCCTTCGCTGACGGCGACGCAGGTTTGACCATGAGGGGTTCGAATTCCAGTCCGAGATGATCATGCGGCGGCGTGCAGGAAATCGCCGGATTGCCCCCCGGCATGACCAGGATGTGACGGTAACTCAGGCCGGGATACAGCCGTATGCCGCGGTCCCTGAAACGGTCAGAGAGTTCTTCGATGAGGACGCGGGCTTCGCCGCTCGAAATGTGTCCTGCGGAATGGCTTCTGATTCTGCCATCCTCGATGGTGATCAGATTGGCCCGCAGCGCCAGATCGTCGCCTGCGAGTTCAATGCCGAGGCTGGCTGCTTCGAGCACGCTTCTGCCGTCTCCGTTGGGGAAAAGCAGACAGGGATCGTATCCGAGTACCGAGAGATTCGCTGCAGCGGAACCGGATGACATGCCAGGCTCCAGGGTGCGGAAAAGGCCGGACCTGCCCTCCCGGGCGATCCGGTTCATGGCCGGCTTGCGGGCTGCAGCCAGCGGTGTGAGATTCCCCAATTCCGCGACCGGCCCGTCCGCCATGCCGTCGCCGAGCAGGATGATGCTTTTCATGTTGCGTAAGTCCGTATCAGCAGTTCCCGGAACGCGTCGTACCGGTTTTCGATGTTCAGCATGTATTCATCCCTGTCCTCAATGCCCTGCAGGCTCGGCGGGATGTCCGGTTCAATGCCGAGAATGTCCCTGATTTCCTCCGGGAATTTGGCCGGGTGCGCAGTCTCCACGGATACGGCCGGGAAGCCTGTTTTTTCCGTCTCCAGGTATCGCCCCAGTCCCGCCCATCCGACCGCTCCGTGCGGTTCGAGAAGGACATGATGCTCCTTCCAGGCTTTCAGGATCGTTTCCCGGGTCTCCTGCTCGCCGATGCTCACCGCGAAAAGGTCCCTCTGCATGGCAGTCAAATTGGGCGGCTGATGGATTTCCCCCGTCTCGTCCATGTGCCCGCCGTACAGGTTGATGACGCGTGCGAGATTGCTCGGGTGGCCGACGTTCATGGCGTTCGAGATGCAGACGCGGGAAGGGACGATTTTCCGGTACTCCCCTGTTTTGAGAAAAACCGGGACCTCGTCGTTCGCATTCGTGGCGATCACGATTTTCCCGAACGGGACGCCCATGCGCCCGGCCAGCAGGGCCCCCATCATGTTTCCGAAATTGCCCGAAGGGATGGAGACGATCATGGGTTCGCCCGGTTTTGCGGTCTTTATATATGCGTATACATAATAAATAATCTGGGGCAGCAGCCGCCCGATGTTGATCGAGTTGGCCGAAGAAAGCCGTATGCCGCCGAGCGACTCGTCCGAGAACGCCTTCTTGACCAGGGCCTGGCAGTCGTCGAATTTGCCGTCCACAGCCGCCACGGTCACGTTTCCGCCGAGCGTGGTCATCTGCCTGCGCTGGCGGCCGCTCACTTCAGCCGGGGGGAACAGGATCATGACGCGGATGTTCGGGATGCCGTGGAAGGCGCTGGCCACTGCGCTCCCCGTATCCCCGCTGGTCGCAGTGAGGATGACCAGCACCCTGTCATCGTCCCTGCGGATATGTCCGAACAGCAGGGCCATCATGCGTGCCGCAAAATCCTTGAAACTGGCGGTAGGACCCCTGTCGAGCCGCAGGATAAACCTGCGTCCGTCTACTTTTTCGATCGGCACCTCGAACGGATACGCGTCGCGGCACATGGACAGAACCGATTCAGGCGGAAAAATCCCATCGGTATACAGCGAAAGCACGGCCGCCGCGATTTCCGGGTAGGGCCTGTCCCTGAGAGAGTCCAGCCGGGCGGCAGGCAGCAAAGGCACTGTTTCCGGCATGTACAATCCCCGGTCCGGGGCCTGTCCGGCGAGCATGGCTGCGTCGAGCCGCAATTTGGGGGCCTGCATGTTGGTGCTGTAAAACAGCATAAGTCCTTCGTCCGTCTGTCAGAAGCGCCGGGCAATGAACAAAAGACCCGGATCCATTCCGTCTGTTTAAAAAAGGGAGAACCGGAAAAACGCCGGAGCCGTCAGGACGCATAGCCCTTGGCGGTCAACAGCTCCGCTGTCAGTACGCCGCCGCCGGCAGCACCGCGCAGCGTGTTGTGGGACAGGGCGATGAATTTCCAGTCCAGGATGGAGTCCTCCCGCAGCCTTCCCGCTGTGATGCCCATGCCGCGCTCGTAATCCCTGTCCAGGCGGGTCTGGGGCCTGTCTTCCTCCTCGAAATATTGGATGAAGGCAGACGGAGAGGAGGGGAGTTTCAGGTCTGCGATCGGATTCTTGAAACGGCGTATGGCGTCGATCAGGTCCTGCTTTGACGGTTTCTTCCCGAACGCGACGTGCACGGACGCCAGATGCCCGTCCGTGACAGGCACGCGGATACAGGTCGCCGAGATCACCGGTTTTTTCGCAGGTTCGATGACGCCGTTCCGTATCGTTCCCCATATCCTCAGGGGTTCGTCCTCTGATTTTTTCTCCTCCCCGCCGATGAACGGGATCACGTTGTCGACCATCTCGGGCCAGGAATCAAAGGTCTTTCCTGCCCCGGAAATCGCCTGGCAGGTGCAGACCATGACCTTCTCAGGGCTGAAGGGCCGGAAGGCTTCAAGAACCGGCACGTACGACTGTATCGAACAGTTCGGCTTGACCACGATCAATCCCTTTTTCCATCCCCGGTTTTTCCGCTGGATGTCGATGAGATCCAGGTGATGCGGGTTGATCTCCGGCATGAGCATGGGCACGTCCGGTGTCCAGCGATGCGCGGAATTGTTGGATATTACGGCTGCATCCAGTCCGGCGTAGGCGTTTTCGATCTCCACGATCCTGGCCTTGTCCATGGCGAGCGCGGAGAACACCATCCGGGCTCCGGTCGTGATTTCCGCCATGTCCTTTTCGACCTCCAGGACATCCAGCGCGCCGACAGCCGGCGGCACAGGCTCCTGAAGCGCCCAACGGCCTTCCACAGCCTCCAGGTAGGTTTTTCCCGCGGACCGGGAGGAGGCTGCCACGATCCGGATGTCGAACCAGGGATGGCCCGACAGCAGGGACACGAAGCGCTGTCCGACCATTCCGGTGGCTCCGAGTATGGCAACGGGGATCTTCTTCTGCATGTTCATCCTCAAGACAGGTAATGGGCGATTCTGATGATGTCGGCGAAAACGCCGGCTGCGGTCACCTCCGCGCCTGCCCCGGGCCCCTGCACGACCAGAGGCCTCTCCTGGTAGCGTTCGGTCGTGAACACGATCATGTTGTCGCTGCCGGACAGGGTCCAGAACGGATGCTCGGGACCGACGGAACGCAGGGCGATGCGTGCAGCCCCGTCCTGCAGGGTCGCGACGTAGCGGAGCACCCGGCCTTCCTCCTCTGCCTCGCGGCGGAGGTTCTCGAATTCTCCGTCCACCTTTTCGAGCTGCATAAAAAATTCCTCGACGGTGCGGGCGGAGCGGCAGTTCTCGGGAAGGATGTTCTCCAGTTCGATATCCGACGGTTCGAGGGGATATCCGCATTCCCGGGCCAGGATGAGGAGTTTCCGCGCCACATCCCTGCCGTTCAGATCGTCCCTGGGATCCGGTTCAGACAACCCTTTTCTCTGGGCCTCGCGCACCACCGCGCTGAACGCAAGCCCCTGCCGGAAGGTGTTGAAGATATAACTGACGGTTCCGGACAGGATCGCCTCGATTTTCCGGATCTGGTCGCCGCTGGACAACAGGTCGTTCAGGGTGCTGATGACCGGCAGGCCGGCGCCGACGTTTGTTTCGTAGAGAAACTTGACGCCGTGTTTGGAGGCCGCGTCCTTCAGGATCTTGTACCGTTCATACGGCCCTGAGTTGGCGATCTTGTTCGGCGTGACGATGGAGATGCTCGCGTTGAGGATCGCTTCGTAATGCCGCACGGGCTCGTCGCTTCCGGTCGCGTCCACAAAAACGGTGTTGGGAAGGTTCATCGCGATCATGCTTTGGAGGAAACGGTCCAGGTTCATGCCGGACTGCGACGCATCCAGGCTCTCCCTCCATTTGTTGTAGTCGATGCCCTTTTCGGAGAGCAGCATGCCGTCGATATTGCCCACGCCGATCAACCGGATGTTCAGTGCCGCTTTTTCCGCCAGCTGGCGGGAATGGTTTCGGATCTGCTTGAGCAGGGTGCCCCCGATGAGTCCGGTCCCGGCCACGAACAGGTGCAGGGTCTTGGTGTGCGACAGGAAGAACGCTTCGTGCACGGCGTTCAGGGACTTGGATTCGTCGGATTTGTTTACCACGACGGAGATGTTCAGTTCCGAGGACCCCTGCGCGATGGCCACCACGTTGATGCCGTTTTTCCCGAGGGCCTGGAACAAACGGCCCGCAATGCCCGTGGTTTTCTGCATGTTTTCGCCGACCACGGCCACGATGGACAGGTCGTATTCCACGATCACCGGGTCCGTCTGCCCGGCCTGTATCTCGAGGCCGAATTCCCGCTCGATGGCTTCCCTCGCCGCTTCGGCGGAATCGGGATGCACGGCGATGCAGATGGAATGCTCGGACGAACCCTGCGAGATCAGGATGACGCTGATATCGTGCCTGGCCAGCGCATTGAACAGGCGGTTGGAAATGCCTGCCACGCCGATCATGCCGCTCCCCTGGATGCGCAGCAGGGCGATGTGGTCGATGGACGATATGCCGGTCACCGGATAGGAGGACTTCGACCGGTCGCTGATCAGGGTCCCCGGAAAGGCGGGGTTGAAGGTGTTCCGGATCCGGATCGGGATCTTCTTGGCGGCCACGGGCTGCAGCGCGGATGGATAGATGATGCGCGCTCCGAAATGGGTCATTTCCATGGCTTCTTCGTAGCTCATCAGGTCTATGGAAATGGCCTGCGGGACCTTCTGGGGGTCCGCAGTCATCACACCGTCCACATTCGTCCAGATCTCCACCTCCTCGGCGTTCAGCGCCGAGGCAAAGAGGGTGGCCGTGTAATCGGAGCCCCCTCTCCCCAGGGAGGTGGTCTCACGGCGGACTGTGGAGGCGATGAACCCCGTGATGACCTGGATTTGGGGATGGGTGGACATATATTCGAGTATGTTGGTCACCGTCTGTTCATAATGAACCCTGGCGGCCCCGAAATTCTCATCCGTAACGACGACCAGGCGCGTGTCCAGGTATTCCACGTCCATGCCGCGCTGGGCAAGCGCCCGCGTGACGATCATGGCTGCAAGGCGTTCGCCGAAACTGAGGATGAAATCCAGCGTCTTGGGCGTCAGCTCCTTGACCAGGTAAACGCCGTGCAGGGTGTCCTTGAGCTCGTCCAGGAGCAGGGCCGCCTCCTCCCGGACCGGTTTCTCCCTGGTGGAAAAAAGGGAATGGACCAGGTCGAGATGCCTGTCCGAAAAAACCTGGAACAGGTCCTTGTAGTCGAGGAGATGCTTCTCGGCGCGGCGGCTCATCTCGATGAGCAGGTCGGTCATGCCTTTCAGGGCCGAGATCACGACCGCGATCGAGCCGTATTCGTTATACGATTTTTCAATCGTCTTCAGGACATGGTGGATATGTTCGGGCGAGTCCAGCGTGGATCCGCCGAATTTCAGGATCTTCATGATTCACGGCTCTCGTTTAGCGGATCGGTAAATATAAAAATCTCCGAAACCGATGTCAAGGTCGAAATGGGGCCGGATGATCTCCTTCGCGTAATCGCCGGTGGACAGCCGGTCCAGAACAATGTACCGTATCCTCCGGGCCGGATAAATGCCCTGGAATTCCGCGAGCCCCTGCAGGCGGTCCCCCCTGAAAAGGGGGTAATGCCATCTCAGCGTTTCGAACCCGCATCGTTTGTTCAGGTAATACCCGATGTCCTTGCGAGCGACCACCTCGTCTCCGGGTTCCAGATGCGAGGCCAGATGGGCGATGGTTTCTTTCAATCCCTTCTCCCCGTAATTGTACCAGGACGGGGAGGTGCAGTACGGGGCTGTGGCCTGTTTCTGCAGAACGGCTGCATTCATGGGCCAGTAGGCCAGGACCGCTGCTGCCAGCAGGCAATCCTTCCAAGGCGTGCGCAGTCGGCGTATTTTCGGCAAGGCGGTCAGGAGAACGAAGGGAGCCAGGTAGACCAGCATCAGCTTTCCGGTGAAGGGGAGCCGGTTTTCATACAGTTGCAGGAACGGATCCCCCAGGCGGAAGAAATGATAATAAACCGGGATGAGGATTGCAGCTGCAGTCCAGGCGATCCAGGCCTTGTTCCGGGCCTCCGGATGGATTCGGGCCGCAACGGCGAGGAAAAGGACGGGGAAGGCCGGATACGCGTATTTCACCAGCATGAGGCCGGTGGACAGGGGGATATAGACCAGGGTGTACAGCATCATGAGCGCGGCATAGATGAAGATGAAATCCACCGGTCCCCGGCCCCTGCTCCCGGATTTGATCGGTATCCTCCGAAACAGCTCGAGGATGAACAGGATCCACAGGGGGAAGGATAACCAGATGATCACCGCTTTCAGCACATAGATTACTGAATGGTAATGGGTGAAGACCGTGAACCAGAATCCCTTGCCGGCGAGGAGGAAGCGCATGAAAACCAGGGGCGGCACGCCGGTGGCCAGGCAGAAAAGACCCCAGGTTCCGATGAAAAAAAGGAGCCCGGTGGCCAGCAGCAACAGCGCGGTTCTGAAAGCCCTTTTCCAGGAATGGCGCAACGCTTCATACAGAAAAACGGCAGCCGGGATGACGGGCGGCGTCATTTCCTTGATCCAGAGCGTGATTCCGAGGGCGAGCCCGGCACCCCACAGCCAGCCGGCTTTTCCTGTCTGATCATATTTCAGGTACAGATAGACGACTACGGTCATGGCCAAGGCGAGGAGGGTCGGGTCTATGTCGATCAAAAGGGCATGCTGAATCATGTAAGGATTGATGAGGATCATCGATGCGGTGATCAGCCAAACCGGCAGGCGGTCTGCACTTCCATTCAGGATTCCGGATATGTTGAAAAGAAAAAGCAGCGTCAGCCCCAGGCACAGGATGCCAAGCAGCCTTCCGGTTTTCTCGGATTCCCCGAAAAGCTTAAAAACGGATGCGAGCGTCAGCACGTACAGCGGTGGATGGGCGATTTCCAGCCGCGTCTGATCCGGCGCAGCGGACTGCCTTTCTCCCAGCGCCGTGACCCCTTTTTCTATGATCTGATGGGCGTTCCAGGCAAAGGGATAGGCTTCATCCATACTGAACGGCTTGCCACTGTTGTTGATAATGCTCGAGGAGGCGAGCAGTAATGAAACCAAAAATAGACATATCGGGAACAGGTCGCTCTTCCGCATGAACGGCCTCCTTTTTGCTGGAAAAATGAAAGCTTGCCTGCAGCAGGGCGCAGGGGATCTTCGATCTTTATGGAGAGGCTCATTTCTATCCACGCGCCTGCCGCGTGGCATGCCGCAGGATGTGCCCGCTCTCAGATTGAAGCTCCCCGGCAGTAGCTGCCGCGGAATCTTCGATCTGCAGCGATAAGGACATTGGGATTGATCTTCGAATCCGGTGCTCCGCACGGGATTCGAGTGTCGTAAACTGACCGGTGCAAAAAGCGCCTTTCTTCATCGGCATCCAAAGGCTGCCGATGAAGCTGCCCGCTGCGCGGGCGGCCGTTTGCTCGCTCGATTGTGCCCGCTGTCAGATTCAAACGAGAGAATAGGCCCAGTTCTTTCTTTACAATATAATAAAAATCATTCTCGTCCAAAACAAGTATTTTCAGCGTAGGGCTTGAGTGCTCCGGTGTGCGCGCTCAGACTCCTGCAGCAGCAGGATATCCAGTCGGAATGGTGGATTTCGGCAATTTGTATGCGTTGGTTGAAAATCGAACATGCTTCATGGATTTTATCCGGTCCATTTTACAGTACCGGAGAATGGACATGCGGAAGAATATTTAATCTTATTAGAAACAATACAATAAACCACGGCTTGAACAGGGCCTCCATGGCATTCTTTTTGCTAATATGACTCCGCATGCAGTATTTTCTCATTGCCTTAAGAGGGGAAAACCAATGAAAATCGACAATTCCCGTATCAATGCCATGCACCGGTTATGCGTCTGCGCGGCGTTTGCGCTTCTGGCATTCGGCAGTGCAAAAGCCATTGTGGCGGACCGCATCATGCCGGTCGGTAACTCCATCACCTGGGGCAAGGTGAACAATGCGCCTCCGCCTGCAGGTGAGGAAGGATATCGGAAATACCTGAACGACCTTCTCGCAGCGGATGCCACGAATTTTCCAGGAGGCGTGGAATTCGTCGGTAGCGAGGGCGTATACAAGGGTTATTTCTTCGACAATGCCCGCATCGGATGGTTCATTCACGCGGACAGCACCAAGGGCGACATCGCCAACGTGATCGACACCTATCAGCCGGACATCGTTATCCTCGAAATCGGCACGAACAATGTCGGTGTAGGCATGCAGCTCGGCAATTCCGGAACCGAAGGCAGCGTCATGTGGCAGCTCAACATCCTGATCCGGAAATTCATCCAGAATGCGAATGTGGATCATCTGCTGCTCTGCAAGATCATTCCGAAGCTGAACACTCCCGGGGCTGCGGCGGAAACCATCAATTTCAACAATGCAGTGGAAATTCTGGTGCAGGAGATTAATTCCCCCAAGATCGCGCTCGTCGATTTATGGACGCCATTTTATGCCAAACAGACCGAATATTACAATCTCGACGTGGACCGCGTGCATCCCAACACGCTGGGCTACAAGGAAATGGCCAATATATTTTACCAGCATTTGAAAAAGATCAAGGTGCCTTCGTTCACCGACGAATTCAACCGGGCGGCGATCGGGACGGATTGGGTTTACACGACCGGCATGACCCTCCTGGACAAGGGAGAGAGCGGCGGCGGAGCCCTGATGTTCAACGTGATCGACAATCTGACATGGGATAACCTGGCGATCTGGAAAAAATCCGAGAACCTGACCACGGTTTCCATGAAGATACACAGCACTGCGGACGTGGGAGCCCTGTCCAGCGTCGGACTGGCGGTCGGATTGAACAAAGCGGATGTTGCAGATGCCGACGGATATTTGGTATGGGTTTACAACAACAAAGTGAACGTCAAAACCATCGTGAACGGCGTAGCGGATGTCGGCACCGATGTCCCCACGCCATCCGGGACCATGGCCGCGCTGCAGCCGGGGGACATTCTGAAGGTCACCTACAGGAGAGGTGAGACGGAGAACGCGCTTTCCGTATCCGTGCCCAACCGGAGCGAGACCATCGTCAATATCAGCGATCCCAATAAGCTCGCGGGGAATTCCGATTTGCTTTATTCGGGCATCATGTTCAGGGGCAACACGGTCACAGTCAAGAACTACCCGATCGACAATTTCGTGATCGAGTCGCAACTGCCCGACGTTGTGGCCCCGGCGCCGCCCATTGATTTTGCCTATTTTTCCCCGTCCAAGACATCCGTGCTGCTCAGCTGGAAGGCGCCCGGGAACGACGGGTACAGCGGGACCGCAGCCAGTTACGACATGCGTTACTCCACGAGCAGCATCTCCGATCCCAAAACCGATCCTTCGACTTGGAACAATGCCACGCTTGTAACCGGTCTCCCGGCGCCCAAGGCAGCCGGCACGTTCCAGGATTTCACCGTGACGGGTCTTCTCCCCGGGACGCGCTACTATTTCCGAATGCGGGCCGTGGACGCCTGGGGCAACCAGGGGGATCTTTCAACGGAAATCACCTTCCGGACAAAGGACGCGGGGTTCATCACGGATCTTTTCGCGCGCCAGGCCGAGGCGGACGGCAGCATCGGCGACGACTGGGTGATTGATCCCAACGAATACACCATTCAGTACAATTCCGCGCTTCCGGAAGAGAGCGAACTGGTCAATTATCAAACCGACCTGGACTGGGGCCGCGTCGCCGTTTACACGGCGGTCTCCAATCCCACCATTGCCAAACTGGTCTGGGGAAGAAATTCGACGCCTGCGGGCATCTACAAAGCCGGGCTTGCCCTGATGCTGGACAGCCCGTCTCTGAGCGCGAACGGCTACCTGCTGTGGATACGCCACACCTCCTACCTGGACAAGATCTTTCTCTATAATATCGTGAACGGGGACGTGGTCCAGGACGCCACCGGGAAAATCGACGAGGTGGCCTATACCCTGAAGGACAACACCGGTAACCTCAGGCTTCCGCAGAAAGGCGACACCATGACGGTGGTCATGGACTGGTACAATCCGTCGGGCATCAAGTTCGATGTGCTTCTGAACGGAAAGCCCGCATCGGATCAGCCGCTTTTCGATCCGGACAAGCGGCACAACAGCGCCACCAAATATGCGGGCGTCATGCTGTCCCGCATGAACAAGACCAACGGCGTCACGGCCTTTTCCGTCTCCGCAGAGAGAACGGGCGTCGGAGGGCTGGAGGCCGTGAGCGGCGACGGGGCTTCGGCCGTCGCCGGGACCGCGCTTGCGGACTCGCTACGCCTGATTGTGAGGGACACCAACCGGTCGCCGCTCGACAACATCCCGGTCTGGTTCTGGGTCACGGAACCAGCGGACGCCACGGTCAGCTCCCCGGCCCTGATGATCGATCCCCTTCACATTGAGGCCGAGTGGGACCTGGATCCGGACGGGACGTACATGACGTACGACGATCCGCTTGCGTCCGGTACCAAGTACATGAACGCGGCCACGGGCGGTGCCGGGGCCGGGCAATTGAGCTATACGTTCTACGTCGAAAAGGACACAACCTATTATTTCTGGGGCCGCGTCATCGCCTCCAAGATTTCCAACATGGCGGTCGGATTCCAGGTTGACAACACGCAATGGGTCTGGAATTGCAATTACATCAATTCCACGAGCAACAGCTTCTCGACATCCTGGAGATGGGACCGGGTCCGGCACAACTCGAAACCCGATACGCCGGTGTCCATGAGGCTGACCAAGGGCGAACATACGCTCCTGATCAACAAGCTCCATGACAACGTTAAACTGGATAAGTTCCTCATCACTTCGAGCTCGACGCTTGTCCCGACGCTGACGATGCCCATCGACATCCTGAAAACCAACGCGCAGGGAAAGGCGGCGGCCAAGCTTGTGCTGGGCAAAAAGGCAGGCATGAACGTGGTCCGGGCGCGCGCATTCGGTTCCGGCACAACCATTGAATTCCAGGTTTCCGGAAGGCCGGACGCCCCGGTCAAGGTGGTGGCCTCCAACCAGAACCAGAACGGTACGGCCCGGAAGCCCCTGACCAATCCCTTCGTCGTGACGCTCTATGACCAGTATAACAACATCACTCCGAACATCACCGTTCAATTCACCCAGATCCAGGGAGACGGGTCCATCAATCCCGCCTCCACGGTCACAGATGCAACGGGCCGGGCCTCAACCCTGCTGACGCTCGGGTATGAAGCCAGGCCGCATATCGTGCAGGCCAGCTTCCCGGGCACAACGCTGAACACGGTCAATTTCACCGGCACGCCGGTGGCCGGCCTGGCCAGCCAGGTGCTTTCACTGGTCGTCAAGGGGACCGCCCGCCATTACATCAGCCAGGTGTTCCCGAACTTCCTGCAGGTCAAGGTTCTGGACGATGCCGGGAAACCGATGAACGATGTCCCTGTGACCTTCCAGGCTTCCGGCATACCCGCCACCTTCGGCGTGAAGGCCAAGAAAACCAATGCGAGCGGCATTGCGACAGACACGCTGAAGCTGGGGGCCCAGACCGGAGTACTGAACGTATCCGCAACCGCGGCCGGGATCACCAATGTGATCCTGGTGGATTCGGTATACAACCGGGGCACGAAGATCATCCACGCCGGCGGGAACAACCGGCAGGTGGGCGTGAACGATACCACGCTGCTCCCCCTGAAGGTGAAGGTGTTCAACGGATATGAGGCGGGTGTCAACCACCCGGTCACCTTTGTCGCAAAAGGGTACGGATTCCGTTTCGTGGGACAGGCGGACAGCGTGACCGTGCGTACGGACATCAACGGATATGCTCAGACCTACGTGATCGCGGGCCCGATACACGGGCAGTATGCAGGCATTATCGAGGCCCGTGCAAACAACGGATTCGACCCGCTCGACGGTTCTCCGTTCAAATTCACCCTGACCGCGGTCTCGGACGCGTCTCGGCTGGTTTATGTGCAGGGGGACAATCAGGAAGGCGTCGTCCTGGAAGAGCTTCCCCTGCCCCTGCAGGTCCGCATGGTCCGGGTCAACGGCGCCCCGGTCGAGCAGCAGCCTGTCCTTTTCTCGATCAAGAGCGGCAGGGGGAAATTCATCGAGACCAAGGACCAGCAGTACCAGGATCTGACGGACGGCGAGGGGATCGCCGAGGTCTTCTTCCAGCTGGGGGACAAGGCCGGCGTGGATCACGTGAATGTGGTCGAAGCCACGGCCACCAACGGGGATCCCACCGTACCCCTGGGGGGGACTCCCGTCCAGTTCGAACTGATGCCCAAGTCCTCGAGTGCGGACTCCCTCAAGGCCGTTTCCAGCCTGCATCTTTCAGGCACGGTCGGCAAGCCTCTGGCCCAGCCGGTCAAGGTCATGGTCATCGACGAATTCGGAAATCCGGTAGCCGGAGAGACCGTGCGGTTCTCGATCATCGGATCCGGCGGGTCCCTGGCAGGGACTGCGGATACGACGCGGGACGTCGTGATTCCCAAGGCCGACGGCATCGCCCAGATCATCTGGACGCTGAACACGCACATGGGGACGGACAACAATGAACTTCGCGTGACTGCGGGCAACGGCCTTCGTTTCCTGGACGGTTCGCCCGTCACCTTCTATGCTTCCTCATCTCCCGACACGGTCAATGCCTATACATCACTGATCCAGGCGGCGGGGCCGAAACAGGCCACGGGAGCGGACAGTTCCAAAATCACCGTGACGTTGAAGGACAAGTACGGCAACCCGGTTTCCGGGAAAATGGTCAAGCTGTCTGTGGATCCCCTGCTGGAGAGCTATTTCAACAGCTCCATCGGGCCCACGGATGCTGAAGGGGAAGCCTTCGGTTACCTGCTCTCGACCAAGGCCGGCGAGAAGAAAGTGAGCGGCCTGGTGGTGGGAGACAACATCACGATCAGCGATCCGGCCGAGGTCCTGTTCCTGGCCAACGATGCGACGAGGCTTGAAAAGATCACCACCGGCAGCCTGAAAGGAAACGTCGGCACCGTGTTCAGGGATTCCCTGGTCGTGCGAGTCACGGATGACAAGGGGAATCCGGTGGCATTCGGACCGGTCACCTTCAAGGCGAGCGGCGGCGGATCCATCGTAGGGAATCCGGTTAAGGTGAGCAACGTGGCAGGGCTGGCCTGGGCCTATGTGATACTCGGCCCTGAACCGGGTGAAAACGTGTATGAAATCAGCGCCAAGACGCCTCAGGGCGTGCCGCTGACGGGCAGCCCGGTCACTTTCAGGATCACCGGGGAGCAGAGCAAGGCGATATCCATGTTCCGGGCATCGGAAGCCATGCAGGTCGGATCCGCGGGCTCTCCGCTTCCCCGGCCGTTCATCACCGGCGTCATAGACGACGACGGGGATCCGGTTGCAGGTGTGGAAATCGTCTATACGGTTGTCCAGGGCGGCGGGTCGATGATCACGCCCAATCCGGTCAAGACGAACGCCTGGGGGCAGGCGGAAGCCTATTTCCGCGCCGACACCCAGGTGGACATGGAGAATTTGATTCTGGCGACTGCCAATCTGGCCAATTCGCCCATTCTTTTCACCTGCCCGACCGTGGCAGGGGCGGCCTATGAGTTGAAATACGAATCGGGGAACAACCAATCCGGCCTGGTCGGAAGGCCGATTGCATCCCCGATGCGGGTCAAGACAACGGACCGTTACGGCAATCCCGTGAGCGGCATACAGGTGAAGTATGAGGTGGTCGAAGGCGATGCGGCATTCGGCGTCTCGTCCTCCGCCTCGGACACGAGCAATGCCGGCGGGATCGTTTCCATGGGCATCACGCTGGGCAACTCGACCGGCCTGGTGCGGGTCCGGACGAGCAGCCGTTTCCTCATGGGATCGCCCGTGATCTTCAACCTTTACTGCAATACATCCAATCCGGTCAATATCCTCCGGTATCCGGACACAGGCGGCGTGATCCTCGGGACCGTCAACAAGCCTCTGCCGGATCCGCTTCGCGTCATGGTCGTGGACGCCAACGGAAACCCGGTCAGGAACACATCCGTGGTTTTCGGCCTCTCGTCCGGCAGCGGGGCGATTCAGGAGCTGGATCCCGTCATCAGCGACGAACACGGCATCGCAGAGGCGCATTTCGTTTGCGGGCCGACGCCGGGCATCAGCCAGGTCAAGGCCGTCTGGCTGACCAAGGATGTCTATTTCGCCGTCCAGGCGGTCAGCAATCCCAATTCCCCGGCCCTGGACAAGGATGTCACCGGGCCTGTCTTCGATGTGTTCGAGGGCGATCTCCTGACCATCCCGATCCGGGCATTCCCGGACGGAGACGGGGACGTCCTGACCTTCGAGATTGAGGACCTTTTCCCGCCCATGGGACTGCGCATTGAGAAGCAGTCGC
>Ga0233423_10000430_pt1 | contig 22734 bp, 20 predicted proteins | sample Watercolumn_Mata_FD_180713 | JGI IMG/M metagenome (GOLD analysis project Ga0233423, IMG submission 180713) | Freshwater microbial communities from Lake Matano, South Sulawesi, Indonesia - Watercolumn_Matano_2014_112_MG | ecosystem: Environmental > Aquatic > Freshwater > Lake | place: Indonesia...
GATAAGCTAGGTGTTATATGCCTTACGAAGATGTGTCGTCGGCTGCTTGCGGTTACCCACCTTCGTGTCGGGTAGAGGATTGCCTGGAGGCGAGCTTGCTACAGGAGAGGTTGGCTGTCCATGCGTACCGGGAAGCGTTTGCTGGTAGTTATTCTTTGCGCAGTGTTCTTAGCCCCACTGGTACCCATTCAGGCCCACGAGCCACAACAGCTGCCCATGGCCGCCATCCCGGCGGCCTACGAGCCTGGGCAGATTCTGGTGAAGTTCCGGCCGGAGGCCTCGGCGGCAGCGCGGGGAAGTCGCCTGGCTGCTTTGGGGCTATCCACGCTTCAGGAGCTTGGCGATTTGGACATCAGCCTTCTGGCCGTGCCTGCCGGCCAGGAGCAGGGCACGATGGAGCGCCTGCGCCAGGACCCTCTGGTGGAATTTGCCGAGCCGAACTATCGGGTGGAGATACCGCAGATTGTGCCCAGTGCTCTTCCGGTATTCACCCGGCCAGACTGGGCGCAGCTTGGTGTGAGCAGTACTATCACCTGCACACAGTTGTACACGCCAGTCATCCCCAACGACCCCTGGTGGATTTATCAATGGAATCTGCCCAAGATCTGCCTGCCCGAGGCCTGGAGCGCCACCACCGGGGCTACAGATGTCGTCATCGCCATACTCTCCTCAGGGATTGAGCCCCACCATCCCGATCTACAAAGCAAGATCTGGGCCAATCCCGGTGAGACTCCCTGCAACGGCCTTGACGACGATGGCAATGGTTTCGTGGACGACGTTCACGGTTGGAACTTTGTGAGCAACACCAATGTGCTTACGGACGATCTGGCTATAGGGACTCAGGTCGCTGGAGTGGCCGCGGCGGCAACGAACAATGGTATAGGCATTGCTGGTGTCTCCTGGGGGGCGAAGATTCTGCCTATCCGCGTGTATGGTGTTGATCACGGGAGCATCTCTGACATCATTTTGGGCTTGAATTACGCCGCCAATCTGCGGCAGAGTTGGCAGATGCCCATGGTCGTTCTAGTGCTCGGGGAGGTGGCCACTTATGTGGAGGCCTACCAGGTTGCAGTGAGTGATGCCTATGCGAAGGGCTGCCTTCTGATAGCGAATGCTGGAGATAGAAATTATCCGTGCCCTGGGTACACCAATTGGCTGGCTGCTGCCGAGCCCGTGATCGCTGTATCCTCAACGTATGAGAATGATCGCTGGGCAGAGCCCATTAACCAATGTGGTTCTTACGTTGATCTTTGCGCTCCCGGTCAGTACGTGCCCACCACAGTCCCTATGGCGCTGGGCAGCTATGGCGCATGGACAGGCACGGTGCTCGCCGCCGCGCACGTCGCCGGACTGGCAACTCTCATCTGGTCAGTAAACCCCACTTATTCAGCAGTGGATGTGGACTACTTGATGAAGAGGGCTGGGACGACTGTGGATCTGGGGATAGCCGGCTGGGACATGTACTTCGGCTGGGGACGCATTGACGCGGCCAAGGCGGTGCAGAAGGCAGTTCACTATTTGCGCCTGCTGCCCAACGATCATCGTTTGACCTTTGTCTTTGATGCTACCCTCAATGTTACACTAACTCAGACCATAATCAACCTCGGTACCAGCAGCCCGACCTGGCGAGCGGAAACTAACGTGCCGTGGCTGACCATATCCTCGCCAAGCGAAGAACAGCACACGCCTTCCACCATTCTCGTGTCTTTGAATCCCAATCCCCTGTGGCAACAGCCTGGATATGGGGTCCATGGATATGGGGTCTACACAGCCCCCATCACGGTGACCAGCACCATGTCCAACAGCCAAAATAGCCCACAAATCTTTATGGCGACCGCAGTTTACACTGAGCAGATTAAGACCCTCGTCTTCCCGCGATTGTTTTACCACTACGTCAATCCCGCCGATTGTGGACCATGACCAACTTGGATGAACATCAAGGCTGATTACTACAAAATCCTGCAAGTAGACCCGGACGCCGAGCCGGAGGTCGTCGCTGCCGCCTATCGGCGGCTGGCGGCCAAATACCACCCGGACGTGAACCGCTCGCCAGACGCCGAGCGGCGCATGAAGGCGTTCAACGAGGCCTACGAGGTGCTGAGCAGCCCCCAGAAGCGCGCCCAGTACGATCGTGAGCGCGCCGCCGCTGTGGTGCGACTGCCGCGCAGCACCGCGACCGAGCGCGCCCCGCGAGCGTCGGCCCCGCCAGCAGCGGCGCCACCGGTGGCGCGCCTGCACATCTCGCCGAGCCGCCTCGCCTTCCACCTCGTCCCCGGCGGCAGCCCGCCCATGGCTACCCTGGAAATCGGCGTCACGGAAGGGCGCACGCTCATCGGCGAGGTGCGGGCCAGCCAGCCGTGGATCGAGCTGAGCACCTCCCGCCTCTTCGCCAACTCGGTCGCCGTCCAGGTGCGGGTGAAGACCAGCGAGATACCCGAAGGCCGATCGCATCATGGCAAAATCATCGTGGACTCGTACGTCTACGGCACGCGCTCCGTTCCGGTGGACGTCTACCTAGCCCCCAGGCCCAAGGTCGTGCTGCAGGTGAGTCCCGATTTCCTGGACTTTGGCGAGATGCGCACCTGGCAGGCCTGCAAAGCCCGCACCGTGCGTCTGACCAACGTTGGCAAAGGCGTCCTCAGCGGCAAGCTGCTCCCGCGCCAGACCTGGCTGCGGGTGAGCCAGACCGAGTTCAGCGGCGATACGCTGCTGGAGGTCGTCGCCGACGCCTCTGGGCTGGTGCCGGAGCGAGTGTACAAGGGCGAGATTCAGGTGACCTCCAACGGCGGCCGGGCCGTCATCAAAGCCAAACTCACGGTGCGCCAGACCTTCGAGGCACCGCCGGCCCCGCCCACCGCCGTGGCCGACGACGTGCAGTTTCTGCAAGAGCGCCTGGCCATCCTGCGCCAGCAGCCGGCGCTCACCGAAGCCCAGCGCGCTGAGCAGAACCTCATCACCCACCTGCTGCGCATCTGCAAGGGTGGCGATGTGGCCGATCTTCTGCAACGGGGTATTGACGCGGCGCAAGGCGACAATGGTATTGGCTGGCGCGATGCGCAAGGCAACCTCAAGAACCCGGAGCAGGCCCTGCCGATCCTCGGCGACCTGCTGGAACGTCTGCAAATGTGGGAAGATCACAAGGAGTAGAAGTTGAAAGAGATTACCGTCGCCGTCGTCCAGATGTGGCCCAAGCTGGGCGAGATGGAGAACAACCTGGGCCGCATGGCCAAGCTGATCGAGGAGATTGCCGCCGCCGAGCCGGTGGACCTCATCGTCTTCCCGGAGCTGGCCACCACCGGCTACGAGTGCGGCGTGCGCTTCACGGAGCTGGCCGATGCCGTCCCCGGCCACGCCGTCAACTTCCTGGCCAAGCGGGCGCAGGAGGCCAACTGCCACGTCGTCTTTGGTCTGGTGGAGCGCAAGCGCGTGGAGAGCATCATCTACGATGCCGCCGTCATGATCGGCCCGGACGGCGAGGTGGTGGACAAGTACCACAAGGTGCACCTCTGGGGCGAGGAGAAGCTGGCCTTTCGCGCCGGCTATCGCTATCCCCTGCTGGAGACGGAGTTTGGCCGCGTGGGGCTGCTGCTGGGCTGGGACCTGGCCTTCCCCGAGGTGGCCCGCACCTACGCCCTCAAGGGCGCCGACCTGCTCTGCGTGCTGGCCAACTGGGAGCGGGACAAGGCCGAGGAGTGGCACAGCTACCTGCAGGCCCGCGCCTACGAGAACGCCATGTTCATCGCCGCCGCCAACCGCGTGGGCCAGGAGCTCACCTACACCTTTGCTGGCGAGAGCTGTGTGCTGGGCCCCCGCGGCCAGGTGTACGTGGCCCTCGATGGCGAGCAGGAGTCCTACGGCCTGGCCCGCATTGACCTGGACGAGGTGCGCAAAATGCGCGAGGAATTCCAACTCCTGCAATGCCGCCAGCCCCAGACCTACCGCGAGGTCGTGCGCATGTACTGACCTTGTACCCTTCTTACCCCTGTTACCCTGGCGAACCCGGCCTTGTCTACTTGTTTCCTTTGCCTTGTCTACCCATACCCTTGAGGAGTCTTGCATGCCGAAAATCGTAGACTTACGCAGCGATACCGTGACTTTGCCCACCCCCGCCATGCGGGAGGCCATGTATCGGGCCGAGGTGGGCGATGATGTTTTTGGCGAGGACCCCACCGTCAATCGCCTGGAGGCCCTGGCTGCGGCGAAGATGGGCAAGGAGGCCGCCCTTTTCGTGGCCAGCGGGACGATGGGCAATCTGGTGTCCATCCTTAGCCATTGCCAGCGGGGCGATGAGGTGCTCCTGGGCGAGCAGGCCCACTCCTTCATCTACGAGGTCGCCGGCGCCGCCGTGGTCGGTGGCCTCTCCTATCACCCCCTGCCGGAGCATCGCGGCCTACTCGACCCCGGCGAGGTGGCGGCGGCCATCCGCCCGGACAACATCCACGTGCCGCGCACCGGCCTGGTCTGCCTGGAGAACACGCACAACCGGCACGGCGGCGTGGCCTCCCGCCCGGCGCAAATCCAGGCCGTGACCGCCGTGGCCCATGGCCACGGCATCCCCGTGCACCTCGACGGGGCGCGTATCTTCAATGCCGCCATTGCCCTGGACATAGACGCCCGCGAGATGACGCAGCACGTGGACTCGGTGACGTTTTGTCTCTCCAAGGGGCTGTCCTGCCCCGTGGGTTCGCTGGTTTGCGGCCCTAAGGATTTTGTCGCCCGGGCGCGCAAGAACCGCAAGATGCTGGGGGGCGGGATGCGCCAGGCGGGCATCCTGGCCGCCGCCGGCATCGTCGCCCTGGAGACGATGATTGACCGCCTGGCCGAGGATCACGCTAATGCCCACCTCCTGGCTGAGGGCATCGCCGCCATTCCTGGCCTGGCCATTGACCTGAGCCTGGTGGACACCAACATCGTGATCTTCGACCTGGTGGCGCCGCAGATCACGCCCCCCACCTTCCTGAGCAGCCTGGCCCAGGATGGCGTGAAGGTCTCCATCTTCCCCGGCACCTGCCGCCTGCGGGCCGTCACCCACTACGGCATCGAGCGGGCCGACATTGACGTGGCGCTTACCGCCATGCAGCGTGCTATGACAACGCAGTAGGGGCGAAGCATTCGGCAGGATGCCTGCCGAATGCTTCGCCCCTACCATCCGAATAGGTACGTCGCACCTGAGAAACACTCTCTTGTAGGAGGTGCAGTAATGCTTACCGAAGAAGACTTCCGAAAATATCTGTGGCCTGAAGAGAAGATTCTGGCAGTATTCTTCTCTAACTACCTGGAGTTCTCCTATGTACCGGACTCGCCGGTGAGGAAAGTGGGTAGGGGGATCCTAGTTCTCACGAGCCATCGTGTGTTGACTCTGGAGAAGTTTAAAGAGTTCTCGGCCGATGCCTTCGAAGAAGTATACAGTGTCCCGATCAACAATGTGAGTGCCGTGCTCATGGGAATATATGAACGCGAGCTCAAAGACGGCACTAAGGCCTTACTTACGCTTTGGCTGCCCGCTGGGCTTTGTTTATGCATCAATCTGCCCGGTAAGGATATTGATAAGGCACAGCACGTTATCGCAACAATCATAGCGTCAGCAAAGACGAGACAAGTTTCTGAAGATGGAGCAATGGCAGCTATCCAGTCCTATGAACGCAGTAAGCAGCAGATTTCATAACCGGCAAACGCACCTGAGCTGTGATCAGGAAATCAGGGCTCAGTGGGAAAGCCTGATTCCCTAATTTCCCAATTCCCTGATTCCCCCGTTGCTCTTGAGATGTCTGTTCTCTCCGCTTCCAAGCTCACCAAATCCTATAGCGTCCAGGAGGTCTTCCGGGACGTCAGTCTGCAGCTCAGCGCCGGCGACCACGTGGCGCTGGTTGGCCCCAACGGGGCGGGCAAAACTACCCTGCTCAAGATCCTCGCCGGCCTGGAGTCGCCGGATGCCGGCACGGTGACCGTGGCGCGCGGCCGACGGGTGGGCTACCTGCCGCAAGAGGCTACGCTGACGTCTGGATTGACGCTCTACGCCGAGGCCCTGACCGCCTTCGCCCACCTGCCAGCCATGCAGGCCGAGCTACATCGGCTGGAGCAAGCTATGGCCCAGGCCAGCCAGGCCGGACAGGACGGTGACCCTTCGGGCTTGAGCCCCTCAGGGCGAAGCTTGACCGGCCTCCTGGAGCAATACGCCGCGCTGTCCGCAGAGTTCGAGCGCGCTGGCGGCTACACCTACGAGGCCGAGACGGCCCGCGTGCTCGGCGGCCTGGGCTTCAGCGAGGCCGACTTCGCCCTGCCGGTGGAGCACCTCAGCGGGGGGCAGAAGACCCGTGCCGCCCTGGCCAAACTCCTGCTCGCCGCGCCGGACGTGCTCCTCCTGGATGAGCCTACTAACCACCTGGACCTGGCCGCCACCGAGTGGCTGGAAGACTACCTGGGGCATTGGCAGGGCAGCCTGGTCGTCGTCGCCCACGACCGTCGCCTCCTGGACGCCGTGGCCGGCAAGGTGTGGGAGCTGGCCTTTGGTCGCCTGGAGGAATACCGCGGCAACTACACTACCTACACCCAACTGCGGGCCGAGCGCCTGGAGCGGCGGCGCACGGAGTACGCCACGCAGCAGGCCCTCATCGCCAAGACGGAGGACTTCATCCGCCGCTACGGTGCCGGTCAGCGGAGCAAGGAGGCGTGGGGGCGAGAGAAGCGCCTGGCTCGCCTGGAGCGCCTTGCGCGCCCCCAGGACATCGAATCATTGCGCCTGCGCTTCGATCTGACCACCGGCCTGCGCAGCGGCGACATCGTCCTGGCCACCAAGGGGCTGACCGTCGGCTACCAGCGAGAGTCGCCCCTCATTACCGTCCCCGATTTGGTGGTGCGCCGGGGCGAGCGCGTCGCCCTGCTGGGGCCCAACGGCTGTGGCAAGACCACTTTCCTCAAGACCATCCTGGGCGAGGTGCCACCCCTCCCCCTTCCCCTTCCCTACAAGGAGAGGGGAGACCAGTTGCGCTTGGGGGCCAGTCTCCAGCCCGGCTACTACGCCCAGACCCACGAGGGGCTGAACCCGGAGGCCACCGTCCTGGACGAGGTGTTCGATTTTTTCCTCAACCTGGAGCGGGCGCGCACCTTCCTGGGGCGCTTTCTCTTCAGCGGCGATGACGTTTACAAGCGCGTGGGTGACCTGTCCGGCGGCGAGCGCAGCCGCGTGGCCCTGGCCCGGCTGACCCTGGAAAAGGCCAACTTCCTGCTCCTGGACGAACCCACCAACCACCTGGACATCCTCTCGCAGGAAGTGCTGGAAGACGTCCTGGGCGATTTCAACGGTACCCTGCTGTTTGTCTCCCACGATCGCTATTTCATTGACGCCCTGGCCACCCACCTCTGGGTCGTCGAAGACGGGCGGCTGGTGGTTCACGTTGGTAATTACACCGATTATCTGGAGGAGAAAAAGGCCGGGGAAAGTTCCACGGGCCGGGTTCCAAGTTCCACGTTTCAAGTTCCACTTTCCAGGCAGCGCCGGGCCAGCCAGCCCAAGCAGCCGTCGCCCGCCTCGGCGGCGCGGCAGATCGCCACGCTAGAGGAAGAGATCACGGTGCTGGAAGATCGCCTGGACGATCTGGGCCAGGAGATCGAGCAGGCCAGCAGCGCCCAGGACGTGGCCAGGGTGCGGGAGCTGGGCGAGGAGTATGCCGCTGTGGAGGAGCAACTGGGGCGCAGCCTGGCGGCGTGGGAGAAGGTCGCCGCCGTATAGCCTCGCCTGGGGATATTTGCGTCCTTTTGGCAGCACCATCGTCTCTAGTAGTACAACGATGGTTTGTCATTCTGAGGAGCGAAGCGACGAAGAATCTCCTGCCTACGATACTCAAAAGTAGGAGATTCTTCGCTCCCCTTCGCCCTGCTCAGGGCAGGCTCTGCGGTCGCTCAGAATGACGTTTCATCCTTGTGAAGGTTCCGAACCTTCGCAAGGAATTCCCCTACAAGGAGGTCCAACGTGGACGCAAAGAATGTCAAGGCCGAGGTACAAAAGCACTACGCCAGGATCGCACAAGGCAGCGGCTGCTGCTGCGGGGGCGAGCCCTGCCCTACAGAATGTGCCACCGAGCCGTCAATGGTCAGTTACGGCGAATTGGCCGGCGATGTCGTTGCTGGGGCAGACCTGGGTCTCGGTTGCGGCCTGCCGACGCAGTACGCCGGCATCAAGCCCGGCGATACCGTGCTGGACCTGGGCAGCGGCGCCGGGATTGACGTCTTCGTCGCCGCAAAAGCCGTTGGCCCGCAGGGCCACGTCATCGGCGTGGATATGACCCCGGAAATGATCCAGCGCGCCTGGACCAACGCCCTCCAGGGCGGCTACCGCAACGTGGAGTTTCGCCTGGGGGACATTGAGGCCCTGCCCGTAAACGATGGAAGCGTAGACGTTGTTGTCTCCAACTGCGTAATCAACCTGGCGCCGGATAAGCGCCGGGTGTTTGGCGAGATTTACCGCGTGCTGAAAAGCGGTGGGCGCTTCGCCATCTCAGACATTGTCACGCATGGCCACGTGCCAGCGCAGATTCGCCAGGACGCGGAGCTGTGGGCAAGCTGCGTCGCCGGCACCCTGGATCAGGACGTTTACCTGCAGATGATGCGCGACGCTGGCTTCCAGGACGTGCGTATCAACCAGATCCGGGAGCACGGTCCAGAAGGCGCGGACTACGGCTTCGCCAGTATCACCGTCGAAGGCCAGAAGCCATGACGCGCCCCACGCTTGCTGTGAGGTTCACTTGTACCTCATCGGCCTGACCGGCAACATCGCCACCGGCAAGAGCGCCGTGGGCCGGATGCTGACAGAGCTGGGGGCGCGGGTCATTGACGCCGACGCCATCGCCCACCTGGTCACGGCCAAGGGCCAGCCGGCCTGGCTCAGCATCGGCGCCGAGTTTGGGGAGGGCATCCTGCGGCCCGATGGGGAGGTTGATCGCCCCAAATTGGGCGCTCTAGTTTTCGCCGATCCCGCGGCCTTGCGGCGACTGGAGGCCATCGTCCATCCGGCCGTGCTGGAACGCATCGCCGAGCTGCTGGCGCAGGCCACGGAGCCGGTGGTGGTGCTGGACGCCATCAAGCTCATGGAAAGCGGCTTTGCCGACCTCTGCGACGCCGTCTGGGTAGTCACCTGCTCGCCGGAGCAGCAACTGGCGCGCCTGATGCACACTCGCCAGATGAGCGAGGCCGAAGCTCGCCTGCGCATTGAGGCGCAGCCACCGCAGGCAGAGAAGATCGCCCGCGCCGATGTGGTCATTGACAACAGCGGCCGCCTGGCCCAAACGCGGCGTCAGGTCGCTCAGGCCTGGGCCCGCATCCCGCTTAACCCCCCAACTCCCGCGCCACGTCCCCAATCCGCCGGAACCGCACGTCCCCGCAGTACAGCGTGTACTGGATGAACTGCTCCAACAGGGCCAGACGATGCGCCCGCCCGATGATCTGGGGGTGCATGGTTACAGTCAGCACGCCGCCGGGCACCTTATCCCGCAGGTAATCCAGCTCCCCCTGCCAGATCTCCAGCACCTTGGACGGCGCCGAGAGCCCCACCCGCAAAGGGTCAAAGTTGAAGGCAAAGTGCGGCCAGTCGTCCAGGGCCCAGTAGACGGGGAACTCCCAGATGGGCGCTTCCTGGCCGCGTTGCAGCGGCTCGTCCTTGCTCACGCGGTCGCCCAGACGGGGATGATAGGGGCGAAAGTCGTCGGCCATCAGGCTGCTGTCGTAGAGGAAGCCGTGTTCCACCAGCAGGCGCAGGGTATGCTGGCTGTAATCCCACGATGGGGAGCGGTAGCCGATGGGCTGAGTGCCGGTGAGTCGCGCCAGCGTCGCCAGCCCGCGGTGCAGGCTGGCATGCTCTTCTTCCTCGGTCTGGGTGCTGGGATCCTCGTGGCCGTAGCCATGATGGGCCACCTCGTGCCCGGCGGCGATAATGGCCTGCACTGCCTCCGGGAACGAGTCAGCGGTGTGGCCAGGGACGAAGAAGGTGGCTGGCAGGTCGTAGGTGGCCAGCAGGTCGAGGATGCGGGGCACGCCCACCCGCGCCCCAAACTCGCCCTGCGACAACATGCTGGGGGTGACGTTGGCGTATCCGCCCAGCCAGACGGACAGGGCATCGAAGTCGAAGGTTAGGCAAACGGTATTCATAGCCACTCCACGTCACCGCACAGCTCCGGCGAGCGCGGCCGGGCCAGGAAGGCGACAAAGGCCGGACGGACAGCGCCGATGGTGCTGCCCTCGCCGTGACCAGGGTAGAAGATAGTGTCGTCGGGCCAGGTGAAGACCTGGTCCCGCAGGCTGGCGAGAATCTGCGCCAGGGCCACGGGCGTGTCGGAATGGCCCGGCCCGCCGGGGAACAAAGTGTCCCCGACGATGGCCCGACAGTCGAAGCGCAGGCAGACGCTCCCCGGCGTGTGGCCGGGCGTGTGCACCACGCGCAGCTCGCCATCGCCCAGTCTCAGCACCGCGCCGTCGGTGAGTTCAAGGTCGCCTTGTACGCCGAATTCGGCGGCGTCGGCGGGGTGGAGGCCCAGGGGGGTGCCGGTGGCCTGGCGCACCGCAGCGAGGGCCTGGAGGTGGTCGGGGTGGGCATGGGTGAGGAGGATGGCCTGGACGGTGGTGCCGGCCAGGGCGGCCAGAATGCGCTCCGCCTCCGCCGCCGGATCCACGATGAGGCTCTCCTGGCCACAGGTGAGCACGTAGCAGTTGGTGCTCCATGCACCGAGAGGCAGGGTGTGGAGGTGAATTCTATCCACGGCGGGCATTTTCTCCACTACACACGAGTTGCCTCAGGGGCAGGCAGCCGTTCGGACCAGATTTGGACAGGCTACAAGTCATTTCAGCAGGGCCACGAATTCGTCTACCGTCAGGTCGGCGTCACGCAAGAGCTTGCGCAGCAACCCTGGCTTAAGAGCATCGTGGTCGGGCACGGTTAAGGGGAGGTGATTTGGGTTGGTTTCGTCACGGAGACGAATGTGACTTCCCCGTTGACGAACGACACGATAACCAATGCGCTCGAAGACTCTGACCGCTTGACACCCTGACACCACCGGCAATTTAGGATTCATAAGGCCACCGCCACGCTGCTAACCAGGGTTCTGGTCATGTCGAGAATAGGTTGGTTCTGGGCCTGCATGTCTTCCAGGCACAGTTGAATAGCCTCTTTGATGTTCTCCAAAGCCTCTTCAATGGTGTTGCCCTGGGTGTAGCAACCGGGCAGAGCGGGGCAGGAAACCACGTAACCCCCCGCTTCTTCATCAGGTTCGAGAAGGACTTTGAAGTCGTAGACTTTCATCAGATACCTCCTGATTTGCTTTTGCTCCCTTGACAAGCGGTGCCTCTTGCTTCTTGCTACCTGCTACTTGCTACCTGCTACTTGCTACCTGCTACTTGCTACCCGCCTACCTCACCGTCTGACCACCACTTTCGTCCCCACCGGCGCCCAGTTGTAGAGCCAGGCCGCCGCCGCGGTCTTCAAGTTCACGCAGCCGTGGCTCATGGGGTGGCCGAAGTTGTTGTGCCAGTAGGTGCCGTGCAGGCCATAACCACGGTAGAAGTACATGACGTAGGGCACGTTGGGCAGGTAGTAGCCAGGCCCCTGCATCAGAGTGCGGCGATACTTGACATAAATACGGAAGGTGCCCCTGACTGTAGGATTACTGGCTGTGCCGGTAGAGACGAGCGTCTGGTACACCACGCGCTCGCCCTCGTGGGCCAGCAGGCGTTGCTGGCTGAGGATGACCTCAATCCACTTGTCTTCGTACGCGGGTCTGGCCTGAGCAGCCGGCGGCACACCCAGGTTGGCGGCGATGGTCAGGGCCAGGATGATGACAACGAGCAATCGTTTCATTGCACTCCTCTGCGGGCAGAAAGTAATCTGCTCTTATGACAGGCTAAATCCCGACCACCAATGATCAACGTCCTCCTGCCGCAGTCCTTTGCTGAAGATGTGGTAGAACTCCACGTCCTTGCTATCCACCACAAGCTTGGGATTCATGTTCTGGCTTATCTTGGCTACTGAGAAGAGAACGACTGGTCCGCGCGGCATGAGGATGTCGCTGGCATCAGAGAAGATGCGGCGCAGGAAGCGGCCAGACTCACGATCTTGCATGCGCAGCAGGAGGCGATCCAGCCCCTCTACTTTCACCTGGCGGGGAGGCATTTCGCCGTGATACAAAAGCCGCAAAAAGGCGATGATGCTCATTGCCTCCTCGATGTCTTCGATCTTGTGGCCCAATAGGCTGCGTTCTACGAAGTTATATCCAGAGCGCAGGCTCTTCTTGTCCATGTATCTGGTCCTCCTACAACAGTGGCTTGGTAGTCGGTGCCAATGAACTATGGGCCAACTCGGCCAGCGAGCGCCACACCCGGTCGCCGCTCTTACGGTACAGGTGTTCGAGGACGGCCACCAGCTCTTCTCTGGTCCAGCGCCCCAGGAACCACTGGACCGGTTGCCCAGTCATGTAGATGGCATACAGGTGGTGGGCCACGTCAATGAGCGGCAAGTCTCTATCCTTTTCCATCTCCCGCTCGATGAAAGCCAGGCGCTGGTCTGGTGTGGCCACCGTCACCTGCTTGCCTTTAGTGAGCAGGTATCCTCGTTTGGTGAAGATGTCCAGATGGCCACCGCCGGTGACCAGCCGCTTGCGCAATTCGTCGGCGCTGACCGTCTTTTGGCCGGCGATGTAGAGCAGGTAGAGTTTGGTGGTCTCGTCCAGGCTGGCCGGCAACAGCTTGAGTTCGTAGGACTTGATGAGGGAGTCCACCAGGCTGTCCAGGTCATCTACGGCCTGGTCTGCCTCCACTCGTTGGCCTTCCCGGAAGACGTTGGGCCAGTGTTTGGAGTACAGCTCCAGGCAGCGGCCCATGACAATAACGAACAAGTCGGCGTCCGAGATGCTCCGGCCTGAGGTCTTGATCCGTTCTACCGACTCCTGGGCGGCAAAGTAGATCTCGTCCTTGAGCGCCTCCCAACTGACCGCCTGCCCGTCTCCCCTTCGTTTGCGGCAGACGAAGGGGATGTCGTAGGACACGCCTTTTGATTCCAGTAGATGAGTCGAGGTCTTCATCTCAGAGTGCGTGGGGTAAACGGAGATCACATAGAACCCAGCTTCCAAGATGGATTGCAAGACAGATTTCCAGGCCCAGGTCTCCTTGTGATGGAAAGTAAAGACAAACAATCCATCGTCTTTGAGTACTCGATTACACTCTTTGAAGACCCTGGTCAGACCTCGGAAGAAAAAAACCTCATCTTTGTCCTGGGCGTCGTTCTTGACAATTTCCCTGGCCTTGGGGGAGTAATCTGCTTCAAAGGCGGGATACCTGTCTTTCAGAGCTAGCCTGAGCCACACGTAGAAGAAGTCGGCCAGTTCAGCGTACATCACATTATCGCAGTACGGCGGATCAGTGACCACGGCGTCCACCGAACTATCAGGGATAAAAGACAGGTCTTCAGCAGTTTGAGCCCTTAGCAAGGTACTACCATCACCACTATGGAGCGATTCAACATCTCGCACCAACCTTGCTGCTACGATGTCCCCGACTCTTCTTTGCTCTTTTCCGTCTCTCTCGAACGGGCTCAGTGCATATGTTAAGCCTGCTCTTGTTTTAGCAAACTTTGTGATGAATGTACCGGCACCAATATTTGCGCCCCAGATATTGTTCTCCAATGGCACGTTGGTCACCCAATATGCATGTCTCGCAAAGAGATGCCCACTCTGGAATCTGGTTGTGTGATAGGAGACCAGCATATTGCTATAATCGAGAGAATCTGATAGTGTTAATAACATTAACTCTTGTTCATCTTCACTCTGTATGTTCAAGATTTCCCTCAAAAGCATCGAAACACATAAAAGCTGCCGCTCATTGAACATCTGGTGCCAATACTTGTAGCCGTAGTTCAGCAGGTCTTTTGTCTTCATACCCTGGGGTATTTTTTGTCTGGGGAAGAGCAACTCATCTTTCCGTCGCTCGAACTCCGCCTTGGCTTCGGCGAATAGAGCCAGGTCCTCGGCGGAGGTTGGCTTGTAGCCCCTTTGGTCGTAGCCCTCGCGCTTGCAAGTGGGGCAGTAGTACTCTATGGCGAACATCTCTGCCTCTAGCGGTCCTTCACGGCGCCGCACGGCGTCCAATACTTGCTCCCGCTGCCCACAGGACGGGCAGGTGTAGTAGCCCTCGCTGGAATAGCCTTTGCCTGGCACAAAAGCATGACCACATTCCTCACAATGGGTCTTATTGTCGGCGTTACCAACTTGAAAGATATGATAACAACTGGGGCAGAAAACGGTGTGGTTATCCTTGTGAGAGGCCAGGCGAAAGGAAGGGAAGAGGCGCACGTCCTGGCCGCAGCCTACACAGGTAACCTTTTTGACCCAGAAGACGTACATTACGTCAGCTTGATGCCCCAAGGGACAGGTGGTGCGGTAGTAGTGTAAGATTTTGGGAGCTATGGTCCTTTTCAATTGCTTGAAGGCGGCGTCCAGGGCATCCAGATCCACCGGCTCGATTTCCTTCTTGGTCACGAACCAGGCCACGGGGTTGAGGTCCACACCAATCACCTTGCAGCCCAGCCGCAGGGCCTCGACGATGGTCGTACCGCCGCCCATGAAGGGGTCGAGAATGATGGGTGGCACCAGCTTGCCATCCCGCTCCACGGTCAGTTGGTTGCGGGTATAGAAGCGCCGCCACAATTCCATAGGGCGGGTGTCATCCTCGGCAAAAGTGGCCAGGATCAGCATCCGGAAGACGCTACCCAGCCGCCGCGCCCACCACTTGTGTATCTGATAGATAGGCTTCTTGGCGTTGCCCTCTTTCTGGGCGATCTTGTTCAAACCCTCAATGGGAAAGTCACGTTCGATGTAAGCCATTAACAACTGCCTCTCTATTTGATGCCAAGTTTAGAACCTGTACTACGCCGGATTCACGCACGCTCTGGATTCGGATCGGTGGCGTGCGTGAATCCGGCACGATGTTAGCCTCGCCGAATTCTCATCACCGGCGCCAGACACTCCATCAACGAGAGGCCACCGTGGGTTATGTCCGAAGCTGGCCCCTGCACGCCCCAGTGATAGCGCCCCCGTAAATAGCAACCTTCGTCGTCAAAGAGGGCGTAGGTCCGAGATTTGGGCACCTGACGCAGTCTGGCAAACTGTGGCCCCACGTCCCCGGCAGGTACGGCCCTTCGTCCACCAAAAAGTTGGCGCAACACCTTCTCGTCCCGTCCTGTTGACCAGAAAAGCGTTGCGTTCTCCACGTACAGGTAGCCGTGGTCCGAGGTTAGCAGAAACTCGTCCGCTTCCAGGTCATCCAGTGTGGCCAGCAACACGTTAGCTGTCTTGTCGCAAGCCTCCTGAGGGGTCAACGCCTCGCCCCGCACCTTGTGCAGCAACTCATCAGGGTAGGAAATCCAGACCAAAACCTCGGGACCTGTGGGGAATATGGCAGGGAGTTGGCCAGACTCAATGTTGACCACCTGGTACTGGCGCCAGTGGCGCAAACCAGCTATGCGCGCTGTGCCGAACGCGTTTCGGTTGAAGGTCATCGTGTCAGAGGGTATCTCGGACAGGGCATAGCTGTAGTCAATAACGTGGTAGCCAGCCTTTCTTAGCCGCCCGCTGAGCAGATTCGCCTCGCGTATGCTGCAACCATCCAGGATTATGATGGGCCCAGTTGCTTCCTTGAAACGTGGCTGCCCGCGTTCCTGCCTGGCACGAGCCAGCAGCAGGTCGTACACGTCAAAGAAGGTCTCCAGCACGAAGCGCTCCAGCCGGTTGGTCTCCCGCTCACGCTGAGCGAAGAAGGCATTAATGTCGTCTATGTCATCGGCTTGCCATATCTGGTTTAGGGCGGCGAACAGTACAGCCAGCGGGTCCTCAGCCATAATCAGGTCTCTGGCCAATGTCGCTTCATTCATCTGCTTCGTCTCCCTTGGTGGAGTATGGGTGCCAGTCTGCTCTTACAAGTAATGGGTCCGGCAAGAAATCATCTCCTCTGCCTCTAGCTGCTTTCTCCACTCTCAACCTCCAGAGTGGCACTGACCTGGCCTTCCACGGGGATGGGTAAACGATCCAGTATTTTCAGAATCTCTTGCTTCTGCTGCGGCTTGGGAAGCGTTATTTCCAGCTTTAGGCGAGCTTTGGTTTGGCCCCCTTTGCCCTTAAGGTCGGACAACAGGCCACTCAGGGAACCCGCCTCTTCCAGGCCTTGCCCCTCAATAGTCACCTCTAGACCAGTCACCAAGTCTCCACTCCGCAATTTGCCTTCTACGTCCGTTTGTAGACTAAAGGGCGTAGCATGAGCCTCGGTGCGCACCACCACCTGCCGGCCTGGCCGTGGCTCTTTGGTTTTGACCTCCTCTACTTCTTCAGGCGGCTTCTTCTCAGGATATTCACCTTGAGGCCGTTCTGTTTTGACAATCTCCACTTCCTCGCTGGGGCTTGGACCATACTGCTTCAGATAGAGCACCACGTCATCGGTAAAGATAAGCGGGGCAGGATTCTGCTGGCTGTAGATAGTCTTGCCGCGCACCATCACCATCTCGCCAGCTTCGTTGCAAAGAGCGCGAGCTCGTTTGCGCAAGTCTTCTGGTTCAACCAACACCGGTCTGCCTAGCAGCTTGAGGAATGAGAGCTGCAACGTGTCGAAGCGCTTGCCCTCTTCGGCTACGGTCTCTAGTTCAGTGTGGATAGCGTCATCCAGAATCTCGGCCCCGAAGGCTTCACGCACCTGTTTCAGGATAGATGGCGTATCCAGCTCACACTCGATAGGGCGGAAGTAGATTTTTTCGCCTCGTCCGCCTGGCTTCATCCACTCCCCGTAGGTGCTCTTGAGCTTGGCTTGCAGGTCACTCTCTTCGCGCTGCCGGTATTTGTTCAGTTGAGACTGCTTGTCCTTCTCCAGCTTGCCTTCAAGCTCATCGCAGACCAGCAGACGTTGTGCACTGACCAGGAAGCTAGCATTCTCAGTTAGGTCGCCTGCACTTTTAGGACGGACAAAGACCATAGTATTACGCCACTCTTTACCAAAATAGACCTCGTCACGAATAGCCTCATCGTCCATGTACTTGGTGGAGATCACAACCTTCATCTGCCGGCTGTCTACGATTTCGTCGAGGGGGTAAACGAAGGTGTTGAGGCTAGTGCCCCCAGACAACTCAAAGATTAAGTCCCGCAGCTTGAAGGCCGCCGCCCGTGACCCTTTGTCTTGTAGCTGCCGCACTGCCCGGGAGTTGATACTTACGGGCAGGTTTTCCTCGGTTCGAATGACATACCGATCCTCGCTGCGCCACAGGTACCAGGCGTTGGCTTCTAGCTTGGCCAGCACACGATGCAATTCGTTGACATTCAGACCTGGACGCAGACAGCCCAAGAAGACCTGGGATTCATTGGCACCAGCCATCTCTGGCACAAACGACCTGAGAAGGATGGTAGACAGGATATCTCTGGCCAGTAGTTCGTCCCTGTTGCGCTGGATGTCGTCAACGGCTCTGGCCAGCAGGACAGGATCTAGCTGATAAAGATCATCATTAACTTCACTGAAGCTGGGATCCACGTCTGAGGGCAACAGTAGGTCGCGTTCACCGGCGCAGCGCCGCAACACGCCAGAGAGGATGTAGAGGATACCTCTGGTGTTCTGATAGTCCTTGCAGGCACCGTACACTTGAAACAAGATATCTAGCAGTTCAGGATGCAGAGGGTAGTAAGCCAGCATCTTGGCACGGTAGCTGTCCAGGGTATTGGTGGGGATACCTATCTGATCGCCCACAGTACTATACATATCAACATAGCCGCCAATCGTGCGGATGGCCTCGTTGTGATCAATCTCCTCGAAAAGGCGGAAGAGTACCACCTTAGCTTTGTCCTCTTCAACTCCAAGGTCTTTGAGGAACATCCTCTCGCGGCCCATACGTCCCAACAATTGCTGGTTACGACCGTAGAGCGAGGCCAGGACGATAAGTTTGAGGCTCTGGTCCTGGGCCATCTCGGTTAGATTTTGGAGGAAATTCAGGTTGCGCTCCCGTCGGGATGCATCCTCAATGGGGCCAAACCATGATTCCAGTTCGTCAAGGATTATGACTAGAGGCTTATCACCGGTCAACTGACGAATGTGGCCGCCGGTAGGATGGTCACGCACTTCAGCCAGTAGGTCGGCCCGGCCTAGCTTGTTGAAAATCGGTTCCCAGGCAAATTCGGGGTCTTCAATCAGCAAGTGGGAGACGGCAGTTCGCACACCAGTGGGAAAACCAAAACACAGGCCCCACCTATCCAGCCACTGCTGCCCTTCATCAGGTGAGGTCAGCAGGTGGTACAGGGTCAGCAGGCTGTGTGACTTGCCTGTGCCGTAGTCGCCAGCGAACACAAAAGCGCCCTGTCTACGTTTGCCCTGGATGCGTTCTTCGATAGCCACCATAGCCTGTTTGAGCGCTTTGGTAGGATAAGTCATGCCCAGGATGCGCTTAGCAGAGTTTTCTGGCTTAGTGGGGTCATCCAGGTTATAAAGTTTCACCGCGCCGAAGATCTCTCCCCGGCGCACCTCTTCAGAAATCTTAGTGGTATCTTCTATCACAGCCATTATGTACCTCCGTGAGATCAAGGAAGGTAATTGCGCTGTTCAGAGTGATACTGCCAACGCCTGCTCGATCTCCTCGCGCCAGGCCGGCAGCTTGGCCGCACAGGCCCGCACCAGCCCGTAGCAGCCAGCCAGCATCATGTCGCCGTGCGGCACGGCGAAGTATGGCGAGAGGCGTGAGCCACGCAGCAGGCCGCGGCGCGGCCCTGTGACCGCCAGGTAGGGGCGAGTTATGCCTGCTAGCGACGTCGTGCCAGCAGCCAGATAGGCGCCATGCCCGCCAGCGTTGAAGACCTCCTCGTTGGTGAGGGTGCCAGCGACCAGCCGCTCCAGCAGGTCGTCCAGCGTCTCCGTGGTCAGGAAGCCTGTGTGGTGCTCCAGCAAGCCGACCAGGCGACTGTCTATCAGGTGGACGGCCAGGGTGTGCATGTTGCCGCAATTCACTAGCAAGAGGTCGTTGTGCCGCCGCACTGCCGGGTCCTCCAGAGTTCCCAGGGCCGCGGCTGCGCCGGTGTCCATGAGCACCAGCGGCACGCCCGGGGCGCAGGCGGCCACGGAGCGCAGGCGGGTGAGGTAGTCCGGCAGCTCTTCCCGCCGGTAGGCGAAAGCTAGTAGGCCCACAGGCCAGTGTTCTAAACCTGGCGAAGGTTCCGGACCATTCGCAAGGTTCACTACCTTTCGGATGTGCTCGAAGCGGAAGAGGCGGTCGCTGATACCAGGCGGCGCCGCGCCGTGATCCAGCACGGCCACGGCCAGGCCATCCCACTGGGGATCGAGGCCAAAAGCGGCTAGGGCTGTGGCAATGGCTGCCAGGTGCAGGTCGCGTAGCTCCAGGCACAAGGCAGCATCGTCACTGACCTCTCGTGGATCGGCGATGAGGTGCACACCCATGACCTGCACCCGCGCCAGGTCGTCGTCCAGGGTGCGGGCGGCGTCCGGCGTGGCGTAGACGGGCAGGTCGGCCTGCAGGTGATCGCCCAAGGTCCAGCTCACCGGCCCGCCGCCCATGAGCACGCCGCTCAGCACTACCACCCGGCGCTGCGTCGTGGCCTGGCGGATCTGGCGGGCGTAGATTTGCGTGGGTGAGGGCAGTACCAGCTTGTAGCAGTTCTCGGGTTGCACGCTGCTGTCAAAGAGCAGGATGTCCTGTGTGCCCGTGCCGATGTCAACGGTCAGGATGCGCATGTGGTTACTTGATGACCTCTACGCCGCCCATGTACGGGCGCAGCACCTCGGGGACGACGATGCTGCCGTCGGCCTGCTGGTAGTTCTCCATCACGGCGATCATGGTACGCGGCAAAGCCAGGCCCGAGCCATTGAGGGTGTGCACGAACTCCGGGCGAGCGCCGGGCTCGCGGCGGAAGCGCACGTTGCTGCGAATGGCCTGGAAGCTCTCGCAGTTGGAACAGCTCGCCACCTCCAGCCACTCGCCACAACCAGGCGCCCACATCTCCACGTCGTAGGTCTTGGCCGAGGCAAAGCCCAAATCGCCCGTGCAGAGGGCCAGCACCCGGTAGGCCAGACCCAGCCGGCGGCAGACGTCCAGCGAGTTGTCCAGCAGGCGCTCCAGCTCCTCGTACGAGGTCTCCGGCGTGGTGAACTTGTACATCTCCACCTTGTCGAACTGGTGGCCGCGCTTGATGCCCCGCGTGTCTTTGCCGGCGGCCATCTTCTCCCGCCGGAAGCAGGCCGAGTAGGCCACGTAGTGCAGAGGCAGCGTCCCCGGCGACAGAATCTCGTCCCGGTGCAGGTTGGTCAGGGGAATCTCCGCCGTGCCGATCAGCCAGAGATCGTCCTCCACATCGTGGTAGATGTTATCCTCAAACTTGGGGAGCTGCCCCGCCCCCACCATGCACTCTCGCTTCACCACGTAGGGCGGATAAATCTCCGTGTAGCCGTGCTCCTTGATGTGCAGGTCCAGCATCCAGGCGATGAGGGCGCGTTGCAGCCGTGCCCCCAGCCCCTTGAGCACGTAGAAGCGCGTGCCAGAGAGCTTGACGCCGCGCTCGAAGTCAATGATGCCCAGCCGCTCGCCCAGCTCCCAGTGCGGCAGGGGCTCAAAATCGAATCGCCGCGGCTCGCCCACCGTGGACAGCACCACGTTTTGGCTCTCGTCCTGGCCGAGGGGGACGCTGGTGTGCGGCAGATTGGGCACCTCCAGGAGCAGGGCGTCCAGGCGCTCGTCCACGGCGCGCACCTGGGCGTCGAGCTGGTCAATGCGCTGGCCCAGTTGGCTGCTCTCCTGCTTGAGCGCCTCGGCCTTGGCCGCGTCCTGGCGCATGAAGCGCCTCACCTCCTTGCTCAGGCGGTTACGCTCGGCCCGCAGGCTCTCCACCTCACTGAGCAATTGGCGTCGCTCCTCGTCCAGGCGCAGGATCTCGTCAATAGGCGCCGTGACGTGACGCTGGCGCACGCCGGTGCGCACGGCATCGTTGTTCTCTCGAATGAACTTCAGGCTGATCATACCAGAGACGACCTCCTCGGTATAAGGGATTGCAGCATCAATTCCCCAATCGGCAATCGTCAATCGCAAATCGCCAATCGGCAATCCCGTGGCTATTATAGCGCATCTGCGACAAAAAGCAAAGGGCCTGGCGTTGCGGGGCGATTTGTGGTAAGATGTTGGGCGGAGGTCAGCGATGCGGGCAGAGCGGGTCTACAAAACCGAGGGCGTGGTGCTCAATCGCACTGACGTGGGCGAGGCGGATAAGATCATCACCCTGTACACGCCCTACCTGGGCAAGATCAGGGCCGTGGCCAAAGGGGTGCGCCGGCCGACCAGCAAGCTGGGCGGGCACGTGGAGCTTTTCACCCAGACGCAGGTGCTCATCGCCCGCGGCCGCAACCTGGACATTGTCACCCAGGCGGAGACGCGGCACTCCTTCATCGAAATCCGGGATGATCTGCATCGCCTCTCCTACGCCTACTACCTGGCCGAGTTGTTGGATCGCTTCACCGAGGAGCACATCGAGAACACGCCGCTCTACCAGCTTCTGCTCGCCGCCCTGGGCGCGCTGGGCGGGGGGCGCGACCTGGACCTGGAGCTGCGTGCCTTCGAGCTGCACCTGCTGCGCCTGGTGGGCTATCAGCCGCAGCTTTTTCGCTGCGTGGCTTGCGGCCGGCCGCTGGAGCCGGGGCGCAACGCCTTCAGTGCCGCCGCGGGTGGGGTGCTCTGCCCGGGCTGTGGTCTGGAAGAGCGGCTGCGGCGGGAGGTGTCCCTGGACGCCCTCAAGGTGCTGCGCTTCCTGCAAACCAACGACTTTGCCGCCTTCGCCCGCCTGCGCGTCAGCCCAACCCTGAGCGAGGAGCTGGAGGCGCTGCTGGGCGATTACATCCGCTATCTCCTGGAGCGCAACCTCAAATCGGCTGAATTCCTACAGACGCTGCGACGTCAACACATATAAGAAGTTGCTCAATCTGCAATCTTAAATCTGAAATCATCAATGGCCCAGCCCCCTTGACATTTGGAACGTTTGTTCGTATAATATGGTGGGAGGGCGGGAATGGATGCGCGGCAGAAGGTGGAGATCCTGGGGCAGTCAGCCCAGTACGACCTGTGCGGGGAGTGCGGTTCGGCCAGCCGGGTGCGCGACGACATCGGGCGGTGGATCTATCCCGTGGCCATGCCCGATGGCCGGACGGTGAAGCTGCTCAAAGTTTTACAAAGCAACGCCTGCCAGAAGGACTGCCTCTATTGCCCCACGCGGCGGGGGCGGGACTTCCCGCGCACGGTCTTTCAGCCCGATGAGTTGGCCCAACTCTTCGACCAGCTCCACCAGCAGCGCCTGGTGCAGGGGCTGTTCTTGAGCTCAGCCGTGTCGGGCAGCGCCGACTCCACCATGGAGCGGATCATGGCCACCGCCGAGATCCTGCGCTTCCGTTATGCCTTCCAGGGCTACATCCACCTGAAGATCATGCCCGGCGCCAGTTTTCCCGCTGTCGAGCGGGCCATGGAGCTGGCCACGCGCGTCTCCGTGAACCTGGAGGCGCCTAGCCAGGAGCGATTGGCCCACCTCGCCCCAGGGAAAGACCTGCACCAGGAGCTCCTCAGCCGCATGCAGTGGGTGCAGCAGATCGCCCAGCAGCGGGGCCTGGCGGCGGCGGGGCAGACCACCCAGTTCGTCGTGGGGCCGGCAGGCGAATCGGACCGGGAGCTGCTCTCCACGACCCAGCGAC
>Ga0233423_10000431_pt1 | contig 22714 bp, 17 predicted proteins | sample Watercolumn_Mata_FD_180713 | JGI IMG/M metagenome (GOLD analysis project Ga0233423, IMG submission 180713) | Freshwater microbial communities from Lake Matano, South Sulawesi, Indonesia - Watercolumn_Matano_2014_112_MG | ecosystem: Environmental > Aquatic > Freshwater > Lake | place: Indonesia...
ACCAAGCGTTATGAAAGGATATTACCGCGATCCTGAACGGACAGCAGAGAACCTTTCAAGTGAAGGATGGTTTCATACAGGTGATTTGGGATGTTTTGACAAAGATGGAAACCTTTATATAAAGGGTCGATTAAAAAATGTCATCCTTGGACCAAGTGGAGAAAATATTTATCCCGAAGCAATCGAATCCGTCATAAACAGATCAGATCTCATTCTAGAATCACTTGTATTTCAAGATAAAGGTCAACTTGTTGCACGCATTTTTCTAGATTATGAAAAATTGGATACTGAGTTTTCACGCATGGGACTAAATGATTCACAATCACGAGAACATATAAAAACCATTTTAGAGAATATCCGAAAGCAAACTAACGAACAAGTTTCCTCGTTCTCACGCATCTCTCGTTTCATCGAGCAGACAGAACCGTTCGAAAAAACTCCCACACAGAAGATCAAGAGATACCTATATACGAATTGATTAATACTTCTCATTTTTTAACAGGTTTTGAAGTATTATTCTACATTCTTGGCCAAATTGTGGAGGAATGAGCTTGATTTTACTCTTGACAATTTAGTATTCACATCATATCTTATAGCGTGTCGTCTCCCCGACGACACCTAGTTAGCCTCCCTATGCCCTGACGTCTGGTAGTACGTCAGGGTATTTTTTTTCCTTTGTCTCATCCTAAGAAAAAACATAACTTTTTAGTGGGCTCCTGAACTACTGCCGATACCACTTAGTTAAACATTGAAAAAAAGGACGAATAATAATTTTAAGGAATGCTGAAGAAGAAATAATTAACGCTGTTTTTCTCGGTTACATCCAATCTACGACGTCATCAAATGATTTTCTCTCTTTATATCCCTTTTTTGAATTATCGGATTTTGGATAGCCAAGAGGGGTAAGACCATAAACACATTCATTTTCTTTTAAATCAAGTGCTGCATATAATACATCTTGCTGAAAATTTGAAATCCAGCAAGTGCCGATTCCTTCATTCGTTGCGGTGAGAATCATATGGTCGAGTGCAATTGCAAGATCAGTTTCAATAAAATTACGATTGTCATAACGTCGAATCCAAGATTGCTGCTTATTTCCGACTACAATAAGTATGTGCGGTGCATCGTGGAACCAAGGTTTATCGTAACACGCTTTTACTTTTACGAGCTTCTCTTCTGATGATGCCAATACGAATCTCCATGGTTGTTTATTTGCTGCAGATGGCGCCAAGCGACCAGCATCGAGTATCTTTATCAAAATATCCTTTGCTACAGTCTGCATTGGATCATAACTGCGAATACTTTCCCGTGTCGAGAGAACATCTAGGAAATCCATATAAAATCCTTAGTATAGAAATTAATGATGACCATAATCTTTTTCTCCTGCTTCAATTCGTACTTTTAATCGATTTTCAGGAGGCGGAAGAGGACACGTGGCATAAGGTGTGAATGCACAAGGAGGATTATATGCTTTATTGAAGTCTAGAATGATTGTTGAATCAACCGGTGCACTCGCGTAGAGAAAACGACCTGCCCCATAACTCCCATTGCCATTTGTTTTATCCTTAAAAAGGAAAAAGTATTCCTTATCACCAGATTCGGCAAGAGGCTCTAACCTGCACTCTATTCCATCTATCGAAAAAATTGCTATACCAGGAACAGATGACTCTTCCTCTATCCCAGAAATGACAGATGCTATAGATATTTTTTTTGGTTTTGCATATGTTCGCCATTTTGCTTTGATCCGCCATTTGGTAAAAATCGGGTATCTCTCAATTCCTGCAAATTTCTTACGTAGATCTGAATTACCATCCCACAATCGCATCGCGAATTTTTCACCGCGTTTAATAATAATAAATGCTCGTGAATCTAGAAATACTTTATCTGGTCCCAATGAGTCTGCATCAGTGCGTAAAATTCCTTTAGTGAATGGTTTGCCTTCTACCGTTGCGTTTATTTCGGGAAGGGTTTCAGCCTTAACCCTCCCATCATGTAGATTAAGAGTACCAATAAACGGAAAAGTATTCTTCCCCTCGCTCAACCACTCAAGCGCAACCAGGCTCAACCATCCGTGTTCACGCTTCAAGTTATTGATTCGTTGTTCATGCCATTTTGAAATTGTCTGCTCATAATCCAATATTATAGTATCCAGATGTTGTGCTGTACAAACAAAGGATGCAAACATACAGAATCCGCTAACAATACTTCTAACACAGAACTTTTTCATTTGTTTTTCCAATGGTTCATTAACTATATCTATTTTGACAAACCCTTCCAGTGCCAGGCTATAAAATCGGTTGTGGGTGGTATCCCTCCAATTGCGCGTAACCGCAGGGAGTTCTGCGCACGATGGTAATGGCTGTGCATAACTACTTGTATCAATGCTCTACCAATTGATAACTGAAGAGGAGGATCTTTCAGCCAGGGAATTCGAATGACTTCATTCAGTTTTTCCTCAGTCACATCATTGAGAAATTCTAATGCACTTCGCTGATTTATTTCGCCATATTCGCGTAACGTCTTCATATCTGGAATATCTTCAAGTCGTTTTACGAGTGGACGTTTCCCTTGCGCGATAAGAAGAAACGCAAGCTGTGCAGCATAGATATGATATAACCTATCGCATATCTCTTTATCCTTTAGAGACTCAGGAAACGATTCGAAAGCATTCCAGTATTCTGTTTCTGCCCATCCTTGATGATTGTATAGTTCAATGAGTAGTTCTTTCATTATTTCTATCCGAAATTGATAATAATTTTTGTACGTACTTGAAAACAATTAAAACAAAAAAAGCAGAAACTTTTACGATATGCAAGATATGAGTAAAGAAATTAGGATTTTGAAAGACCTCAATTTATTTCTTCTCTGCCCACCAATTTGCTTTGAATCCCATATTCGGCCAGCCGGATTTCTTTAGTGAAGCAGAAATGGAACCTTCCGCCTTACCAATAGTACTAAAACGTCCAACCATGGAACCAGATAGAGTAAATCCAGAGAAGGATTTCGTAACCGAAAGATTCAAATTTCCATCACTTCCTACGAATCCCATGAGTTGGACATCTTGCACTATGCCATATCCTAAAACTTTAATATCGATTGTTCCCGAAATATCATAACGAGTGATGATTGGACTTTTCGATATGGTAAAACGAATCGGTTTTCCCTCACACTCCCCTTGCCAATTTCCAACAATTGAATCTGCACCGAGACTCCCAAACTCATAGTATAAGACAGTTTTACTCCTCGTCGTAGATAGATAATTTCGAGTTGGATGAACTGCAGTTACAGATATCACACTTCGTCCAGTTTGCAAACCTGTAACCATTTGTAGATACTTGCCATCTACATCATAGCTTACGACAGTATCGCGGAAGCCAGACCGGGATTCTTCAATTCGAAGTCGCGCACCTGTTTGTACTGTACCTGATACTTCAATCGAATCTCGAAAAATTATTGTGTAGTAAGGTGGATTTAAAGTAAGGCCGGGTGCAGCCTCGTCCACCCTTGCGTATACAACAATGGAATCGGATGTTACTCCGTTATACGTCGCCCAAACAGAAGTTACTCCTCCAGCATCAGCTTGTAATTTTTGCTGATTCATATGAGCAATACGTGAATTCGAGAACGACCATTGAGCATCCCGTGCGTCAATCCATTTAGTCCTATAATCAAGTTTCACAATAGTGAAATCGGCGCTGGTCAACGCACCTTTATTTGTAACTAATTGTTCTGTTCTATCTACATAGACACCAACAAGCCCCATTGTACGACTCTCCTTAGAAGTCGCATTCAGATAAAGTGTATCAATTTCCGGATATACAATGAGCTGTATCGGTATCTCTGTATCAATATCAATAGTTTTCTTTTCGATTATCTCACAACCGAAACTGAGAACGCTGCAGACAAATGCGAACATTATCTTTTTCATAATAATCCCTTATTGAATAGTGAGAGCAAATCCTCCACATACAATCAAGCCGCCGTAATTTTGAATTTCATCTCCGTTTGGCATTTTAGAATCCTGAAACATTTTATAATATCTCAATTCAACGAAAACTCCAAAAGGTCCAAATAAAAGCGGCGCCCATCCAGCTGCAACACCCCAGCCTCGATCCTTGATACTAAGGTTGGATTTTAATTCTTCAATTTCTATTGGTTGTGTTGTTATCGATTCAGAAGCGTCCATAAAAACGTAGAGAAAGTCTATATACATTCTACTTTTAGGTTGATAATAACGCAATCCGACAGAAGTGAATGTTTGATTCCAATCCGCTTTTCCTTCAACAGGCAAATTTTCTATTACAGTAACCGCGTTTGTATGTAGCTTTTCATATCGACCAACAACCAGAACACTACCAAATCCCAAAGCACAATGTAAACCTACTGGATTAATTTGTTCGGAATACACTTTTGTAAAATCATTGGTTCCTGTAAAATAACCATATGATCCAGCAAGCATTAGTGTCACAGTAGGTTCATTATTCTCTTGAGCATATATACCAGTAGAAACACTAATACACAGGAGCACGACATAGAGTGAATGTTTCATATTGATCTCCAGAAATTATAAAATCGAGCATCCGAACATACAAAAGTCTGCCATCAAGAATCTAATGCGTTGGATTGGTAATCGTTCCTATTGCTCGTCAGAAATTTAAATGAGACTTATTTGAGATGCAACTCTCTAAAGTGACGAGGGACACGAATGTCCCTCCATTGAAAAATCGATCAAATACTAAAATCAAGCACTGTACCAGTTAGCTGTTTAGGTCGTATAGTTGCTTTCGATTCCTGAAAAACAACTGAGAATGCAGGCACACTCTCTGTTAACCACACATTACCACCAATAATACTGTGGTGACCAATTATTGTATCTCCACCAAGAATAACCGCTTGTGCATACACAACGACGTTGTCTTCTAGTGTTGGATGTCGTTTTGATTTTGCAAGCTTCTTCTCGACACTTAACGCGCCGAGTGTCACACCTTGGTACATTTTAACATTTTCTCCGATGATCGCAGACTCTCCAATGACAATACCAGTACCATGATCAATCGCAAAAGAATTACCAATTTTTGCTCCAGGATGAATATCTATTCCAGTCATTTGGTGCGCATACTCAGTAATAATTCTTGGAAAGATTGGAACTTGCAGGCAATAGAATTCATGTGCAATCCGGAACATAGCTATCGCAGTAAATCCGGGGTACGCGAGAATAACCTCATCTATACTTTCAGCGGCAGGATCTCCATTTGTAATCGCTTGTGCATCGAGCCAAAGCAGATCATGAATACGTGGCAGCGACTTCATGAATGCCATAGTAACCTCTTCAATGTTCAATTGTGTGTCGTTTAGGAGCGGCAATATTAGTTTTTTCAAATCGCGTTCAAGAAGAACCAGATGAGATTCAATCCCCTTTGGAATGAAGAAATCTTCTTTGCAAAAATGTGGAAATAATATCGCCAATAAATTATCGACAAAGTCGTGCGTCCCCTTTTTCAATTGAACGCCTAATGCATGATTATCTCTACGCTCTTTTAAAGTTTTGGCAAATTCGCTATACCATTGTATTTTTTCCATAGGTACCTCTTGGCTCATTAAGTATCAAAGTTATATTAATTATTTGCATCTAAAATAAAAAAGCTCAGCATTGCCGAGCTTTTTTGAAGGTATATGTATAAATTCATCAACTCTCCAAATATAGGCTCGATGATTGATAGTACGTACAACAGGTGAGAATCAGAGATAATATCATGCAATGATTGAGCATTGAAAATTCAACTTCTTTTCTGGTTCCACCAATGTTCCATCACCTCTCCAACATCGGTTTTATGAGTAGAGAGCTTCCATTTTTCAAAAAATTTGACGTCGGTACTATGCGGAGTAGGTTGTGGCATGTCAACTTGTACACGCTGTGGAATCGGGATAGAATCACCTACGATAACCGCTTCACCCTGTCTTAAAAGAGGAACAACCATCTCTAATCCATTAAAAGTTTCAGGAACTAGACTACGTATGTAAGTATGATCTGTTGGATTGAGTAATCGAAGGATAATGAAATTATTGCACTGTGAAAGTATGGTTTCAGAAATTTCTGAAGGTCGTTGGCTAACAATCATGCAACTTACACCATATTTCCTTCCCTCTTTTGCAATACGCTCAACTGTTCGGCGTGCCGCTTTTGAACCATCTATCGAAGTAGATAGATAGTTATGTGCCTCTTCGAATACCAGAAGAATTGGAAGGTCGACCCGTTTGGGATTCCAGAAATTAAAATCGAATGTCAACCTTGCGATAAGCGCAGATATCGTCTTTACTACATCCGATGGAACACCACTCATGTCCCAAATAGTAATTCTCGATTTACTTGCAAGTCCAAAAAGTGTCATAAATAATGGAATGACAGATTCCGTTTCTACACAAATATTTGGCTGAAAAAGAAACGCATACCGAGGATCGTTCAATTTATTATCAAGCTTAATGATCAGTCGAGAGAATTTTCCGAAATAGGGGCCTTCTTTCATCCCACCGCTACTTGGAATTTTTTCAGTATCAAGAAAATGAAGTTTTGTCCGGACTTCATTTATATCATACGATACAGGTGAGTCGATGGTGATCACATCTGCAACCGTCGGATTTTTAGCTTTTTTTGCTGCATAAATAAGATCCTGAAATACCGTTGCCTGCACAGAAGCATTTATATCGGAAGTTTCGACAAACATTTCCAACATTTCTTCTGCATTCATTAACCAATATGGAAGTTCCAATGAAGCGATATCACAAAATTGGCCAGTATCTGGAAATGCTTGGCGGTATTCATTGTGGAGATCGAGTAAAACTATGTGTGTATCGGAAAAACGAGCAACTTTTTGAAGAATAGAAGCGACTGTGTAGGATTTTCCAGCTCCACTCGAACCCAACACAGCAAGATGTTTTCCAAAGAATTTATTCGGATCTAAATAAGCTCGTTCATTTTCGAAAAGTGATAATTGTCCAATGGAAAAATTATACTGCTGATAAGAGGCAAAAATGGATTTAATATCCTTGTCTTCGAGAAGATAGACAACCATTTCTACAGTCGGCATAACAGACACCCCAGTTTCATATTTTCCTTTTCTGATTGTACCGACTAAGGTGACTGTCATTAAATATTGTGAAAAATTTACGCCATCTTCCCGCGTTTCTTCTTTCTTAATTCCAGAGACAATCCCTATAACATAGATCGCTCCAATTGGAATAAGGACATACGATCCGATTTGGCCGATATAGTATACCCTCTCGCCAATCTTCTTTGTCATATTGGTGATTTCTCGATCGAGAAGCACAACCACTGTTGCTTCAAAAACCTCTTTAACAATCCCTAATTGTTTTTGTTCCCACATATCATTCTTTCAAATTATTCCACAACCCGTTTATTTATCAGGTAACTGATCAATTGGAAGAGAAAAACGGAATGTGGTAATTTTATTCGGTTCACTTTCTGCGGAAATATTCCCGCCATGAGCCTCTACAATATGCTTGCATATTGCAAGCCCCAATCCTGTTCCTTTCACTGGTATAGATTCAGATGCTTCACCCTGTTTATATCGTTCAAAGATTGTGGGCAATTCTTTCGCCAGAATCCCAGGACCATTATTACTAATTGATACTTGAACTCCGCCATCAGGGAACAACATTCCCTGTTCGCCCTTTATTTTTCCGATTGTAACTTGAACTGTACCATGCGGGATAGTAAATTTTAAGGCATTACTAAGAATATTCGCAAAAACTTGAGATAATTTATGCGCATCGGCTGAAATGAATGGCAGATCTTCTTCGATGGAGGATTCTACTTGTATATTCCGTTGTTTGAATTGTGGCCGCATCTGTTTAATTATTTGGTTCGCAATTTCACCAATTTGAACCTGGTGCCGATGCAACGTCATTTTTCCAGCTTCAAACTTCGATATATCAAGCATATCATTGATTAACTGTAGCAAACGTGATGTCGCATCTTTGGCTGAATTCAATAGCTCTTTATGAACATCTTCAACAGGCTCTCCGTTAAGTAGAGGATCCTCAAGCAAATCAAGAATACTGCTAATTCCACCGATCGGACTCCGCATATCATGAATTAGCATAGCCATAAAATCTGCTTTCGTACGCTCTAGTTCCGCCTCCATCTTTTTCAATCGAACAAGTGAGCGTGTACGGACTAGCAATTCGTCGATATCGATAGGTTTTGTTAGATATTCATCAGCACCTAGTGAAAGTCCGTGCTCTATACTTGAAGCATCTTTACGTTGCGCTGTTAAAAAAATTACAGGGATATTTGCTGTTTTTTTGGAAGCGCGTAAATGCTTTAGTGTTTCAAATCCATCCATCTCTGGCATTTGAATATCGAGTAGGATCACGTCAGGTGGATTTTGTGCAGCAATTTGCAGACAATCTTTGCCACTTGTTGCCCGTAACATATGTACGGGTTTTCGTTTTAATGCAAATTCAAGTAAATCAAGGTTATCTTCTGTGTCATCGACTACCAGAATTGTTGGGTCGGGCATTTCCATAAATCTATTATACCTTAATGTTATCGTGACTTTGACTGACGATCTTCTTAATTGTATTTGAAATTAGTTCTTTTGAAAAATGACCTTTCTCAATGAACTCTTGTGTCAAAATATTCAAATTTTGTCTTTGTTCCTTTGTAATATCTGCACCAGAAAGAATAACTATTGGTAAATCACGCCATCGTTCCTGGCTACGAAGCCGTTGAGCAACCGAAAATCCGTCAATCCCTGGCATAACCAAATCTAACAACAAGAGGGATGGATTAATTATTTCAATTTTTTTCAATGCTTCATCACCGCTGAAAAGTACCGTACAATGATATCCTTCAATCTGAAGCATTTGTTTTAGTGACTCCGCAAAGTCTTGATTATCATCCACAATAAGAATAGGTTGGTTCTTCGAGCGACATGCTCGTTCAACGACACTAAGAACTTTTTTCGGTTCGGAAGGTTTCGTTACGACATCCAAAGCTCCAAGTGAAAGGGCTAACGGACGATTATCGACAACTGAATGAATAATGACGGGGATATCTCGTGTGATCGCATTGTTTTTCAACTCTCTTAATACTTGCCATCCATCCTTTTCTGGCATCATAATGTCCAATGTAATTACCGATGGTGATAACTCTTGTGCCAAACGTATTCCCTCTTCACCCGATGACGCACCACGAACGGAGTAGCCCTCGGGGATCAAGTACCGACGCAATAATTCGATTACCTCCGACTCGTCATCAATACAAAGAACTAATATGTTGGAAGCAGGGGCAACAGATTTCTGTGGAACTGGCCTTAGTGCTTCTTGTATTGGTGCTGCAATAGAAACTGGTTGTGGGGCTGCACTTTTTTCTTCGGTCATCTTTTGAAGCTTCTCGCTAGGAATTTCCGGCGGAATAGTTAAGATAAACGTTGAACCTTTCCCATATTCACTTCGAACTGTTAAATCTCCACCTAACAAACGCGCATAGTTCTTTGCAATCGGCAAGCCTAATCCGGTTCCCTTGTATTTTCTAGAATTACTAGAATCTATCTGCGAAAATTCCTCAAAAACTTTATCAAGATTTTTTGCTTCGATTCCGATACCATCATCTTTCACGGAAATCGATACCATCTCGCCTAATTTCTTAGCTTGAACTGTAATAGCTCCCTGATCTGTAAATTTGGCTGCATTGCTCAAAAGATTTAAAAGGATTTGTTTTACTTTTAACGTGTCTGTTTTTAACATTGGAAGTCCTGGTTCTACTTCCTGAACAAGTTTTACACCCTTTGCTGCAACCATAGGTTCGATTGTCACCATTGCATTCGAAATTAAATTAGCGATCTCATCTGTATCAAGATTGATCGGAGTCCGACCTGCCTCTATCTTTGAGAAATCCAATATATCGTTAATAAGCTCAAGCAGGTGCTTACCATTTTTTAATACCTTTTCTAACGCTTTTGCTTGATCAGATGTGAGTGGATCACCATGTTGACCTAATAGCACTGATGTGAATCCGATAATGGAATTTAATGGTGTTCGAAGTTCATGTGACATGTTGGATAGAAAATCTGATTTAACGCGATACGCTTTGTGTAATTCAGCATTTTTGCTATTCAATTCATCGTTCTTAGTTGCGACTTCACTTGATAGCTTCTTTGTGGATTCAAGATTCATTGCATTTGTTATTGCAACTCCAATCTGAGGAACGGAATTGTCAATTATTTCCTGTCGGAGCTCATCAAATGGTTGCATTGAGCCTAAGACTATCACTCCAAGAAGATTTTCCTGAAAGAGAATAGGAATAGCCATGATTTGAGTTGGTGCGAAAGTCACTAAGCCCGTATCTATAATAAATTCTTTATTAGACCGAACATCTTTAACTTCGATTTTATGTTTCATCGTTGCGCATTGTCCAACTATCCCTTCGCCAATTTTGTACTCGGCTATTTCAGATTTCGTATTCAACGCATATCCATTGACCAGCTTTAATGTTTTTCTTTCGTTTTCAAAAAGATAGAGAGCGCCGACAGAAGCATCAGTATGGGAACAGAGAATTTCTAAACTAGCTTGTTCAACCTGATCTAAAGATTCATGTTTATTTAAAGCTGTCATTAACTCGGAGTATGCGGTCAATCTATTATAGTTGTGTTTCAACATCCTAGACATATGATTGAAGTCATTTGCCAAATGACCAAACTCATCACGTCGATGAAGTGTGATGGGTTCAAAAATGCCTTTCATTATGTTTTGTGTACCTTCACGAAGTCGATCCACGGGTTTCGTTATCGATTTGGTCAGAAAGAATCCCAAAGCGATTGCGAAAACAGCAAGTAGAACATTTACAATCATAATAAATGTGGCAATGTTTTTAGTTAGGCCAACACCATATTCAATATTATTTGGAACCGATGCTAATTTTCGCTGATAAAGTGAATTAATATTGGTCCGTGCTGATTCGAGGTACCGCAAAGTAGATTGCTGCCGTCCTAGAGCCTGGAGTTCTTGAGTGAATCTATCACCTGTAAGACCTGAAGAAAAGAGTAAAAACTTTTGATCGCCAATATTTGTAATCCAATCATAAAAAGATGTACGTATTTGCCTTAGCATCTGAAGTTCGATCGAGTCGGAATAACTCTTCTGAAGTGTTATTATTTGGCTGTCAAATTCTTTCCAGCATGCATCATATATTAATCGCTTATCGGAACCACCTGTGTACAGGTAATCATCTGCAGCCGCTTGGATATCAATTAGGATAGTTCTAAGCCGATCCAGATTTACCGTTGTAGTTATATCTACCGAAGCTTGCGAATAACTTCTTTGGATCTGGGTTAGTATATTTAACGTGAGAACAGTTGTAATCGATAAAATGATCAGAAGAAGTGCAAAATTTAACGTCACTCTCCAGAAAAGTTTTGGTGAAAACATAAGTCCCCTAGATTATCAATAAATAAATGTGTACAGAGATTTCCACTTATTGTGCAAAAAAATACCATCTCTCTCTTATCAGGCCTTTATTCAAAAGACCTTATTACATACCACTCTAAATTTTTTAATTTCAAGATGGTAATTTTTTTTAAAAAACCTTAATTTACCTTCAAAATCCTCAAAAAAATTGATGTATGTTTTGAAAAACCAATCCAATTCTTTGGATGTAATCGCTTTTTTCTGAATCAATTTACTGCAAGCGGTAAAGAAATGCAAGTACATACCAAAATGTTATGGTTATCGCTTGGTTTGAAGCAAATCACTACAATTGGCAATTTTTCACTTGAAGATGTAAGGGAAATGGTAATTTGATTGGGAATTGTAGGCTATTCTATACATTCTATCTCTTTATTCTTGCACTCCCGCCTTTCATGACGTGTAAAACTTCTTCCATTGTAACCATGCTGGTATCACCTCTTGTTGATTGGAGTAGAGCTCCATGGGCAGCTCCCATCTCGACACAATCCTGTGGCGTCATTCCTTGTAAAAAACCGTAAATAAAACCACTACAGAATCCATCACCACCACCAACACGATCTTCAATTTCTAATTTCTCGTATTTCCGTGATTCATAGAAAGTTCCGTCGTAAAACATTATGGCCGACCAATTATTTACCAAGCCACTCACAACCTCGCGTAGCGTGGTTCCAACTGCTTGAATATTTGGATAGGTATGGACGACTTTTTTTACCATAGTTTTATACGCATCGACTGGTAAAGTTGAAAGATGTTCATCTGTTCCTTCAACTTCGAAGCCAAGCACTTTCTGGAAATCTTCTTCATTTCCGATGAGTACATCTATATATGGAATTAGTTTTTGTGTTACCTCAATTGCTTTCTTTGACGACCATAGTTTACTTCTAAAATTGAGATCGTAGCTTACAATAGAACCTGCATCATGGGCTGCTTTTATTGCGTCTAACGTTACCTCTGCGCAGGTGTCACTTAACGCAGTAAAAATCCCCCCCGTATGAAACCAGCGTGTTTTTCGCCGATTGAAAATTCGATACCAATCGATATCTCCTCGTTTCATGTTTGCTGTTGAAGTATGACCTCGATCGTACAAGGTCACACTTGCACGCATACCTATTCCAACTTCTGTAAAATTCAAACCAATACGATCTGCCCTTCCAGAACCATCGAAGGGTACCCATACAACCTCGCTGATATCCATTCCACTTGCGCGAGCATGATTCTTAATAAAATGACCAAGTGGATTATCTACTAACCGAGCAATCCAGCTTGTCCTTAATCCATATCTAGCCAAAGCGTATGTTACATTATATTCTCCGCCACCAGCATATGCCTCAAATAAATGTGTTAATTCAATCCTTTGATGTCCCGGTGGACTTAAACGAATCATACATTCACCCAATGAGACAACATCGAAAGAAGTATCTTGAGCCGGTAATATTTTTAGAGCCATGGATATCCCCTGTATCTCCGTTCAGAATTCTAACTACTAAAAGTTAAAATATTTTTTTGCATTAAAATAGCTAATACTTTGTACTACTTCACCAATTAGCTTCATATCATTGGGAATTAATCCCTGTTCTATCTCAGTTCCCAGAATATTACAGAGCAATCTCCGAAAATATTCATGACGTGGATATGAGAGAAAACTCCTTGAATCAGTGAGCATTCCAATAAATTGGTTCAATATTCCAAGTGTTGAAAGCGCTTCGAGTTGTTTTTTCATTCCATCAAGTTGGTCGAGGAACCACCATGCTGATCCGTATTGAATTTTTCCTGCAATGCTTCCATCTTGAAAATTACCTATCATACTTGCAAAGAGTTCATTATCACTTGGATTAAGATTGTAAATAATAGTTTTTGCTAATTTATTATTTGTATCAAGTCGATCTAAGAATTTCGCCAATGGACGAGCTATCTCAAAATCTCCTATTGAATCAAAACCAGTATCAGGTCCTAGCACCTTCATCATACGCGTATTATTATTTCGGAGTGCACCCAGATGTAACTGTTGAACCCATCCTTTTTCGTGATCCAATACACCAAATTCATACATCATAGCGGATTTAAATTTTAGGATCTCAATTGAGCTTAGTTGTTTTCTTTTGCGAATTTTCTTAAAAATCGATTTTATTTCCGATTCAGTGTAGTTTTCAGCATATGCAGTTTCCAATCCATGATCCGAAACGCGGCATTCACGGGAATGGAAAAAATCATGTCGTTTGCGAATTGCTGTCAGTAATGAGTCAAAATCATTTATCTCAATATCGGATACCTCTTCCAATTTTCGAAGATAGCCCAAATACGATTCAACATTCTCAATTGCCATTGCCTTGTCAGGTCGGAATGCAGGCAGCATTTTTGTGAATCCATTTCCATTTTTTGCATATGCTTCATGGTATTCGAGCGAATCGATGGGATCATCAGTTGTGCAAATCACTTCTACATTCATCCGTTTTGCAATACCTTGCGTTGCGAAGCTTTTCGTGCTTAATTTTGCATTACATCGATCCCAAATTAGCTTTGCAGTCTTTTCGTTAAGGAGCTTATCTGAAATATCAAACGGACGATTTAATTCGAGGTGTGTCCAATGATATAATGGATTTCGAATTGTTTTAGGAACTGTGCTTGCCCATGCTTTAAATTTCTCCCAATCGGATGCATTGCCGGTGATGAAACGCTCATCTACTCCACATGTACGCATTGCGCGCCACTTATAGTGGTCGCCAGCAAGCCAGATTTGAGTAAGATTTTCAAACTGTCGATTCTCTGCGACATCTTTCGGTGGGATATGACAATGATAATCGATAATTGGAAGTGTTTCTGCAAAATCGTGGAAGAGTTTGGACGCAGTTTTGGTCTCGAGTAAAAAATCTTTATGAATAAATTTCTTCTTCATTACATTCTCAAGGTTTAGTGTATAGTCTGGTTTTTACAAAATTTCTTAAATTCCTATATCTGTACAAGGTGGACGGCATAACCTCCGAATTCGACATCAAGATACACTGTAAGCAACTTGCCATTTTTCTCATTTCGTGTTTCTGGTTTAATATTGATTCCCTTGCGTGAAAGATGTGCTACTGCACGCTCAATAGAGTTAGTTGATATTGCAATATGTCCATGCGTACCAAGGTACGCACGTTTCATAATTTCGAACTGAGTTCCGATGAATATAGATCCATCTCCATCTTGCATATGAAAACCAAAAACATTTTGAAGCTGGAGAGCGATGTTCTGAGCTTCTGCTATACCAGTTGAATTAATTCCAATGTGTCGCAAATCGAAGCCAAGAGTAATATTAACCGCTGCAAGAGTTAATTTTCTTATCTCATCGAATTTCTTTTGATTGATCAAATCTGACTTTACCATCCAACTCCCGCCACAAGCCAATACTTGATTGGTTTTAAGATAAGAGAGCAAGTTCTTTTCATTTATTCCACCAGTTGGGATATATTTAACATCTTTATACGGTGCACTCATAGCTTTCAAAAACTCTACTCCGCCAGATGCTTCTGCAGGAAAGAATTTTACAACGTCCAATCCAAATCCTATTGCAACCTCAACATCAGATGGAGTTACCACTCCCGGTGTGATAGGAATTGAATTTGCCAGACAGTATTCTACAACTTTTGGATTAATGCCTGGTGACACGATAAATTTTGCTCCAGCATCGACTGCAGATTTTACTTGCTCGATGTTAAGAATAGTTCCAGCCCCGAGTATTAAATTAGGAAACGTTTTCGCAATTATTTCGAGCGATTGTCTAGCTGTTTGCGTGCGAAAAGTAACTTCTGCACATGGGAGCCCGCCTTCAAGAAGTGCACGCGCTAAAGGTTCTGCATCATCTGAGTTCTCTATGATAACAACTGGAACAATTCCTATTAATCCAATTTCTTGCAGAATTTCATTCATTATTTTTTTTACTCCATTCTCATATCGATCAAAAAACTATCTTAATTCGTCCATTATTACACTATCCATATCATCGAACACTTGATTCTCACCACCCATTGCCCACACAAAACTATAATTCCGAGTCCCCACACCAGAATGCAATGACCAACTCGGATTAAGAACTGCCTGACCTTCACGCATTAAAATATGTCGGGTTTCGCCAGGTTGGCCCATCAAATGCACAACAAGCGCATCCGGTCCAACATTGTAATACATATACACTTCCGACCTCCGTTGGTGAGTATGTGAAGGCATTGTATTCCAAACACTGCCTTCTTCAAGTTCTGTCAATCCCATCACTAATTGACAGCTTGGAATTCCTTTTAAATGAATCATTCGATTAATTGTGCGTTTATTTGCATCTTTCTGATTACCAAGATGTGATTTATCCGCTTCTGCAATTGTGGTATGTGCTGTGGGGAATTCTTTATGAGCCGGATAGCTTACGAAATAAAATTTTGCTGGCGATTTTTTTGAGTTACTCTCAAAAACGATTTCTTTTGTCCCTCGTCCGATGTAAAGAGCGTTCTTTGGGGCCATTATATATTTTTTCCCATCAACGGTGATATGACCTTCATCACCAATATTAATTACACCAACTTCCCGTCGCTCACAAAAGTACTCTGCTGACATTTCTTTTTTTGTTCCCAATAACTTTAAGGATTTTTTTACAGGAACCGCAGAGCCGGTGATCGAACGATCAATATCAGAATACGTCATTGGAATTTCATCTGGAACAAAGAGATTATCAATGAGAAAAGATTTACGGATTTCTTCTGTTGTCATCCGTTGAAATCCCAATGGGTTAGTTGAATATCGAACATTCATAAAAACAATCCTTTCGTTCTTTATTATCGCGCGAGCCAACCACCGTCTACAACTAGAACATGTCCATTTACGTAATCCGAAGCAGGTGAGGCAAGGAAAATAGCTGCACCTTGAAGATCTGCCGGCGCTCCCCATCGATTTGCCGGAATTCGATCCAGTATCGTTTTACTCCTAATTGGATCTTCTCGAAGAGCTTTTGTATTATTTGTTGCCATATAACCCGGCGCAATAGCATTAATAGTAATTCCGTGTTGAGCCCACTCATTAGCTAGAGCCTTAGTAACCTGAGCTACTGCACCCTTACTTGCCGCATATGATGGGACAAGGATACCGCCTTGAAAAGCCAGCAACGATGCTACATTAATAATTTTTCCATATTTCCGTTTCATCATATCGCGGGCACAAGCTTGTGCGAGAAAAAAGACGGACTTTGAGTTTAACATCATTACTTCATCCCAGTCTTTTTCCGAAAAATCTATTGCCGGAGTACGCCGGATAATACCTGCATTATTAACAAGAATATCAATCTTTCCAAAAGCACCAACAACCTGCTCAACAAGCATTGATATGGATTCCATCTTCATAAGATTTAATTCTAATACCAATGTTTTGCGACCTTTCTCTTTTATTACTTTTTCCGTCTCCGATGAAGAAACATAGTCCACGAGTACAAGATCAGCTCCAGCATCGGCTAAGCCAAGAGACATCCCTTGTCCTAAACCAGTGCTTGCACCTGTCACAATCGCTACTTTTCCCGTTAAGTCAAACAAATTCATCATAAGATACCTTCATTTCTAATGCATATTGGTTACAATGTACCGTAATACTTTTATTATAAAAACTTGAAAAATATTTCAGCCTGATTTCTTTTCTTGAGGAACAATTTCTGATAAATCTGCAATGCGAATCGGATTTCCATTATCGATACTCTTTCTTGCGGCAATTCCGATCAGAACAGACATCGCACCATCGCGAATACTAGCCACCTGTTTAAGAGGATCGGGCGTATTTTGATTCTTAAAAATCCTGTCTAACATCAATGTATCACCACCAAAGTGGTCTCCTTCGATACGTGGGAGTTTAAGAAGTTCCATTTTTCCAAAGTTATCAGTAATCTGTAATTCATCATAGTTTTCGATTGGCCATGGTTGTTTCTCATGCATCCAGAAATCAAGCCGACCCTTTGTCCCATTAAATGCAATCCGATAACCCTCATAAGGTGAATAAGTAGTAAGAGAATAACTGACCTGCACCTTATTCATATATTTGATTTGAACAGACATTTTATCAAAGATGTCTATGTCTTCATTCCAGACGCACCCATCGCGCAGATAACCATCAAATTTTTCATTAGCTGCATATAGTGCCATAAGACGTTCATCTTTTGTCATATCCCAATAAAACTGACATTTTTCTTTAAATGGACATGGCCTACAATTAGTGTGACGAAACTCGTGGTTCTTTCCATAGAACTCCAATGCGCCGAATGCATGGACTACTTCTGGATCTGAGTCAATCCACCAATTTAGAAGATCAAAATGATGAGAGGATTTATGATTGAGCAATGTCCCTGAGCACTCACGTAATCGATGCCACCGTCGAAAATAATCCGCACCATGATAAACATCGAGGTACCAATGAAAATCTATGGATGTTAATCGGCCAATACGTTCTTGCATTAATAATTCTTTTATTTTCGCTCGTGTCGGTGTATACCTGTAATTATGAGCCATGAAAATCTTGTTCTTCGACTTCTTCTGTGCATCAAGAATTACTTTTAACTTTGCTTCATCAGTTGTCATTGGTTTTTCAGTAATCACATCACAACCCATTTCGAGAGCTTTAGCAATGAATGTATGATGTGTTCCATCGACTGTCGTTACTATGACTGTTTCTGGTTTCGTCTTCGAAATCATATCCTCGTAATTTGAAAAGGTTAGACACGATGTTCCGATAAGTTTCTTTCCGGCTTCTAACCGTCCAGAATTTATGTCGCACAATCCAACGAATTCAACAATATCACCAAATTTTTCAAGAACTTTTTTCCCCCACATCCCCGTTCCACGATGACCAGTTCCTACCATAGCTAACCGACGTTTACCACCTGGTGCCATTAAAGTAGTACGAGCAGTGAATTGATCAATCAGAATTGCAGTCGCAGCTGCTTTTGAAGTCGATGAAACAAATTTACGACGTGAAATCTTATTTGCATGTTTCATTTCTTAGACCAATTAATTCTATATTAAAATTAAAATATTCTACTGAGATTGAATCAATTCAAAAAATCTTTGATCAAATTAATAATGAATGAAATCTTTAAAACACAAAATCAGAAAAATATTCGAAAATATCGATTACTTCATCGGTAACTTAAACTATTATTACGTTGAATACAACATGTTTTGAGTTCTTAATGTATTTGAAAATACTTGGATCAATATAGAAATTTTTCACCTAGAAATGCCACTTTTATTCGTTAAGATATCTAAAATTTGGCCTCGCCATGGTTTATTCTTCCGATGTAAGCCAATTCAGGTATTTTTCAAGCATCGTATATCCATTTTTATCAATTGTATTACGATCTGATGGATCTAAGGGATTTAATTTATTTTTAATTTCCCATGCATCCGGAATTCCATCATGGTCAGAATCAAGTGGCGCTGGATTTGATTTTAATTCTGGCCATCCACCTACGTCATTTTGTGAATCAATAATTCCAGTATGTTTTCCCGTTTTTCCGCCATACTTTGCAGTTCTGTTTTCAACTTCCCATGCTATTCGCTTATCTACTGTATCTCTCTCTGGAAGTGATGCACCACCATGTAATAGGATCGACTTAAAAGCATCTTGCGGAGTTTGTTGCCTGATGTTAACAAATGGGAATGGCTGGTCGACTCGGATGTAATCAATTGTTTCTTTATCGACATCCTGCACACCATACTTCCAATTATCATTAGTTACCTCAGGATGTCCCTCGACAATATTTTCAGCTACATACCATTTTCCCCAGCCATATAGATTTGACCAAGGATTAAGAATTCTATATTGAATATTTCCATCCCGCGTTCCTGGACCTGCTTTATAATAATTTGCCACAATGTTTATGGAACTACGTTTGTGTGCATCCGCTTCTCCTCCATATGAGCTATTATATCCCCAATTGTAAATAACATTATTTCTGAAATCGACATTTTCCAATCCACGATCAAACCTCGGATTTCGACTCGAATGATGTGCTAATAAGTTGTGATGCCAACTTGTATTCTTGCCACCCCATATTCCGCCGTATCCATGTTCGCCCTTTTTATGATGTGAGAATCGAAGACTTTCTGTAATAAAACACCATTGAACAGTTAAATCTTCTACGTTGTGGTAGATGCTCATAGTTTCATCAATAGACCAACTTACAGAGCAATGATCAATGATGACGTTTCTACAGTCCGATCCTGAGAGTGCATCATCCTGCACTTCAGTGTTTTCATCTCCTAAACGGCATCTAATATATCGGATGATAACCTGATCAGCTTGGACAGAAAAACTTTGATCGCGTAAACAGATCCCATCACCAGGAGCCGTTTGCCCAGCGATAGTTATATACGGATTTTGAATAATTAGCGGAGATTTTAATGCAATTGTACCAGAGACACAAAATACAATCGTCCTGGATTTATTTAATTCGATGCCATCACGAAAACTCCCTGGACCGCTATCAAGCAAATTTGTAACCTCGTATACGATTCCTCCACGTCCACCAATTGAATGTTTTCCCGCACCTTCGGCAGTGGGAAAAGCTAATTGTTGTGATACCAATGAATTCACCAAACAATTGGTGCACATCATTACGAGCCATAATATTTTCACACCATCCAACATTTTCATCGTTGATTATTTGTGATTAATTTTTCGCCATACTTTCTTGAATAATATCTTTGATCAGTATATGAATTCGAACTTGATATCACAAAAAGTTACTTTGTTGTAAAATTCCAGAGCGGACCTTTGAGAGTATCGGCATCTGTAATTTCATCAATACGCCAAAAATATTTTGTTGATGGCTTGAGTGATCCAATGCTTAACTCAGCTTCGGATTGCTGTTTCTTTATTTCAAGTTTACCTCCTGTTCCAAAATAAATTATTTGAGATATACTATTTCGAGCTGGCAACCATTTTAAGTGCACATCTTGCGATGGTACACTGGTTGCACCATCTCGTGGTCTTGGAAAGGAAACTATTGGAAGAATTGGAGACATTGAGCTTTCAGGATCCCACATATTATCGAATGTCCATTTTGCAGTAATTTCATTCGGTTCTGGTGAACCATTAGCGGTTTCAAGATTATCTGCAAACCAACTAAAATCTCCTCCATCACGATGACAATTGAAAAAGTAATGTCGCGCACCCCATTTCCAGGGTGTTCTACTTGTATTTGGGAAATATATTGGAGTATCTGCCATCGCTTTTGAAAAATGACAATCGAGAAGGTAAATTTGCCCATCTCTGTGGTTTCTTCCGAGTGGAAATCCTTGTACTCCATCAAATGTCGAATGTCTAATGACAAACTTTTGTCGTTTATCGAAATCACCATCGTGCCAGATGCTTGCACTTAGATTGTGACCATAAAACTTGCTATCTGTTATATAACACCAACCACGTGGGCACACAAAGTCAACCCACCCCTCGAAATAGCAATTTGCATGATAATACATGCCGCTCTGCTTATTCCACAGACTCAATGTATCTCCACCGTCCGCAATGATATTACAGTTGAGAATGATTATTCGAGTGCCACCTCCCCGTATGGCGAATTGGTGATCTGTATCGCCAAATATTCCGCCATAATTATTATGCACAGTTAAATTTGCAATGGTAATATTCGTTACTAGAGAATCAATGTTAATAACTGCTGATCCCCAGTCCGAATCCGAATGCTCCTTTCGCCAATTCTTTCGTAGCTCAGCATAGACTATGCGTGTACTATCTCTACTTTCTCCGACAAGTGTAATGAAGCTTTGTTGAACAAAAATTTTTTCATGATAAACACCGTTTCGTATGAATATAATTACCTCGTTACTATTTCCAAGAGGTATAGAGTTAATCGCCTGCTGGATACTAGTAAACTGACCCGTTCCATCAAGCGCTACAATAACGTCGACTCTTTCTCGGGCATTGAGATAATGTATACTAATAATAGTACAAACCAATATGACGACTTTATATCGAACCATTTTATTTCACGAGAAGAATTTTCTTCACTTGTGTGAATGGTTTCTCCGCACCCTCTATTTGTTTAGCTGAGAGACGGACAAAATATAAGCCACTAGATGCGTTTGATGCATTCCACACCAATTGATGATATCCAGCGACTTGTACCTGATTAACTAGTGTTTTTATTTCCTGGCCTAATATCGAATATATTTTCACCATTACGGAGCTATTATGGGGCAAGCCGTATTCAAAAGTTGTGGTAGGATTAAAGGGATTAGGATAATTATCTCGAAAGAAATAAGTCTCTGGAATACCCGATAGCTGATTTTCGACAGAAACAGGAGTCCCAAATCCCTGACCTATCACCAAAACAGAATCAAATCCTCTTATTGAATTATTAGCAAAGACGAGAGTTGCATTATATGTCTTAGCACTATCGGGCATAAAAGTGATATAAAATTTTTGGATTCCAGAAGGAGAAATATTAGCAGTCGTTGGATTTATAGTAAATCGACGATCACTTGATGTTATTTGAACAATGTTCAGATCAGTATTGCCGCTATTTGCAATAATTATGCTATCGACTTTATGCGCAGGAATGGTAACTGTTCCAAAATCAATCGTTGAAGTAGATACGACAGATGCTGGCGATGGAAAAACGACGTTCAACTTTTGAGGTGTCCAATTTGCTGCGAATGAAAATGCTGTTCCCCTATTCTTTTTAGAAAAGATATTTGCAATAGTATATGTTGCGGCAGCCGAATCTGAAATTTTAGATGGCTGATTTGCGCCAGACCAAGCTGTAATAACCGGTCGACTAGTAACTGCACCCGGACCTGCACATCCCCACTCAGCGTACAGCGATGGATTTGGACCCATGGTTGTCCAGCCAGCAGCGTTAACTGTCGATGGTTCGTAACAATTGATAAACACAGTTTTCGGCGAACCTTGCCAGGGCCTGCCAAGATAAAATGTTGTCATCGGTCTACCATCCGCACCAATTGAGTCGGCAGGTGGAGAATCGAGAGTACAATTGAGAAAAACGTAACCGTATGTATATCCGACCTCCGTTGCTGCGGCTGTTAGAGTACCACCTTGTCTATTGCAATAGACAGTACAGCTATCAAACAACGCAACATCTCGTCCGAAAATAAAATCGACTGAACCTTCGATATAACAATTTTTGTTATAAATTCTATCCGGACCACTCCCACCCCAAGTGTAATATGTGTCCTGATATCCGAGC
>Ga0233423_10000432_pt1 | contig 22707 bp, 20 predicted proteins | sample Watercolumn_Mata_FD_180713 | JGI IMG/M metagenome (GOLD analysis project Ga0233423, IMG submission 180713) | Freshwater microbial communities from Lake Matano, South Sulawesi, Indonesia - Watercolumn_Matano_2014_112_MG | ecosystem: Environmental > Aquatic > Freshwater > Lake | place: Indonesia...
CTATAGGCAAAAACACCGGTTACAGCCTCTATTCTTCTTATCCCGCTTGCCACAGAGCCCTCTTGGATTATTTTGAATAAGCCGATTTGCCCTGTATTATCCAGGTGTGTCCCGCCGCACAATTCGCTGGATATATCCGCGATGGAAACCACGCGCACCTTACTTTCGTACTTCTCCGCGAAAAATGCCAATGCGCCTGCTTTCTTTGCCGCTGATAAAGGCATCTGCTTAGCAGTAAGCTCGTAATTATTCAATATATAATTATTAACCACCTCTTCTATCCTGTCCAACTCCTCTTTATTTATATCCTTAAAATGCGTAAAGTCAAAACGCAGCCTGTCTTCGGCAACCAGCGAACCCTGCTGCTTAACATGAGCGCCCAGCACTTTTCTTAAAGCTGCCTGCAAAAGATGCGTGGCAGTATGGTTTCTGGCTATTGAGAGCCTGCGCCCCGCATTAACCCTTAGTTCTACAAAATCGCCTTTTTTAAAGCTCCCTGACTTTACCCTGCCGATATGCAGGATTACCTTTCCGGTTTTTCTGGTATCTAAAACTTCAAACACATTCTTGCCTTTTACAAATTCACCGGTATCGCCGACCTGTCCTCCTGTTTCAGGATAAAAAACCGACTTATCCAGGATAACCGCTACCTGGTCATCCTTACCTATCTTTTTTACTTCAGCATTATCCTGTATGAGCTTTATTATCTTTGCCTTGACAGAATAATCTTTATAACCTAAAAATTTGGTCTCTTTTACTCCGTAATCCAAGCCTTTAATGCCAAATACCTCGCCTTTCATTGCGCTTTGTAATTTAGAGCGGTTTTTCTGCTCTGAAAGTTCTTTGTTAAATGCCTCCATTGAAATGGCTATGCTATTTTTTTCTAACCAATCCCGGGTTAATTCCAAAGGTATGCCGTATGTATCGTAAAGCTGAAAGGCAATCCTTCCCACTTGTTGCGAGTCTGGCTTTCTTATGAATTCCTGGAATTTTTCGCTAAATAAAACTCCGCTTGAATTCAGCGTAGAAACAAAAGCCTTTTCTTCTGCCAGGATAACCTCTGAGATATTCTCTTGGCGCTCCTGCAATTCAGGATAAAAAGGCTGCATTATTTGGGCTAATACAGGAACCAGTTTATACAAAAATGGGTGAGTAAACCCTAATGCCCTTAAATGCAGGGTGCTTTTACGGATTAATTTCCTGACAACATAGCCCCTTGCCTCATTTGAAGGCAAAACTCCGTCGTATATTGCAAACGCTATGGCGCGTATATGGTCGGCTATAGCATAAATTAATTCCTTTTGACCTGACACCTGACACCTGACACCTGACACTATCTCTTTTACCAGTGGCTTAAATAAGTCTGTCTCAAAATTATTTGGCACTCCCTGCATAACCGCGGCAAGCCTCTCCAGGCCCATCCCCGTATCAATATTTTTTTTAGGCAGCGGCTCTAATACTCCGCCGTCTTTGCGGTTAAACTGCGTAAATACCAGATTCCAGACCTCCACGAACCTTCCGCAGTCACAAGAGGGATCGCAAGCCTGCTCTTTGCACCCTACCTCTGCTCCCTGGTCAAAGAAAATCTCTGAACAAGGGCCGCAGGGGCCGTTAGGCCCTTTTTCTTTTGCTTCAGAAGGCCAGAAGTTTTCCTTATCCCCTAATTTAATAATCTTTTCAGCAGGAACCTTTATCAGATCCTTCCATATTTTATATGCCTCATCATCTTCTTTATACACTGAAACCCAGAGTTTATCTTTTTCAATCTTAAGTTCCTCAGTTAAAAATTCCCAGGCCCAGGAGACCGCCTCTTTTTTAAAATAATCCCCGAAGGAAAAGTTTCCCAGCATCTCAAAGAAGGTATGGTGGCCGCTAGTCTTCCCGACTTTATCCAAATCATCCGTACGCAGGCACCTCTGGCAGGTAGCAGCGCGCTTAAAACCAGAATCAAACCCTAGGAATTCCTTTTTGAACTGGTTCATCCCTGCGGGCGTGAATAAAACCGTGGGGTCGTCCCTGGGGACGAGGGTGTCGCTGTCTACGATTTTATGCTTCTTGGCTTTAAAAAAATCCAGGAATTTCTTTCTTAAGGCGTGCGCCTGCATAATTTTAGTTTAACGCGTTAATAATTGTTTCGGGAGAGAAACCGCGGCGTAAAAGATATGTGTATACCCGCCTTTTGGCAGAGCGCGGCTCAATACCTTTTAGCTTCTTAAGCCTCTCCTGGGCAATTTTCTTAACCAGTTCCTCTTCGGGATAATCCTTCTTTACTTCGCTGATTTGGCTGTCTATAATTTCCTTATCTACGCCTTTTAAATTCAGCTCCTGCCTTATTCTTCTTAAGCCCAGAGGCTTTTTAAGCCGCGATTCAATCCAGGCTTTGGCAAAAACGCTATCGTCTATAAATCCCTTATTCTTTAAGAAGGATACGGTCTGTTTTATTATTTCTTCGTCAAATTTTTTCTTCTTAAGGCGCGCGTAAATCTCGCGTTCGCTACGCAACCTGAATTTAAGCAGTAGAAACGCATAATCCCTGGCTTTCTGAAGCGTCTCTTGATTACTCTTCACCTTTTACCAGAAAATAGCCGCGCGATGTCTTAATTAAGGCATTACCCTTTAACCCTTTGGTTACCTTTTCATAATCAGATATATTTGCGACAGTTTGTTTGTTTATCTCTAAAATTACATCCCCTGCAATCATTCCTGCTTCATCCGCAGGGGTGTCAGGTCCAACATCAACCACTACTACTCCTTTTTTCTCCTCCAGCCGAAAGCGCTGTGCATTCTCAGGGCCTATCTCTTCTACCTCTAACCCCCGCCAATTCTCCGTTGATACGACTGAGGCGGTTTCTTCTTCTAGATTTTCCGGACGAGCGCCAATCTGCACCTCTAAAGTTAATTCCTTCTTATCCCGAACGACCGCTATTTTTATCTTACGGCCAACCTCAGCTTTGGCTACCGCGCTCAATAATTCTTTTACATTATTAACCGGCTTATTATCAAACTGCTTTATCACGTCACTTTCTTTCATCCCCGCTTTCTGGGCAGGGCCGTTCTCTAAAACTTTAGCCACTAACACGCCGTTCTTATCCGGCAAGCCGAAATATTTTGCCAAATCATCGGTTAAATCCTGCACCGTTACCCCGAGCCACCCGTAGAGTATTTTTTTCCCTTCTTTAAGCTTGGAGATAATCCGCTTGGCGTTATTAACGGGTATGGCAAACCCTACCCCTTCATAACCGCCGCTGGTGGAAAATATGGCTACGTTAATACCCACCACTTCTCCCTTAAGATTAACTAAAGGCCCCCCGGAGTTTCCCGGATTTATAGCTGCGTCTGTCTGGATAAGGTCACTATAATCCCTGTCACGCGCACTAATCCTTCCCAGAGAGCGATGCAGGGCGCTGATTACGCCCACAGTCACCGTAGGCTCAGGGTTTTGCAGGGCAAAACCAAAAGGGTTACCTATGGCGACCACCCACTGGCCTATCTTTAAGTCATCAGAGTTACCTAAAGAAGACACCAGTAAATTCCGGGCGTCTATTTTGATAATGGCCAGGTCTGAACGCGTATCCCTACCTTTGATTTCGCCTTTGAACGTCCTTCCATCGGAGAGTGTTACAGTTATCTTATCCGCGTCGCTTATCACATGCTCGTTAGTTAAAATGTAACCATCCTGGTCAATGATAACGCCTGAGCCCAGGCCCATCTGTTTGTATTCTCTTTCGGGCATCTGGCCAAAGAAGTCGTCAAAAAACCTGCGAAAAAATTCATCCTCTCCCTGAGTGCCTCCAAAGGGCTGGCTAAAATAATATCTCCTCATGCCTCCAATCTTGGCGGTGTGCTCAGTGCTTATGGAGACTACTGCCTTACCTGCGGTGCTGGCTACGTTAATTACCCCCTCCTCTATTCTAAAACCTTCAAGAATAGAAGAGGTCTGCGGCTTTACACCCTGGCTATGCGCAGCCACGCCGATGATTAACCCGAGCAATAAAAAACCTAACCCGAAAATTATACTTTTTGTTTTCATAGTATCGTGCCTCCTAATACTAACCGACGCCAATCCTTTTTCTGACCTCTTTTTCAAGCTCTTCCTGCAATTTGGGTTTTTCCTTCAGGGCTCTTATCGCGGCATCCCTTCCTTGTCCAATTTTCTCATTCTGAAAGGATAGCCATGTCCCGGCTTTCTCAATAATGCCCAGGTTTACCGCTGCATCCAAAACAGCAGCTGTCTTGGCAATCCCCTCATTATGCAGGATTTCAAATTCCGCCTCCTTAAACGGAGGAGCCACCTTATTTTTCACTACCCTTACCCTTACCCTGTTGCCGATAACATTATCTCCTTCTTTTAGAGTGGCGATCTTCCTTACGTCTAACCTTACCGACGCATAAAATTTAAGCGCCCTTCCTCCGGGGGTTGTCTCAGGCGAACCAAACATCACCCCTATTTTTTCCCTTAACTGGTTGATAAAGATTACGCAGGTGCGCGACTTGCTTATTGCTGCGGTAAGTTTACGCAAGGCCTGGGACATAAGGCGCGCCTGCAGGCCCACGTGAGAATCCCCCATCTCTCCTTCAATTTCTGCACGGGGCGTAAGCGCTGCCACCGAGTCAATAATCACCAGGTCCACGGCGTTTGAACGCACTAATGTTTCAGCTATCTCCAGGGCCTGTTCTCCCGTATCCGGCTGAGATATTAATAAGTCATCCAGATTAACCCCGATTATTTTAGCGTAAGTAGAGTCAAAGGCGTGCTCAGCATCAATAAACGCGGCTACCCCGCCTTTTCTCTGTATCTCCTTTGTAGCGCTTAAGGAAATTGTGGTCTTGCCTGAAGCCTCGGGCCCGAATATTTCGATAACCCTGCCCCTGGGTAAGCCCCCCACGCCTAAAGCCCAATCCAAGGTAAGGGCGCCCGTAGGAATAGTCTCTACATCTGCCTTGACTTGGCCCCCCAATTTCATAATCGAGCCCTTGCCGAACTGCTTTTCTATCTGGGAAAGGGCCAATTCCAGGGCTTTCTGCCTGTCTGAAATGTTACGCGCATCGTCCTTTAATGCCTTTTTTTCTATTGTAGTCATAACTGCCTCCATTTTAGAAAAATTATTATAACCCACTAATACCTATCTGTCAAACGAAAAATCCCCTCATAAAAAATCCCCCCTTTCTACCTTAATAGACGCAGGTAGAATTAAAATCTAACGTGAGCTTCTGGCTGACAGCGGGTGACTGCCGAGACGAAGACCTTGCCGCGCGCAAGCGTAAGCTGAGCACGACGAGGTGGCTCGGCAGGCAGGACCCGCTGTAAGCCTTGACATAAGCCCTAAAATGTGTTACATTTTACCATTATGGAAGAAATAGCCAAAATCAAACAAGACCTCGAACGCGCAAAAGTCGAGCTAAGCATCCTCTACGAAATCTCCAATGCTATGCGCACCACTTTGAAGCTGGATGAGATTCTCTATATTATTCTTACGGGCGTAACCGCGCATGCAGGATTAGGTTTTAACCGGGCATTGCTCTTTCTGGTCAATGAAAAAGAAGGCATAATCGAAGGCAAGATGGGTATCGGACCGGAAACCGGCGAGGAAGCAAACCGCATCTGGACCCAGATAGAGCAGGAAAAAATGGATTTTGAAGACCTTATCAGCGCCCAAAAATTCTCTAATTCGGAAACCGGCTTTAGCGCCCAGGTGCAGCATTTAAAGATTTCCCTGCGCGAAAAAAACGAAAACCTGCTCACCCTTGTGGCATTAGAAGGCATGCCTTTACATTTAACCGGGGAAACCATACAAAGCTATAGCCAGTCTCCCATCGTACAGATGCTAAAGAGCGAGGAATTGGTTTTAACGCCCCTGCGGGCAAAGGATAAGGTAAACGGCATAATCGCCGCGGATAATTTCATTACCAAAAAGCCAATCACTAAAGACGATTTGCGTATGCTGATTATGCTTTCAAACCAGGCAGGCCTGGCAATAGAAAACTCGCAACTCTACGAAAAAACGGTGATGCGGGCGCATATGGATTCTCTTACTGAACTATGGAACCACGGATACTTCCAATACCTTCTCCAAACAGGGATGGAGGAGGCAAAGGCAACAGGAGCCGCGTTAAGCCTGATAATGCTGGATATAGATGATTTTAAAATCTACAACGATATGTTAGGACATCAGGCGGGGGATAAGATATTAAAAGAACTGGCTACCTTGCTTAAAAATCAATCGCGAAAAATGGATTATGTCTGCCGTTACGGCGGCGAGGAATTTACTATTATCTTACCGCAGACAGAAAAAAAAGAGGCTTTTCTGATTGCCGAACGCCTCAGGATTGATATCGAAAAACATGCCTTTAGTCACGAAGAAATCCTGCCCCACAAAAAACTAACCGCCAGTTTAGGCTTGAGCTCCTTCCCCAGGGATGGACACCTGCCTGCCGAGCTAATCACCGCCTCTGACAAAGCGCTCTATCAGGCAAAGCATAAGGGCAAGAATAATACCTGCTGTTAGACTACCGCCTCCTCGGCTTTCTTATCCTGCCTCTCGGAGCCATTAGCAAACTTAACCGAGACAATCTTGGATACGCCGGATTCCTGCATTGTGATTCCGTACATCACATTCGCATTGACGATTGTCTTTTTATTGTGCGTAATCACGATAAACTGGGAGGCCTTTGCGAACTCCTGCAGGATTCTTGAGAACCTGTCCACGTTAGCCTCATCCAGCGCCGCGTCTATCTCGTCCAATACGCAAAATGGCGACGGCTTTACCTTGAATATGGCGAATATCAGCGCTATCGCGGACATGGATTTTTCTCCGCCCGAAAGCAGCAGCACGTTCTGTAATTTCTTTCCCGGAGGCCGGCAGATAATCTCAATTCCCGACTCAAGGGGGTCCTGCTCGTCAATCAGGAAGAGCTGCGCGTCTCCTCCGTTAAAAAGCATCCGGAAATAATTGCGGAATTCCTCCCGCACTTTTTCAAAGGTCTCCAGGAACATCTGTTTGGTGGTGCGGTTAATCTTTAATATCGCCTGATGCAAAGACTCCTTGGCGGTTAAAAGGTCTGTCTGCTGCTGGATTAAGAAATCATAGCGCTTTTTCAACTCGTCGTATTCTTCAATCGCCACGAGGTTTACCGTGCCGTAGGAATCCAGCTTTTCTTTCAGCCTTTCGATTTCCTGCGTAACAGTATCTGCGTCAATATCCTGGCCGGTATTTTCTATACTTTCCAAGTCTACTTTGTAAGCCTGCTGTATCCTCTCTTTTATGCTTGAATATTTGTAGTCTATGTCTTTCCCGCTCATCTGCAGTTCGTATAACTGGCTCTTTACGGCGTCTAGTTCAACTCTATCGGATTCTATTTTGCTGACTACTCCGCTTGAGTCCTCTTTGTCCTTACGGTATTTCTCTTGCGCCTCTTTCAGTAAATTATTTTGCTCTTGTGTTTCCCTGCTGAATTGATTAACCTGCGACTGCGCCTCTTTAAGCTCAATCTCTAGGGATTCTTTTTTAGCTTGGGCTTCATTAATCTGCCTTTCAATATTAGCCAGGCTTTCCAGGTCCTGTTTATAGGTATCCTCTAATATCTTTAAGGTAGACTCATCCGAGAGCATTTTCTTATTAAGGCTATCGAGCTCGGTTTTTGTCTGGGTGATAATGACCAGAACCCCTTCCCTTGATTTGCTGTTTTCGGAAACGCTCTTCTCCTCCTGCGATATCAAATCCTCTATCTGGCGCTGTTCGTTACTTAACTCCGATAAGCGCAATTGCAAGACCCTCATATTCTTTTCCAGCACGGATATTTCCTTGTGCACATCCTGTAACTCTATAACTATTATATCTTCCTCTTCCTTTATTTTATTGAACTGCTCTAAGGTGGCCAGGCGCGATGTCTCCTTATTGGCTAACGCCAACTCTTCTCCGCGCAACTCCTGCTGAAGCGCCAAGATTTGTCTGTTTAATTCTTCAATACGGCCTTCCTTAGCGGCTTTTTCATTTTTTAAAATACCTACATCTTGCTGCAATCTATTAATTTTTTCATCAATGCTACGGGTATCTAACTCAATTGGTTTTGCCTCTCCCGATAATTTGACACCTCCGTCGCTGGCATTGAGCTTCTCTTTAATCTTTACCACTAATCCGCTTAAATTTTCCTGCGGCAGTTTATCCAGCAAGATAACCGCATTCAAGGCCTCGCCTATGTCTTCGTATCTGCTTTTTAAATTCTTGAGAAATTCTCTGTGGGATTCCAGGCTTAACCTCTGCCTTTCTAATTCCAGGATATCCGCATCAATGCCGGCTAAAGCCAGGCCCTCTTGCTCTAAGTCCCTTCTTATGGCGCCGGCTTTAAGATTTATGTCTTCAACTATTTTCTTTAAACCCTCGGCCTCTTTAGTGACGGTATTCAGGCTATCTTCGGTAGAAACCCTCTCTTGGAAAACCTTTGCCTTTTCAATCTCAAGCCTCTTTTTGCGCGCCAGATAAATCTGCTGTTTAGCGTTAAAATCCGAGATTTCATTCTTGGTATGCGCGATTGTAGCGGCGAGCTCAAGAATCTGTTTCTTTGAAAGGCTGACGGTTTCTAATGATTTCTTGATGGAGGATGCAAGTTCATTAATCTGCGTCTCTTTTTCTGCAAGGAGTCGCGATTTTATTTCAGTATTTTTCCTTATATTCCCGTATTCCTCTTTTACATTATTCAATTTCTCCTCATCCTGGATAAGCCTGTTTTTTACCTGTTCCGCCTGGGCCTGGGAATTCTTTAAATCCTGAGTTAATTCTGCGAGTCTTTCCTTATGTAAGCCGATGCGTTCATTGTTTCTTATGGCCAGATTTTCCAGGTTTAAGAGCTGATTTTTTATAGCCATTATATTTTCTTCCCAAGACTTTAACTGTGCCTGACGGTCTGAAATCTTAGACTCCTGCTCGGCAATGATATTTATGAGCGCAGTTTCCCTGGACTCCAATTCCCTTAATTGCTTTATAAGTTCATCTTTTTGTTTAAGAAGTTCCTGCTTCTGTAAGGCGGCTAAATTCATCTCTTTGGATTTTAACTCCTCAAACGCCTCCTTGTATTTACGCGCCTTGTTAGCCTGGCGCTCAAGGCTGGATATCTGGCGTTTTACTTCTGTAATGATATCGTTAACCCGTAAAAGATTCTGCTCAGTCTCTTCTAACTTCCTCACCGCCTCTCTTTTCTGCGCCTTATATTTGGTGATGCCGGAGGCCTCATCAAAAACCAGGCGCCTGTCTTCAGGCCTTGAGCTCAAAACGAGGTCAATCTTTCCCTGCGCAACCAGGGAATAACTCTCTGCGCCGATACCCGTGCCCATCAATAAGTCCAAGATATCCTTTAGGCGCACCGAGGTTTTATTCAATAGATACTCGCTCTCTCCGGACCGGAACAGCCTCCTGGTGACGGATACCTCGGGGTGGTCAACATTAAAGAACCTTTTCTCATTGTCAAAAGTCAGGGTGACCTCAGCCATTCCCAGCGGCTCTTTTGCGTCGGTGCCGTTAAATATGACGTCCTGCATATCCGAACCGCGCAGGGATTTTGCCGATTGCTCTCCCAACACCCAGCGTATCGAGTCAAAGATATTTGACTTCCCGGTGCCATTCGGACCAACAACAGCAGTAATACCTGGCTCAAAGCGTAAAATAGTCTTTTCGCAGAACGATTTAAAGCCTACGAGTTCAAGTTTTTTAAAATACATAACCCTCTCCTTGTCCACGAGGACAACACCCGCGCAATTCCGATAAGCGCGGGGTGCCTGTTAATGTAAAGATTTATTATCAATCCAGGCGTCAATTTTATCTCTCTTGAAACGCCACTGGCCCACAAGCTTAACCGCGGGTATCTTATTATGCTTTAACCACTCATAGATAGTCCTGCGCGTAACTTTCAGGTATTCTGCTAAGTCTTCAATTGTCATCAAACCGCCGTTCATTATTATTCTCCACAGTTACGGGACATTTCCCGTCAAAGCTATTTCAGCGCAATTAAAAGGGATGTGTCCCGCCGATTAACATTTACATCCAATATACCTTAAAAATTAATTTTGTCAAGGAAATTCTTTACATTCTTTAACATTAATATACAAAAGAGATAATTATAATGCTAAAGAATGTGGAAATAGGAAAAGTTTGATGGTGGGAGGTTAATACTTCTTTTGATAATTTATGATACGCAGGACTAACGAGATTGGTTTTATTTTGGGCTCTTCTAATTTGAGCCCTGCGCGGTATTTCAGGGGGTAAATCTTTTTTGACCAGACTACCTTGCCTTTATGGGAGATTTTTTCGCCATTGTCAGGCATGTTCAGATTTATGTCTATATATATACCGGGAGGTAATTCCTCGTCTGTAAATATGCCTAAGCCTTGCGCGCTGATATCGTGCGTCTCTGATTCTAATACCTTATTGGAATTTGGGTCAAGGTAAGTTAATGAAATGGTCACAGGAAACCTGGGAAAAGCCCTTTTTTCTTCAAAAGACGGATTTTCCATAATCTGACCCTTATTATGCCTATTCTAAATTTGCCTTATTTTTTATGCAATTTCAAGGGTAAATTTCGCTTTTAAGAAAGCGCTTTCAGTCCTTTGAATTTCTTGGTTAAGGCAGGAATGATTTGAAAGAGGTCTCCGACGATTCCGTAAGTAGCCACTTTAAAGATGGGGGCTTCGGGGTCTTTGTTGATAGCGACAATAATCTTTGAAGACTGCATACCCACTAGGTGCTGGATTTGGCCGGAGATGCCGCAGGCAATGTAAATTTTGGGTGCTACCGTCCTTCCGGTCTGGCCTACCTGATGCGAATAAGGCATCCAGCCGGAATCTACTGCTGCGCGGGAAGCGCCGACTGCAGCGCCTAAAACATGGGCGAGTTCCTCTAAGATTTTAAAATTTTCCGGGCCTCCCATGCCGCGGCCGCCGGAGACAATTATATCCGCTTCGGCAATATTTATCAGGGATTCCACCTCTTCAACTATATCCAGGAGTTTTGTGCGCGAGGCATAGAGCCTGGCGTCAAATTTTTCTTTTATAATCTTGGCTTTGCGGTGTTTATCAGGGGCCATCGGCTGCATAACCTTATGCCGCACCGTGGCCATCTGCGGACAGTAATTGGGAGAGATAATGGTGGCCATGATATTTCCGCCGAAGGCAGGTCGGGTCTGAAGGAGTATCTTTTTATCAGGGTCAATATCCAGGCCTGTGCAATCGGCAGTCAGCCCCGCCCTCACCTTAATTGCCACGCGCGAAATCAAAGAGCGGCCGATAGCAGTTGCCCCGCACAACAGAATTTCAGGCTTATATTTCTGCACCAGCTGAACCAGTATATTTGTGTAAGGTTCATCCTGAAAATTGGCTATCTCAGGAGCCTCAACCAGATATATATTATCCGCGCCGCGCCAGCCTAACTCATCCAGCTGGTCATCTAAGTTATTGCCGATTAATACAGCACTGACCTGGCAACTGAGTTTCTTTGCCAGTTCGCGCGCCTTTCCCAGGAGCTCATAAGAAACTGATTGGACCTTGCCGTTCTTCTGCTCAATAAATACCCAGATGCCCTTATAGTCCTTGATATCCGGCAATACGCACGCAGTTTCTGGCTTTTCCAGCACTATTGCCTTAAGTTTACAGGCGGGCACGCATGCGCTGCAAAGGTTGCATTTGCCAAAATCAATAAACGCCTTCTTTTCCATGATGCGGATAGCGTCAAAAGGGCAAACCTTTACGCACAAGGCGCAGCCAGTGCATTTTTCTGAAATAATATATATAGACATATTTTTAAATTTCGTTTTTGAGCAGTTCTGCTAATTTATTCGCGATATCAGATGCTTCCCCTTGCAGAATCTGGCCTCCTGTTCTTTGCGGAGGGGTGAATATCTTTATTACCTGCGTAGGTGAACCGCAAAGGCCGATATTCTGTTCATCCAACTGGAGCTCCTTCTGCGTCCAGGTTGTAATCTTTGCTGCTTTTGCCCGCATCATCCCCTTAAGTGAAGGAAGGCGTGGCTCATTTATCTCTTTTACCACAGTCAGTAAGCAGGGTAGCGGAGTCTCAATAATCTCAAAACCCTCTTCCATCATCCTTTCAACGCGCACCCAGCCCTTGCATGCAAGGGCTGGGTCAATCTTTTTTACATAAGTGACCTGGGGTATGTCTAAGTGCGTTGAGATGCCAGGCCCTACCTGCGCAGTATCACCGTCTGATGCCTGTTTACCGCAAAGGATTAAATCAAAGGTGCCGATTTTTTTTATGGCGCCTGATAAAGTGTAGCTTGTAGCCCAGGTATCGCTTCCGGCAAAGGCGCGGTCGCAAACAAGTATTGCTTCATCGCAGCCTAAAGACAGCGCCTCTCTTAAGGCTGTTTCTGCCTGCGGAGGGCCCATAGTTATCACGGTTACTTTACCTCCAAATTTCTCCTTAAGGCGCACTGCTTCCTCTATAGCGTACATATCAAAGGGATTGATAATGGATTTTACGCCTTCGCGAATCAGGGTATTAGTTTCAGGATTAATCCTGACTTCTGTAGTTTCCGGAACCTGTTTTATGCAGACGATTATGTTCATATTAATAGAATTTAGACAGTCGGGTCTATAGTCTATGGTCAATGGTCTATAGTATTTACTATCGACTATAGACTATCGACTATTGACCCTTTTACTTTGCCGTCTCTTTAATTAACTGCAGGGCAATAATGTTTCTTTGAATCTGATTCGTGCCTTCATATATCTGGGTAATCTTGGCATCGCGCATATATTTTTCCGCAGGGTAATCCTTCATATAGCCGTAACCGCCGAGTATCTGCACCGCCTCAGTAGTAACTTTCATTGCTACATCAGAAGCGTACATCTTTGCCATTGCAGAATCCCTGGCCACGTCTTTTACGCCAGAGTCTATTTCTCTGGCGCAGGAATAGACCAAAGCGCGCGCTGCTTCAACTTCTGTTGCCATATCAGCAAGCATCCATTGTATGCCCTGAAAACTGGATATGGATTTTCCGAACTGCTGCCTCTCCTTGGCATATTTTACCGCAACATCCAACGCTCCCTGCGCAATGCCTAAGGCCTGCGCAGCTACTCCCGGACGCGACATATCAAAGGTCTTCATGGTCACAATAAAGCCCATCCCTTCCTTAGAAAGCAGGTTTTCTTTGGGAATCTTGCAGTCGGTAAATATGAGCTCCCGGGTTGATGAAGCGCGGATGCCCAATTTTTCCTCTTTCTTGCCAAAGGTAAATCCAGGGGTCCCCTTTTCTACGATAAATGCCGAAGCGCCTCTTGCGCCCTTTGTCTTATCAGTCATGGCAATTATGGTATAAATCTCGGCATCCCCGCCATTAGTAATAAAATGCTTTAGTCCATTTAAAATATAATAATCCCCTTCTTTCTTAGCTGTAGTCTTTATTGCTGAGGCGTCTGAGCCTGCTTCAGGCTCGGTTATGCCAAAGGCAGCTATCTTCTTGCCGCTGGCTAAATCCGGAAGGTATTTCTTCTTCTGTTCTTCATTACCAAAGAGTATGATGGGGAATGTCCCTAATGCTGAGGCAGCGTAACAGACCGCGATTCCGCCGCAGGCACGCGACAATTCCTCGGTAACCAGGCACAAATCCAATACGCCTCCGCCTGTGCCTCCGTACTCCGCAGGCACGAATATGGCAAATAAATCCGATTGCGCCAGGACTTTAAGCACATCCCAGGGGAATTCCTCCGATGCGTCATATTTTGCAGCAACCGGCCTGACCTTGTCTTCGGCAATCTTACGGGCGAGTTCCCGCACCATCTTCTGTTCCTCGGTTAATAGGTAATCCATAGATTTCCTCCTCGATAACTATTTATTTTTACAATTGTTTTAGAAGGGCAACTTCCTGGCAATCCGGGAACTTGCAGCAGTTGATGCATTCCGCCCAGATTTTGTGGGGCAGGTTAGAGGTACTGACTCTTTTGAATCCGAATTTTTTAAAATAATCCGGCTTATAGGTGAGCACGAATATTTTTTTCGCCCCGAGTTCGCTTGCCTCATTTAAACACGCCGACACTAATTCTCTTCCAATGCCTTTTCCCTGTTTGCTCTTTAGCACAGCCAGGGATTTTATTTCCGCCAAATCATCCCAGGAGATATGCAAGGCAGCGCAACCGATGATTTTCTTATTCTCTTCAGCCACCCAGAAGTCGCGCAGGTTCTCGTATAATTCGTTCAAAGAGCGCGGCAGCATCAAATCCAATTTGGCAAAACAATTAATCAGCCCTTGTATCTCTTTTATGTCTTTTATTTTAGCTTTGCGAATCATTTACGCATCCTACTCTATCTCAGTTCCCTTCGCCACTACCACGATTCCAGACTCGGTTACATAAAACCTTTTCTTATCCTCTTCCAAATCATATCCGATAACCATACCCTGAGGGATATCTACATCCTTGTCAATTATTGCCCTCTTTATCCTGGCGTACCTGCCGACATTAACCCCTTCCATAAGAATAGAGTCATAAACTTGGGAGTAGCTGTTTACCCTGACATTCGGGGAAAGTATCGAACGCTGCACCCTTCCTCCGCTTACAATGCAACCGTTGGAGACAACAGAATCAAGCACCAGGCCAACCCTTCCGGTAATTTCTTCGCCTGAAAAAACCGTTTTAGCTGAGGGGAATTGCTCCTGAAGGGTCCTTATGGGCCAATCTTTATCATAAAGATTAAATACCGGGTCAACCTGCACCAAATCCATATTTGCTTCATAATAGGCGTCAATGGTGCCGATATCCCGCCAGTATTTTGCCTCTTTTTTGTTTTCATCAATAAAATTGTAAGCGGCAATCTTCAGGCCTTTCTTCACCATCTGCGGAATTATATCTTTACCGAAATCATGGGTAGAATTGCGTTTCCTGGCGTCTTCGTGCAATTCCTGCTCAATAATCGGGCGTTTAAAAATATATATGCCCATAGAGGCGTATATTTTATCGGGGTTACCGGGTATTGTTTTAGGCTTTGCCGGCTTTTCCTGAAACCCTATAACCCTGCCGGCGCTATCTACGTCCACCACGCCTAAGTGCGCGGCCTTAGCCTTATCCATCTCAACCACCCCTACTGTCAAATCCGCATCCTGTTCCCGGTGAAAATCTATCATCGTATAATAATTCATTTTATAAATGTGGTCTCCGGCAAGTATCAAGACTTCATCCGCATGGTCAATTTCCAGGCTGTAAAGGTTCTGATAAACCGAATCGGCGGTTCCCAGATACCAAGACTCACCCACCCTCTGCTGCGCAGGGAGAATTTCAATAAACTGACCTAATTCCGAAGGCAGGATATTCCATCCCAAGCGTATGTGCCTCTGTAAAGACGCGGATTTATACTGGGTAAGCAGGTAAATCTTGCGCAGGCCGGAATTAATGCAGTTACTTAAAGTAAAATCAATAATCCTGTATATCCCGCCAAAGGGCACTGCCGGCTTGGTCCGGTCTTTGGTCAAAGGGTACAACCGCTCACCCTTGCCTCCTGCCATTATAAAGGTCAGGACACTGCGCATCATCTCAGCATAACCCCCATAATGCCGCGCCTTACCATCATCACGGCTATTGCCGCAAGCAGAATATACATTATTTTAGAAAAAGCGCGCGTGCCGCTTGCGCCTGTAATCTTCATAATTCCATCTGCCTGGGCAAGCGTGAACCAGGAAATGAGCATATTTAAAAGCAGAGATACAAAAGTAGGCAGGGCTCCGAAACTGTCCCGCATCATCAGTATGGTGGTTAACACTGCCGGCCCTGTAATGAGAGGGGTCCCCAGGGGAAAAACACCCAGGCCTTTATCGTGGCCGTTGGATAAAACAATCTTGGAGGTGCCGGGCAAAAGCAGCCGCACCGCTATCACCAGTAAAAGTATGCCTCCGGCAATCTGAAAATCCGGGATAGTTACGCCGATAAGCCCCAAAATCCACTTACCGACGAACATAAAAATAATCGCTATGGCTGTGGCTGTAGTAACCGAATCAGCAATAATCTTGTGTCTCTCTTTCTTACTTAAGCCCTCTACGAGCGATATAAACAAAGGGATATTGCCGATGGCATCCACTGCCACGAATATGGGTATAAAGGTAAGTATATAGGGTTCAAACAGTTTTAACATGGAAAATAATTATACTACTCTTCTTTTACTCCTTCAAGCATTAATTTGTTTAAACTCTATTTTATTAATTAAAGGCAGGCAGAGAAAACTGGTTAATGCGGATAAGATGATAAGCCATTTTAAGCCCACCAATGGCAATAAAAAGGCGCCTGAGACATTGCTTGAAATCAGGGACAGGTTGCTTATGCTGGTAAGCAGGGCAAATGAAGTAGCCTCAAGGCCCTTAACAGTATTCCTGGCCATAAAGTCTAAGACCATTAAAAAGATGAACATCCCGATAAAGCTGTATAAGATATCATAAACAATCGCTGTCACAGGCGTATAATAAAGGTAACTTAAGGTAGTGACAGCGCCCAAAAACACGGAAATCAAGAGCCATTTCTTAAGGTTGAGCTTGCGACTGAATTTATAATAAAGTAAAGCGCCGGCTATCTGGAAAAAGGTAGAGACGGTGGCAAGCGTGCCTATCCAGATTTTGCCCCATTTAAAATTATCCCTCTGGATGAAAAAAAGCGGGGTCCCGAAAGAAGGAGAATATTTATAAAGAAAAATGAATAGCCCTATAATGATTAATCTTTTATCAACTAATAATTTCTTCAAATCGCTGAATAAATACCTGGCAGGATAACCGTCATCAACACTATTGCTTTCCTTATAAAAATATGCGCTAACAGCCACCAATAAATAGACAGGCACTAAGCATAGAAAACCTAACCTGTACCCTGATTTTTCGGCAATATATCCGCCTAATACCCCTGTAACTAATCCTGCTACAGAAATAGATATCCACTGCACGCTCTGAATCCTGCCTGTGGCATTGTATTTTTTGCCCTCCACGCACATAATCCCGTCTACGCTTACGTCCCTAAAAGCGGTATTGGCGGAATTTATTAACAAGAGGGTTACCAGCGTAAAAATAGGTAATTGGCTCAATCCCAATATTAAGACCGTAATTATATCTAAAACCAGCGAGATAAAAATCCAGGCCCTTTTATTGAAAAAATTATCTATGATATAGCCTATTAGCGGTTTTACCACCCAGGCAAATATAATAACGCTGTTGAGCAGCATTATTTTTTCGGCGGGAAAATTCAGGGTCTCTTTTAAATAATAAAAAAGGCCTTGTGAGGGAAGGCCTTCTATTCCTTGCGTAAAGTAAACTGCGCTGCTTAATGCGAAAATCCAGAATAATTTTCTATTCAGTCTTAGGCACCTCTTGGGCTTTCTCCTGCTGTGCAGGAGCCTTAACATCCCTCATCAAAGACCTGCTTTGCCTTACCGATAAAACCGCAAGACTTAAGCAGGTCAGGAAAAACAAAATGGAGAGTATGGTAGTGGTGCGGGTAAGAAACGCACTTGTCTTGGTCCCGAACATAGATTCTACGCCTGAGAAACTCTCTACTAACCCGCTACCCCTGCCCCTCTGAATTAGGACTAAGCCAATCAATGCTGCGCAGATAATTGCGTGGATAATAACTACAAAAATCATTTCGCCACCTCACAGGCTTTTTTTACGATTTCGGCAAAGGAACTGACCTCAAGGCTTGCCCCGCCAACTAAAGCGCCGTCAACATCCGGCTGCTGCATAAGCTCAACTATATTTTGAGGCTTCACGCTCCCCCCGTATTGTATCCTTACATTATCAGCCACCTCTTTATTATACTCATTTTTTAATAAATCGCGAATGTATTTTTGCGCTTCCTGCGCCTGGCTTGGCGTAGCGGTCTTGCCTGTGCCTATTGCCCAGACCGGCTCATAGGCAATGACTGTCTTTAATATATCCTGCTCGCTTATGCCTTTGAGCCCGTTCTTGATATGGTCATCTAAAACTTTAAAGGTCGAACCTTTTTCCCTCTCGCTTAAAGTTTCACCCACGCAGACTATGGGTATAAGCCCATGCGCTAAAGCTGCTTTTGTTTTCTTGTTCACGCTTTCATTGGTTTCTCCAAAATATTGCCTGCGTTCAGAATGCCCGGTAATTACGAATCCGCATCCAGCATCCTTAAGCATTTTGCAGGATACCTCGCCGGTAAAAGCGCCTTCTTCTTCCCAGTAAACATCCTGAGCTCCTAATTGGATTATTGTGTCAGCTATTACTTCGGAGACTTCACTTAAGGCAGTGTATGGCGGACACACCACTATATCTATAGCCTGGCTATCTAATTTATAAAATTCCCTTTTTAGGCCATTGGCTAGTTCTATAGCCTCGGTAATTGTCTTATACATCTTCCAGTTTCCTGCAATAATTGTCTTTCTCATCCTATTTATCAGAAAGCGCGGCTATCCCTGGCAGGGCTTTTCCTTCCAGATACTCAAGGCTAGCACCTCCGCCGGTTGAGATATGCGTCATTTTGTTTTCTAACTTGAACTTTGCTACTGCTGCTGCAGTGTCTCCGCCTCCGATAATCGTGGTGCAGTTTAAGCCAGCGATAAATTCAGCAATTTGCCGCGTGCCTTGGCTAAAAGCATCTGTCTCAAAAATCCCCAGAGGCCCATTCCAGACTATGGTTTTAGCCGGTTTTAATTTTTCTTTAAATAAGGAAATGGTCTTTGGCCCGATATCAACGGCAATTTTTCCCTCTGGAATGTTTTCTCCCACTGTTTCTACTTTGGCGCCCGGAGCGATATCTTCTACTACCACGTTGTCTATAGGCAATACAATTTCTTTGTTTAATTTTTTTGCCTCATCCATTAAGCCCTTTGCCAAATCTATTTTATCTTTTTCCAGTTTAGAATTTCCTATTGGCAGGCCTTTTGCCTTAAGAAAAGTATAGGCCATCCCTCCGCCGATTAAGATTACGTCGCATTTTGGCAACAGGTTCTTGATAACTCCTATCTTATCGGAAACCTTAGCGCCCCCCAAAATAACCATAAACGGATGTTTAGGGTTCTGCACAGCATTGCCTAAATATTCTATTTCCTTCTCCAACAGAAAACCAGCTGCTGATTTAAAATAATGGGTAACTCCTTCTGTGGATGCGTGGCCGCGGTGTGCTGTGCCAAAGGCATCATTAACAAATACCTCTGCCAGGGAAGCTAATTGTTTGGCAAAACCAGCATCATTTGCCTCTTCTTCTGCATGAAACCTCAAGTTCTCTAAAAGTATCACCCTTTCCTTTGCAGCTTCAATTTCTTTTTTAATATTGTCCCCTACGCAGTCATTCAGGAATTTTATTGGCTCGCCTAATAATTCTTCTAATCTAACTGCTACAGGCTTAAGGCTGTATTTTGCCACTACCTTGCCGTCAGGCCTGCCTAAATGGCTCATTAATATCAGCTTCCTAGCTCCGTTTTCTAAGATATACTTTATCGTGGGCAGGGTTGCTCTTATGCGGATATCATCAGTAATATTTAAATTCGCATCCTGCGGCACATTAAAGTCAGCGCGCATCAATACTGTCTTATCCTTTAAATCCACGTCCTTTACCGTCATCTTGTTCATATCCGGTTGCCCCCTATTTAAGTAAAGCCATAATATATATTAAATTGGCTCTTCTGTCAAACCCTTTTCTCAAGGAGGGACGTCTTTGCATCCAATCGGAAGGGTGTCCCCTTGAGAGTCAATATGAGCAGGAAAAGGCTGCTCACCTTAAGCATAATGATAACCAGGCAGGTATTAAAAAGGCCTAAGACAGGCAAGAATACGATGCTGCCTAATACGCCGGCAAGGCAACCACCTATCAGGTCAGCGCCGTAAAGTACCCCTGCAGCGTTAGCTACTCTTTCTTTTTCTCCCAGATATATTTTAGCAGCTAAAGGAAATTCCAGGCCTAAAAGTAATCCGGAGACAAAAAATAGCCCCACCCAGAGGAATTTAACGAGCGTTAATGCCATAACAAAAGAGAATATGATAATCAAGGCTTCTAATCCGATAAATAACCTTAATCCGTTTTTAATTCTTTTAAGGCAAGCGGTCATAAAAATACTGCCCAAGGCTATACCTGCCATAAAGATGCTGATTAATATGCCTATCATATAGTATAAGTAGCCGTAAAAAACCTGAAAGGCAAAGATTAAGATAAGGTTAGCAAGCATGCCAAAAAATCCCGTAGTGCCAATGCTATAAACTATAGCCGGGTTAATATTACGCCTCTGATAAAGGACATACCGCAGTACCAAGGTCAACCCTAAAATCAAAAGCGCTAAAAAGCCTGTATTTAAATGACCGGCAATCCCAAAAATATTGGTAAGCCCGGGAGAAAACTGCTTATTCCAGAGAACGAGCATTTCATATACGGCGAAAGGTTTCAGGTCCTGGTTAATTTTTTTAGTCGCCCCTATCAAGGAATGCTGGAACCAGTCCAGCCATTGTTTGCTTAGCCTGAAGTTGATATAAGCAGGCACCAGAATATCGGTTTTTATATCCTGCTGTTTTATCCTTTGCGTAATTAAATCAGGGGTGACTTCTGAAATATCCCTGCTGTCAGAGGCAAGGAACATATTATAATCTCCAGGGATAATACGAATATAAGCAAAGGCGTGCTTAAGCCCGTTTAATATGCAGGCATTAAGGTCTTTTAAGTCCTGGCTCAGGTAAGTTAAAGAGCCGGGTAGGGTTAAAGCTATTATCCCGCCCGCATTCAGCCTCTTTTTAACCAGAGAAAAGAATTCCTGCGTAAAAAGACGGTTAGAAGTCAAATCTGCAGGTTTGGATAATCCGATTAAGACTGCATCGTATTTATTAAGGGTATTCCTGACAAAAAACCTTCCGTCTGAATTTATAATATTAACCCGCGGGTCAATTAATTCTTTTTGGGTGAGGTCCGACGAATAGCGCCTTAGCATTTTTATAAGCAAAGGGTCTAGCTCAGCATAATCTATTCTTTTTACAGGGTGCTTTAAAATCTCATTTATAACCCCCCCTGCGCCTGCGCTTATAACAAGTATCTCCTTGGGGTTTTTACAAAACAGCAGGGGTAAATTGCCAAATTCCTGCACAAACTGCTTATCCGGATAGGGCACGGTTATCACAGGTATGCCGTTATAAAAAAATGTATATTGCTCTTCTTTTTTGGTTACGGCAATGTTTCCGTAAATGGAATTCTTGTAATCCAAAACTCTCTGCTTTTGCCACTGCTTATTGATAGAAAGCTTATTTATATAATTTACCCCGCCCTTCAAAGAAAAAATGCTTATTATAAAAACCGAGCATAAAACAGCGTATTTTAATATCCTGGCAGTATCCCTGAAGAAAAATAAACAAATAACAAGATTGGCTATGGATACGATAAAAACTGCCTGGAAAGAATTCAGATATGGTATAAACAGGTAGGTAATAATTATTCCTCCGGCTATTGTGCCGATTGTCTCCCAGGCATATACTTTGCCTATTGAGCGCGTTACTGCGCACAGGGAGCTGAATAATGCGCCATGGCAAAAACCTGCCACAAGGATTATCAGGAAAGAGGAGTAAAATATGGTACATAACCCCACTCCTTCCCCAAAAGGAATGCCTGAAATGCTCTTAAATGTGCGGGAGAAATAAATGGATAGAGGCAAGAGTATGGAAAATATTATTTGCAGAATAATGAATACATTTACCTTGTTTTTGACCTTTTCAATAAATTTTCCGGCAATAAATACGCCCAGTGCTTCCGCGATAATCCAGTTAGCCAGGATTATGCCCAGAGTTAACTCATTGCCGTAGAAACTAACCAGCAGCTCGCGCAAAAGCAATACTTGAGCCACAAGCCCGCTTGCGCCTATGACCAGAATGGTTAGAAGGAGAAGGTAATTCACTGTATCGCTAAAGCAAATTTAATTGCCTTGTCAATCTGTTCCATTTTTTCTGAATTCAGCGAACAGATTCTTTTGCCAAGAATAGCTTTCCTGACGGTAGTAATTGTATCTAAATTTGCCACGCATTTTTGAGGCAAGCCGTCTTTTTCATCCAGCGGGACTTCCACAGGAATATTGCGAATGGTCGTGGTTATTTGCGCTATGGTAACGGCATTACGCACTTCGTAAGCCTCATCGCGGGAAAGTAAAAGCACGGGTCGCCTGCCGATAGGCGCAGGTTGCTCAGCCCACCAGACCTCGCCCCGCCTCATTGTAAATCCTCCTCACGAAAAGCCTCTGCCGCAGCCCGCTCCATTGCTTGCGTCTCCCGGATAGATTCCGGTTTTTTCCTGTATCCTTCCTGGTAATCTTTGATTAATTCTTCTTGTTCCCGGTGGCCTAACCAAAAGCGGATGGCCTTGTCTATAATAGAACTACGGCAAAAGCCTAATTTCTTGCGGATTTGTTCCAGCTTGTAAAAATCCTCTTTGGGTAAGCTTATGGCAATCTTTAATGTATTACGCATTTTGTTTACCTCCTTTTTCTTTCCTACCAAAGTATAACATATTTCATACCAATGTCAAGTAGTTTCTAAAACCTTTCTTTCTACACTAATAGACGCGAAAAGAAGGTAAATCTAACTAAATATTTGCAAAATGCAGGCAGGATTCATAAGGAGGGATAATTGAAAGGGTTACAGCGCGTTAGGGTGGCACCTGGGGGAGCGTCACCCTAGATCTAGATTTATTTACGGTAGGTTAGGTAAAGCGTCTAGGATCCTATTCAGTACTATTTCCATAATCGT
>Ga0233423_10000435_pt1 | contig 22672 bp, 19 predicted proteins | sample Watercolumn_Mata_FD_180713 | JGI IMG/M metagenome (GOLD analysis project Ga0233423, IMG submission 180713) | Freshwater microbial communities from Lake Matano, South Sulawesi, Indonesia - Watercolumn_Matano_2014_112_MG | ecosystem: Environmental > Aquatic > Freshwater > Lake | place: Indonesia...
TCGGTGCGGAATTTCTTTTGAAATTCCAGAAGGTCCAAACCCGGCTGTTGCATTTTATTTGCTCCGTTTAGCTAATTAATTAAATAAATTAATAGCATATTTCCGGAGCAAAATCAATAATCGAAAACCGAAAACGGAAAACGGTATTCTCATGCACGGCCGCCGTTGGCTTACTGCCTTGATCGCTTTGCCTTTGCTGCTGTTGGCGCTCCTCAAAGGAGGCCGCCTCGGGCTGGCGTTGGTGATCCTCTTGGTGAGCGCCCTGGCCCAATGGGAGTTTCTGGGGATGCTGCTGGCGGACAGCCCCAAGGTTCAGCGGTTCAAGTCCATCCTCCTGGGGTCGCTGCTGCTTCTCAGCTTTTGCACGGCTTCGCCCCCCAGCGCCTTGTGTTATCCGGGGGGCTTTATCCCCTGCAACCCCTCCACGGTGTTGTTCATCCTGGTGTGGTGCTTTTTTTTCTTCTTCCTCTTTTACCTTTTCAGCTACGGCCATATTGAGCAGTTGATCCGGGATCTGGCGGTCAATATCTTGGGGCTTCTCTACCTCCCGTTTCTACTGGGGCATTTTATCTGGCTGCGCTACCTGCCCGATGGGGAGCTGTGGATCTTATGGCTGCTCATGGTCATCTTTGCCGGGGATACCGGGGCCTTTTACGTGGGCAAGGTCCTGGGCAGAACGAAGCTCTACCCCCTGGTAAGCCCCGGGAAGACTTGGGAGGGCGCGGCGGGCGGGGTGGTCCTCTCTCTGGCCGCGGGCGTGCTGGCCGGGAAATGGCTCTTCCCGTTGATGAGTCTAAAGGCCTTAAGTTTGCTGGCCCTGGTCCTGGCCGTGGTGGGGATTTTGGGGGACCTGGTGGAATCGATGCTCAAGCGCCGGGCCCAGGTGAAGGACGCCAGCGGCATCCTCCCGGGCCACGGGGGGATGTTGGACCGCCTCGACAGCCTGCTCTTCGCCGCGCCCACGGTGGTCTATGCCCGGCTGTTTATTTTAGGGGGATGAGAAGCCTCGGAATAGAGGCATCCCCGTTTCCCCGGGATAAACGGCTTCCGGAAACATTCAATTTAACCTGCCTGCTTGACAATATGCTGTCCTGAAAAGAAGCCTCACGCAAAGCCGCAAAGGCGCAAATCAAGACGCAATAACATACTAAAAAACAGTGAATCGGTGGGGCGGCCGTCCCTGGCCGCCCGAGAGGTTGGCGGGCGGGGACGCCCGCCCCACCAGACTTTTCATTCTTTCGAGAGAGCCGAAGGCTCATGAACGACTGTCTTGAAAAGTTGTCAGTGGCCAGTAAAAACCATGGTATGCCGATGACTTAATCTCTCTCCCCCCGCCCTCGGGGTAGCCTTCCCCCCTGCCGCTAATTGGCGGAGGGAGAGAGCCGGGGTGGGCCAGGATTTTCATGTTTTGGGGGTGCGCCACTGGCCCATGAGATTCGCCCCTACACTTCAAGTCCCCAAATTTTCATAAAAAGGCAGAGGTTGCAGTTCAGGGGAACCGATCTGCTTTTCCAGCGCCAGATACCTTCTAATCTCCAGGCATAGATGGCACTTGGAGATATATGCGGCTGCCGGTTTGAAGCCCTGGCGGGAAGCGGCATAGTCCAGCAAACCGGCGACCCCGGTATTAAAGAGGGCGGTCAGGAGGGGATAAGCCTCCACGTCCAAAGGCTGCCCCAAGTCCTCCGCCTTGATGGCCAGGCCGGAGCAAAGGCCGGGGATGTAGTGGCCGAACAGGTCCAGGTGGAAGTGGCGGGTGTCCAGGAGTTCCCGGCAGCCCGACCTGCTGTCGGCGCAGACGGCCTCCGGGCTGCGGGCGGGAAATATTTCCTGAAAAGTCTTGACCGCCCGGCCTCCCAGGTGAATCCAGTAGCGCCCCGGAAGGCGGCTTAAATAATTCTCTCCGAATTTGGCGGCATATTCCTCCAGAGTGTGGGCCGCGCCATCTTCAAAGGCATCGATTTCCCGGTAAAATTCGTTGATCCAGGGAAAGGCCTGCACGCCCACGGCCCGGCAGGCGGCGATGACTCCCTTGACCCGCTTAAAAGGAATGTATTCATTGTGAAAAGGGCTGATGGAGATGAGCAGGCAGGCCAGCCCCAGTTGCTTCAGGCCGGTGAGCAGGGCCGCGGCTTCCTCATGGCTGGTGAACCAGGAGGAATTGGTTTCCACGTACTCGACCCCCACCCCCGCGTCCCGGGCCGCGGCCAGGACCGCGGCCAGGCCTTCCGGGTTAAGCAAAGGCTCGCCGCCGCCGATATGAACCGAGGCGCAACCCAAAGCCCTGATCTTCCGAAAATTGGCCGCGGCCGTCTCCGGCTCGATATAGCGCTTTTCCCAGCGGGGCCCGCAGGCGTACAGGCAATGGCGGCACCTGGAGGTGCAGTAATAGTTGGTGATCAGGCCGCCGGCAGTGAGGCGGCGGATATGTATAGGCTTGGGTTGGCTCATTAGTTCTCACGCAAAGACGCAAAGGCGCAAAGAAAGACGCGGATTAGTGAGTTGTAGAAGCAGGGCAGCGCAGGGTGGGGAAAGGGCAGGGGCCGGCAGCCCAAGGTTAGGGTTGCCGGCCCCTCCGTAGATACCCAGGCGATTAAAGTTTCGCTTCCTTCACCGCGCGCACCGCTTCCTTGATCATCTGGTTGGTGTAGCCCCATTCGTTATCGTACCAGCTCATGACCTTCACCAGGTCCCCGTCCACCACCTGGGTCATCTCCAGGTCCACCACCGAGGCCCGGGAGTCCATGATGATGTCGGAGGATACCAGAGGGGCTTCGGCCACGCCCAGGATGCCGGCATAGCGGGAGGTCCGGGCCTCTTCCTGGAAGATGCGGTTCACCTCTTCCACGCTGGTGGGCCGCTCGGTGACAAAGACGATATCCGCCATGGAGCCGGAGGGCACCGGTCCCCGCACCCCCACGCCGTCAAATTTGCCCTTGAATTTGGGCAGGCACTTGGTGGTGGCTATGGCCGCGCCGGTGGAGGTGGGCACGAAATTGGCGGCCCCGGCCCGGCCCCGGCGCCATTTCTTGGCCGGTCCGTCCACAATGGCCTGGCTGGAGGTATAGGCGTGGATGGTGGTCATGATGGCTTTTTTCACGCCGATGCGCCGGTCCATGACCTCCACCACCGGGGTGATGCAGTTGGTGGTGCAGGACGCGCAGGAAATGACGTTCACCCCGCCCTCCGGCTTGGTCACCCCGTGGACGATGCAGCAGACGTCTTCGCCCTTGGGCGGCGCGGAGAGATAGACCAGCTTGGCCCCGGCCTGGATGTGCTTTTGCAAGCCCTCGTTGTTGGTGAAGACGCCGGTGCACTCGAAGACCACGTCCACCCCCATCTTGCCCCAGGGGAGCTGGGCCGGGTCTTTTTCGCTGAAAACCGGATAGGTTTTGCCGTCCACTATCAGGGCCTTGTCCCCGAGTTCCACCTTTTTCCCGTACCTGCCGTACACGGTGTCATACTTGAGCAAGTAGGCCAGGTTGTCCAGGGCCATGAGATCGTTGAGGGCCATCAGTTCGAATTCCGGGGTCTCCAAAATGATCTTAAACGCGGCCCTGCCGATGCGCCCCATACCGTTAATCGCCACCTTCGCCATGTTCGACCTCCTTTGCCGTCTGCCGACCTGGGCAGGTTAAAATAGCTAGGTCTGCGCCGCCCCAAACGCGGCCGTTCCTGATAGAAATTAAATAATCATTTTATACTCCTAGACCAGCGGGGAATTCAAGAAATATCAAAGGGGTGGGGGCGGCAGACTCTTTCAGGAAGGATTACTTACTTGAGAAGAAATCTCCTTTTTGGGATGATATATTTTCTTGAAGAAATATAATCTGGAAATAAGTGAGAAATGAATTGATATATTAAATTATTAGATAATAAAAATATATATGGAATATCAGATAATTAATTAATTAAAATTTTCCTTGACAAGGAAATGAAGCATGGTAGCGTATATATATGAGTATTAAATATGAATTCCCTCAAAATTGGATAATATACGATAAGCTATCGATTGTCGATCAGCTTGTCGATGCTAAAGCTGCTCTCCTTTCCCTTAAAACCATCCCTTATCAAAAACGATGGGCAGAAGAATTGCAGTTTGTCCAGCTTAAGCGCGAAATTGCCGGTACTTCGAGAATAGAAGGTGCTGATTTCACTGAAATGGAACTCGATGCGGCGATTGCCGTTAAGGATAATATTGAAAAATTGCAAACCCGATCACAGAGGCAAGCGGCTGCTACGGTAAAAGCCTATCGCTGGATTGCTGGACTAGAGGATGATCGGCCAATTAATGAAGAGTTAATACGTCATATTCACCGTTTGATTATCACAGACGCCGACGATGATCATTGTCCACCAGGAGAACTTCGTGGCCCCGATCAAAATGTAATATTCGGAATGCCAAGACACAGGGGATGCGAAGGAGGGGAACAATGCATTAATGCTTTTAGATTATTATGCCAAGCCATCAATATAGAGTTCCGTAACCATGATCCCTTAATTCAAGCTCTTGCCATACATTATCATTTCGCTGCAATGCATCCTTTTCTTGACGGGAATGGACGAACTGCAAGAGCCTTGGAAGCTTTCATGTTGCAAAAAATAGGATTAAAGGATTCACTTTTTATAGCTATGTCAAATTATTACTATGAAGAAAAAAATGATTACTTAAAAGCTCTTGCACAAGTCAGGGCGAATGGGAATGACTTAACACCTTTTATCTTGTTTGGCTTAAAAGGAATTGAGCTGCAATGTAGAAGGTTGGCTGAAGAAATAAAGAAAAATATATCTAAAGCGTTGTTTAGAAATATTATGTACGATTTATTTACTCGCCTCCAAACTACTAGGAAGCGTGTTATAGCTAGTAGGCAGATAGAAATATTAAAATTACTTCTCGAAGAGTCTCATGATCATCAAAAATTATATAAGAAGGTTGGTCTGATATATAAAAATATTAATAATCCATGGAAAGCTTATACTCGTGATCTTATCCATTTAATAAAGCTGGGGGCAATTGATGCTACCAAAGATGGAGATATAATTAATGTTTTTGTTAGGCTAGAATGGGCAACTGAAATTACAGAATCTAAATTCTTCGAAGTAATAAAAAAATTACCGGAATCTAAGACACATAGTTTTCTAAGTTTTCTTTAAACTCCCTTATCCTAAATCCAAATGTCCAGGCTAATAATCTAAACAATGACTCCCCCCCAAATCCTTTGACAAATCCGGCTCTTTTGGGATAATCATTTGGTGGAAATATCGACTGTTTAGCCTTAAGGAGATGCCATGGCCATTGAAGAATTCCCCCGGATGAAGCGCTTGCCCCCTTATGTTTTCGCCACCGTCAACGCCCTGAAGATGATGGCCCGGCGGCGGGGGGAGGACATCATCGACCTGGGGATGGGCAACCCGGATATGCCCACGCCCCCCCATATTGTGGAGAAACTGGTGGAAGCCGCGGGCAAAGCGGCCAACCACCGCTACTCCGCGTCCCGGGGGATCACCAAGCTGAGAGTGGCCATCTCCGACTGGTACAAGCGCCGCTTCGACGTGGACATCGATCCGGAGACCGAGGCCATCGCCACCATCGGCGCCAAGGAGGGGCTGTCGCATTTGGTGCTGGCCACGGTGGAGTCCGGCGACGTGGTGTTGGTCCCCAACCCCACCTACCCCATCCACGCGGCCTCGGTGGTCATCTCCGGCGGCCAGTTGGTGAGCATTCCTCTGACCCACGACCGGGATTTTTTTGAAGACCTGTACAACATCACCGAGCTGATCCGGCCCCGGCCGAAGATGCTCATCATCTCCTTTCCCCACAACCCCACCACCAGGTGCGTGGACCTGGAATTCTTCAAGAAAATCGTGGATTATGCCAACAAGTACGGCGTCTATATCATCCACGATTTCGCTTATGCGGACCTGGTCTTCGACGGCTACCAGGCCCCCAGTTTCCTGGAGGTGCCCGGCGCCAAGGAAGTGGGGGTGGAGCTTTTTTCGCTGTCCAAGAGCTACAACATGCCCGGCTGGCGCATGGGCTTCGTGGTGGGCAACCAGCGCCTGGTGCACGCTTTGACCCGCATCAAGAGCTACCTGGACTACGGGGTTTTCCAACCCATCCAGATCGCCTCCATCATCGCCTTAAACGGGCCGTACGACTGCGTGGAGCAGATCGTCTCCGTGTATAAGGAGCGCCGGGACGCCCTGTGCCGGGGGCTGCACAATGTGGGGTGGCGGGTGGAGCCGCCCAAGGGCACCATGTTCGTCTGGGCCCGCATCCCCAGGAAATTCCGGCACCTGGGCTCCATCAATTTCTCCATGATGCTCATCGAGGAGGCCAAGGCCGCGGTGGCCCCGGGGCTGGGCTTCGGGGAGTTCGGCGACGAATACGTGCGCTTCGCCCTGGTGGAAAACGTGCACCGCACCAACCAGGCCATCCGGGGGTTCAGGAAAGTGATGCGCATGACCCCCGAAGAGATTGAAGTCATCACCCAGAAATATAAGAAATAGAAGTTCTCGTTACTAATTATAAAAAATCTATTAATCCCCCAAGGGTAAACAAATTATGCCGGATGCGTTCTGCGCACCCGGCGTAATTTTTTTTAAAACCGGCGGGTAAGTTCTTCAAGAGATTTGTTTTTCGGGGCGGGTGAGGAAAATCAATGGCCCAACCCCCTTCCCTTAGCACCTCTCCGCAGTTGGCGAGTAATCATCCTTGCTGGCTGGGCAGCTTGAAACCGATATAAGTTCCGCTGCTGATTCCCATCAAGGCCAGCAGCGTGGCGTCGAACTCCGGCATGGCAAAAGTGTTACAAACTTTACTGATAAAAATTATTATTAAGACGATTGTCCAAGAGACCATCTGGAACCGGTGGAAGCTGATCCCATTGTCATCGTTAAGGATATCGGCGATAAAATTCTTTGATGGCCTGAGTTTGATGGCGTCGGAAAGTGTGTTTATTTTCTGGTCTGCCAGTTTATTCTCCGACTTTATCTTTTCCCATTCCATGGTTTTGGTAGCCAACAGAACTTTTTGCGCTTCAAGGTCCGGGGCCGCTGGATTGCCCTTGATCTTGATATCTAATTCATTCTTTTCTTGTTCGAGTAGTTTTTCGGTGGCTGCGTCAGCGGCCCTCTTCTCCTTCAGGGTTTCAATTTCTTTCCGCTTACCGGAGTCCACCACCGCAGCAGCCAAGCCGGTGGCGCCGCTGATCCCCATTAATCCAAGAACTGATGGGGTCAGGGCATAGAGATCGCCGGTCACCAGCCAGATAAAGACAAAGGAAATAATAATGACGAAAAACCAGCATGCCATTTGAGTGCGGGCAAGACTATAAGGCTTTTGCTTGCCTTCCTCTGCTGGGGGGCCGGATTCGCGAATCAAATCATCATTTTTGGCATACCACCAGAACAAGAAGAGGGAGCCGGCAAAAACGATGACGAAAACCGTGAACCAGGATTTATTAATTACAATAAGAGGGTATTTTTCTTTCAAGTCTTTACGCTCTTCTTCTGTGAGTTCTTTGGGGTCTATTATCGGAATGGGAAGTTTTTTTTCGTAGATGGTTACGGAAACTTTACGAGTAAAGTCGAGTCCATTTCCTTTCCTCTTGAGGATAGCATTCCAGGCCTCTTTATTTTCGGGAGTGCGATTAAGGTCATACCGGAGTTTGGTGTTATTTTCAATCAAGTCCGGCCGAAGGCCCTTGAGGATATTTCCATCAATACATAATTCTAACGTCGAATAATCATTTCCTGATACTTTGACCCAATTGTCCAAATTTGCAACTTTGATCTTGATAGTCTTATAGAGCTCCAGGTTGCCCTCCATTTTTATAAATTTTAATTCTGTAGGTTTAAGATTTTGGCCCTCTTTTTTGGCTTCCGCTCTTGCAGGAGCCGCGGTTGCCCACGTTAATCCCATCGCCAGAAAAAGGCAAACGCAGAAAAGCTTAAAGGTCCTCGGCAGGAGATTGACTTGCATTTTAGTCCCTCCATTTTAAAGTGTCGAATTTACAGAAAGCCATTCTCCCATTTACCGGCCAGACATCCGGCCCGGGAATTACCTTCCCGATTCCACCGCGCGGCGGATGTTTGACTTTATTAATTTTTTGCAATGATTATCGCCGATTCAATCGCCAATTAGCAGAATTTGTTCCTTGAGTCAAATTTTTTTTCATACCAACCAATGTTACCAGGGAAATTTAAAATTACGTGGAACCCATGAAATAATTTCGGGCAGAACCTCCAGATATTATTAATATCAATTTAATGACATTGGCTCTTAACCGGAAGGAAGATAGAATGGAAATTTGCCTTTAATCCCGCCGGGTTTTAGTGTATCTTTCCTTAAATAAAAATTAAGGTGGGTCAGATGACGTGGAGTCTGTAAACATAGGACTCATCGGCCTGGGTACCGTGGGCACCGGGGTGGCCCGGCTCCTTGCCGAGCGCCGGGAGTTGCTGGCCCGGCGCTTAGGCACGGATCTGGTCCTGAAAAAGGCCGCGGACCTCGACCCGGAGCGGCGGGCTAACGCGCCCCTGGAGGCCGCGCGCCTTACCGCCCATGCCCAAGACATCCTGGATGACCCGGAGATCGACATTGTGGTGGAGCTCATCGGCGGCACCACGACGGCCCGGGACCTGATCTTGAAGGCCATCTCCCGGGGCCGGCACGTGGTCACGGCCAATAAGGCCCTGCTCGCCCTGCACGGCAACGAAGTCCTGGCCGCCGCGGCCCAACAGGGAGTGGAAGTGGCCTTCGAGGCCGCGGTTTGCGGCGGCGTGCCCCTGATCCTGGCCCTGCGCCAGGGACTGGCCGCCAACCGCATCCAGGAGATGTTCGGGATTTTGAACGGCACCTGCAACTACATCCTCACCCGGATGTCCCAGGACGGCATGTCCTACGCCCAGGCCCTGGCCGAGGCTCAGGCCCAGGGCTTTGCCGAAGCCGACCCCACCCTGGACGTGGAGGGGATCGACACCGCGCACAAACTGGCCATCCTGGTGAGCCTGGCCTACTGCGCGCCCCTGAACCTGGCCCCCATCTCGGTCTCCGGCATCAGCAACCTGGACCCCTTGGACCTACAATTTGCCAAAGAATTCGGCTATGTTGTGAAACTCCTGGCCATCACCAGAAACGACGGGGACACCATCGAGGCCCGGGTGCACCCCACCCTCATCCCCCGGGACCACATGCTGGCCAACGTCAACGGCGCGTTCAACGCCGTCTACCTCACCGGCGACGCGGTGGGTCCCATCCTGCTCTACGGCCAGGGCGCGGGGATGATGCCCACGGCCTCCGCGGTGGTGAGCGACATCCTGGACCTGGCCCGGAACCTGATCCGGGGGGTGAAACGCCGGGTGCCGCCTTTGGGCTGCGACGGGGCCCTGGAATCTCCCCGGAACATCAAACCCCTGGATGAGGTGGTGACCAACTACTACTTCCGCTTCGCGGCCCTGGACCGCCCCGGGGTTCTCTCCCAAATCTCCGGCATCCTGGGAGAACACGACATCAGCATCGCCGCGGTGATCCAGAAGGGCCGGGAAGTCAAGGGCGCGGTGCCCATCGTCATGATCACCCACGAAGCCAAAGAGGCCAACGCCCGGCAGGCCCTCCGGGAAATCGACCGGCTGCCCATCGTCTCTCCGCCCGCAGTCTTCTACCGCATCGAGGACCCGCACCTCCACGCGGCGCAGATTTAGTAGCCAGTAGCCAGTAGCCAGTAGCCAGTGGCCAGTAGCCAGTGGCCAGAGAAAAACCCCGATCATCCATCACTGACAACTGGCTACTGACAACTGGCTACTAATAAAGGAGGAACCATGAAAGACTTTCTGGCCTTCCGCACCATGCTTACTCCCATCATCATTCAGGCCGTCTTCTGGGTGGGGGTGGCGGTCTGCGTGATCGCCGGGATGTTCTATATTCTCACCGGCGTAGGGCAATACACCGGCGGCCCCAATGTGGTGAAAGGAGTGCTCCTGCTGTTTTTGGGACCCATCGGGGTGAGGATTTATTGCGAGATCCTGATCATCTTCTTCCGGATTAACGAGACTCTCACGGAAATCAAGCATTCCCTGGAAGAGCGGCGGACTCCTAAGCAGGAGAGGCTTTTCTAATCTGAAAGAACCGGAATGTCGATGAGACTAGTAAGGAAAATATTTGCGGTTTGGGCGGGGCTGACGTTAGTGTGGACCATCGCGGCCCCGGCTGCGGACTTTAAACCCTACCCGGGCGCCAGGGTGGAGGAGGCCGTCACCCGGGAAGCCCGCCAGGCCGCAGCCCAGAGTCCCCTGCATCCCCCGGGGATGGTGCCCACCATCTACCTGACCGACGCCCCATTTGAGAAGGTCGCGGCCTTCTACCGGGGTTTGGGCCGGGAATACCAAATGCCCGGAAGCAAGGACCGGGGACCCCAAAAGCTTCCCGGCGGCCGGGAGCTTAAGGAGGCCTTCTTTATCTTTGACGGCGCCAAAGACCTGGTGACTTCCCGGAGCTGGGCCAAAGTGCAGCGCCCTTTTGTCGGCGGGGTCAAAATGGCGGGCTCCACTCCCCAGTATCAGGACATCAGGGAAGTGACGGTGATTATCCTGTCCACGGGAAAGTAATATGCCAGCGATTGTCGGTTTCGGATATTCCGCCATAATAGCAGGTCATGAAGAATAAATTCTACCACCCTTTTATTATCTGGTTCGCCATTTGGGTATTCATCTGCCTGGTAATGTTGTTAATTACCCTGCAAATCAATAAGATGAATTGGGAAAGCAACCTGGCGAAAGAGAGGTTGTTAAGTTACCACCTCCCCTCCGGGACTTTTTCCCAAAAGTTCGGTTTCTCCGGGGAGACCCCACCCGGCCCGCAATTTTTCCCCGAGTATCGGCAATTCCTGAGGCCGGAATCCGGTCCACCGGCGTTATCCCCCTTGTTGTTTGCGGAGGATGAGGATCCGGGGTGGAGGGAACTTTTTTGGGACAAGCCGGAGTTGCAGTCTGTCCTGGACAATCTGTGGATGAAGCATTCCCTGCTCAGGGACTGGCAAGGCGCGGCCTATGCCGGCTATATGTATACCATTCTCAGTTACCTGATGTTTGTGGTGGGTTTCGGGGCCATCTGTTTAATCACCGCCATTTATCAGAATCACTTCCGCCGTTCCCAGGACGAGCAATTTAAGGTGGAAATCGAGGCCCGGAACCTGCGCATCCAGATGCTGGAAATCAACCGCAACGCCCTGGACCTGAAAATGAAATTGCTGGAACAGAATCAGTCCCGGGCCAAGGCCGCGGCCCAGGAAGCCCAAGACAACGTCAGGAATCTGGAAGAAAAGCTGCAAACCGAGAGCGACCGGAATGAAGAGCTGCAGGTGGAGCTGGACAAGGCCCAGCTCCAGGAAAGCAAGGCAATGGCCAAGCTCCGGTCCCTCAATCGGGACCGGCAAAAAATCGCCGCGGAGAAGTCGGATATCCTCTCCCGCCTGGAGGAGGCGGAGAAATTGGCCCAGGCCTCCCTTTACCTGCAGAAAATCAACAAGGCCAAGGGAAAACTCCGGCTCAACGCCTTCTGGCTGACTTCCTATTATAAGAATCTGTCTTTTTCGCCCCGGGCCATGCAAAACCTGACGGAAGTTCAGGACGCGGCCGATATTTTCCCGTCTTTGCCGGACGGCCTGGCCAAAATCAATAAAATGAGCGTGGAGGCGTTACTGTCCGGAGGCAACCTGCCTCCGAAGACCCTGGCCCGGTTCGCCACCCAGGAATTGGAGCATTTCCGGGGGCCATTATGGGAGTACCGCTTCTCCGCGGATGGCCGCATCTTTTTCGGGCTTTCCAAATCCCGGATTTGGAATATCGATACCATTTTGCTAAAAAGACGGTTGTCTGATAAGAAAGAGAAATACGACCGTTTCCTGGCCGAGACCCTGGGGAAAGAAAACCAGGACCTGCAGCCGGAACTTATGTCATAACTAATGTGAGATTCGGTAAGATAATTTGCTTCTGAGCCGGAGTTAATCTGAGGCGAAAAGGGGAAAAGGGGAAAAGGGGAAAAGGTTTTTAAGGCCAATTTACCCCTTCCCCTTTTAACCTTTTTCCCTTTTCCCCCAATTTAGTCCATCACATCAGAACCCTTGCGCCAACATCTGACATGGAAGGTTTCTGTCTATGAAATATATCATTCTCGTGGGCGACGGCATGGGGGATTACCCCATCGCCGAACTGGGGGGGCGCACCGTTCTGGAGGCTGCGGCCACCCGGAATTTGGACGAACTGGCCCGGCAGGGGGAATTGGGCTGCGCCCGCACCATCCCTAAAGGTATGGACCCGGGCAGCGATATCGCCAACCTCTCCATTATCGGCTACGACCCGGCCCGCTACCACACCGGCCGCGCGCCCCTGGAGGCCGCGGCTTTGGGCGTGGCCCTGGGGCCGGAGGACGTGGCCTTCCGCTGCAACCTGGTGACCCTGCGCCAGGAGGAAATCGGGCTGGTAATGGAGGATTACTCAGCCGGGCACATCAGCAGCGAAGAGGCCAAGGAACTGATCACCATCCTGGATAAAACCCTGGGCCAAGACGGCCGCCGCTTCTACCCGGGGGTGAGCTACCGGCATCTCCTGGTCTGGCGGGAAGGCCGCGCGTCCTGGCGCACCTATCCGCCCCACGACTGGAGCGGCCACGACGTGACCCAACTGATGGAGTGGGACGGCCCGGAGCGGCCCTTGTGGGAGCTGATCCGGGAGTCCTGGGCGGTGCTCAAAGACCAGGAGGTCAACCGCCGCCGCGCGGCCGACGGGAAAAGGCCGGCCACCTCCATCTGGCTCTGGGGCCAGGGGCGGCCGCCGCAACTGCCCACGCTGAAAGAGCGTTACGGCCTGACGGGCGCGGTGATCTCCGCGGTGGACCTGATTAGGGGCATCGGCTTGTACGCGGGCCTGAAACCCATCCTGGTGCCCGGGGCCACGGGGTATCTGGACACCAATTACGCGGGCAAGGTGGCCGCGGCCCTGGAAGCCCTGAAAACCATGGACCTGGTCTTCATCCACGTGGAAGCACCGGATGAAGCGGGGCACAGCGGCGAGCTAAAGCTCAAGATGCAGGCCGTCGAGGATTTCGACGCCAAGGTGGTGGGGCCGCTGCTTAACGGCCTGAAAGCGTTGGGGGATCACCGGGTCCTGGTGCTCTGCGACCACTATACCCCCATCGTCAAGCGCACCCACACCCCGGAGCCGGTGCCTTTCGTGCTGTTTGATTCCCGCCGCCAAGGCGACCAACTCCAGTTCTACACCGAAAACGACGCCCGGGAAACGGGGCTGCTCCTGGAGCAGGCCGCGGATTTGCTGCCGCGGCTATTGGAAAGATAACCTCACGCAAAGACGCCAAGGCGCAAAGACGCAAGAAAATTAATAAGGGGCACGGCTTCAGCCGTGCCCCTGTCTCTTTTACGAAAAACGAAAAACCAAAAACGAAAAACGATACTATTGATAAACCCCCACGCCGATATAAAGATCCCCCACCCGTTCCAGGTACATGGATTTGGTCTCGATTTTCTTGTTTGCCGGGTTGGGGTATTTATAGGTCTGCCAGGCGGTGTTGTTTTTTTCGAGCAACTTCAGGCGTTCCTTGGTGATATAGTTGCCGTCGACGTCCCGGACCTCCATCATATCCTTGCCGGCCAATTCCGGCATGGCGCCGTGGGCCAAACACTTGCCCTGCATATCGCCGACGATGACATAGAGGTCCCGGTCCACGAACTGCCCCTTGGGGTTGTTAAACTCCGCCAGGGCCTGATCCCGGCCCTGGGCCTTAAGGAAGGCCACCGCCTTATTCACCATGGCCACGGCCTCCTCTTTGGTGCCTTTATCCGCGGCCGGGGCCATGGTTAAGCCCAACGCCAAGACCAAAACCGAAACGCCTAAAAGGGCGGTTAGCTTTTTCACCTTCGCCTCCTTTGCCTGATACCCATTCCCTGTTAAAGGACGTTATCCAGTAGGAGCGAACCTTGTGTTCGCCCTGAATGCTCCAGGGCGAACACAAGGTTCGCCCCTACGAGACAACAGCTTTTTGACTGGAATTCTTTCTTTAAATATTTTGCGTCTTTGCGCCTTTGCGTCTTTGCGTGAGGCAAGGTTTTCAAACTGCGCCTTGCAGGTACTTAACCGCGTTTTGGAAAATGGCCAACCCTGCGCCCGGCGGTTCCGGGTAGGCCTCCCCCCGGCGGCGCCACTCTTCTTTCTCCGCGGTCCAGTTGGGGTGCTGGGTGGCGTGGATATGGGCCTCCGGGTGGGGCATGAGGCCCAGGACCCGGCCCGTGGGGTCGCAGATGCCGGCGATGTCCAGGAGCGCACCGTTGGGGTTGTAGGGGAAACGGCCCAGGGCCGCTTTGCCGGAAGGAGTGGCGTACTTGAAGACGATCTGGCCCCGGTCCGCCAGCTCCGCCAGCACCGGGCCGTCGGCGTAAAACTTGCCTTCCCCGTGGCGGATGGGGAGCTCCAGCGTATCCAGGCCTTGGGTGAAGACGCAATTTGAGGGAACGGCCTTCAAGTGCACCCAGGCGTCCCGGAAATTGCCGCAGTCGTTGGGGATGAGGGCGGTGAGGCGCTCGCCAACGCGCCCCGGCAGGTTGGGGAGAATGCCTAAATTCACCAGCACCTGGAAGCCGTTGCAGATGCCGATCACCAGCCGCCCGGAGCCGATGAATTCCTGCAAGGCCGCGCCCAGAGCCAGTTTCAGGCGCAAGGCCAGGATCACCCCGGCGCCGTGGTCGTCTCCCCAACTGAAACCCCCGGGTACCGCCAGAAGGTGGTAGTCCCAGAGAAGAGCGGGGTTTTCCAGGAGGTCGGTGGTATGGACCCGCACCGCCTCGGCCCCGGCCTTATTCAGGGCGAACGCGGTTTCGTGGTCACAGTTGAGGCCGTAGCCGTAGAGGACCAATGCCTTCGGCCTTGGTCCTGCGTTTTCCGTTTTCCGTTTTCCGTTTTCCGTTGTGGCTTTCAAGGTCAGGACTTACTCGTTCCCTATCTCTGCTTGGGAACCGATGTTTTTAGTCCAAGCTTTGCTTGGACACCTTTATTCTTGGGCAGGGAAATCACCGCTTTCTCAAAAAAGGAGGCATCCAGTTCCGGGATGTCGGAGGTGTCGATCTCCTCATCCTTGAGGTTCCGGAGGCGTTTCATGTCCGAGTAATATTTTTTTTTCATAGCTTTCGGTGGAACAGGCTTTCCAGCCTGTTCCGCACAGGCGGGACGCCTGTGCCACGGTTTAATACCACTTCGCTATCAAGGTGTCTCCCGTAGGGGCGAACCTTGTGTTCGCCCGAACGTTCCAGGGCGAACACAAGGTTCGCCCCTACAATTCAAGGCATTTTGACAGTGAACTGGCAGCAAAAACCAGATTCTTCACTCCGCTGCGCTCCGTTCAGAATGACAAGAAAAATAATCTTGCAATCCTTCGGAATGATTAATAATTTGTCACTGACCACTGACCACTGACCACTGACCACTGACCACTGACCACTGACCACTGGCTACTGGCTACTAATCCCTAACCCCTAATCCCTAACCCCTGCTTCTCACTTCTTCCCGCCCTTCTTCCTCCCCCCTGCGGCCTTGGGGGCTTTTTTCTCTTTCTTCTCTTCGCTCCGCTGCTTGGCCTGGGAGAGTTCCACCACCTTTTCCCGCTTCACCACCACCCTCTTGGATTCTTTCCGGAAGCCGTAAACCACGGTGCTGGCCACGAATACCGAGGAGTAGGTGCCCACCATCACCCCCAGGATCATGGCCAGGGCGAAGTCCTCCAGAACCACCCCGCCGAAGAAGTACAGCGCCACCACCACCAGAAAGACGGTGGTGCTGGTGACGATGGTGCGGGAGAGGACCTCGTTGACGCTTAAATTAATGATATCCCCCAGCTTGCCCCGTTTCCGGTTGAGGTTTTCCCGGATGCGGTCGAAGACCACCACCGTGTCGGTTAAAGAGTAGCCGGCGAGAGTCAGAAGCGCGGTGACCACCAGGAGGGTGATTTCTTTATCGAGCAGCCAGAAGACGCCCAGGACCGCGAAGACGTCGTGGAAGGTGGCCACGGCCGCGCCGATCCCGAAGATGAACTCAAAGCGCAAGGCGATGTAGACAATGATGCCCAGCATGGAGATGAGAATGGCGAGGATGGCCTTGTTGCGCAGGTCCTGGCTGATGCTGGCGCCGATTTCCGCGGTGGAGGCCACGGCAAACTTACTCTGGGGCACCCCTTGGTTGAGAATGAGCGCGAGTTTGTCCGCCATCTGGCCCACGGACTCCTCGGTCTTCTTGACCTTGATCATCAGGCCCCGGCCGCCTTCCACCGGCTGAATCTCAGCATGGCCCCAACCTTCCTTATTCAGGGCCTGGCGCACCTGGTCCACGGTGAAGGTCTCTTTGGCGCTGAATTGCACCATGGCGCCGCTGGAAAACTCCACGCCCAGGTTGCCGTAGCCCCGGCTCAGCTGCACGAAGGCAATGAGACCCAGGATGCTGAGGACGGCGGAGCTGATATAGGCGAAACGCCGGAAGCCGATGAAATCAATATTGGGCTGCTTAAAGAATTCGAAGAAGCTGAGCTTCTTCAGCCAACGCTTGAGGATTATCCAGTCATAGACCACCCGGGTGCCGAAGAGGGCGGTGAAGAGGTTGAGAACGACGCCCAGGCTTAAGGTGACCGCGAAGCCCTTAATCGGCCCGGTGCCGAAGAGAAAGAGGGCGCAGGCGGTGATCAGGGTGGTGACGTGGGAGTCGATGATGGTCCAGAAGGCCTTGTCATAGCCGCCGTCCACCCCGGCTTTCAGGGGCTTGCCCGCGTGGAACTCCTCCCGCATGCGCTCATAGATGAGGACGTTGGAGTCCACGGCCATGCCGATGGAGAGAATAATACCGGCGATGCCGGGAAGCGTCAGGGTGGCGTTCAAGAGGCTCAGCGCGCCCAGCAGCATGATGATGTTCAGAATCAGGGCGTAATTGGCCACCACTCCGGAGAAGCGGTAGTAGAAGATCATGAAGAACACCACCAGCAGCGTCCCCAGGATGCCGGAGATCCAGCCCTTGCGGATGGAGTCCGCGCCCAGGGTGGGGCCCACGGTGATGTTCTGGACGATCTTGACGGTGGCCGGCAGGGCCCCGGCCCGAAGCACGATGGCCAGGTCATGGGCCTCTTCCGAGGTATAGGAGCCGGTGATCTGGGCCCGGCCGCCGCCGATGCGCTCCTGGATCACCGGCGCGGAGCGCACCACGCCGTCCAGGATGATGGCCAGGCGGCGCTTGACGTTCTCCCCGGTGATGCGGCCGAACTCCGCGGCTCCCCGGCGGTTGAAGTCCACGGAGACGTAAGGTTCGTTATAGTCGCCGATGCGCACCGCGGCGCTCTTCACCGCGTCGCCGGTGAGCAGCACCTTCTTTTTCAGCAGCAGGGGCTTGCTGGCGAGCCTACCGGTCTCCCGGTCGATGGACTTTTCGATATAGATTTCATCGTCCGGGGGAATCTTGTCCGCCAGGGCTTGATTGAGCTGCTCCCGGGTATAGCCGGGTTTGAGTTTTCCTGTTTTAAGGGCCTGTTCGATGAGCTCCGGCAGATTGACGCCGGCCTGGTCGTCCACCAGCTTGAATTCCAGTTGCGCGGTCTTGCCGATCAGGTCCAAGGCCCGTTGGGGGTCCTGGATGCCGGGGAGCTGCACCACGATTTGGGTGGTCCCCTGGCGGACGATGACCGGCTCGGTGACCCCGAATTGGTCGATGCGGTTGCGCATCACCTCCAGACTCTGGTTCAGGGTCTGCTCCTGGAGGCGCTTTATTTCTTCTGGTTTCAACTTAAGGGCGTATATCAGCCGGCCGTCCTGGCGCTGGGGCCCCTGGACCTCCAGATGGGAGAATTCCTCTTTCAGCAGGTTTTGCAGCGGCGACTGTTCATCGGCGTTAAGCAGGGTGATAAGAAGGCTGTCTTTGCCGACGTCCCCCACCTTGGCGGCCAGGCCCCGTTTCTCGATCATCTCCTTGAGTTCCGGGACGGCCCGGTTCAAGGCGTTGGAGACCGCGGAATCCATGTCCACTTCCAGGACCAGGTGCATGCCGCCTTTCAGGTCCAGACCCAGGTTGAGGCCCTTGCTGACGTGTTTTTGCCACCATTCCGGCAGGCCCACGGGAAAGGAAGGGAGGACAAAGAGGATGGCCACCACCGTGAGGATAAAAAGACATAAAAATTTCAGTCGCACCGCTCGCAACATAAACCTATCTCCTGAGGGCCGCGGACAGGGGCCATTCCCCTGATTATTCCGTGTTTTTCGGGGAAAAAACGCGCCTTTGCGCCGCTTGGCCCGGGCTTAGCTTATTTGGTCAAACTTACCGGAGTGGGGCCGACCTGTCAAGGCAGGAAAGGGGTCAGGGGCCGGGGGTCAGGGGGCCAGTTGAGTAACATCTTTTTCCTGACCCCTGACTCCTGGTCCCTGGCCCCTTCAAAAGATTGGAAGGGACAAGTGAGTTCAATACCCCCACACCCCATCTTAGAACCAATACTCCGGGTATCTCCGGCTGGCGGGGATATTGTTGAGGATCAGGGCCACCAGCAGCAGGATCAAGGCGCCTGCGGCCACGGGCAGGATTACGAAAAGAAATCCCAGGTCGTGAATGGTCTCGTCGCCGATGACCGCGATGAGGGCGGTGGCGCTGCCCGGGGGATGGGCGGTGCGGGTGGCGTGCATCACCGCGATGGAAGTGGCCACCGCCAGGCCGGAGGCCAGCCAGAGATGGCCGGACAGCAATTTATAGGCGCAGACGCCGATGAGCGCGGACAGGATATGGCCTCCCAGCAGATTCCGGGGCTGGGAGAAGGGGGCCTTGATGGCGCCGTAGATGAGCAGGGCCGAAGCCCCCAGGGAGCCGGTGAGGAGCAGCCAGCCGGTGCCTTTGATGACCTGGTAATTCAGATAGGCCAGCAGAGAGATGCCCACAAAGGCCCCCAGCCAGGACCAGAAAATTTCGGATAAGCTCACCCGGGGCGGGCTGGTGGTGGTGCCCCGCATCTTCCGGAAGTAATTCATGGCGCGTCCCCGGCCGGACAGACCGTTAAGCCCAGGAGGTCCCCCCGGGAGACGAGGCCCGCCAGGCGTCCCTGGGAATCCAGCACCGGGGCCCGGTTGATGTCTTTTTCCTTAAAAATCCGGGCAATTTCCAGGACCGGCGTCTCCTCCATCACGGTGATGGCGGGGGAAGTCATCAGGTCCGCCACTTTTCGCTCCCGGAGGGCCAGGGCCTGGCAGCCCTCCCGCAGGCAGTCGGCCACCACCCCCATGAAACTCGAAACCCCCGGGGCCAGACCCCTTAAGAAATCCTTCTCGGAGATGACTCCCACCACCCTGCCTTCATCATTCACCACCGGCGCGCCGGAGATGCCCCGTTGGGCCAAAAGTTCCGCCGCCTCTTGCAAGGGCGTGTCCACCTGCACCCGGACCACGTCTCGGGTCATGATCTCCCGGGCGGTGACCCGGCGCAGCAGCCTCTCCCGGGCATGGCGGAAGGCCAGGAGATAGACCTCCTTGAAGTCGCCGGGAGTGATGTCCAGATACCCGGAGATTTCCCCCATGGCCGCAACAATGTCGGCATCGGAAATCTCCGGGGGCCCCTTTCCCTGGTCTTTAGTCGGCCTGTTTGCCAATTCCTAACCCTCTGTCTTCGAAAAGTTCAAAGTTCAAGGTTCAAAGTTAAGATCAAGACTGTCATGAAATTTGCAATACTTATGACTAGGCCAACGGCAATAAACGATTGTCTTGAAACATTCAGAGTTCCGAGTTAACCGTAACCGAAAACTATACATGGCGACATAAATAATTGCGCATTATTAATCTCTGCGTCTCTGCGAGATAAAAAGGTTTCTCGCAGAGGCGCAGAGGCCGCAGAGAATGTCAACCGCGGTTAATTAAGTCGCTCAGTATAAAAACTAAAAACTGGTCTCAGCCGTCGTCCAGCAATTCATAGCCCTTAATAAAAAATTCCCTCTGGGGCAATTTCAGGCAGGTGAGAAAGTTGCCGTAAACCGCGCCGGTGTCGATGCCGATCTTGTTGGGCATTACCAGGGGCCGCTTGAAGGGGGTGTGGCCGAAGATCACCAGGCGGCCGAAATCCTCCAGGGAGGCGATGAATTCCCCCCGGATCCACAACAGGTCTTCTTCCACTTGCTCCACCAGCGGCACCGAGGGCTTCAGGCCGCCGTGCACGAAGATATAATCCGGGGTTTCATAAAAAGGCAGCAATTCCTGGTAGAATTGTTCGTGCTCCGGAGGCAGATGCAATTCTTTCCGATCCCAGTTATCCCCCCAATAATCCCGGAGCGTGCTCGCCCCGCCGTTGAAGAGGAAGAGTTCCCGTTCCCGGCCCTCAAGAAAATCCAGGAACATGGCTTCATGATTGCCTTTGAGACAGATAATCCGCTCCCGGGGGTATTGCTGCTGCAACCGGAGAATAAAATCCACCACCCCCCGGGACTCCGGCCCCCGGTCGATATAGTCCCCCACAAAGAGGAGAAGGTCTTTCTCCAGGTCGGGTTGGACCTCGTCCAGAAGCTGCTCCAACTGGTCCAAACAGCCGTGGATGTCGCCTACCGCGTAGATGTTCATGAAGCGCCTAGGCAATGTAGGGCGCGTCTTACGCGCCTAAAATGGTGCGTGAGACGCACCCTACTATTAAATGGTGCGTGAGACGCACCCTACAACCATCTAAACAACTTCTCCCGCTGGTCCAACCGGGTGAGGCCCGCGTCCCGGGCTTGTCTTTGGGCTTCGTGGTGCTCCAGGCTGGTGAGGAATTTGCGCAGCGACGGGTGGTCGGCGGCCCGGCCGCAAGGGCGGTATTGGCCCATGACATTGACATAGGTGTCGGGAGAGATTTCCCGGGCCAGGAATTCCATGCACTCCCTGGTGCCGGCCAGGTTATCGGGGAGCACCAGGTGCCGCACCAAAAGCCCCCGGCGGGCGACACCTTCCTCATCCAGGACCAGATCCCCCACCTGGCGGTGCATCTCCTTCAGGGCCTGGCGGGCGATCTCCGGGTAGTCCGGGGCCTCGCAGACCTCCACGGCCACTTTCGGGTCCCAGAACTTGAAGTCCGGCATGTAGATATCGATGACCCCGTCCAGGAGCTTGAGCGTCTGCAGGGCGTCGTAGCCGCCGGTATTATACACCAGCGGCACATTCAGGCCGCCGTCGATGGCCTGGGGCAGGGCCTCGAGGATTTGGGCCGCCTGATGGGAAGGGGTGACGAAATTGATGTTGTGGCAGCCCTTTTTTTGGAGATAGAGCATGATGGCCGCCAGGTCCGCGGTAGTAATTTCCTCACCTTCGCCGCCGTGGCTGATTTCGTAGTTCTGGCAGAAGATGCAGTAGATATTACAGTGGGTAAAAAAGATGGTGCCCGAACCGTGCCGGCCCACCAGGGGGTCTTCCTCCCCGAAATGGGGGCCGTAGGAGGAGACAATGGGCTGATCCCCGGTGCGGCACAGGCCCCGTTCCCCATGATGCCGGTCCACCAGGCAGTTTTGGGGGCAGAGATTGCACTGGCTGAGAATGTCAGACGCGGCCTGTATCTTTTCCTTAAGCAACCCCCGGCGATGCGTCTCCAGGTAAGCCGGTTCCCATTTGCCCATGGCGACCTCGTAGGGTGCGTTCCACGCACCACTTGGGTGCGGTTATTGCAACATTAGGGTGCGTAAAACGCACCCTACCACTCCTCCACCTCTGTCCGCCAGGTTTCCAGCAGCCCGGGGGGGAGCTCGGCGATGAAGCGGGAGGGGCTGTTATAGGTCATGCCTAATTGCCTATTATAGCCCACTGCGGGATAAAGGACAGCCAAATAGCGCCGGGCCCGGGTCGCGGCCACGTACATCAGGCGCCGCTCCTCCTCCATTTCCTCTTCCTTCTCCAGGGAGTAGTAGGCCGGGAACCGGCCTTCCGCGGCCCAGATGATGAAGACCGCGTCCCACTCCAGGCCCTTGGCGGAGTGGATGGTGGACAGCGTCAGAAAGTCGTGGGTGGGCGAGGTCACGTCCGCCAGGCTGGCAGGGGGTTCCAGCGACAGGTCGTTTAAAAAGCTCCGGAGTTCCTTATAGCGGGCGGTGATGGTCAGCAGGTGCTCCAGGTCCCGGATGCGCTTGGGGTAGTCGTCGTAGCGCTGGGTCAAGAGCGGCTCGTAGTAGGCCAGGGCCAGGTTCATGCGCTCCACCAGGGTCCGGCCCGGGGAATGGAGGCTTTCCAGCAGGTCGGCCAGGGGCTTAAGGCCGGCCTGGGGCTTCATCTTGCCCAACGCGGCCACCGCCTTTTTCAGGGTAAAGCCTTCCTTGAGGTTGGCCTGGAACTTCTTGGCGGTCTGTTTGCCCACGCCCGGCACCAGGAGCAGCACCCGGCTCCAGCTCATGGCGTCCCGGGGGTTGGCCACCACCCTCAAGTGCGCCAGGAGGTCCTTGATATGGGCGCTCTCCATGAACTTGAAGCCCCCGAACTTCATGAAGGGGATACCCTGGCGCACCAGTTCGATCTCCAGGTCGAAGGAATGGAACGCGGCCCTAAAGAGCACCGCCATTTTATTCAAAGGTGTGCCCCGCTCATGGAGGTCCTGGACCTGGGCCACCACCAGCCGGGATTGCTCGTTTTCGCTGGCCGGCCGGAAAAGCCGG